>JAEEGF010578767.1_pt1 | contig 34663 bp, 33 predicted proteins | sample 9134171 | NCBI WGS metagenome assembly JAEEGF01 (sample SAMN16246542, study PRJNA631951) | gut metagenome | biome: gut microbiome; feature: rumen; material: AP-attached | host: Bos | place: Iran: Karaj | collected 2018-10
AAAAAAGCTTGAAGCCTGTGCAGCTTCAAGCTTTTCTTATACTTATACTATTTCTTTCCCCTTTCGCGGGCTTCGCGTCTCTTCCTGTTCTTTCTGATGACGCTTCTGGGGACTCTTCCGCCTGCTTCCTTTATGGACTTGGGACCGTGAACCCTGTAGTTCAGAGCCTTTCTTGCGGCTTCCATTTCCGCCTCGATGCGCTTTTCAGCCTCGGCAACAGCTGCAGCTCTTACAGCATCCTTTTCAGCCTGCTTTTCCTGAGCCTTGGAGAGCTTTTTCTCCTTCTTTTCCTTTGTGGCATTCAGCTGCCTGTTAGCCTCATCCACGGAAATGCCCTTTTCCTTGGCATACTTGTAGACATCGGTGGTCTCCGCCTTGGCCTGAGACTTGCTCTCCTCTGTTGCTGTGGCCTCCTGAGTGGCCTTTCTGGTCATGCCGAACATTACCACCATGAAGGCAACCATCATGAGCATGCTGATAGTGGAGTCAGTCTTGGTATTTCTGGTCTTGAAGGTTACGGAATAATCCTCAGCCAGAGCATCGCCGTTAGCAGCAAGCACGCCAGCCTTAGCGGTAACGGTATATTCGGTGTTGGAGACGAGTCCGTCATCCAGTATCAGCCACAGCTGGTTGGGATATCTGTCCTGAGCGCAGACGATGGTGTAGCCTATGGTATTGCCTTCGGGATCCGCGATCTGGAATTTGCCTTTGTTAGCTTCTGCGGAATCGTCATCCATGGCTTCATTGAAGGTGAACTTCACCGCCATGTTGGAGATCTGCTTTCCGGTCTCTCCGTCGCCGGGAATGACATTGGTTATTTCAAGACCTGCGGCAAAAGCAGTCTGGCACATGGCCAGTACCATTATCAGGGCCAGCAGCAGGCTGACAGCTGTCTTTTTCATCGTTTATCCTCCGATTATTATATTCGCGGCATTTTCTGCCGTCATAAGCGATTTATTCGGCGCTTTTGCGCTCTTCCTTCCGCGTACGGCGAAGTTTTCTGAAGAAATCCTTCAGCACGGCTTCGCATTCGGGCTGAAGCACCCCGCAGATAAGCTCCGGCTGGTGATTGAGTCTCTCATCTGAAGGTATATTCCTGAGAGAACCGCAGGCTCCTGCCTTAGGATCCATGGTGCCTATGAAAAGCCTCTCTATGCGGGAGAGCACTATGGCTCCGGCGCACATGCTGCAGGGCTCCAGCGTGACATACATGTCGCAGCCTATGAGCCTCCAGCCGCCCAGCTCCGCAGCGGCCTGTCTTATGGCCTTCATTTCCGCATGGACTGTGGGATCCTTATCTGTCTCAGTGCTGTTGAAGCCCCGGGCTATTATCCTGCCGTCCTTTACTATAACGGCTCCTACGGGTATCTCACCGAGAGCTGCAGCTTCTTTTGCCAGCTTAAGGGCCTCAGCCATATAAAATTCCGGGCTGCCCTCCTCTATAGGGGTGGGAACTGCAAGCTCAGGCATCTTTTCCTCCGCAGCACAAAACCCTGTGCGCAAACGTACCACTTATATTAACACAACAACTTTAATCTTGCAATTACAAGATTATTAGTTTATAATAATTCCGCTAAAAGATTCGGGTGCCCAAAGCCCCGCATACATGCCCTCATAGTTAAACGGATATAACGGAGGTTTCCTAAACCTTTGTTGGTGGTTCGATTCCGCCTGGGGGTGCCAGAAAAACCGGGTCCTTAAAGGATCCGGTTTTTGTATGCTTTATTTACATGATGATATCGTTTTCCTGAAGCGGGAAATCGCACTAAGCCTTCCGTCCGGCACTCATGCATATCCGCGCCGCCAGGGTGCCTGCAAACGCCCAGAATGACAGCATCAGCAGGTTTTCAAGAAGCACCAGCCATCCGGCTTTGTCATAGTCCAGAAAGGCAAAGGGCACTCGGAAGAACAGATAATCCTGGATCCCGCTTTTGAGAAAAAGCCACAGGCCGATGCCGCCCATACAGGTGAAAATGCAGGTAAGCACTGCTTTGGTTTTATCCTTCAGGCTCAGGCCGGAGGCAATCGCAGGGATGTGCAGCCCCAGATGGAGCCCCATCAGCACAAAGGACCAGTGGGACATGGAAAGATGCATCCTGCGCACAAAGGAGACCGGCGCCATGCCGTAAAGAAAGGGCACAGCATAGCCGCTCATGGACATGCCGCAAAAGGCGGTGAGAGCGAAGCTGAAAAGAAGCAGAAGGTTCAGAATGGCCGTGATGCTGCGGTACGGATTGTATTTTCCCCTGAACAGGGCTCCGTACCACCTACGGTTCAGCAGCTGGTGGATGATGACAAGGGCCGTCATGGCCATGCCTATCCATTCATGCAGCTCGTCGCCTGTGACCTGATAAGCCATAAGAAGCAGCAAAAGGGCCGTCATGGCCGCGTCCACGAGCCTTTTTATTGTGATGTTCGTTTTAGCCTTGGACATGACTCCGTCCCTCCGCGGTCATTAATTCAACCCTTCGATCCAGGACTGCAGCTCTGATTCCGATACGCTGCCGCCAAAGCGCTTTCCATCCAGCCAGGTCCCGCTTCCCGCAAGGGCCTCCATATTGGAGCCGCTGCGGCCGATGCCGCTGCTGGAGGAGGTGCAGAAGGGAATGACCCTGATGCCTTCAAAGCTGTATTTTTCTGCGAAGGTATCGAGGATCCGGGGCTCCTCGCCCCACCAGATGGGAAAGCCAAGATAGATGGTCTTATAGTCCTCAAGGGATATGTCCCCGCCTCCGATCTCAGGGCGCACGCTTTTATCGTTCTGCTCTTTTGTGGAGCGGCTGTTTCGGTCATTCCAGTTCAGATCGGCGTCCGAGTAGGGCTCCGCAGGGACGATCTCATAAAGCTCTCCGCCGGTGATCGAAGCGATCTTTTCGGCAACGCCCTTTGTGGTCCCGGTGGCGGAGAAATATGCCACCAGAACATCCGAAGCGGCGGCTCTATCGCCGCCCGCCGGCTTCGATTCGCCAGCTGCGGGCTGGGATGGCCCTGCCGGAGCAGAGCTCCCTTCCGAAGCTGCTTTACCGGGTCCTGCTGTTTCCTTCTGCTCCTCTGCTGAGGCCTGGGGACCCTTTGCCTCTGACTGGGGTTCGCTTCCGCAGGCCGCAAGGGCAGCAAGAAGAAGGACTGCCATTATTATTGATATGGTTTTTTTCATGGATCTGCTCCAAGCCTCCCATTTGTTCAGTCTGCTGCGTACTTCAGCATTTCTGTGTCCGCTTTACAGCACCTTTGCCAGCCAGCTGCGGATCTCCTCTGCATCCGGACGGTTGATCAGTCTGCCCTTTTCCCACTTCACATCGGCGCTAACATCCTTGTGAAGCTCGGTGTCGCTTCTGCCCACTCCGCTTCCGCCGGAGGTGCAGAAGGGAACGATCTTCTTTCCGGAGAAATCATAGCTTTCCAGGAAGGTGTCGATGATCCTGGGAGCCACGCCCCACCAGATGGGGAAGCCCACGAACACAGTATCGTAAGCGGCCATATCCAGGGCGCTGTCTGCGATCTCTGGCCTTGCGGAAGGGTCGTTCATTTCCACGCTGCTGCGGCTCTTTCTGTTTCTCCAGTCCAGGTCCGCGGAGGTGTAAATTTCCTTGGGTAAGATCTCGTAAAAGTCTGCTCCTGCAGCCCTGGCGATCTCTTCGCCGACTCTTTTTGTGACACCACTGGCAGAAAATACTGCAACTAATACCTTATTTGACATTTTATTTTCTCCTTTCATTCTGATGATTTTTATTGATTTCTTCCCTTTTGAGTGAGAGCTGCTCCACCGTGATGACATTCACTCTTCAAGGCTTTGCGGCTCGGCCCTGACATCGTGTCAACATGTTGATTATACGCCGGCGCTGACACTGTGTCAAGGCGTTTTATTATTTTTTAACACGGCCTGACCCGCCTTGTCTGAACCAGAGCCTGCTTCATTCAAACTGAAAAAGCTGCAGTCAGTTGCAGCTTTTTTCAGTCCGATTTCAGTTATTCCTGAGCCTCAGATCATATCACAAAGCCGCCGTTTACCCCCAGGTCCTGGCCGGTTATAAACGAGGCCTTGTCGCCGGCGAGGAAGACCACCGCGTTTGCCACGTCCTCCGGCTCGCCTATGCGTCCAAGAGGCGTCTCCTCTATCAGCGCAGCCTTTTCCTCCTCCGTGTATTCGTCCATCATGCGGGTATTGATGCAGCCGGGGCTGATGCAGTTGACCCGTATGCCGCTGGGGCCCAGCTCCTTGGCCAGCGCCTTGGTAAAGGCTATGAGCCCGCCCTTGCTGGCTGAATAGACGCTCTCAAAGGAAGCCCCCACCTGTCCCCAGATCGAAGCGATGTTTATTATGCAGCCGGATTTGCGGCTTACCATGCCGGGGACGAAGGCCCTGGTTATAAGAAAGGCTCCCCTGAGATTGGTGTCCATGACCCTGTTCCAGTCCGAAACGCTCATGTCCTGAAGCAGGCCTGAGCCCTCCATTCCCGCGTTGTTTACCACCAGGTCAGGGACTCCGTACATGCCAAGTATCATGTCCGCATGGGACCTGACCGCATCCGGATCAAGAAGATCCAGTTCAGTCCGGCCCTTAGGACCCACGACCCTGTAGCCCTCAGCCTCCAGTGCCTGAGCCACTGCCAGGCCTATGCCGCGTCCGCGGCCTGTCACAAATGCAAGCTTTGCCATCCTTTATTCCTCCGCAATAGTTTTACGCATGTGTCATATATTCACAAAAGAAGCCCGGCGCCCTGCCTTAGGGCTCCTCAGGCTCCGGGACGTCGCCGTCCTTAAGGGATACCGGTATGGTGGCCTCACAGGCCCAGTCTCTCTCGTAGGCCTCCTTTGTACCCCTCTTAAGCCAGTAATCCTTCCAGTATTCGCCCCAGCGCCTGCTGGCTTCCTCGATGTTTTCCTCCGTGAATTCGCCGTTATGGGTAACGACCCTCATATCGTCTCCGCCGGCTATGAAGGCCACCTCCCCGCAGCTTGCCGAGATCAGATACTTTGCCCCGGCGAAAAGGCTCTCGTCAAAGCGGGGCTTCAGGGGCTTTCTGTGGGGATATTCCTTCATCAGATCTTTTGCATGGACAGGATCGTTGAAGGCCAGAGCGAAGCCGTCCAGAGGGAAGGGCTGTATTTCGTCGTTATGGAGCTTTATGTCCCAGTCAGCATCCTCGAGCTCATCCAGGAAAATCCCGAAGATATTGCCGTAAAACCGCACAGCTGCGGTGCTGGAATGGGGAGCCTTTTCAGCCTTTGAATCGTCGTAGAGCTGCACGCCGCCAAACTCCAGCTGCAGCATGTCATCGTCCAGATACCACCACTGCCAGGCGCCGATATCGGATATGGCATCGGCCAGGATATTCAGGCTTTCCTGGCTGAATTCGGGCCTCTTTCTGACCCCGCCGATGGACTCAAAGCTGGTGGCTCCGGAAAGAAGCTCCTCCACGCCGGCCTTGATGTCATCGTCAGGCTCCGCGTCCTTTAAGGATTCGAGAAGCGGGCAAAGCTCCGGCAGGAGTTCAGAAAGGGGCTTCTTCTCCAGGCTCACCCAGTGCCTGAGCACGTTAAGGGCACCGAATCTTGTACGGACAGGCTCAGCCTTAAGCGCCGTCTCCACCAGGTCCATCCCCTCAAGGGGATAGCGCCTCAGCTCCTGCAGTATAAACTCAAGAGCGCTCTCCCTCCAGTACTCCTCCCCAAGGCCCAGAGCCGTCCCGGGGCCGGGATGTATGGAATCCGGGGGCAGCTGCTGCCTGTAGAGCTCTATCGCCTCCCTACGGAAGGCCTCATCGTCCATAATATAGCGCACCAGATGCCTGTGCTCCTTTATGCTGCTCTTAAGAAGCTCCATCACATAGGGCTTCACATCCACGCCGGTGCCCTCCGCCATGTCCACAGCCTCGCCCTGCTTGAGGGCGTCGAGTATCATACAGCGGCATCGGTAGGTAGTCAGCAGCTTTTTGCTCTTAAGAGCAGGCCAGCTTCGGCCCTCCCCAGCTTCTTTGTAATGCAGATAAATATCGTAGATTACCCTGTAATCCTCCAGCTCCAGGGGCTGCTTCTCCGCCGCATCCAGAAAGGTCTCTATTATCTGGTCTCCGTTTTCCATGGAAGAGATCCCGGGGACCGGGCCTTCATCCAGAAGAGCCCTGAGAAGCCTTCCTATGCCTGCCAGCTGCTCGTACGAAGGTCTGTTCTTAAGCACAAACTCCGCATCGGACTTGTTCCAGCAGGTCAGAGCCAGGTAGCTGTCCATCACATCGCCGGTCACAGCCTCGGTGAGCAGCCACTTCTTGATGCTGGAGGCAGAAGGCTTCAGCGCCTCCACGGCATGTATCCTGCCCCAGCCCTTAAGCTTTTTCGCCAGGCTGAAGATCTCCTCATTGCCATTTTTCCACCGGCTGATGACCCGGATGGCGAAGAGAGCGAACTCGTCGCTCAGGGCAACGGTCCTGATATCGTTTTTGAGAGCTTCGCTGCCTTCGTTATCGAAAAGCTCCAGCAAGGCCAGAGCCAGCTTTACGCATTCCCTGTTGTCGGAATTTCTGAGCATCCCAGACGCGAAATCGAAGATGCTGGCCGGTTTCAGCTCGTTCTTGTGAGTTCTTATATAGTCCTGCAGGGGCTCGACTGCAAAAATGGCCTGCTTTTCTTTCGTAAGCTCAGCAAGCAGGGCTTCGGCTCCACCGAAGTCCCTCTCATTAGCGGCTGCCACAGCCTTTTCTATCAGAGCCTTTTCAGCCTCATCAAGCTCCTGGGGGCCCATGTGATACAGCGCGATGCCGTCCATGGCGCCTGCCGCAAAGCTCAGCGCATCTGCATCACCATCCGGGGCCGGCAGAGAAAAATCCTCCGGGAGACAGCCGCCTGCGGCAGCCTGGCTTATGTATTCCAACAATGACATAGGGCGTATTCCTTCCGCCTGCCCTTTCGCAGGCTCTTTCAAATCATATATTATGCTTTATATTACACGTTTCAGAGCGCCTCTTCAAGCCCGAAGGCCTCTCCGGGGCGATTGACTCTTGCGCCCGGGACCTGCACAGGATATTATAAAGAGTAAGGCTTTGACAAGAGCCGGTCCGGACAGTAAAGAAAACCGCCGGATCCGGACACGAAGGTGCAGGCACACCAAAGGAGAAGCGCAATGACCACGTACATGAGCGATTTCAGAGAGCGTCCCGAGGGCTCCGTCCCCCGCCCCGCGTGGGTGGAGGTGGACACGGGAGCCATCTCAAGAAATATTGACAGGATAAAGAAAAGGCTGGCTCCGGGCTGCGAATTCTGCGCCGTCGTTAAAGCCAATGCCTACGGCCACGGCCAGAGAAAGTGCATGGGGCTTCTGATGGCCAAGGGTATCACCCGCTTCGCGGTGGCCACTATCGAGGAGGCCCTGCTGGCCAGAGAGCTATGCCCAGGTGGCATGGTCTACATACTTGGCCTTGTGGAGCCCCAGGACTACGGCATTATACTGGAGAACAACATAACCCTCGGAATCTGCGAGATGGATGACGCCAGGCTCCTGTCCGAGGCTGCGGTAAAGGCCGGAAAGAGATCCCCTGTGTTTGCGGTGGTCAACACTGGCATGAACCGCCTGGGCTTCATTCCCGAGGACCCGGCTACCGAGGACTGCATAGGGGAGATCTCAAGGCTGCCCGGCCTTGAGCTTCTGGGCCTCATGAGCCACTTCTCCAGCTCCGACGAGTTCGACGAGGCAGGAGACGAATACACCGAGATGCAGCTCCAGCGCTTTGAGACCCTGAGGGCGAGGCTGGTGGAAAAGGGAGTACCTCTCCCCTTCAACACACTGGCAAACAGCGCCGCAGCCCTGCTGCTCCCCCGCAGCCACTACCAGATGGCCCGCCCCGGCGGCTCCATCTTCGGAGACTACGCGGACGGACTGCCCCCAGAGCTTGGCATCGAATACTGCATGAGCCTCAAGGCCAAGATAATGCACCTGAAATGGCTGCCCAAGGGCAGCGCCATAGGCTACGGCCGTCACACCGAGCTTAAAAGAGACAGCCTGATCGGCACCCTGAACCTGGGCTACGCCGACGGCATCCCCAGGATATGGTCCTGCGAGAAGGGCTACGTGCTGGTCCACGGCGTAAAAGCCCCCATAGTAGGGGTGGTCTGCATGGACCAGATGATGATAGATGTGACAGACGTGCCGGATGTGAAGCGCTTCGACATAGTCACCCTGATGGGGGAGGATGGGGACCTTCACATAAGACCGGAGGAGATAGGCGAGATCTGCGGCGGCATTTTCGACACCACGGTCATTGGCCTGGCCCAGAGGCTTCCATATAAATATATCGAAAGCTGAGGGCAGTATATTCAAACCTGAACGCAGAGGAGACCGGTCCCGCCGGCCTCCTTTTCTTAAAGCAAAATTAAAAAAGAAATTTTGAGATTTAAGGATCCTTTAAGGACTGTCCGTAAAATGGGAAGTGTCAGAAGCAATAAACAGGGCGCCGCCGGAAAAGGCGGACCCGGCACGATATACCAGGAGGACAATAAAATGAGTAACAAGGAAAACGGAAAAATGATCGCAGGCATAGTGCTTGCGGCAGCACTGATAGCGGCTCCCTTAGGCGTCTACGCAATGAACGGAAGGGGAAGCTTCTCCTTCGGCGGAGGAAATGATTCCGCGGTGGTTGAGGACCTGGGCATAGCTCAGTCCGAAGAAAGCCAGTCCGGCAGCGAGCTTCCGGAGCTTAGCGAAAGCGCCCCCTCCCAGAGCGGCAGCTCCGACCAGAGCCAGAGCTTTGGCGGCTTCGGCGGCAAGGAGCAGATGGACGGCTTCGGCGGCATGAACAGCAACGCAGCAAGCTACGCAGCTGAGCCCACCGAGATAGTCACAAGCAGCCTTACAGCCAACAGCGCAGAAGACCTGACCGCGGACTACGCCAATGCCCAGACCATAACCATGAGCAGCGAAAACAGCAGCGTCAAGATCAGCAGCTCCGGCACCTATATCATCACCGGCAGCTGTGAGGACGGTAACATCACCGTAAAGAAGGGCACCACCGGCGTGGTCCTGATCCTGAAGGATCTGGATCTGACCAGCAGCACAGGAGCCACCCTTTCCATCAACAAGGGCACCGAGGTGAAGGTGCTGGTGGAGGGCAGCGTAAGCCTTACTGACGCCGAAAATCTGGCAGATGAAGAGCTGGACAGCTTCGACGGCGCAGTCATCAAGGTAAAGTCCGGCGCCTCCGCAGTCATCGGCGGCAGCGGAACACTGACCGTGAACGGCAGCTGCAAGAACGGCATCAAGGTCTCGGACCTGGATGAGGACGACATTGCAGACGGCTACAGCGAGGCCAGCCTCATAATCGACGGGGACCTGACCATAAACGTGACAGCGGCCAACGACGGCATCAACTCCGGTACGGATCTTACCATCAAGAGCGGAAACATCACCGTAAGCGCAGCTGACGACGGCATAAAGGCCGATTATATCCTGACCATAGGCGAGGAGGGCAGCGAAGGGCCCACCATCAATGTGACACTGTCCGAGGAGGGTCTTGAGGGCGCCACCATCAATATCTACAGCGGAAACATCACCGTCAATGCTTCTGATGACGGTATCAACGCAGCAAACAGCGACCTGACAGATTACACCTACTCCCTGAACATCATGGGCGGCACCGTAAATGTGAGCTCCGGCGCCGACGGCATCGACTCCAACGGCAACATCAACATTCTCGGCGGCCTCACCTCCATCGTTAAATCCGCAAGCAACGGCGGCGAGGGCGGCATCGACTACGAAGGAAGCTGCTATGTGGCTGATGGCTGCCTGGTGAACCCCTACGGCGTGACCATGGATTCCGGCAATGGCGGCCAGGGAGGCTTCGGGGGTTTTAGCGGAGCCGGCGGCTGGAAGAACAGACAGAACAGCGGAAGCGACCTGCCCCAGCAGCCGGATGGAAACAGCAACAGCGAAATGCCCCAGATGCCTGAGTGGAACGGACAGAACGGCCAGATGCCCCAGATGCCTGAGTGGAACAACCAGAACGGGCAGGACGGACAACCCCCGCAGCTGCCTGAGTGGAACAACCAGAACGGACAGGACGGTCAGCAGCAGAGACCCGGAAGGGGCCAGGGAAGACCCGGCCAGATGCAGGGCCCCGGAATGAATAACCAGATGCCCGGACAGAACGGCCAGGCTCCCGAAATGCCCCAGTTCCCCGGAAGCACTCAGAACCAACAGTAACGATAGCTCCTTAAAATAACCATATAAAAAGGGCTCCGCGCTTAAGGCGCGGGGCCCTTTAACATTCATCCACTTCTACTTCAGCAGCTCCAGAGCCTTTTCCAGCTGGGGATCCGTGCCGTCCAGGTTCATCCATGAATTGAAGCGGTCCTCTATGATCTTCAGGGTCAGGTTATCCAGATTGCCATAAGCGTAGGAGCCTGCATCCTTCTGAATGGACCGGAGAGCAGCCATGGTCTTTCCATCCATGTGACCGTTGGCATCCACATCGTAGCCCAGGATGCTGAGCCTCTGCTGAGCCGCAAGCACGTTGAGGCCGAACTCGCCGGCATAGTAGCGCTCAGTGCTCAGGGGCGCCATGTCCTCAATAAGCGCCACAGCGTCGGAATCGGTCATGTTGCCGTGTCTGTATACAACCACGTCGGGAATAACGCCGACGCCATTGATATCCACATTGCCGGGACCCTTGAACTCCATGACGGAAAGCTTGAAGCTGTCGCCGTTGTCCACATCCGCCGTGGTCTGAGCCAGTCCCTTGCCGAAGCTGGTCACCCCTACCACCTTGGCAGCGCCGTTCTCCTTAAGAGCGGACGCCAGGCATTCGGAGGCGGAGGCGGTATACTCGTTTATAAGTACCACCATGGGGAGCTTCGCCTGCTTGTTCGGATTGGAAAGCTCGTATTCGATGAGCCTGCCCTGGCGGTAGAACAGGGCGATCACGCCCTCATCCAGCAGCTGGTCCGCAATGTCCGTGGCCTGGAAAAGAAGGCCTCCGCCGTTGTCCCGAAGGTCCAGGATCAGGGAATCGGCTCCCCTGTCCACCAGGTCTGCCTTGGCTTCTGCAAACTCCTTGGCGGTGTTGGTGGAAAAGCTGGAGATCTCTATGTAGCCTGTATTTCCTGCCATCATCTCGCTGAACACTGTGGAATTGACCAGGGGCACCCGCTCCAGGGTGAAGCTGCGGATCCTGCCCTCAGCATCAAAGCTCAGCTGCACCTTCGTGCCCTCCTTGCCGCGGACCTTCAGGGCCACCTCGGAGATGCTCATACCGCTGACGCTTACGCCATCCACTTCGGTGAGATACCAGCCGGCTCTTACACCGGCAGCGAAGGCTGTGCCCTTCTTGTTTACCTCGGTAACCAGGATGCGGTTACCGTCGGACTGCATGGTTATGCCAACGCCGTAGTAGGAATTATCCAGCTGAGTGGCCAGAGAGGGCACCTCATCCTCCACAAAGTAGTATTCGCTCCACCTGTCCCCCAGGGCGCTGAACATGCCCTGGTACACACCCCGTATCAGGTCCTCCCGGGTGACGGTGCCGTTGTAGTAGGTCTCCAGATAGTCCATCACCTCTTCAATATTTTTCAGGCGGCTCTTCTGAAGCTCCTCCTGTGACAGCTCCGCCGCATAGACCATGCCGGGAGCCTCGAAACCGAAGGCCGAAGCCAGCAGCATCAGCACGTAGAAGAAGGAACCAGCCAGCATGGCAATCACTATTATCAGGGCCGTGGTCCTTGCCAGACGCTTTTTTCTCTCCTGGGTCTTAGTTACATTCGCCATTCTATCCTCCTAATTCATCTTCCCGGGCTTGCTCAGGATCTCGATATCGAAGCTGTTGCGGCTTTCGGAGAGTCCCTTGACGCTGAGGCTGTAGTCGATGGAGATCTTGTCCAGCTCCGCGGCGCTCTTTCCAAGTCCGCTGAGCTTATCGGTCAGCAGCTCCAGCCCGAAATTGCCGTAGGGGGTCACATAGATGCCGTTGAAGCGCTTGCCCTCCTCGAATTCCATCAGGTTTTCGTCGTCGCCCCACTCGGTGCTGCGTCTGACCTTGACCTTTTTCGGTGTGATGGTGATGTGGGTGGTGACGCCGCCCATGCCGTATTCCTCCATCTCCGGATAGACTATCAGGGTGCTGCGCCCCACGGTGCCGATCTTGCCCTCGGTTATGAATTCTATTACGTTATCTTCCTTAACTTCGCCGTCCTCACGGAAGTAGCTTTTTCCCGTGATCTTCAGCATTACATCTTCCATTGCCATTTTTGTTCCCCTTTTCGATCGTTTACTGTCCAAACCCCTTTGGATCTATTTTTTCGAAGCGGATCTGAGAAGCTCCGTCAGCTCCTCCCTGCCGAAATGGTACTTTTTCCTGCAGAAGGTGCAGGAAAGCTCCGCCTCGCCGTCCTCGTCGATGATGGTCTTAAGGTCCTTTTCTCCGATGGACACCAGGGCCCTTGCCATGCGCTCTCTGCTGCAGTCGCAGTGCCAGCTGATCTGCCTGCGGTCCAGGATCTCGGGATAGTATTCCTGAGGCACATCCTTGAATATCAGCTTAAGAAGCTCCTCGCAGATCTGAAGCTCGCCGGGCTCCTTTCCCATGCGCGCTGTGCAGTTTTCCTTTGCGTCGTTTATGAGAAGGGTCAGGGAGTCCATGTAGAAAAGCATGTCCTCCAGCGCCTTCAGAGCCTCCTCGCTGGCGTCCGGCAGCACCTGGATGACCATTCCGCCGGCGGACTCCACCCCGCCGTCCACGCCAAAGCGCACCCCAAGAGCCACGCTGGAGGGCTGCTGCTCGGAGACGGTAAAGTACTGGGTCAGGTCCTCCGCTATCTCACCGGAGACCAGGTCCACCCTGCCCACATAGGGCTCCTTAAGCCCCAGGTCCTTGATCACGGTAAGAGTGCCGGCACCCACAGCCGCTCCCACGTCCAGCTTTCCAGGCCCCTTAAGAGGCAGGTCCAGATAGGGATTGGAAATGTAGGCCTTGACCTCGCCCATGCCGTTGGCCGCCGCCAGTATCTCCTGCGCGGGACCGTCACCCTTTATCTGAAGGGTCATGCGGGCGTGCTCGTCCTTGAGCATCAGCCCCATGATCCCTGCCCCTGTCATGGTGCGGCCAAGCGCCGCCCCTGCCAGAGGCGTGCATTCGTGGATGGCTATGGCCTCCCGGACCATTTCCGTGGTGACTGTAAGATAAACGCGGTAGGAACCGCTTCTGTCGACTGCTATGACTGTGTTCATGTTTCCCCTTCTATGTGACGGGCAGCCCGGGGGCGCCCGGAAATCCTTTTTAACTGAATAATTATTTTAACACATAAGGCGCCTTTTGTGGACGGATGTGATATATTATTTCGTGAAATATTGGTGAATTCGGAGGGCCCCGGGAGGAGCCGTTTATGGATATAAAGATAAACGCGTACGCAAAAATTAACCTCAAGCTCAAGGTGCTGGGAGACCTTCCCGGCGGCTACCACGAGCTGTATAATCACATGCAGGCCGTGGGGCTCTGCGACAGGGTCTATATCGACTATCACGACATGGGAGCTGTATCAGCCAAGGAGGCTGAAGGCTACCGGCCCCGGGTGATACTGCACCCCGGAAAGCCTTATCTTCCACGGGATGAGAGGAATCTGGCCTGGAAGGCGGCGGAGCTGATGCACCGGCGCTTTCACCCGGACAGGAGGGAGAAATTCTTTATCTCTGTGGAAAAGAATATACCCGTTGCGGCGGGTCTTGCAGGGGGTTCTGCTGACGGAGCCGCTGTTCTTACCGGCCTTGCCAGGCTCTGGGGACTGATACCGGGTTATGGCGAGGGCCCTGAGACTGCCAATGCAGACCAGCCCGGCGCTGAAGTCAGTGCTGCAGACAGGTCTGAAGCTGCAGCAGGCAGCCCAGAGCGTCCCAGCCTTCAGCAGCTTGAGCCTCTGATAGAGCTGGCAAAGGAGCTGGGCTCTGATGTCCCCTTCTCCCTGCTGGCCCAGAACGGATATCCGGCGGCAGTCGGGACCGGCCGGGGCACAGAGCTGGAGCTGGTCACCTCTGAAAGCTACAAGGTCCTTATCTACACCCCGAATTTTCCCCTGTCCACAAAGGCTGTCTACGGAGAGTTGAAGGATGGTGACGCCAGCGAATTCAACGACCTCGAGCCTCCCGCAAAGCGCCTGAGCCCCGAGATCGAAGCCGTGATGGAGCTGATGAAGGGCATAGGAACGCCCCTCCGCACCCAGCTCTCCGGCAGCGGCCCCTCGGTCTTCAACCTCTACAGCAATAAAGGCCCCTGCCCCTCCCTCAAGGAGGTCAAGGCAGCCCTTGCAAACCGCGAAGGGAACATCTACCTTGGGGAGACGCTGGAGTAGCAGAGGGCTTCGGTCATACGCATAAAAAAGGACGGCTTTTCGGCCGTCCTTTCTCGATTTCTGCGGTATTGCTCCCGCAAAAATTACACTATTTTTTCACTATTTTTCACTATTCGGCTATTGCTTAAGCACTGCGGCGAAGGCGGTCCAGCAGTCGTCGTGGAGGGAGTCGATTATCTCAAAGCCCGCGTCTTCTATGGCTTTGCGGCATCTGTCCTCGGTGCCGTCGATAATGCCGCTGCTTATATAAAGGCCTCTGCCCCGGCAGTGAGCGGCCACGTCCGGGGACAGCATCACCACAAGGTCGGAGATCAGATTGGCCACCACGGCATCGGCGTGGTAGTTAAGGCCTTTGGTAAGGTCCCCCTGAACCGCCTGTATTTTATCCTCGCAGCCGTTGATCCTTGCGTTGCGCCTGGTGCTGTCTATGGCCTCCGGGTCTATGTCCACCGCAAGTATGCGGGACGCACCCAGGCGGTCGGCGACAACAGAGAGTATCCCTGTGCCGCAGCCCACGTCCAGGACCGCATCCCCCGGACGCAGCCACTTTTCCATGAGCCGCACCACAAGATAGGTGGTGGCGCTGGTGCCTGTGCCAAAGGCCAGGCCCGGGTCTATGGAGATGACCTGCTCACCGGGCTTGGGGTCGTACTCCTTCCAGTCCGGCTTAACCACGAAGTGCTCGCTTATCCTGCTGGGGACGTAGTACTCCTCCCACTTGTGGAGCCAGTCCTGATCGTCCACGGTGGAGACGGAGGCGTCGTAGCTTTTAAGGAGCTGGGTCAGCCCCCAGTCTCTTCTTCGGATCTGGTCCGCGCTCAGCCGCTCTCTTGCTATCCCGGAGGCGCCGCGCTCGGTGCGGGAGTCCGAAGGGTCCAGATCGGCAGCCCCGGGTCGGCCAGCCCCGTCCCCGGCACCGGCAGCTCCACCTGAGCCTTCAGCACCCTCCTCCGCCTCTATGTAGAAGCAGACGCTGGGCCTTTCCCTAAACTGCGCCAGCACAGACTCGTCCACCGCGTTCCAGAACCAGCCTATGGACTTCTCCGGGCTGAAAAGCTCCGCGTCCGTAGGGTCGTTTATGATGATCTCCTCGATCCCCAGCTTTGCCAGCTCAGCCTCCAGTGCCTCCAGCCCCTCCTGTTCGCAGTATATCTTGTATTCCTTGTATTTCATGGTGTTTCCGTTTTATTCCCAAGGGCCTCACGGGGCATCTATTGCAAAAAAGTTCCCCGTAAAACCCCGCTACTCCAGGAAATAGCGCTTCCTCTGCTCCGTGCTCAGCGTCCTGCCGCCGATGGCCCGGTCCGCCAGCTCCAGCAGCTCATTTCCTTCCATGCATCTGAGCAGGTAAAGCACGGTGCCGTCCCCGGTCCTTCCTATCAGCAGGCGGCTGCCGTCAGCCGCTGCGTCCTGAACGAAAAGCTCCCTGTCGTGAAGATCCAGCAGGCAGAAGCCGTCGACGGCCCTGCAGACTGCGCCGTCCTCCATGTAGGCCCCGTCTCTTCCGAAGAAGAACTCGGCCTTGTCCTCCGCGGGGATCTCGCCCTCTGCAGGCTCGTAAGGCGCCAGTGTCTCTCCGTCGAAGCTGTACCAGGCTCCGCCGCCGTCGGTGCTGTAGAGCAGCATCGCGCTGCCGTCTGCATTCAGCAGAGTCCTGGTGACCCCCAGGATGTCCAGCTCCAGATTTTCTCCGCTCCTGAGGTCCAGTATGTGGGTTTTATTCGAATAGATATAGACCGAAAGCTGATCGCCCCAGCCGGGCAGATTCGCGTCTGTTACCGTGCCGCCATAGCTCTTCCACCACTGGTGGCCGGAGCCGGCGCTGGTCCAGGTCTCCGTATCTATCACCAGCACATACTGGGCGTCGTTCTGCACCCCGTGGATGATAATATACTTTCCCTGCCGTTCGAAATCGTTCGTCCACCAGCTGTCCTGAACGAGCTCGGAATGCAGCAGCTCCATGGTCCTTGAATCGAAGACATAAAAGACCCAGCGGCCGCCGAAAACGGTAAAATCGTCATCTGTCCAGACCGTCACCAGCTCAGAGCTGTCATCTGTTATTTCCTTTCCGTCCCCGTCCTTACCCCGGGCCTCCGGGTTGATGGTCTTCAGCTTTTCCCCTGTTTCCGCGTCGTAGACGAAGATCACGGACTTTCCGCTGTCATGAGCCTGGCCGAAGCGGACAATGAAGCGATCTCCCACCCTCGACATTTTATTGGCGTAGAGCACATTCATGCGGGATATGGTCTCAGCCACCGTATTCTCCCCGGTCCTGGTGTCCATCACGGTCAGATAGTATTCCTGATTCTCGCTCCTGTAGTACCAGAGCTTTTTTCCGTCCTTCGTAAGGACCGCCTTTGACGCCCCCATGATGCCGTTGCTCAGGGTCTGCGCCATGGCAGACTCGCTGCTCTTGTCCTGCCTCATCAGCCGGGACTTTTCGGGGCCCTTCAGCAGTATGTAGCTGTCGTCCAGAGAATTGCCCCATTCATCGTAGTTCACATAGCAGGCTTCTTCTATGTCGAAGTCCGCCTTGATGGTCTGCCGTATATCGCCGTAGGAGATGACAAGCACGGTATCCTCTTCGGAATCGCAGCAGAGCAGCGTGTTTCCGTCTGCCGAATAGTGCATGGTATCCACCGAGTTCCACTGGGTGGATACGGCCTCGGCCTTCTGCTGTGCCAGATCTATTATATAGAGCTTGTCCTGCTCCGTGGTGACTGCGATCTTGTCCTCCGTGGGGGAGGCGATCATGGACTCGAAATAGCTGCCGTCCAGCTCCTTGCAGCTTATCCGTGCCAGCTGCTCCTCGGAAACCGAATCCCAGATGAATATCCAGGCGTCCGAAAGCCCCACCACGTAGCGGCTGTCGAAGGAGCCGATGTAGTCGGAAACGAAATCCCTGCTCTGGGTGCTGTCGTATATGATCTCCCCGTCACTTCCGGGGATCTCGGTGCTGTAGCTGTGGATGATGCGCTCTTCAAAGCTCTCCGCATATGCGTTTGTACGGACCATAATGACGCTGGAGCTCCCCGGCCCGATTATGTTCGTAAGCACCAGATCGCTGTAGCGGTCGACACTTTCGGTGTTGGCAAGACCATCAGCCGGGAAGCGGACCAGATCCGAGAGGGAATTCTTTTCCGTATCGATCTCCCGGCTCCAGGTGTAGATGTTGTAGCTGTAGTACCAGGCAAATTCTGAAATGTCCCTCTCGGCTATCAGCCCGTCATCCCACCACTTGAAGTAAGTGTTGGGATAGAGCAGTGAATTTGTAACCGTATCCCCCGACATCCTGAGCATGCCCACGCCGGTGGAATCCGTGTAGACTATGCGGGTAAGATCGTTTCCGATCACCACCTGGAAGGGGGCCCTGTCAAACTTCAGGGGGTAGTCCTTCTCCTCGCCGTTTTCCAGCCTGAAGCAGGCGGTATAGCCGGGCAGGGATTCGGAGCAGACTGCCAGGGTGACAGAATTGGCCCGGAAGCTCTTTATGGGGAAATTGAGATCCGTAAGGGGCAGGTAATTGCTGCTGACCCCGGAGATCAAAGCGCTTCTCAAGGCCGCCACAGCCTCCTCCGCCACGGGGCGGTCTGGGTCGTCGAAGTCATCCGGGAGGGCTTCCCTTGCCAGCAGCGTGGCCAGCATGCGGTCCCCGCCGGAATCCAGCAGGTCCTGGGCTCCGCTGGCCAGGAATTTGGATTGGGAGAGCAGCGCAGCGTTCCTCTCCGCCGTTATCTGGCGGTTTTTGACCACCGCATAGCCCAGAAAGCCGGAAAGCAGGGCCACGGCAGCCGCAAGCACGCCTGCGGCGATGCGGGTCCTTCTCTGCCTGGCCCTCTGCTTAAGGTCGTCGAAATTGACCCCCAGCATGGGAGCCAGTATTCGCAGCTTCTCCTCCTTCAGCTTCTTGAGGGACTCCTCAACTGTGGCGCCCCGGACGTCAGCCGCCAGAGGCTCCACCTCCACCCGCCTTCCGTCCTCCTCCCTGAAGCGCAGCTGCTCCGGGAAGGAATCCGCGGGTTCACCCTCCGCCAGTATGGTAAGGATGCGGTCCCGCCTGCCCAGGGAGATGAAATAGTCCAGCTCCTCCATGCACCAGCGGGACTGGAGGTAGCGGGGAGAGCAGACGCATATGAGCCACTCGGAGTTCTCCAGGGCATGGTGGATGTCATCCCCCAGATCCACCGAAAGGGGAAGCTCGTCCTGATCCCTGAAGACCCGTCCCATACGGCTTATCCCCAGGGACTTTTTCAGCGCCCCGGGGATAGCATAGGTCTCGATCTGAGTATGCAGTTTTCTTGCTATGTCCTGATCCGGCGACTGATGCCGGTAGGATATGAAGGCCTTGTAACTGTACTGCTCCATTTTATGTTATGCTCTGCAAACAGCAGCTGCGATCAGCTTTGCGCCCTCCTCGATGTCCTTTATGCAGGCCGTCTCCTGAGGCGTGTGCATGTAGCGCAGAGGCAGGGAAACTCCGCCGGTGGGAACGCCGCCGCGGCCCTTGTGAATGGGACCGCCGTCGGTGCCGCCCACAAGGCACACATCCCTCTGGACCTTCAGCTTGAGGGCCTTTGCGGTCTCCTCGATGTGGGCCACCACCGCGGGATGGCAGATAACGGAGCTGTCCATGATCATCACAGCCGGGCCCTTGCCTGTGCAGCAGGTGGCATCGGCCTCGCCGCCGGGAACATCGTTGGAATCAGTCACATCAAATATGAAGGCCATGTCCGGATCGACACCGTAGCCTGCGGTCTGAGCGCCTCTGGTGCCCACCTCCTCCTGAACGGTGAACACGAAATAGAGGTCGTTTTCGCTTTCCTCCAGCTGCTCCATGGCCAGCAGCATCATGGCGCAGCAGGCCCTGTCGTCCATGTAGGGACCGGTGATGTACTTGCCATTGGCGCTTACATAGCAGGGGCTGTCATAGACTGCCACATCCCCCACCTTTACGTACTTTTCGGCCTCCTCTTTCTTGCTTACGCCCAGGTCTATGTAGAGTCTGTCGAAGCTAAGATCCTTGGCCTCGGTGCCGGAATTGGCGTGGATGGTGCCCACGGTGCCGTTTGCAAAGCGCACAGGAAGCCCCACAATGTCCATGGGAGCGATGCCGCCCAGCTTTCCGAACTTAAGATAGCCGTCCCCGGTGATCCTGGTGACCATAAGCCCCAGGGAATCCATGTGGGCCGCCATCAGAAGCTTCTGCGGAGCAGCCTCTGCCATATTGTCTGCAGAGGTAGGGGCCCTGTGGCAGATGAGATTGCCCAGGGTATCCACCCTGCACTCAAAGCCCCTGTCCTCGGCCATTTTCTTTATAACATCGCGTACCTGGCCTTCCCAGCCGCTGGGGCCGTAGGCCTTGCTTAAAAGTTTAACCAGTTCAACTGTATTCATCTAATTAGCCTTCCCTTCTGCTAAAGCCTCAACAAAAAGCTTTGCCAGCCTGTATGCATTGTCCATGTCCTCCTCGGAGGCGATGGTGGATGCGGAGTGGATATTTCTTACGGCGACGGAGATGTTAGCGACCCTAATGCCCTCTAAGGAGCGCTGTATGGTGCTGGCATCGGTTCCGCCGGCGATCTTCTGCTTCACCTGCCAGGGCAGTCCCGCCTCATCCGCAAGACCCGTCAGAAGCTCAAAAAGCCCCCTGTCGTAGATGGCGCCGCCGTCCACAAGGCCTATCACAGGTCCTGCGCCCACGACGGTTATCTTGTTGTCTGCGGAGACCGTGGGAAGATCAGAGCAGCTGGCGCCCTCGAAAACTATGGCGATGTCCGGAGCCACACTGTAGGCCGCCCCATAGGCGCCTCTGGTGCCCAGCTCCTCCTGGACCGTGAAGGCATAGGTAACATCCATGGGAAGCTCCTCCTTCATCAGCTTCAGCATCATAGCGCAGCCGAAGCGGTCGTCTATGGCCTTGGCCTTGACGCGGCCTTCGCCGAATTCGACGAAATCGCTGTGGAAGACCACCTCGTCTCCCAGAGCCACATTCTCCATAGCCTCTTCCCTGCTGGAGGCGCCGATGTCTATGTACATCTCCTTAAAGTCCGGAGCCACCTCCCTGTCCTCCTTGGTTGTCAGGTGGATGGCCTTAAGACCTATGACGCCGGGCACCATGGCCTGGCCCACGTAGACCTTGCGGCCCAGGACCACCCGCTTGTCTATGCCGCCCATGCAGGCAAAGCGCAGATAGCCGTTGTCCTCTATGTGGGTGACGATGAAGCCGATCTCGTCCATGTGGGCAGCGATCATGAGCTTTGGAATGGAGCCTTCAGCCAGCCTCCCCGCCTTTTTAGCAGCCTTTACGGCCTTGGGGGAAGCCTTTTTTACGATATACAGCGTGCCCATGATGTCCGTGCGCATGTCCTCTTCGGACACGCCGCAGTCCTCCATGGCAGTGCTTTTAATGAACTCCCTTACCGGGCCCTCGAAGCTGGATACTCCCGGCAGCAGGCAGAGCTCCTCTAAATATTCAAGCATGTTCTTACCTCCTCCCCGGGTTCAAGGGCGAATTCAGCCATCAGCTCGCCCAGAAGCTCCAGATCCCGCAGGTTTATGACCTCCTGGGGGGTATGCATGTAGCGCAGGGGCAGGGACAGCACCGCGGTGGCGATCCCCTCCCTCTGGGTCTGGACGGCCCAGGCATCTGTTCCGGTGCGGCTGGGCGACACGGTTATCTGCACGGGTATGCGCTTTTCAGCGGCAGCGGCGGTTATGCCGTGAGCCACAGCGGGCGCCACATTGGCTCCGATGGGCATTCTGGGACCCTCGCCCAGCTTTGAAATATAGTCTGTGGGCTTGCAGTCCGGGGTCCAGGCCTGGCAGACGTCGCTGGCGATGCACACGTCAGGATCGATGGCAAAGGAGGTCATGGTGGCGCCTCTGAGGCCCACCTCCTCGCTTATGGTCCCAACAAAATACACATCCCAGTGCAGCTGGCGATCCTTAAGAAGCTCCGCAGCGCGGCAGACAGCCAGGAAGCAGGCTCTGTCATCCAGGGACTTGCTGCAGACGCAGTCCTTTCCAAGCTCAAAGAAGGGTGAGCGGAAGCTTACGGGAGTGCCCACCGGGATCTCCCTTTCCGCCCTCTTCTGGCTCAGACCCACATCTATGCGAAGGTCCTTCATGGGTATGGATTTATTCATGGATTCGGGGCTTGCGCCATGGGGAGCAGCGGCTCCTATCACACCGAAATGGCGCTTTTTCGACAGCACGGTCACCTCTCTTCCGGGAAGCATCCTCTGATCCACTCCGCCCAGCTGGCCGAAGCGGAGGAAGCCCTCCTCGTGACCCGTAACTATCAGGCCGATCTCGTCGATGTGGGCGCAGATCATCAGCTTTCTGGCATTTTCCCTGCCGCAGCGCCTGATGCCCACCACGTTATACATGGGATCCACGTAGATTTCGTCCACAAAGGGCTCAAGGATCCCTGCGCACAGCCCGGAGACATTGCATTCGAAGCCGCTGGGAGCAGTCTCGGTGCACAGCCTCTCGAGATCATCAAGTATGTTCATTGCACTCCTTTCTGTTTCTTCTTTAAATAAGGCCGCCCTTTTGGGACGGCCGGAAATACAAGCTTATGAAGAACTAATCCCAAAGTCTGTCGGGATAGATTCCTTCCTTCTTTTTGTTGAGCATGGCATCCACCACCAGCTGACGGTCCTCCTTGTAGGTAACGCCGTACCACTTGTCGGGGGAATGGAGCACCTTCACATCCGCCTTGCCCTCCTGGATGAGCTCGGAGGTGACGATGGGAATGTAGAACTCGCCCTTTAAGGGGTTCTCTCTCAGGATCCTGTAGATGTTTTCAGGAAGCCTTGCCTTGAGCTCGGTGATGATGCTGGGGGTGAAGCCAAAGAGGTTCATGGACACAGGAGTGCCTACGGGCACATCGGTCCAGCTGGCGCCGTCATCCTCTGTGAACTGGATCTTGTCGCCGTTCCACTGGATCTTGGTGCGCTCGTCGATCTTCTTGAGATGGCCCTGATCATCCATGGTGCAGACCCCTCTTGCCACGCTGCCGTGCTCGGAGAGGGTGTTTTCCACCTGATATGCCACCATGCAGTAATCATACTTGTCGCCGTCCTTGGCATGGCTCAGGTAGTCGTAGATGGTCTTGAAGGCGCCGGGGCCGTAGTAGTCATCGGCATTGACCACCGCAAAGGGCGCGTCGATGATGTTTCTGGCAGCCAGAATGGCGTGACCGGTGCCCCAGGGCTTGACTCTGCCCTCGGGGATCTGTATGCCTGCAGGGATATCGGTCATGTCCTGATAGGCGTAGAGTATGTTCATGTGCTTTGCGGCACCGCGCTCCATCAGAGCCTTGAAATCCTCCTCGATCTCCTTCTTGATGATGCAGATGGCGGTCTCAAAGCCGGCCTTCCAGGCATCGTAAAGGGTGAAGTCGATGATGATCTCTCCGTTGGAGCCGATCTGATCTATCTGCTTGAGTCCGCCGTAGCGGCTGCCCATGCCTGCGGCCATTATGACAAGAACGGGCTTCTTGCGGTCCGGATCCGCCTTTTCAGATTCTGCTGCAGCTGCTGCAGCCTCAGCCTCAAGTCTTGCTGCCTCGGCCCTTTCAGCCTCCATCGCAGTCAGTCCATCCGCCATTTTGTTCACCGCCTCCTCGATATTTTCCCTGCTTGTGGAAAGATTCATGCGAACGAAGGGAGCAAACCTGTCGCCCCCGAACCAGCTGCCGTAATCGAAGGCCAGGCCGCATCTGTTTTCGCAGAAATCGCTGACCTCCTCCTGGGTCTGGAAATATTTATTCAGGCTGAGCCAGAGCAGATAGGTGCCCTGAAGGCTGCCCACCTCGATCTCAGGAGCCCTTTCCGCAAGCTGAGCCTTTACATACTCGTAATTGCTCCAGATCTGGGCCTTCACCTCCTCCAGCCACTCTCTGCCCTTTCTGTAGGCAGCGGCGGCAGCCACGTAGCCGAAGGCATTGCCGGAGCTCACGTGGATGCGGTTCTGGAAGTCCTTGTAGCGGGCCCTAAGCTCATCGTCCGGAATGATGATTATGGAGTTCTGGGCAGCGGCTATGTTGAAACTCTTGCTGGCAGAGGTCATTGTTATAAGGAAGCTGTCATAGTCCCCAAGGGTCGCTGTGGGGATGTGCTTGTGGTCCTCCCACTCGAAATCCTGATGGATCTCGTCGGAGACCACATACACTCCGTGCTTTTCGCAGATCTCCATCAGCTTTTTTATCTCCTCAGCGGTCCAGATGCGGCCCACGGGATTGGCCGGAGAGCAGAAAATGAAGAGCTTGACGCCGTTTTCCACGATATCCTGCTCAAAGCGCTCAAAATCTATGGAATAATCCATCCCGCTGCGGACAAGGTCGCACATTATGAGCTTGCGGTCGTTGTCCTTTACGGCGTTGAGCATGGGATAATAGACCGGGGTAAGGGTGATGACGCCGTCTCCCGGCTTTGTGAGCATCAGAACGCTCCAGTAGAAGCCGGAGACCACGCCGGGGCTGAAGCAGATCCATTCACGCTTTACATCATAGCCGTGATACATGCTCTCCCACTCGATGAAGGCATCGTAGTAGTCATCCGGGGGCATGGCGTAGCCCAGGGGAACATTCCTTGCATAGTCCGACAGGGCATCCCTGATGCAGTCTGCGCACTCAAAATCCATGTCTGCGATCCATAAGGGCAGCAGCTCGTCGCTGCCGTACTTCGACCACATACCGTCCCACTTGACGCTGTCCATACCGCGTCTGTCGATATACTTTAGACTCATATTCTATCTCCTGTTTGTCCGGAGACGCAGCCTTCTTATGACCGCCGCTTCCGGTTATTTTGCAACACAAAACCCGCTCTTTTGGAGCTTGTTAAGCTATATAATACCAAAAGAGCGGGGCTTAGGCAATAAAATGCGTGCGAATTCACAATAAACTCAAAGTGCAGAGGCGTCGCCAATCCAACGGCTTCCGCCGCGTGCAGCCTTCGTTTTACCAGCGCCTGCGCCTCCCCAGCAGGGTCAGACTTCCCAGAACGCCTGTGGCCAGGCCTATCAGCAGGGTCTTGGCGCCGAAGCTCAGCTTGCTTTTCTGCTGCTGCAGCCTCTGATACTGCCAGCTGCTTTCCTGCTTCTGCCTTGCGGCGCAGCTGCTGCATATGAAAATGCTCTTTCCGTCCTTCATGTAGTGATCTGCCGGCACGTAATTCCTGCCGCAGCTTTCGCAGCAGGTCCTGTAGTTATTGGCCAGAAGATGGTCAATGACGGGATCCACTGCCTCCGCCAGCCTTTCGGGCAGATGGCTCTTAACAAAAGCAGGCTTCACGCTGAGCTCAAGGCTGTATTTATCCACCTTGATCTCCTCGATCAGCCTGAACTGGTCGGCATTTTCCCGCAGGTACTTCCTGAGCACATCGTTGAAGGGGTCATCCTCGCTGGCGGCATTGATCTTGACAATATAAAGCCCGTCTTCCTTCCGAAGACTTACGTAATAGCTGCTGTAGACGCCTGCCCAGTCGGTCCCGTAGTCCCTGAGCTCGCCGCCGAGAGTGCGCTCTCTTATCTCATCGCTGAGCGTCAGCTTATCCTGTCCCAAAATTTCCTCCTTCGGACCCGGCTACGCCCAGGGGTCTCTGCTCTTGGGCTGACGTATGCCCACAAGAATGAACTGCTCCCACAGGAAATACTGACCGGTGGAGGGCTTCAGCCTCAGCTGTATCTGCCTTGGGCTGTCGGCGCCGCCGGATTCCAGCAGGACCTTGCAGTAGCTGGGATCCGCGTGGCTGTTGGGGTCGTCCCAAAGCTTCAGAGTATAGGGCTGATCCGGGGTGTAGTTGTTGTCAGGCGTTGCGCCGTTGAAGTAGGAGCGGGGGATGTAGTCCACGTTGTCCATGAAGCGGTCATTGATGAAGGACCAGTACATGGGGGTGAGTTCTCTGGGGCCGGAGAGCCAGGCAATCATGCGCTTTGCCTCCTCCTTGTTCTCCGGATAGAGGCAGAAGGCTGCGACCGCAAGGGCTGCGGTATCCGCGGGGCTCTTGAGTTCTGCCTGAGGCAGGGCCTGCATCTCCTCCAGGGTCTTCGGGAGCTTTTCGAAGCTTATCTCCCAGCTTGTTCCATCTTTATAATTATATGTTGCCATGTTTTACTCCTTCTTTACTTTACAAGTGAAGAACTGTTTGTCACAGATAGAGTATACCACAAGGCAGGCTTTTCATTGTGATTATTTGCTGAAATTGCAGGCGATCTGACAGATCAGGCCCTGATATCCGGGCTAGCTCCCTTTCCTGCTTCCGATGACAAGGGCAAGAAGGATCAGGGCGCAGCCAAGAAAACCGGCAGACCCAAGGCTTTCCTTCATGAAGAGGACCCCAAGAAGGCCTGCCACCATGGGATTCACGGCGCAGAGGAGACTGGTTTTTTCCGCGCTCACCTTGCTCTGAGCCACGGGCTGAAGCGTAAAGCCAAAGCCGGTGCAGACCACCGCAAGCAGCAGGATCATGGCCCATTCGGTGCCATTGTGGGGCAGGGTGGCAGTTCCGGTGATGAAGGACGCAATTGTTGCCAGAAGGGCCTGGGTCCCGACCTGGAACACGCCCATGGTAAAGGCGTTCCCCTGCCTCGACAGGCGGCTGGTCACCATGATCGAAGCGGTATAGCAGCAGGCCGCAAGCATAAGCCAGAGCTCGCCCCTGCCGATCTTAAGGCCCGCAGAGCTGCCTGCTCCCGGGAAGCCCACGGACAGAAGCCCCACGCCCAGAAGCGCCGTCAAAGCAGCGATAATAGCCCTTTTCTGAGGGAAGCGCCTTATCAGCGCCGCCTCTGCGATGGGCACCAGCACTATGGCTGTATTTTCGATGAAGGACGCCGTGGAGGAGGCTATAAAGGGCACACCGGTGAGCTCGCAGCTCATGGTTATGAAAAAGCAGCAGCCTATGGCCGCACCGCGGAGCGCATCCTTCGGGTCGAAATTCTTAAAGATCTGCCGACCGAACAGCAGCATCAGCAGTACAAAAGCCATCCCAAAGCGCAGCGACAGCAGCGCAAAGCGGGTTATGCTACCTATTATAAGCTTGTTGAACATGAAGGATGTGGCTCTGGCGGACACCAGCAGCACAAGCAGTATCTCCGCCCTCTTCTCCGTAAGCTCAAAATTTTTCATGATGCCTCCCTGCCGCTTTACTGCGGCAAATCGATTTGACAAGATGATACACGATGTGTTAATTTGAGTAAAGCGACATTAAATCATAGTTTATTTGATAATTTATCAAATCAGCGTCGCCAGCAGGCAGAAAACAGAACGGGAGCGGAAATGGACACCGAAAAAATAAAGGTATATCTTGAAGCCATAAGCTCAGGCAGCCTCAGCGCTGCGGCTGAAAGGCTGGGCTATACACCCTCCGGGATATCAAGGAGCATCGCAGCCCTGGAGGAGGAAACGGGACTGACCCTCCTGGAGCGCGGCCGCAGGGGCGTAAGACCCACGGCGGATGCGGAAAAACTGATACCCATAATGCGGGACTTCCTCCAGCAGGAGATCCGCTACATGGACATGGCGGGAAGCCTCAGGAACATGGAGACGGGCAGCATCACCGTTGGAATAAACTATGCAGCCCATTTCCGCGCCATATCCGGCGTGCTGAAAAAATTCGAGAGGGAGTACCCCGGCATCGAGCTGCGGACCATACAGGGTCTTTCCAGCGAGCTCACCCAGGCGCTTCAGGAGCATAAGGCGGACTTCATCATCGCCACAAAAAGGCCTGATTTCGAGTTCATAAGGCTGGCGGAGGACCCCATGGTGGCCTGCGTGCCGAAGGAGCATCCCTGCACGGCGAAGGGGATCTATCCGCTGCAGCGCTTTTCGTCGGACCCGATGATCGCAACCTATCCATCGGTCGACACGGACTACAAACGGGCCCTGCGGGACCGCGGGATCACCCCGAATGTCCGCTACACGAGCCAGAACGTATACGCCACCTACTGCATGGTGGAGGCGGGGCTGGGCGTTTTCATGTCCAACAGGCTGGAGATGGAGATGTATCAGGGCGATGCAGTGCTGCTGCCACTGGATCCTCCGGTCCTTCAGGAGATAGGGATCATGTACCGGGGCGAGGACAGTCTTTCTGTATCCACTAAGAAACTGCTTCAGATGATAGCCAGCGAGCTGGCTGAGGCATGAATCAGCTTCAAGATATCTGCCGGGCGATAGCGACCAAAGGCAATTCAAAACCCCGAACCAGCCGGTCCGGGGTTTTTCGTGTCGCTTTTGTCTTTACAGATCAGCGTCGAAGGGCAGCAGAGCTACTGTTCTTGCAACCTTGATGGCATTGGTGATGTCTCTCTGGTGCATAGCGCAGGCGCCGGTAACTCTTCTGGGCAGGATCTTGCCGCGCTCGGAGATGTACTTCTTAAGAGTATCAACGTCCTTGTAATCTACGGTAAGAGTCTTGTCTGCACAGAACTGGCAAACCTTTTTTCTGCTGACATAGCTTCTCTTTTTGTTTTCTCTTTCCATGTCTTGCTTTCCTCTCTGTTAATACTTAGAAGGGGATGTCGTCATCGGTGAGCTTGGTGAATGCACCAAAGTCTTCATCGTCGTTCTTGGCCTGATTGCCCGCGGACTGCTGGTTCTGGCTGTAATTGCCGCCGCCGAAGCTGTCGTTTCCGCCGCTGTAGCCGCCCTGGCTCTGACCGTTTCTGTCCCCTCTGTCAAGTGGCTCCAGTCTGTCGCAAACTACCTGATCGCGATAAACGGTCTTTCCGTTCTGATCCTGGTAATTGTCATTCTGGATCCTTCCCTGAACTGCAACAAGTCTGCCCTTGCCCACATACTTCTCAACGAATTCTGCGGTCTTTCCGAAGCAAACTATGTTAATGAAATCTGCTTTTCTTTCACCATTTTTATCGGGAACCCGATCAACGGCGATGCTGAATTTGGCAATTGCCATTTGAGAACCAGCTGCATAACGAACCTCAGGATCTCTTGTAAGTCTACCTGTCAAAGATACTGAATTCATAGTGCACCGCCTTTACTTGTCGTCCTTGCGAACGATCACATGTCTCATGCAGTTTTCAGAAATTCTAAGTCTTCTGTCCAGTTCCTTGGGAAGAGTGGGAGCAGCTTCGAACTGCATAACTACATAGTAGCCTTCCTTCTTCTTCTGGATAGGATAAGCAAGCTTTCTGAGACCCCAAACATCGGTAGCGGAAACTTCGCCTTCAGCTGCGATGATACCCTTAACGGTTTCGATCATAGCTTCCTTTGCGCTTTCCTCGAGATCAGGATCGATAACAAACATAAGCTCGTACTTATTCATTGTTTCACCTCCCTATGGCCTTGAATGGCTGCGGTTCTCCCCCGCAGCAGAGAGCCTCGCTTTCGCGAGCGCTTGAATATTGTATCACAACCCCACGCAAATGCAAGCGGTTTTTTGCGTTGTTTTATGGATTTTCAAGGGTTTGCGGGGCCCCTTCACAGCTGTCTGCAGCCTATGCGGTGCCGTTCCTTTCGGCAGCCTCCTTCTTAGCCATATCCTGTGAAGCCTGCACATCGATAATGGCGCGGATCACATTCATTTCAGGCTGGATCCCCTCATAGGCTTTTGCAAACTCGGGGTCCTTAAGCTGTTCTGCAAGATATTCTTTAAATTCCATGGTTTTTCCTCCTGACAATTGTCTTTTTACACATAATCAGGGCTATAACGGGCAGATGTGACAAACAGAACCGTCCCCGTTGTCACTTAGCGTTCCGGAGCTTTCAGGGAGCCTTTTTCGATGTTTTCCTGCAGGATCCGGTCGGTGATCTCCCAAATGGTCTTGGAGCCGAGGGCGGTCTTTTTCTGGCGCTCGTAGACAGGCGCTGCGGAGACGCCGTGGGCAACCCAGTCGCTGCCGCCGTTGCTGTTGTTCAGGATCAGAGGCTGGAGATTGTCCATGGCGTGGGCGAACTTTGCCTCGGGGGTCTCGAAGGCCTCGAACTCGTCGAACAGGGCCTTCAGCTCCTCTCCCTGGTCCTCCGGCAGCAGACCGAAGATCCTGTCGCGGGCAGCGTCCTCCCTAGCCTTCTTGGTCTTCTGGCTCTCGAAATCGTAAGCGTAGGTGTCGCCTGCGTCGATCTCCACCACATCGTGGATCAGACACATGAGCATCACCTTGCCTATGTCCACAGGCTCGTTGGAATACTCACGCAGCAGATAGGCCATCACAGCCATGTGCCAGGCGTGCTCCGCGTCGTTTTCTGCCCTGCCATGGCCCGAAAGGTGGGTCTGGCGGAAGATATTCTTCTCTTTGTCTATCTCTAAAGCAAATTCAAGCTGCTTTTTAAGTCTTTCGTCCATCTGTTTCCCCCATTTATATTCCCAAGCCCTGTGGGAGGACTTGGGAATCCGGTGTTTGCCTATTCAGCTTGCGGCCCTTCCTAATCCCTCATTACCGGACCTACGATGGCCTGCTCAGCGAAGAGCGCGGTGGTGCCGCCGGTGTGAAGGAAGACCACGGTGCTGCCCTTGGGGAGCCTGCCGCTGTCCAGGTAGTCCAGCAGCCCGCTGAAGGCCTTGCCCGTGTATACAGGATCCACCAGCAGTCCTTCGTATCTGGCCAGACGCCTGATTGCCGCGGTGCCTGCGGGTGAAGGGATCTCGTATCCCTCGCCCACGTAATTGTTGTCCACGCTGAAGTCCTCAGTGCTTACCCTTACATCGGATGCTCCCATGTGGTCCAGAGCCTGGTTTGCCAGGTCTGCCACCCTCTGCTCGTAGGCATCGTCCTTGAGGCCCACGCTCACGCCGATGATCTTAGTATCGTCATCCGCGAACTTCTTGCCTGCCACAAGGCCCGCCAGAGTACCGCCGGAGCCTGTGGTGGTGAAGAGATAATCCATGCGCTTGTCAGCTGCCTCCAGCTGCCCTAAAAGCTCCAGATAGCCGTTTACATAGCCGCAGACGCCCACCTCGTTGGAGCCGCCCACGGGCACGTCGTAGACCTTATGGCCCTGGGCCTCCAGCTCCGCGATGCGCTTGGCGGACTCTGCCTTCTGGTCCGCGTCGCCGGCCAGCACGTGTACCTCAGCTCCGTAGATGGAATCCAGCAGCAGATTGGCCCTGAGGTCGTTGGGGTCCGGCTCCACCACGGTGCGCAGATAAACTATGGGCTCCAGCCCGCAGATCCTGGCCGCGGTTATGGTCTGCATGGCGTGGTTGGACTGGGTGGCGCCGTATGTTATGACGTAATCATAGCCATTGGCCTTTGCATAGCCCATCAGAAACTCCAGCTTGCGAACCTTGTTGCCGCCGTAAAGATTGCGGCCCGTAAAATCGTCACGCTTTATCCAAACGTCGTAGCCTGTCTGCTCGGATATCCTGTCCAGCCGGTGCAGCGGCGTGGGGAAAAAGCCGATATTCACTCTTGGAAGCTCGGGAAATTGTCTGATCATAATGCCCTCCTGTAAGCTTTGTGCTCCGTAAACTGCCCGCCTGCCGGCCGGAAAGCCCGGGCGGCAGCTCTTTATCGTTATCATTACGATTTTAGCACAAGAAGGGAGCAGGGGCAATGCCATGCATAAAGCGCATGGATAATCACGTTTTCGGTATCTGTAAAAGTCCTCATAGCCTTGAAAAACAAAGACCTTTACTGTAAAATAGTCTGGTTATCCGCAGCTTATAAAAATTCAGCCTGCGGAAAAGGAGACCAGATGCTCAGATTCGAGATACCCGGCCGGGATGTGCTGGAGATAAGCACTCTGCTGCTGGATTACAACGGAACCATAGCAAGGGACGGCCAGCTGATCCCCGAGCTCATAGAGCGCATAAAGCTGCTGCAGGAAGACCTTCAGGTGCTGGTGCTTACCGCTGACACCTACGGCAACGTCCGCAGCCAGTGCCAGCCCCACGGCATAGAGGTCCGCACCTTCCCCAGCGCCGGAGCAGCCCGCTTCAAGGCGGAAATCGCCAAAAGCTTCGGCAGCGGCGTCTGCAGCCTGGGAAACGGCTTCAACGACGCGGAGATGTTCGACGCCTCGGAGCTTTCCATCGCCGTTCTTGACGACGAGGGCATCTGGGCGGGACTTGTTTCCCATGCGGACATACTGGTGAAAAGCCCCATGGACGGGCTGGACCTGCTGCTGAAAAAGGACCGTTTAAGAGCAACCTTAAGAACCTAAAATGTATTTACCCGGCCCCGGAGGGCCCCGCAACGCTTAATGAGCAGATATTTTCTTAAAAGAATAATACTTCTTTTGCCCACACTGCTGGCCATACTGCTGGCAGTATTTATGCTGCTCAATGTTACCAGCCCCGCAAGATTCAGCGGCTTTGGGATCTACAGCTCCGGCTACGCCGAAGGCAGCACGGACCTTCTGGACAGAGTTTTCGAAAGCACTCAGGCAGAACCCGGGCTCTTCAACAAATACCTCCGCTACTGCTACAACCTGCTGATACACGGGGAATTCGGAGCCAGCGACAGCATCTTCGGCATCAGCCAGGAGATCTTCTTCAGGCTTGGGATATCCCTGATACTGGCGGGCTTCGGCTTTCTCATCTCTCTGCTGATAGGCATACCCCTTGGCGTCACCGCCGCCATTAAAAACGGCGATGCCGCAGACAGGATCATCAGCATGGGAACCCTTGTAGCGGCATCCATACCCTCCTACACCCTGGCGGTACTGACCATGGTCATCTTCACCGTGCAGCTGCGCTGGCTGCCCCTTCTGGGCCTCAGCTCCTGGAAATCCTACGTGATGCCTATTATGGTCATTGCGGCCGCAGGCATCGCAATGACTGTCAAAATGACCCGCTCCGCGGTGCTGGAGGTGCTGGGAAAGCAGTACATAACCGTGCTCCACGCCAAGGGCATCAGCGAAAGGGACATCATTTTCAGGCACATTCTGAAGAACTCCTTCGTGACCATAGCAAGCACCCTGAACAATCTGGCAGCCCAGCTGCTCTGCGGCACCCTGATAGCGGAGAATTTCTTCGCTTTCCCGGGCATTGGCCAGCTGGTGTTCCGCTCCGTCAGCCAGGGCCAGCCCTACGTGCTCCTCGGGACCGTGGCGGTGCTTTCCGTGCTCCTTATGAGCTTCAACATTTTCTTCGATTTCGTCTGCGCCCTCATAAGTCCGCAGATCCGCATGGAATATTCGCACAAAGGCAGGAAATAGCATTTGAGCACTGAAAAAGCTTCAAAACCCAGCAGTCCTGCGCGCAGGGCACTGAAACGCTTCGCGAAAAACCGCCTGGCGCTCTTTTGCCTTGCAGTCTTTCTTTTGATACTGGTGGTCTGCCTCCTGGCGCCCCTGTTTACCAGCGAGGACCCCGCTGAGCTCAACCTCGGCAATACCAAGCAGAACCCGAGCCTGGCTCACCCCATGGGCACCGATATCCTCGGAAGGGATATTCTGGCCCGCATGCTCTACGGCGGCAGGACCACCTTCCGCATCTGCTTTGTGGCGATGCTTCTGTCCTCTGCCTTCGGCCTGTTTTTCGGCCTTCTTTCGGGCTTTTTCGGAGGCACCCTGGACCAGATGATCTCAAGGGCCAACGATGGTCTGGCCTCCATACCCACCTTCCTGCTTGCCATCTTCGTGGAGGTGGTGACCGGCGCGGGCAAAGGCAATTACATGTACGCAATAGCGCTGGCACTGACGCCGCCGCTTATACGCCTCACCAGGAATCTGGTCATGAGCATAATGGGAAGCGAATACATCGAAGCCGCAAGGGCTTTGGGTGTGAAAAACAGCCGCATAATTTCCGGCCATGTGCTTAGAAATATTGCAGGACCTGTCATCGTCCAGATCTTTTCGAATTTTTCCGAGGCCATACTCACCTGCACCATCATGGGCTATCTGGGGCTGGGAGTCCACTCCCCCCGCGTGGAATGGGGCACCATAATTAAGGACGGCTTCGGCTTCATACTCAACGCGCCCCTTCAGATAGCGCTGCCCTGTCTTGTCGTTTTCATCTGCGTGCTGACCCTCAACATAGTGGGCAGCGGCATCCGCGACGCCCTGTCCGAGGAGGAAGAATGATGCAGAAGCTTCTTGAGATAAAAGATCTGAGCATAGAATTCAGCTCCCCCAAGGGCACAGCCAGGGCCGTGAACGACGTCAGCCTGAGCATTGCCCCGGGAGAAAGCCTCGGCATAGTGGGAGAGTCGGGCTCAGGCAAGAGCACCATCGCCCACGCGGTGATGCAGCTGCTGCCAAAGTCCGCGAAAATAAGCTCCGGCAGCATTTTCTTCGAAGGCCGGGACCTTCTTCGGATGTCTGCGGCGGACCTTCGCTCCCTAAGAGGACGGGATATCTCCATGATATTCCAGGACCCCATGCAGTGCCTGGACCCCAGCTTCACCATAGCATATCAGCTGGTGGAGACCCTGCAGGCCCACGAAAAGCTGAGCAGGGACGAAGCCCGCAAGGCCTCCCTTCAGATGCTTCAGCGGGTGGGCATCCACAATGCGGAGGACATAATGAAGCGCTACCAGCACGAGCTTTCCGGCGGAATGCGCCAGAGGGTGATGATAGCCATGGCGCTGCTCACAAGGCCCAGGCTTCTGATAGCCGACGAGCCCACCACTGCGCTGGATGTGACCATACAGGACCAGATCCTGCAGCTTCTTAAGGGCTACGCAAGGGAAGCCGGCATGTCCATGCTCTTCATAACCCACAGCTTCGGCGTGGTGGCGGATGTGTGCGACAGGGTGGCCGTCCTCTACGGCGGCAGGCTCTGCGAATACGGAAGCTGCGAAAGCCTCTTCTATGAGGCCCGTCACCCCTACACCAGGGGCCTGCTGGAGGCGGTTCCCACCATGGAGCGAGATAAGGCTCTGCCCCTCCACTCCATAGACGGCGCTCCTGTGAGCGTTTTCGATCCTCCCAAGGGCTGCCCCTTTGCTCCAAGATGCAGCAGGTGCAGGGAGGACAGTCAGCTGGCGGAAAAATGCCTCGGCAGCATACCGCCTCTTAAGGAAGCGGCCCCGGGCCACAGCTTCGCCTGCTTTATTGAACGATGAGCGAGATTTTAAAAGTCGAAAACTTAAGCAAATACTTCCCCGCGAAGAACAGCTCCGGAAAGAAAACGGTTTTCAAGGCCGTTGACGGAGTGTCTTTTGCCGTGGAAAAGGGCTCCTGCTTCGGCCTGGTGGGTGAGTCCGGCAGCGGAAAGACCACCACAGGACGATCCGTCCTCAGGCTCATAGAGCCCAGCGCCGGCAGGATAATATATGACGGAAGGGACATAACCCGCGCCAATATGGCCCCCTACCGCAAGAAGATGCAGATAATATTCCAGAATCCGGGCGGCTCCCTTGACTCCAAGTATCTGGTGGGGGATGTGGTCGCCGAGGGCATGAGGGCCAACCGCATGTATGCCTCTAA
>JAEEGF011281967.1_pt1 | contig 34651 bp, 25 predicted proteins | sample 9134171 | NCBI WGS metagenome assembly JAEEGF01 (sample SAMN16246542, study PRJNA631951) | gut metagenome | biome: gut microbiome; feature: rumen; material: AP-attached | host: Bos | place: Iran: Karaj | collected 2018-10
GAACGGTCTCAGCCTGTCGGCAAGTTCTTTCGCCGTAATCGCCCGATTAGTAGAGGCTTGTGTGAAGATGTAACGGAAGTGTTTCCCTGGCTTTGGCATGAATTTGGCCACCGATTCGAGGTCTTTGTCGGTCACCATCCCGAAAATAATGAACACTCTTTGGGCATCAATGGCCTTAAGTTGTGAGAAGACCCATCTCAGGCCGTGGGGGTTGTGGCCTATGTCGCATATCAGTCTGGGCTGTCCCTCTCCGAGGTCAATAGTTTCCCACCTTCCTCTTAGTCCGGTTGTTGCAGCTGCTGACTTCAAGCCTTCCTCGGCCTGCGGAGTCAAAGCTTCGAGCCGGGTGAGAGCACATAGTACGGTTCTGAGGTTTTCCTGCTGATAATCACCTCTTAGATCAAGATCATCCGCAGTTATACTTGCGGTGCTCATATCATACTTCGATGCGTGATATATGGGAGACTTCCTTTCTGAGGCGAGTCTCTCGAACACCGGTGCCGTATGCTCATCCTCGCTGCCGATGACGACAGGGACTCCGGGCTTGATGATGCCTCCTTTCTCGAATGCGATCTCTTCGAGGGTGTAGCCGAGGTATGCGCAGTGCTCGAGTCCGATATTGGTGATTATGCTCAGTATCGGAGTTATTATGTTGGTCGAGTCCAGCCGGCCTCCGAGGCCTGTCTCGATCACTGCTATGTCAACATTCTCCCTGGCAAAGAAATCGAATGCCATTGCGGTCGTTATTTCGAAGAAAGAAGGGTCGTGAGTGTCGAAGAAAGGGTCCCATTCGGTCAGGAAGGCTGATACTTCATCCCTGGAAATCATTCGGAACCCGTCAGCTTCCACGACTTTGATCCTTTCCCTGAAATCGACCAGGTGCGGAGAGGAGTAGAGACCTGCCTTGAGTCCGGTATGGGCGAGGGCGGATGCCAGCAGATGACAGACGGAGCCTTTCCCGTTTGTGCCGGCCACGTGTATCGTCCTGAACTTCCTGTGGGGGTGTCCAAGGGCTTCGTCGAACTCCCGGATGGTTTCGATTCCCGGCTTGTAGGCACGGTTGCCAACTACCTGATATGAAGGGAATCGGTTATATAACCGCTCTATTTGCTCTTCGTAGGTCATTTTGTTGATAAGTATGTCCGCAAATATGGCAATAATTCCTGTCATTGCTTTCTGATAATGCCTAAATTTGCTGAATCAAAACCATTGCAATGAGTCATAACCGGAATATCCTGTTCTTCGAAACAACCCAGAACTCAGTTATCGCAGTCAGCTGCGGCAAAACTCTCAGTCAAGATGATGTCAAAGCCCTCGAGTGGCTTTTCTCCGATGCCCGCCAGATTGATGCGGACAAGGTGGAAGGTTTGTTCATAGGCCCTCGAAGGGAAATGATAACACCTTGGAGTACTACTGCAGTTGAGATAACTCAAAATATGAATATTGAGGCAATTGGAAGGATTGAGGAATTCTTCCGTGCCGAGTCTGAGGCCAGTCCTTTCGACAAGATGCTCCAAAGGATGTACAAGGGGCTGGATCAGGATGTCTTCACGGTGAACCGCAAGCCAGAGGATATCGTCTACATCACCGATTTTGATAAATACAATCTGCAGGAGGGTCTAGCCCTATCCAAAGATGAGATCGAGTACCTGCAGAATCTGAGTGCCAAGCTCGGCAGGCCGCTGACCGACTCAGAGGTTTTCGGCTTCTCCCAGGTCAACTCCGAACATTGCAGACATAAGATTTTCAATGGTACCTTTATCATTGATGGTCAGGCGAAAGAACTCTCTCTCTTCAAGCTTATCAAGAAGACTACGCAGGAACATCCCGGTATAGTCGTTTCGGCTTATAAAGACAATTGCGCATTCATTGAGGGCCCGACTCTCGACCTCTTCCATCCCCAGTCCGGCAGCAAGCCTTCGTTCTTCGAGCGGGACAAGGAAGAGACGGTCATCTCTCTGAAGGCCGAAACCCACAACTTCCCGACTACCGTGGAGCCGTTCAACGGCGCTGCTACAGGCACCGGCGGTGAGATCCGCGACCGTATGGCGGGCGGCAAGGGTTCTTTCCCGATTGCCGGAACAGCGGTATATATGACTCCGTATCCCCGTTTCGAGGAAAATCCCCGCCCGTGGGAGAAGGCTCCCCGCAGCTGGCTGTATCAGACGCCGCAGCAGATTCTCATCAAGGCTTCAAACGGTGCTTCTGACTTTGGAAACAAGTTCGGCCAGCCCATCATCTGCGGTTCGCTGAGCACCTTTGAATATTCGGACGAAAAGGGCACCTATGGTTATGACAAGGTGATTATGCAGGCCGGAGGTATCGGATATGCCAAGAGGCGCGACTGTCTCAAGGACGAGCCCGAGGCCGGGGATGCCGTGCTGCTGATGGGTGGTGACAACTACCGTATCGGTATGGGCGGCGGAGCGGTTTCCTCCGTGGCTACCGGAGAGTATGCCGACGCCATCGAGCTCAATGCCGTGCAGAGGTCGAACCCCGAAATGCAGAAGAGGGTTTACAATGCCATCAGGGCTGTGGCCGAGAGCGGGCGCAACTCCATCATTTCGGTGCACGACCACGGTGCGGGAGGCCACCTGAACTGTCTTTCCGAGCTTGTCGAGTCTACCGGTGGAACGATGGACATAGCCAGGCTGCCGATAGGTGACAAGACTCTTTCTTATAAGGAAATCATTGGCAACGAGAGCCAGGAGCGTATGGGTATGGTGGTAAGCAAGGCTGATGTTGCCGAGATCAAGGCGATCGCTGAACGCGAAAGGGCTCCTTTCTATGAAATAGGCGAGACTACCGGACAGCACAACTTCACCCTGAAGGACAGCAAGACCGGTGCGGTGCCTATGGATCTTGCGATCGGCGATATGCTCGGCTCGACTCCAAAGACCGTTATGGAGGATGTGACTCTGAGGAGAAACTTCGCTGATGTACCTGATGTAAAGCTTTTGACAAAAGAAGATATTTATCTGAAGATAAAGCAATTGCTCTCTCTTGAACAAGTGGCCTGCAAGGATTGGTTGACCAACAAGGTGGACCGCTGCGTCACCGGACTGATCGCCTGCCAGCAGACCTGCGGAGAGATCCAGCTTCCTTTGAATGACGTGGCTGTTACGGCTATCGGCTATGACAGCAATGAGGGTATAGCGACCTCCATCGGCCACGCCTGCATCGCAGCTCTGATCGATCCGGCGGCAGGCGAGAGGCTGTCCATCGCTGAGGCCTTGACTAACCTTGTATGGGCTGATATCGAAGGTGGACTCGATGCGGTAAGCTTGAGTGCCAACTGGATGTGGCCCACAAGGAACCCGGGTGAAGACAGCCGTCTCTACAGTGCCGTGCAGGGCGCCAGCGACTTTGCCTGTGCCCTCGGAGTGAACATCCCTACCGGCAAGGATTCGATGTCTATGACGCAGAAGTACAAGGACGGAAGCAAGGTTCTTGCCCCCGGCAGTATGATTATTTCTACCGTCGGCAGGGTTAAGGACATAACCAAGACCGTTCACGCGAACTTTGCGGCAGGGGAGCACGAGTTGCTGTACGTGCCTTTCGCAAAAGAGGCAAAATATCCTTTGGGTGGCTCAGCCTTTGCACAGATTTGTTCTGCGGTAGGCTCTGAGTGTCCGGATGTTGAAGCCTCTTATTTCAAGAAATGTTTCAATGCCGTTCAGCGGCTTGTCGACAGCGAACTCCTGCTTGCCGGACACGACGTTTCGGCCGGCGGTTTGCTGACGACCCTGCTCGAGAGCTGCTTCCCGAATGTGAAGGGCGGCGTGTCTGTCGATCTGAGCGGCTTCGATTCCAACATCCTCTTCAGCGAGACACCGGCTGTAGTGCTTCAGGTTTCGAAGGCTTCGGCGGTGAAGGAAATCCTTGACAAAGCCGGTGTGGCCTGGTTCTCCATAGGTAGCACCTCTTCCGAAAGGATTGCTTCAGTTAAATATGCTGAAGGTTCTCTTATTCTGAATGTTGATGAAATGAGAGATGAGTGGTTCAGGACCTCGTACCTCTTTGACAAGCGTCAGACATCCGGTGGAATGGCCGATGAGCGCTTCGGGAACTATGGCAACCAGCCGCTGCACTTCAGTTTCCCCAAACGCGAGCTTTGGCGTGAAGGTCTGTTCGCAGGAAAGGAGGAGGAGAAGCCCGTTGCCGCCATCATCCGTGAAAAGGGATCCAACAGTGACCGCGAGATGGCCTGGGCCCTGTATATGGCAGGATTCAAGGTCAAAGATGTTCATACCACAGACCTGACTACCGGCCGTGAGACTCTTGACGATGTCAGGATGATAGTGTTCGTCGGCGGATTCTCGAACGCTGACGTGCTAGGATCGGCAAAAGGCTGGGCTGGTGCGCTCCACTACAACGAAAAGGCGCGCAAGGCTTTGGACCGCTTCTATGCAAGGAAGGATACTATGAGCCTCGGCGTTTGCAACGGATGTCAACTAATGGCTGAATTGGGGCTTGTAACTCCCGAGCACAGAGAGGCTTCGCCTAAGATGAAACATAATGTTTCAAGGAAGCACGAATGTGCTTTCGTGGGTGTCGGGATTCCTGAATCTCCTTCTATTATGCTCAAGTCTCTTCAGGGGGCGTCGCTTGGCATCTGGGTTTCACACGGAGAGGGCAGGTTCTCCCTGCCGGTCGGCCGCAGCCTGGAGGACCAGGAGTTCTCGGTGGCTATGCGCTACAGCTATTATGAATATCCTGCCAATCCCAATGGTTCTGAATATGCCATCGCCGGCGTCTGCAGCAAGGACGGCCGCCATCTGGCTGTGATGCCCCATCCCGAAAGGGGATTGCGCCCTTACAACTGGGCCTGGTATCCTGAGGAGAGGCGTCACGACGAAGCCACTCCGTGGGTGGATATGTTCATCAACGCCAGGAACTGGCTGTTGGAAAACAAGAAGCAGTCTTAGAAAAGTCTTTGTTCTGCGAAGCGCCTGAGAAGGTCGAGGGCGTTCGAGGCAAAGCGTTTGATGTTGACGTCCCGCGATGCGGACATCGACAAAATCTTCTTTGATACCACTTCGGTATCTCCGGTAGTCCTGTCGCGGTGGGCAACAGCGATCCAGCAGGTGCCGACGGGCTTTTCGGCACTTCCTCCATCGGGGCCGGCTATGCCTGTCGTGGCTATCGAGTAGTCGGTATCCATCAGATTCGCCACTCCGCGAGCCATTGCTTCCGCACATTCGCGGCTCACGGCTCCGAAATTGGCAATGATCTCGGGATTTACTCCTAATACGTTGATTTTTACGCTATTAGAGTACGATGTAACAGAGCCGTTATAGTACTTTGAGCAGCCCGGAATGGAGGTAATGAGCTCTGAAAGGTGCCCTCCGGTGCAGGATTCGGCCACTGAGATAGTCTCCTGACGGGCGGCTTCGGGCGGGCACTGCAGAAGCCGGGGCAGGATGGATTGGAGGGTGTCGTCGTCAGTGCCGTAAACCGTGTTTCCGAGAATCTCCCTGAGTTTTTCTGTCTCTTCGTCCATCCTTCTGACGCGTTCCGGGTCGTCGGCGCCATAGCAGGAGAGCCGGAGCCTGATGCCGATGGTCGCATTGGGCAGGTAAGCGAGGTGCAACCATTCGGGAAGGGCATCTTCCCAGGATTCAATCTGTTTTGAAAGGACTGATTCTGCAACACCGAAAGTAATTATGTTTTTGTGGATTATCTTCTCTAACGTAAAGTGTTTCTTTATATCTTCGAGAATGTCATCCAGCAATCCTTCTGCTTCGTACGGAACTCCGGGAAGAGAATAGAGAACAGCCTTGTGACCGTATTTGCTCTCCTCGAAAGCGAATTTCATGCAAGGCGCGGTGCCGAGCTGGTTGGGAATGACCTCGCAGGTATCCGGAACCTGCGCCTGTGCAAGGTTGATGTCGAGCAATTCGATGTGCCTTGCGCCCAGGATCCTCTTGACTATGGCTAGCTGTTCGGGGGATTCTTTGTATCCGGAAGCGCCGCTAAGGCTGGCAAGAGCGTCTTTTGTGATATCGTCTTTAGTTGGACCAAGACCTCCAGTGACAATGACTATATTGGTTTGATTCAGGCATTTGTCTAATTTAGAAATAATTTCATCACGGTCGTCGCCGATTGAAAGCATATATTGGACTTTGACTCCTATGCGGTTGAGTGCCTGACTGATCTTTGATGAGTTTGTGTCTACGATCTGGCCGATGAGGATTTCATCGCCTATAGTGCATATTGAAGCTGTTGTCATTTTTTCCTTTTGGCGTAGGCCCTTGCAAGGTATTTGTTTATTCGTTTGACATATGCGGGACCATTGTACACGAATCCTGTGTATATTTCTATTAGCGAGGCTCCTGCGTCCAGCATTTCAAGTGCTTGTTGCGGTGTCATTATACCTCCGCAGGCAATGATGGGCAGGATGCCGTTCGTGCGTTCGTGAATATGCTGTACGAAGGTCTTCGACCTGTCGAAAAGCGGAGCACCGCTCAAACCGCCGTTTCCTATCGATTCTACGACTTTAGGGCTTGAGGTGAGGTTCTCCCTCGACCGGGTGGTGTTCGTGGCTACAAGGCCGTCTATTCCATTGAGAAGGGCAAGATCTATTATCTCATCCAGCTGCTCTACCGGAATGTCGGGAGAAACCTTCAGAAGTACAGGTCTGCTGTCGTCGTTCAGGCGGCGGATCGTGTTTATATGGTCGAAAATTTTTGCCAGGGTCGGGATGTCCTGAAGCTCGGTGAGGTTCTTTACGTTGGGGCAGGACACGTTCAGGACGAAGAAATCCACGAAATCATACAGTATAGCGAAGGATTTCTCATAGTCCTTGTATGCCATGTCGTTGGGCGTATCGGCGTTCTTGGTTATGCTGGCGGCCACCTTGCATCTTACAGGGCTGTTCTTTACAAGGGTGTTTGCAGCGAAACGAGCTCCTTTGTTGTTGATGCCCATACGGTTGATTATGGCCTTGTCCTTCGGCAGCCTGAAGCAGCGGGGCTGGGGATTGCCGTCCTGCGGCCTGGGCGTCAGGGAACCTATCTCAATAAAAGAGAAGCCGAAATTGGCCAGGTCATTGTACATATCGCCGTTCTTGTCGAAACCGGCTGCCAGGCCCACGGGATTCTTGAAGGTGATGCCGAAGCATTCCCGCTCAAGCCCCTTGCCGCCAGTTGAATAAAACCACCTCAGGATGGTACGGCACATAGGTACATACCTGCAGAATTTCAGCAGGTTCATTGTCATCCGGTGTATCTTCTCAGGCTGGATGAGGAAGAGTATGGGACGTATCAGCTTGTACATACGAGACAAAAATAATCAATTATCTCTTTTCGTATGTTCCGTCCTCGTACAAAATCAAGACAGACTTTATTGCCTTAGGTTGATTTGAATTAATATATTTTTGTTCAGTCACTTTGTTGTCAGGTAGTTGCGGAGTATTACCAAAATCAGTTGTTTCGATAATATCCGGCGTTTGCGACTGAATCATAGGGGTGAACAGATCGGCTTCTGCGGGAGTGGTTTCCGTTGCTGCGGGCGGTAACTCGACATCGGGGGCAGAATGGTCTCTATAAGGCTTTCCCTTGCCCAGGATGAGCCATTCGGCATTAAGTGAGGGGAAGGTCTGCAGCATCCTGGTGATGAACTCGAAACTCGGCTTGTTGCGGCCGGAGAGGAGATGGGTCACACCCGAGCGCTGTATTCCAAGTTTGTCTGCAAACTGGCTTTGGGTGAGTTGTTCCATCTGCAGAAAGAGCTGTAATCGCTGTTCCATTTTGTAAATTACTATTTATTACAAATGTAAAACAATTATAAACAATAATCAAACTGAATTTTGGTTTACAAAATGCAACTTGAAAAATGTAAACACAATTTGTAGGTAAGAGATCGTGGTTAAGATGAAACGGGAAGTGAATCGGTATATAGTTCTAGTTGATATGAATTTGCTAAACCACTGGGTTTAAACGGCTTTATTGTGTTAAAAGTTTTAAAATTGCCTTAATTGAGCTGATTCTCCTCAAAATTACCACTTTTTATTATTAAAGTAATTAATCGTAAAATACTGAGTTTGAGTAATATATAAATTTGAAATATTTGCTATAATTTTTTGTTATAGCCACTCTGGTTAAGTGTGGCGAATAGTTGTTAATAACTTTTGTAAACAGTGGTTGTTTGTAGAATGGAGTTACAAGAGTAAAATTAATGCGTCTTTGTTTGTGTACTTTTTTAAACACTTTGAAACCCTTTGCAAAGACTACAATTTGTTTGAGATACCTCTTTTTTGACTAACTTTGTCATCCCTTAAAATTGACCATGAAACCGGCAATTAGAATCGATGACTATTGGTACGATCTTCCTGATGACCGTATAGCAAAGTATCCTTTGGAACACAGGGACGATTCTAAATTGCTTGTTAACCTTGACGGGACTCCCCGGGACTGTCTATTCAAGGATATAGCAGAATATCTGCCCTCAAGCGCTCTGATGGTGTTCAATGAAACCAAGGTTGTCCCTGCAAGGCTTCTGTTCAAGAGGGGCAGCGGTGCACTTATCGAGATCTTCTGCCTGGAACCCAAGAATCCTGCTGACTATCAGCAGGCATTCGCCACTACCGGCAACTGTGTATGGAAGGCTATTGTGGGCAATGCTAAAAAGTGGAAAGGAGATACCCTTTCATTGTTGGTGGAACATATTGAAGATGAGAATGTAAAGGCTGTTGACTTAAAGGCCGACTTGATTGCTCGGGAAGACAATGCGTTCATTGTCAGATTCAGTTGGAGCGGCGGCGCGTCATTCTCCCAGGTGATGGAAATGTGCGGCAAGATACCGATTCCTCCGTATCTGAACCGCGATACCCAGCCCATAGATGCCACCCGTTATCAGACTTTATATGCAAAGATCGAGGGTTCTGTGGCAGCACCTACTGCCGGTCTTCATTTTACCGAAAAAGAACTGGCGGCCATTGATAATAAAGGTATAGAACGCGTCAAACTCTGCCTTCACGTCGGGGCAGGAACATTCCTTCCTGTGAAAAGCGAGTTCATTGCCGACCATTCCATGCACGGAGAGCCTTTTTCGGTCAGCAGGGATTTTTTGGAGAAGCTTGCCCGATATGCTGGCAAAGAAATTGTGGCAGTCGGTACTACCTCGATACGCTCGCTCGAATCGCTGTATTATCTGGGAGTCCACTGTATAGAGAGAGGTGAGCCAGGTGTGGTAGAGCAATGGGAGCCTTACCGCGACGAAGGCTATTCGTACAAGCCCATTGCTGCGGTTGAAGCATTGATTAAATATTTAGATGACAATAAATTAAATTCCATTACATCAAGAACAAATTTAATAATAGTGCCTTCGTATGAATTCAAGTTCGTCACTTATATGGTAACGAATTTCCACCAGCCCAAGAGTACCTTGCTGCTGCTGATTGCCGCAGCGGTCGGGGACGGTTGGAGGCAGATGTACGAGTTTGCGATGGACAACGGCTACCGTTTCTTGAGCTATGGTGACTCGTCGCTGCTGAAGGTGCAGCATAAATTCGAGCTGTTATGAGAAAAGCAAGAAAATACATTATTCCTATAGTCACCCTTCTTGTGGGCTTTGCATCCTTCTCAGGCCTGATAGGTCTGCTGAACACGGAGATGTTGACAGGGTGGATGAAACCGGGCGTCGGTGGAACCTGGATTTGGCTCGCAGTGGCATTCGCACTGATGTGCTTTATGTTCGTCACAACAGTGGTTTCTGGCCGCATTAAGGCAAACGAAGCCGTTAAGAAGTTCCTGCGGAACCTGATCTTCGGTGGCATCTGCATCCTGATAGCGTGGCTTGCATCGCTGCTGTCCGGCAAGATTGTCGAGACCAAGATGTCAGAACTGCTGTTCCTGGCTGTTTTTCTGCTTGCTGTCTTCGTCATCGGCGTACAGTATATGGTCGGTTCCGCCAAGGCGGCCAAAATCGCTTCCGCCAATTCACTGCGAAAGACTGCGGCAGGGGCGGGCGTCATCCGCTATGACTATGCGTCGCTTTTCGGAGCCGCGATGTTTTCTGCACTGCTGCTCATCGCCGGCCTGATACTTAAGGTCGACGTGAAGCCGCTACTTGTCATTTTCTCTGCCACCGCGCTTTCGCTCATCCTCTGGAGATTGACCGGATGGAGGGGTTGGCTGATGGTTTCAGTCGCTTTTGCTACTGCCATATTGTGCTGTAAGGTAGACGATATGGAATATTCTCTTAAACAATTGCCTTATATAATTGCACTGACTTGTGCTGTGATCGGTTTGATGGCTCCTTGCACTGACCTTTACGGCCGCAGTGAGCCAAACATCTAAGAGAATATGGATAGAAAGTTTGACGTAATACGTCCCTATAACGATGCAGAGGTAGCAATTGCTACCAAGAGAATGTCCGTTGCCCCGACTACGGCTATGTTCGAGGATCTGTTGTTCCGGGACAAGGGCCGTGGATATCTGTCTTCTTTGCTGAAGGACATCAAAGGCGTTGCCGATTTCCAGAGCAAGATAATGTCGCAGATTGTCGACAGGATCATTGAACTCACCACAGCCGGCCTTACCGTAGGCGGACTGGAGAACTTCAAGCTTGAAGACGGCAGCATCGGCAAATTCCTGCTGCTCTCGAGTCATCGCGACATCGTGCTCGACCCTGCGTTCGTGCAGATCACCCTTCTCAAGAACGGAATTCCCTTGACCGAGATTGCGGCCGGAGACAACTTGATCGGTGTTCCTGCCGTCGGCGACCTCATCCGGGCAAACAGGATGATCACGGTTAAGCGCAGCGGTACTGCCAAAGAGCTCTACAGCTCTGCCATTCTGCTTTCCGAGTACATCAGGGAAAAGATGAAGAATCAGGAATGCAGCATTTGGCTGGCGCAGAAGCAGGGCAGAAGCAAGGATGGCCACGACGCCACCGAACAGGGCGTCCTCAAGATGCTGAGTATGTCCGGCAGCGGTTCTTTCGTCGATGATTTCTCGGAACTGCATATTATGCCGATGGCTGTTTCCTATGAATATGAGACTTGCGGTGCGCTGAAGGCTCAGGAGCTTATGGTCAAGGAGATCAACGGTTCATACCAGAAGAAAGAGGGAGAGGACCTGGCAAGTATGATCAGCGGCATCAGCCAGTATAAGGGGCGCGTCCATCTGGAGTTCTGCAAACCTCTTACGCTGGATGAACTTCAGGAAGCTGACAAGGCTGGCAAGAACGAAAAGTTCAGAGTCCTTGCATCTTTGATCGACAGCCGTGTTATGCCCGCCTTCAAGCTCTGGCCGACAAATTACATAGCCGCAGATATGCTTTCCGGCAGTGACCGTTTCAGCGACCATTATACACCCGAGCAGAAAGAGGAGTTCATCAAGCATATAGACGAAGAGCTTACAGATATGCCGTTAGGAGTGAGGGAAACCCTCCTCAGCATATACAGTGCGCATTTGCTGTAAAATATTTCGAATTATTTTTTGGAATTCAAAAAGTTTTGATACATTTGCAATCCCAAAAGCAAGGGAGCTTAGCTCAGTTGGTTCAGAGCGTCTGCCTTACAAGCAGAGGGTCGGGGGTTCGAATCCCTCAGCTCCCACAAAAAAATAAAGCCGCAGGAATGCGGCTTTATTTTTTTGTGGAGCTGTAGCTCCCGGTTGTTTATATGACCCCTCCTTTAATGGTTCCCTCAGGGAACCAATTACTTCCCGTCAAGAACAATAATCTCTAATTTATATCCTTTTACTTTCCACCGCTTCGCGGAGCCCCTGCCGAGGGGCAGATGCCGGACTCCTGCCAGGCTACGCCTGTCACTCGTCCGGGTGGCTCCGTGGCTCGTGTCCTCGGACACATCCCACACTCCGCCACGGCGCTGATGCGCCCTGATACCATGTACGCTGGTAAGCGGCAGGCCGCCCGAACAGACTGACTTGCAGGCGACACTACCGCCCTCGGTAGTAAAGAGGGAGGGGCCCGTTGGATACGAGTTATCGCGTAGCAGGACGAACTGGCGGCTGCAGCCGCTAGCGGAGGCCGTGCGGGCAGATATGTGCTGATAGCAGGCCATAGCGGCGGGGGTTGGGGCAGCGCCCCAGTAATGTACGTTGGGAGGGTCGGAGTGAGCGTTAGCTCACGGAGGTCGCAGCAAGTCAGGTCTGTGACCCGGCGGCTGCGAAATAAAGAAGCCCTCCAGAATGTGGAAGGCTTCTTCATAAATCTGCTCTATAGAGCCAGCAGCTGTTTACAGCAGTTCTTCGCTGCGGCGGATGAAGTCGGCGAGGTCCTTGCCCTTGAGCATACCGTTCGCCAGAAGCGCCAGGTCAGTAACCTGCTTGAGCAGCTTGTTGTCAGCACTGAGTCCCTGCTCGCTCGCCTTTATCTTCTCGATTACCGGATTCTCCGCATTAACGGTAATGTTATATGTATCCGGAATCTCCCCGTAGAAATTCATTCCTCCACCCACAGCCGCCATATCACGGTAACGGCGCATGAACTCGCTTTGGGTAATGACGATGGCGGCGGACTCAGGTCCGAGATTGTCCATCTTCACATTGTACTTGCTTTCCTTTGGCAGGAGCGCCTCCATAACCTCGGTGAGGTGCTTCTTCTCGTCATCCGACATCTTGACCTCCTCCTTGCTGTCCTTGCGGATCAGTGCGTCGATTGTATCGGCATCCACGCGTGCGAAAGTACTGTTCTCGATCTTCTGCTCCAGCAGACCCACATAGTGAGCGTCGAGAGGACAGTCCATCACAAGCACGTCATAACCTTTGTTCTTGGCGACTTCCACATACTGGTACTGGGCCACCGGATCGGTGGTGTACAGATAAACCACCTTCTTGTCCTTGTCAGTCTGAGCCGGCTCGATAGCCTTACGGTAATCGTCGAGGTGGAAATACTTTCCGTCGGTATTCTTGAAGAGGGCGAACTTGAGCGCCTTCTCGCAGAACTTCTCGTCGGTAATCATTCCGTATTCTATGAAGAGCTTGAGATTGTCCCACTTGCTCTCGAATTCTTCCTTGTTGTTGGTTGCGATCTCCTCCAGTTTGTCAGCCACCTTCCTGGTTATGTAGCCCGAAATCTTCTTCACGTTGGCATCGCTCTGGAGATAGCTTCTTGAAACATTCAGAGGAATGTCCGGAGAATCGATGACGCCGTGCAGCAGAGTCAGGAATTCCGGCACGATGTTCTCCACCGAATCTGTGACGTACATCTGGTTGCAGAAGAGCTGGATCTTATTGCGGCTCAGCTCGAGCTTGTCCTTGATCTTGGGGAAATAGAGGATACCCGTCAGGTTGAAGGGGTAGTCCACGTTCAGGTGGATATGGAACAGCGGATCATCAGCCATAGGATAGAGTTCCTTGTAGAACTTCAGGTAGTCCTCGTCCTTCAGGTCGGCAGGCTTGCGTGTCCAGAGCGGCTCGACATTGTTAATGACGTGGTTCTTGTCTGTGTCAACATATTTACCGTCCTTCCATTCCTTCTCCTTGCCGAACACGATGGGAACAGGCATAAACTTGCAATACTTTGAAAGCAGACCCTCGATCCTGTATTCATCGGCGAATTCTTCGCTCTCCTCATCCAGCCACAGGGTGACAGTTGTGCCGCGCCTGGTTCTGGTGCCCTTGATCATAGTGAACTCAGGATCGCCTTCGCATCTCCACTTGACGGGCTTGGCACCTTCCTGCCAGGAGAGGGTGTCGATCTCCACCTTCTTAGATACCATGAACGCACTGTAGAAACCAAGGCCAAAGTGACCTATGATGCTGCCCACCTGGTCCTTGTATTTTTCCAGGAACTCGCCTGCAGACGAGAATGCGATCTGGTTGATGTATTTGTCGACTTCTTCCTCAGTCATTCCGATGCCCTTGTCTATAATCGATATGGTCTTGGCATCCTTGTCGACTTTCACCTCGATGTCTATGTCACCGAGTTCCTGGGTGAGAGTGCCGGCTGTTGCTAAAGCCTTGACCTTCTGGGTGGCATCCACCGCGTTGGCAATTAGCTCACGCACGAAGATGTCGTGGTCGGAATACAGAAAAGTCTTGATTACCGGAAATATGTTTTCGGTTGTTACTCCTATTTTTCCTTTAGTCATATCTGTTAGTTTTTTATTCGTTCTTTTGGCCGACGGTAGGGCAAAAAGGATACCAGTTGCAAAAAGATGACATTTTGTCGCATATTGTCATAAAGTTGAAATTCTGTTAGTAAAAAAAATGAATTTGAATAATGAACATAGTCGCAAAAACCATATTTTTGCTTTGACTAATGCTCTAAACTATGCGTAAACTCGGCTTTGACAACAATGCTTATCTCGAGAAGCAGTCTGAAAACATCATAAAAAGACTCAACAAGTTCGGCAGTAAGCTGTACCTTGAGTTCGGAGGCAAACTCTTCGACGACCACCACGCCGCGAGGGTTCTCACAGGATTCGAGCCCGACAGCAAGATCAAGATGCTCGAGAAACTGAAGGACGAGGCCGAGATAGTCATCGCCATCAATGCCGGAGACATCGAAAAGAACAAGGTCAGGGGAGACCTCGGCATTACCTACGATATGGACGTGCTGCGCCTTATCGATGCTTTCCGCGGCTACGGGCTATATGTCAGCAGCGTAGTGATCACTCAGTTCGAAGGCCAGGCGAATGCCATAACTTACCGCCACAAACTCGAGCAGCTTGGGCTCAAGGTATATCTGCACTATCCCATAGCAGGATATCCTTCCAATCTTTCCCTCATCATCAGCGATGACGGCTACGGCCGCAACGAGTATGTCGAGACCACCCGCAGGATAGTCGTCGTTACGGCTCCCGGGCCCGGAAGCGGAAAGATGGCCACCTGCCTGTCTCAGCTCTACCACGAGAACAAGCGCGGCATAAAGGCCGGGTATGCGAAGTTCGAGACATTCCCGATCTGGGATCTGCCGCTCAAACACCCGGTCAACCTTGCGTACGAGGCTGCTACCGTAGACCTCAGCGACGTGAATATGATCGACCCGTTCCATCTGGAAGCTTACGGCAAGATGGCCGTGAACTACAACCGCGACGTCGAAGTCTTCCCAGTGCTCAATGCAATATTCCAGCGCATTTACGGTGAATCTCCCTACAAGTCACCCACCGATATGGGCGTGAATATGATCACCAGTTGCATTATCGACGATGCCGTAGTCAGCCAGGCTGCCAAGGATGAGATCATACGACGCTACTACAACACCTGCTGCCAGGTGCGCAAGGGAAATGCAGACCAGGAACAGGTATCGAAGCTGGAACTCATTATGGAGCAGGCCCACATCACGCCAGCCGACAGGCCTGTGGCAGTCGCTGCAATGCAGAGAGCCGAAGAGACCGGTGGCCCTGCGGCTGCCATCCAGCTTGAGGACGGTACAATCATAACCGGCAGGACAAGCCAATTGCTTGGGGCTACTTCTGCGATGCTGCTCAGCGCCCTGAAACACCTTGCCGGGATATCAAAAGACGTCGATCTGATATCTCCCATCATCATCGAACCTATCTGCAAACTCAAGACCGACCATTTGGGCAATACGAATCCCAGGCTGCATTCCGATGAGATCCTGATTGCACTTTCAATCTGCGCCCTGACGGACCTCAACGCCCGCAAGGCTATGCAGCAGCTGCGCAACCTCAAAGGATGCGAGGCTCACACGAGTGTTATTATCTCCCAGGTCGATATGGGTGTCCTTCGCAAGCTCGGCGTCAATCTCACCAGCGAGCCTGTCTACCAGACCAAGAAACTTTACCACGGGAATTAGGCCAGCCAGGGAAGGTGCTGACCGAATGCAAGGAAAAGCAAGGCCCAGACCACGAATCTGGCGGTCTTGCCTATCAGCATATAAACGGCGCTCTTGACGAAAGGCGCCTTGTAGAATCCAAGCACTATTGCAAAGACGTCGCCGATGAACGGCACCCAGGTGGCAAGGGCCAGCAGCGGCCCCCATTTGTCAACCTTGTGTTTCTGCTTCTCGATGGTCTCCCGCTTCACCTTGAACCATTTCTCTATCCATTCCCATTTGCCGATACGGCCGATTCCGTAGGTGGTAAGGCCGCCGAGCCAGTTGCCGGCAGAAGCGCAGGCGACAGTCATCCAGACGTCACCTCCGGCCAGCAGCATTCCCACCAGCAGTGCGTCAGATGCGAACGGCACCACCGTGGCCGCAAGGAAGCAGCCGATGAAGATGCCGAGGTAACCCCATTCTAATAGGAATTCAAGCACGGAGAAGGCTTTTCCTTATAATTTTTATATCTGTATGCGTAACCTTTCTGGAAGAAAGTGGCGTAGCCGGATTCTCCGGTGAGGGTGTTGACAGTCGTCATATATATCGTGGCCGACCTGGACAGCGTGCCTCCGTCATATACTAGGAAATACTTTACCGGCGAGCCTTTCTTTCGTTTGTCAATTTTCAGGGGAGCTATCGCCCGGGTGATGTCTATCTGCCAGATATCGTACATTCCGCTCAGGTAGACATATCTGGAATCTACTCTCCATACAGGCTCAATAACGTCCTCGAAGGAATCGTCGACATCGTCGCAGGTAATGCAATAGGTGTAGTCCATACGGTTGTCGTGCATATAATATTGCTTGTCCGTTACATTGTAGGTAAGGCAATACTTGCCGTCAGGAGAGGGGTAGTCCCTGTTCTGGGCCAGAACCGGCAATGCGGTCATTAGGAATATGGCAATCAGAATATATCGTTTCATAATCATCTAATCTTTCAGCAGGAAGTCAAGCATAGAACTCATTATATGGTCGGTCTGCCTTGTCGAAGTGAGCGCTTCGATGGGAAAGCCGAGCGACACGCATCTGTAGTCCTTGCCCTTGTATGCAACGCCGGCGGAAATGTTGCTGTCGCCGTATCTCATCACCGTGAATGCGTTCTTCGCAGGAACCAGGCCGTCGGCTGCCTCGACGCAATAGACATCCTTGCCAGGCTGGGTGTTTATGTTGTAGAAACTGTCCTTGCGTATGTTGAACTTGTTGTCGACAGTCTTCACCAGCCCGTTTGACGTTGCATCGTAGTTCATATAACTGTATTTGAGGACATCCCTTGCGAATGCAATCTCAGGGTCGAGGACTTTGCGCCGGTACTCGGCATCGGCTTTTATGTCATATATGAAATGGTGGCTATCTGAAGCGATGTTGGCTCCGGAAATGAGTATGTTGCCACCGACGGAGGCATAGCTCTTCAGCGCGGCCATAAGCTCGGGGGTGAACACTACGTATTTCAGATTCTGCTGCAGCGACTCATAGGAATTTTTGTGCAGCACTCCGGTGACGGTGCGTATCTGTTTGCCGCAGATCACGTCAATGGCGGGATATGAACTCAGGTTCAGGCGGCCGGCAACTGATGCGGCTGCGGATGTGAAGCTGTAGCCAGCCTTCATTATGGCTGCGCCGTGGATCAGCGGATAGTCGAACGTGTTGCCTGCGAAGACGGCACCCTCATACTGGTAGGAAGAAGCGCCGAAGCCGGGATTGTCGTCATCGACCCATTCCATCCTCCTGTCGAATTCCATCATCGGACCGACATAGGCGATCTCACGGTGATAGGCCACTCCGGCATCCACGCTTTCGAGGAAACCTGCACGTGACGAATCGGCAGTAGCATAGGATGCGCCTGCAGCCACTCTCGTGAAGTTGTTCAGCACAAGGACCGTCGAATTCGGATTCCTGTCGCTGATGCCGGCAGACAGTATTTCACTCTCGAAACTCTCGCCGCCGGTGTTTACTGCAGTCACCTTGAAACTGTATATCTTTCCAGGCTCCATCCTTGTCGAGTAGGAATTGTTGGCCACGAAAACGCCGTTGTCAAAACCGCTGACGCCGTTGCCCGGCTCGCTGCCGTCGTAAGTCACGGCCTCCGGATCCATAATGCGGGTATAGACTATATAGCCGGTAGGGTCCGCGGTTTCTTCAAGCCTGTCCAGACGCGGCTGCCATTCCAGTCTGGCTGTACGTCCGTCAAGGGTGACAGAAAAATCCTTGACAGGCAGAGGCTGGACCACATAGTCTTCGTTGTTTATGTATGCCAGATATTTCAGTATGCCTTTGTAGATAGCCCTTGATGCGATGAACCTGAAGGAAGGGTCCAGTCCAAGGCGCATATCGGCAAAATTCTGATGGGAGAGGAGTTCCAGCAGCATCGACGGCACCTCCGGAACCCTGGATTCGTAGTAGTTGCGGCTGTAAATCTCCCTGCGGCTCCATTTCGGTTCGTAGGTGGCTCTGATGTCCCTCACCACCTGGCTCTGGACTATATCGACCAGTTCGCGGGCAATGATGCGGTCGCCTCCGTACTTGTATTTTACTGAACGGTCGGAGGTTTCGGTATAGATGCCGAGAGTGCCGACGATGGAATCGGTCATAGACAGTCCGGCATCGGAGTGGATGCCTATAGCCATATCTATCGGCACATTGTACCCGCTGCTGCCGGGAAGGCGGGAAGTCCCTCCAAGCATTGCGTTAACCCACTCGGCCCTCGATGTGTAGTCATCGCGATAGTCGTCCAGGTTGTTCATTATCGAATAGACCGAAGTGTCCATCCCGGCGAACTGAAGGTAGTAGCGGGCTCCTTCAGCAAAACGTGGCAGCCCGGAAGTCCTGGCTTCGGGCTTATAGTCCCGCTTGATAGGTTTTCCATCTTCGTCTATGTCGGACGGTCTGCGGGCGACATTGCCCATTCCTGCTCCGTAGCGTACGGCATCGGCTCCCACCACTTTGCCGGCCTGGCCGAAATTGCTCAGAAAGACTCCGTGCTCAGTGGAGTCGCTGCTGAAGCCGAAGGTCCCCAGATAAACCCAGGTGCTTGCACTCATCTGCTGGTTTACCTCGAACTGGGTTGCTCCGCCGTTGTGCCTTACCCAGTAATGAGCCGTCTCGCTTGCGTTCTTCTCTTTCGGGTAAGAAACATACACGGCGTATTCTCCGTTATGGGGAACCCTTGCCTGCCAGAACGCGGTGGAGAGATTTGTGTTGTCATTTGTGCATTCGGCTATTCTCGCAGTTCCGGCCTTGAAGGGGTTCACACCGTGTGACAGGGTAGTTATATCAGAGTAACCGGCAGACTGTGAAGTTCGCCAGTTGTACAGACCGTTGTGCTCGACATAGAGGTCGCCGGAGTGGTTGTTGTCAACAATCAGCATATTCCGCTGCAGATCCCTTTCGCGCGGCAGCAGAACAGTGGCTCCCGCATTCTCCAGCATAGGTACGAGGAAAGGCAGGACATAGCTCTGGGTATATATGTCTTCCACTGTGGTCATCAGTCTGCTGCGCTGCCATTCCCACCTTTCCAGCGACTGCTCATAGTAGTAGCCGTGGCTCTGCCACAATGCGATGTGGCGGCCTTGAAGACCAGCAGAAGGCTGACCGGCCTTGGATAGGTTTTTGGTCAGGGGGTGCTGGCTGCGTGGCTGGGAGTTCTTGGACACATCGCTGGAAGGAGCTTTGCCAGGCTTGACCTCAGATGCGTCAAAAGTCTCTGGGAAGGCGCGGCTGTAAAGCTTCTCTATCTTGTTGCCATCAGAGTATATGGCAAAATTTGACGAGTAGGATTTGTATTTCGCAGGAAAGCGGCTGCGTACCAGGGAGTATATCGCGTCTATGTCTTTCTTGCGGAGAGGTTGTTCGCTTAGGAAACGGTTGAAATGGACTTCTGCAGGTCCTGAGCTGCGTATGTAGAAATGACGGATCCGGACGGTGTCTTTCCATTGGGTGCGGTCGCCGAAGTAATTAGCCACTGCATCAGCTGCAGGCTGGAAGAGTTGCTGTATGGTCTGGGCTGCGGAAGGAAACGACAGGCTGAGAATCAGAAAGGTCGCGATCAGTAACAGTTTCTTCATTGACGTGTCTTTTTCTGCATCAGGAAATAATTGCTTTCTGCCTTGATCTTGTCGATGATTGAACTCACAGTCTCGAAAATCTCACCGTGGGGTGAGTAGTCGGCGTCGCATATGAAATTGACGCGTCCCTGGTTGAGCAGCTTGCGCGCAGTGGCGACCTTCTTGGGATTGTCTTTCTGGTAGATGGCTATCGAATTGCCGTCGAACATCTTGACTATCTTCATACAGGGCACATCGGTCTCGCCGTCTCCGAAGTAAATCATATTTGTGAAAGGAATGCGCTTGTCCTCGTCACGGCGGCTGTCGTTGACCAGCTTGTTGTCGCTGATGTCCATAATGCCCTTAGATATCTTGAAGAGGAACTGTGTCTTCGCCGTATAGTCAACAGCAACTGCAGGCCATCTGGCTATACCGTCAGCATCATAGAGGAAAGAGCAGGCAAAAACTTTCTTGAACTCTTTTGCTATGGGCGTCGATTCCACCAGTTCGGTGAGTCCTGAAGAAATCACATAGTGCTCGACCTTGACTCCCCTGGAGGCGCCGTAGGAATTGATGAGTCGGAACCATTTCTTCACACCCTTGAAAAGTTCGATCTGAGGGCCGAACTGCTCGAGGAAACTGCGGGTAAGGGGAATACCCATCCTGGCGGCTTCGTCCACCATCACTTTCATATAGGCCAGCACGCTGCACATCGACTTGTCGGTACCAAGGCTGTTGCTGACGCCCCAGAAGTTTGGCACGGTATTCCCAAGGGCCTGGATCAGACCGTACTCCTGCATATTGGCGGGAGAAAGCGTCCCGTCGAAATCATAGATAAGGGCTACTATTGGTTTTTTCAGAGACATTTTTGCTACTTTTGACACAAAGATAATAAACCAAATCCTCTCTCGATAATCTAATAGACAAAACATAATTAATCTTATTAAGACAATGAAAAAGATTCTTCTTGCACTTTGCGCAGCATTGATCTGCACTATTTCCTTTGCGCAACCTCCGATGGGAGGAGGCGGATTTCCTGGTGGCGGCGGTTTCCCCGGAGGTGGTTTTCCTGGAGGTATGCCTCCCGGAATGATGGGTATGTTCGGAATGGATGCATCCAACTTCAGCAGCGTGGAAGTTGCCAAGGCTCAAGCGCAGTCATTTGCCAACATCCTCGATCTGACAGAGAAACAGCAGAAGAAAATATATAAGGTGGAACTGAAGGTTGCCGACGAACGTTATATGGACCTGCTCAAGGATCAGAGCAACAACAGAAGACGTGGCGGCGGCATGCCCCGCGGAGATTTCGGCCCCGGTATGGGTGGTTTCCCCGGTGGAATGCCTCCCGGAGGATTCCCTGGCTTTGACGGTCAGCAACAGCAGCAAGACGAAATGTCCACTTCCGAAGACATGATCTCAGACGTCAAGCTTCTCAAGAAGTACGACGGAATGCGTGTCAAGAAGTTCAGCAAGATCCTGACTCCCGAGCAGATTGAGAAATGGGAGCATTACAAGGAAGTCCGTTACGAAAGGGCCGCGCAAAGAGCAGAGATGGAAGCAAGACAGGCGGCAGAAGCTGCTGCTGCAGCTGCGGCCGGTGCCCAGCAGGGCCAGCCTGCTGCGACTCCTGCAGGCAACTGACAGGTGACAAATTGAATATATGAGGCCGGCTGCAGAGCCGGCCTCTTTTGTTTATGTCAGATAAAAGCGGTACTTTTACTATGATAAAACCTAAACCAAACCTATAAATGGAAGAAACCATAAAGGCTCCGTGGTATAAATTCCTGAACGGAGTTCCTGCGCACCTGGATTATTTCCAGGGTTCGATGTTCGACAAGGTCAGTTCTATTGCTGAAAAATATCCAAACAACATTGCCTTCGACTTCATGGGCAAGTCGACGACCTACAGGAAATTCATCAGGAAGACAGAAATGTGCGCCAAGGCGCTCAAGACGATAGGCATCCGCGAAGGAGACTGTGTCACCATCGCCATGCCTAACTGTCCCCAGGCGATATATATGTTCTATGCCGTGAACCTCGTGGGGGGAATCGCAAGCATGGTGCATCCGCTTTCGAGCGAGAAGGAGATAGAGTTCTATCTCAACGAATCCAGGAGCGTCACCATCATAACACTCGACCAGTTCTACGGCAAGGTAGAGCGCATCCGCAAGAATACCAAGGTGGTCAATGTCATTATAGCCAAGATCAAGGACGAACTTGCCCAGCCGCTTAAGACTGGCTATATGCTCACCGAAGGCCGAAAGATAGCCAGGATTCCCGATGATGCTCCGGTCATAATGTGGAATCATTTCATCAAGCTCGCGAAGTGCTGCTTCTACAACTATAAGGTCGAGCGCAGGAGCGAGGACCCTGCCGTCATCCTGTATTCGGGCGGAACCACCGGAACCACCAAGGGCATCGTGCTGACCAATGCCAACTTCAACGCTCTCTCTCAGCAGATAGTTGCCACCAATCCTATGTTCAAGCCTGGTGACCGTATGCTCGCGGCAATGCCGGTATTCCACGGCTTCGGCCTCGGAGTATGCATCCACTCAATGCTGGCAAGCGGTGGACGCTGCGTGCTGGTGCCCCGCTTCACAGCCAAGAGCTATTCTAAACTGATTACGAAATACAAGTGCAACTTCATGGCCGGTGTGCCCACTCTGTATGAAGCCCTGCTCCGTCTTCCCAATATGAAGAGAGCGGATCTGAGCCATCTCAAAGGTGTGTTCAGCGGAGGAGACTCGCTCTCAATAGAGCTCAAGAAACGCTTTGACGCTTTCCTCAAGGAGCACAAGGCCACCATTCAGGTCAGGGAAGGCTATGGAACCACCGAGTGCGTGACTGCTTCGTGCCTTACGCCGACAGGACTCGCAAAGGAAGGCAGCATCGGAATTCCGTTTCCAGATACATATTACAAGATTGTAAAACCAGACACCATAGAAGAGGTGCCTTATGGGGAAGAGGGAGAGATCACGCTTTCAGGCCCTACCGTAATGGCCGGTTACTTCAACAAACCCGAAGAAACAGCCAATACCCTGCGCAAGCACGCAGACGGCCGCATCTGGCTGCATACCGGTGATTTGGGCAAGATGGACGAAGACGGCTTCATCTATTTCAGGGGCCGCATCAAGAGGATGATCATCACTTCCGGATACAATGTCTATCCTGCGCAGTTGGAAAATATCCTGGATGCACACGATTTCGTGCATATGAGCTGCATCATCGGAGTTCCCGATCCTTACAAGATGCAGAAAGTGAAGGCATTCGTAATGTTGAAGCCAGGCGTCGCTCCTAATGACGAAACCAAGCAGACACTGCTTGACTACTGCCGCAAGTACATTGCCAAATATGCAATGCCGTACGACATCGAGTTCCGCGACGAACTGCCCAAGACTCTGGTGGGAAAAGTTGCATACAGGGTCCTTGAAGAAGAAGAGGCAAAGAAACGTGAGCAGCAGAAATCATAACGACATAACCAAAGGTCTGGGTCTGCAGAAATTCATGTACCGTTTCTGCCAGATCGTCATAGGCCCCTGGCTGTATTTGCTCTATCATTTCCATCCCAAACCTTGCAAGGTAAAGGCGAAGACGTTCCTTGCCGTGTCCAACCACACCCAGAATCTCGATCCGGCACTGATGGTGCTCGGCCTTAATCGTCACATACGCTTTGTGGCCAACTCCACCCTTGGCAAGGGACGGGCAGGGCATTTGTTCAGGCATTTCTTCGGTTTTATCCTTAGGGAAAAAGGAGCCAAGGGCGATGTCGTCACAAGGCAGATCGAGGAGAACCTGAAGGCAGGCGTGTCCGTGGGCCTTTTCCCGGAAGGCAACCGCAGCTGGGACGGTGCCACGGAGTTCATCTCCAAGCGCACTGCGAAGATGGTGAAGGAATCCGGGGCCGCTCTTGTGACCTACAGGCTGACCGGAGGATATCTTCTGAAACCCCGCTGGGCGGCGACTAAACGTCACGGCCCTATGCGTGGCGAGCTTGTGCACGAATTCTCTCCCGAGCAGCTTGCTGCAATGTCCGAGGATGAGGTGTACAAGGCTATGTGCGACGACCTCTATGTCGACGCGTACAAGGAACAGGCGCTCCACGGTGACGTATATCGCGGCAAGAGGCTTGCCGAAGGTATGCAGTACGCAGCCTACCTCTGTCCCTGCTGCCACCGTTTCGGCACAATCGAAACATCAGGCAACGATATTTACTGCAGCTGCGGCCTGAAGGCCACATATAATGAATATGGCCGCATCATCGGGGAGAAGCTGCCTTTCGATACGATGATGGAATGGAACCGTTTCCAGAAAAAATGGATGGCTGCCAACGCGGATGTGCTCTGCTCCAAGACCTCTGAACCGATTGCGAGCGACAGTCACTTCCATGTGACAAGGATCTCGGAGGGCATTCCGGAGGTACTTTCAGAGGATGCGACGATGTCCATTTACGGCGATCGTCTTGAGATTGCTTTTCCCTCAGAAGGACGCGATACGATAGTCTACGATCTGTATGAAATAACCGGTATGGGCAATTTCCTTGCGAGGTCAGTCTATTTCAACTGCGGCAGCAGCCTGCGCTACCAGCTGAAGGCGCACAATGCCGTCTCTGTTCTGAAATATTACGCTCTCTGGAGAGTGCTGACGGGCAGGGTATATCTTTAGCCTTTCTTTTCCAGTCCGTCGCACAATGCTTCCGCAAAGTCAACTACTTTAACAGGCGAGAATCGCGCGTATGTCTTGTGGCACAGCGGGCAGGCGGTAACGATACGGTCAGGATTCGAGAAGAGCATATTCTGAACTGACGCCTGAGTGATGGGAATCCTATCTTCTTGACTGAGAGTGAGACTGCCGACGGAGCCGCCGCAGCATACGCTCATAGCGCGTTCTTTCTCGGCGGGGGCTATGATTCCCACACGCGAGAGAGCTTCGCGAGGCTCCTCGTAAATACCGCAGCCTCGACCGAGGTCGCAAGGGTCGTGGTAGGCATATCTCAAGCCGCCGCGGTTGAGTTTCAGACGGCCTTCTTCCATCAGCTCATTGAAGTATTCTGTGTAATGCATCACACGGATACCCTTTAGTGCGTATTCCTCCTTGAAAACACGGTAGCATATGGCGCAGCTGACGAGCAGTATCGAAGCTCCGCTGGACTCGATGATTGCGGTGTTCTTTTCTATCATCTGCTCTGCTTCCTTCCGCCTTCCTGCCAGGATGAGCGGTCTTCCGCAGCAAACGCCTCCTTCGGGATCCATCTGAGTCCAGTCGATGCGTGCTGCATCAAGCAGTTTCTTCACGGAACGTCCTGTTACCGGAGTGAGGGAGGACATGCAGCCTGCATAGTAGAGCACCTTGCTCTTGGCGACAGAAGGCTGATATGAATCGAGATAGCCGTGGTCCAGCTCCAGGTTGTAAGTGGCACGTTCGCGGATTTTCATCCTTATGTCATAGGACTGCAATGCAATCTGGCATACCTCCTGGCATTTACCGCACATCAGGCACTTGTCTGTCATCGCATTCATCCTACGGGCGTTGTTGCGCTTGATCTGACGAACGAGATAGACTGTGGTGTCTTTCAGGTTCTGTTTGCTTGCACTCATAGGACAGGCATCGATGCAGACGCCGCAGCTGGGGCAGGTGTATATCTGGGCGAGGGCGAATCCCTTGCGTGGATGATAGACCTTCAGCCCGGCATTCTTCATCGGTATGAGCAGAATCTCGGCAGGAATGTGCATATAGCGCGAGAACGGCAGGGCGATCATGAAGGTTCCAAGGGCAAGAGAATACAGCCACCAGGCAACGGTTATATTCTCCGGATTGCTCATGAAGTTCTTCAGCAGCATATTGATGGGAATCGTCATGAAGCTTCCGCCGGCAATGCCTGCGGTGAAGCCCTCGGCAATCCAGCGCAGCGGGAAGATGGCCCACAGTGAATAAAGGCCTACGCGGTCGGTGATGGAGAGCCTCGTGGTGCGGCGCATTCCGAAGAAACGGCTGCGGATCCTCTTGTACATCGCCAGCAGTATTCCGCTCAGCACGACCAGAAGGAAGAAGTCCATCGCGAAGAAGAAGAACGAGCCTCTCAGGCTGTAGTTGTCCATCATCATAAAATACCTGAAGAAGATGGGGTAGTAGAAGAGCCCGGCTTTTTCGGGTACGAACATAAATGTTTCAATATGGCCAAGGACTATCAGCATGAACCAGCCGAAAGCGATGGACGAGTGCATGTATCCTAGCTTGGGATTGCGTTTCCACAGTTTGACGTGGAAGAGGCAGTCGCAGAACATGTCGCGTATGTTGCGCCAGGCATTGGCCGGCTTGAAAAGGCTTGCGGCCAGCTTCCGGCGGTCAGCATTCGAGAGCTGAAGTATCACCCTTACGAGGCCGACGATGCAGTAGGTCAGCACGAATGCCATGCCTATCATGAACGGCAGCACGAACGGGTCGAATCCTATGAGAAACCTTTCTCTCATTTTTCAATCGAACAGATTTTGCAGATGCTCAATATGAGGTGGCGGGTGTTGATTCCGCGGGGACATACAAGCATACACTTGCCACAGAGCATGCAGGACTGCAACTGGTTCAGATATTCCTTCTCGTCGCCTCTCTGCATGCTGAGCAGGACTTTCCTGAGACTGAGCTCGGTGAATACGCCGGCGGAGCAGCTGGCAGTGCAGGAGCCGCAGCCGATGCATTTGTAGGCATCCGGCTCCAGCTTGTGGAGTGCCTTGAACCTGGAATCGTCGAGGTTGTCGATCCTCAGTGTCCTGCTCTTGCTCAGTGAATAACCGAAATCAATCATTATGAAAGATATTTATGTACTTGTATTGCTGTGGCGCGGGCCTCGCTGATGGTTTCAGGAATGGTCTTAGGACCGGTGCATGCTCCAGCAACGAACAGGCCGCTTTCCTTGGTGACGCACGGCTCAAGAATGGTGTCCTTAGGTGTGAAGAAGCCGTCTTCGCCTGTAGGCACCTTGAGCATATCGGCAAAAGGCCGTGTGCTGTCACCAGGAAGGATGCCGGTCATCAGCACGAGGAGGTCCATCTTTATCTTCATCGGCTTGCCCAGAAGAGTGTCTTCAGCCTTGACATAAAGTTTTCCGTCAATGTCTTCAGAGACTTCTGAGACGCGGCCGCGGATGAATCGGACGCCATATTTGCGCTGTGCGTTGAGATACATATCCTCGTAGCTCCTTCCGAAAAGGCGCAGGTCCATATAGAAGCAGTAGACTGTCGCGTCGGGGAAGAGCTCCTTGATCTCGGAAGCCTGCTTCACTGCGGTAGCGCAGCATACCTTCGAACACTGTCGGTTGCAGGCCTTTTCATCGCGGGAACCCACGCAGTGCACGAAACCGATGGTCTTCGGATTCTGGATGCGGCTGTCCTTCTTTGTCTTGAAGAACTGTTCCAGGTCGGCGTTGGTGATGACGCGTTCATATATATTATAGCCGTACTCCTGCTTGTTCTCGGCGGGAAAGAGCTTGAAACCCGTGGTCAGCACCAGCGCCTTGGTTTCGAATGACATTCCAGTGTCCACTTTGACGGTATAACCCTTGCGTGACTTCTGGATGCTCTCGATATTGACGTCTGTGAACCATTTTACGCCTTTGAGGTCACTGGTCAGTTCTTTCAGTACCTTGCGGGCCTCGACACCTTCCGGAAACAGTCTGTCCCATTTGCGGAGATGACCTCCAAGTTCGGGCTGCTGTTCCAGGAGGATAGGGGTGTATCCCATATCCCTCAGGTTGCGGGAAACCTCTATGCCGCAGGGGCCTCCGCCTATCACTACTACATTATCCTTAGCCATTTAGCAACATCTTATATTCATTGGAAATTCAGGCTCCGGAAGAGGTTTGCCACCGGTTCCTTCATATTTCTTGCTTTCGTCGTATTTCACTCCGATCTTGTCGAGAAGTGGCTCCACCGCTATCTGGTGGGTCTGCATTCCAAGATCCCAGGGGTCGTAGCCGAGCACGAGACCGGCCATCTCTTCGTAAGTAAGTACAGGAATGCCATAGCCATTGCCGCCATAAGTCTTTCCAGTCTGCTCTGCGATGACATATTGCCAACGGTCCAGGAAATAGGGGCATCCGGGGCAGTTGGTTACAATGAAATCGGGATGGTATGGCTCCATCGACTCGAATTTCTTGTGGGTGTTGGATATCGAATAACCGCGGTTGGCCTTGACGTGGTACTGGCGGAATCCGTAGCCGCAGCAATGACGGCGTTCCGGGTAGTCGATGACGTCGCCACCCCATCTCTCTGCCATTCCTACCAGCACATAGGGGTACTCGGCTCCGCCGACACCCTTTGAAGGGAACATCTTGGCATAGTGGCAGCCTATGTGCTCGACAACCTTGAGCGGCTCTCCGGTGTCTTTGTTCACCAGTCTGTATTTCGCCCTGTCGGCTATCTCATCGCGGAATTTATAGACAAGGTCGCTGGAATGGGCGAGGTATTTCGGAATGTTGAATTCCCTACGGCAGGCTTTCCAGAGGTTTTCACGGATGCGCTCCAGGACCTCGGGCATTTCGTGCCAGGTCTCAAGAGTCTCGCAGTACAGTCCGAAAGATGTGATGCAGCTGCAGGCATAGTTCTCATAGCCGGCCTCGGTCATCAGGGCGAACTGGCGGGCTATGATGGTCATCTGGGTTTCCTGAGGTATGCACTCCTGATGGTATGCGATTCCTCCACAGGTGGTGTGATGAGGTGTCTCGTAAATATCCTTACCCAGTTCGTCGCGGAGTATCCTGAGGAAGGTTACTTCCGAAGCAGGGAAGAAATTCTGTCGGATGCAGCTTCTCACATAAAACCAGTGGTCATCCGGAATCTCTTTCTGGTAGTCGGACCAGATCTTCTGTTTTCCCTTATATATCATTGTAATTGATTATTCGAGTGTATGGCCTTCTCCCACATAGTTGAAAGCCCGTTTGCAATATTCGTCCATATCCATACCCATCTCTTCTGCCTTCCGGCGTGACACTTCCTCGACAGTGTTCATCCTTTCGGTGGCGCCGGTGACATCGAAGATTGCCTTGAGTTCGTCCAGCGACTCCTGCGGAATCTTGCGAAGCACACCCGGACCGTCCTGCTCCAGATTGCTACCCAGACGCTTGTGGACTTCTTCCAGGTTTTCACCTATCCATTTGCCGATGGTGCCGGACTCGGGGTGGTCCTCATACTTGAAAGTGCGGGGATAGACGCAATAGCCGTAGTTGAGTATGTTGCCGCAAAGGGCACGCTGCAACGGAAGCTGCTGGCGGCCTTTTTCGCTCTCGGCGAAGTAGCCCATATCGATACTGAGAGAACGCAGGGCCATCACTATCTGGCCCGGAGCGTTCTTGCGGGGGCAGCGTGTCATGCAGGACATGCATTCGCCGCAATACCAGATGGTCTCGCTCTTGAGAAGAGCCTCTATCTGCTCGTCGTCCTGACTCTGGACTATGTTGACTATGTTTTTCGGACTGTATTTGTAGAATTCAGCGGCAGGGCAGACTGAAACGCACACGCCGCAATTCATACAAGCCTTCAGCCATTCCTTGATACGGATGTCCTTGGCAAGCCGTTCGTATAACTTTCCCATGTTTAAGTTTTAGCGATACCAAATTTCGGAAATTTCCCTGAACTTCCCGTAAAAAATCGCCTTCGAGTGTAACAAATGCAGTTTTGTTACGTAAAAAAACAATCTTTACTGTCAGTGGTCCTTGTGGAAAAGAGCCAGCCTCTCAGCCAGTAAGGGAATGTCCTCGTTGGGGATGAGCGAAGTGCAGGCCCTGAGACCCTCGCGAGTGCTTCCGCAGGTAAACAGCGAGATGGCAGAAATGCCATAGTAAAGCAGTTCCTCTACCAGGTCAGCTCCTGTGAATCCGGGATAGCCGAAGGTGAAGTAGAAGCCGTCGGCCACATTCTCGTCAAGGTCCTTGTCGTAGGTTATAACGAAACCGTTGTCAGTGAAAGCTTTTTTCATAAGTTTTGCCTTGCGGCCGTATTCCATCACCTGCTCACGGAAATTGTAATCTCCGTCGTTGGCTGCCTTGAAAATGGCGCTGAGGGCATACTGGGCTGAGTGGGAAGTGCCAGAGCTCAGGGTGTGCAGTCCGCCGAACACGATCGCGCTGCGGAAGGTGTCAGTATTGAAGTAGCGCAGCAGGTCGGGATAGTGACGCTTTGCCAGGTTGTCGGAGATGGCCAGGATGGCTACTCGTTCACCGGCATAGCTGAAAGCCTTGGAACTTGATATGAGAAGGATGTAGTTGTCAGTGTATTTGCCCACGCTCGGCTGATATGGAGGAACGCCGGGACGACCGTAATCCTTGCGGAAGTCCATTCCGAAGTAAGCAAGGTCCTCTATGACGATAACGTCATACTTGCTGGCCAGTTCGCCGATTATCTTCAATTCTTCATCGGTGAGGCATACCCACGAAGGATTGTTGGGGTTTGAATAGAGTATGCTGTGAATCTTTCCTTCGGACAGGATGCTCTCCAGCTTGCCGCGCAGTTTCTCTCCGCGATAGTCATAGATGTCGAAAGCAGCGACGTTCACGCCCAGCACCTTGTTCTGATATTTGTGAACAGGGAAGCAAGGATCGATGAACAGTATGGTGTCCCGGTCCTTCCAGGTTTTGCTGCAGATCATGAAAGAAGCGAAGGCAGCCTGCATGGAACCGACGGTAGGGAGGCAATTGAAGCCGTCAAGGTCAAGGTCGATGAAGTTCTTGATGAAGCGTGATGCCTCTTTCTTGAGTTCTTTCGTTCCGTCAATGTCGGGATAGGATGCGGCAACACCTCGGCGAAGTGCCTCAATCTGGGCTTCGACGCCTATCTGGGCGGCGGGAAGGCCGGGATTGCCCATTTCCATATGGATGAAATGCACGCCGCTCGCAGCTTCGAGGTTTTCTGCAAGTCTTTTTATCTCACGTATGCCGGAATTGCCGATACAGGGAAGGCCGCTTTCTTTGAAAAGTTCACGAGCCGTTTCAACGGGAACCAGATTATTTTTCATTGTCGCTCGGATTAATCTGGGGCAAATGTACGAAACTTTCGATACAAAAAAGCTTCGCGTCGTGGCGAAGCTCTGTCGGGAAGAGGTGACTCGAACACCCGGCCTCTGCGTCCCGAACGCAGCGCGCTAGCCAACTGCGCCACTTCCCGTATGTTCTGAGAATCAATATGTCGGGAAGAGGTGACTCGAACACCCGGCCTCTGCGTCCCTAACGCAGCGCGCTAACCAACTGCGCCACTTCCCGTGTTTCGGACTGCAAATGTAGCAATTTTTATCAAATTGAGAAATAAATGTTGCTTTGTTAAACATTTATATTCGTTTATAAACGGATAAAGATACTCCGCGGAAGTCCAATCAGCATGGTTTTTGATATCTTTGCCCTGCAGAATCAAGCTATTGCAACGAAAACCGTTTCATATGAAAAAAATCTCATTCCTTCTGTTGGCAGCCATTCTCATTGCCACACCCTTTATCTCAAATGCACAGGCATTCAGTAAAGATGACGTCGTGGGCGCCGAACAGGTGTTCGTGACCACAGAAGCCGAAGGGTGGGTGAGTGACCGGACCGTATACCGCATTGTCGGCAAGGAATCATCTGACGCCAGGACAGTCCTGACCATTTCCCAGAAAAGCAGCGTCAAGGCGGCAAAGGACTCGACGCCTATTGAAAGCAATCTCTCTATCAAGATTCTGTATACCCCCAACAGCATAGTGGTTCCCAAGGAAAACTTCGCAGGCGCCGCCAGCGCTGTGGAGGAGATGTTCGAAGGACGCAAGATCGAGCTGAGCTTCAGCGGTGACGATCCTTCACTTCCAGTGAACCTGAGCGTTGGCCAGAAACTGCCTGACACAGAAGTCAAGGTAAACATCAACATAGAAGGAATCAACGCCAAGATGTCCATCAAGAGTTCCGAGCAGAAAGTAACTGCAAGGGAAACACTCACAGTACCGGCTGGTTCGTTCGATACTTTTGTCATTGATGAGACTTCCACTGTTAAAGTCAGCGTACTCATAATCAGCCAGTCCGAGAAAATGACGCAAAAGAGTTGGGTGGTTCCCGGAATGGGTGAGGTGAAGAACGTGGTCTATGACAAGAAAGGAAAACTCGTTTCCACAACAGAAATGATTTCCTACAAGAAACAGTAATTCATTTTTTTCTTATATTTGCACTGCTCACAGGTTCTGTCAGACAAGACTGTCTTGACGGATCAAAAGGGAAACAGGTGAAAGACCTGTGCAGTTCCCGCTGCTGTAAGCTCCAGCCAATGAGGCTGAATATTCGCGGCAATCACAGCCACTGACCGTAAGTCGGGAAGGCGCCGCGGAAGGAGCGAGCCAGAAGACCTGCCTGCGAGCGGCAATGTTTTTACTGCCTGCGGGTATATGGGCGTAAGAATAAAAGACTGCAATCCACTCTTTTCATTCTCCTGCAAGCGGTATGCGACATTGCATTGGATATGCATTAGTTGTTTTATTAGTATATCGCAATGAAAAGAATTCTGAAATTGATGGCAGTCGCTTCACTGGCAATTTTTGCAGTGACTTCCTGCTATGACGATTCATCACTGAAGGCATCCATAAAGGAGCTTCAGGACCAGATGAAAGAGGCCAATTCCATTCTTGAGAAAATCAAGGGCGGTTTCGTTATCACCGACGTCAACAAGACTGATGACGGTTATACATTTATTATGAGCGACGGCAAAACCGTCAGCGTCAAAAACGGAGCCAATGGTAAAAATGGTACAGATGGTCAGGACGGTACGCCGGCGAGCGTAATCGAGACCAAGCTCTCCAACAATGTCGAAGCGTTCAACTTCGGCGGCAAAAAGACTATTCCCATCAATGTCAGCGGTGTCAGCATCATCGATGCATTTGCACCTGCAGGATGGTCAGCCAGCGTCGATGGCGACAACCTCAATGTTACTGCTCCCGCAAACACTGAAAGCGCAGCCCGCAAAGGCAGCGTGATCGTAGTTGCAACAGGTGGCAACAGCCTCGTGCTGATGACAGCTGCAGTAGCTCTCAACATCCTTGATGTCAACGGAGCATACTGGGATGCCCTGATCGACAATCCCCAGTATGGCGGTGACTTGCTCTACGGTCCGATGGATCCTGAGACATATTCATATAATGTAGAATACACATGGGAAGACCCTGTAACCAAACTTGCATTCAACGGTTTCGGCTCAAACTGGGGCTCTGTCTGCTTCTCTTCTGGCGGCGAGGCCATCTCAAACTATGTCGAGCCCGATTACAAGGATGCAGGTTATCTCCGTCAGCTTGAAGTTCCCGCAGCTCCTAAGTCTGGCAGCACTTTCATCGTACACTATGGCGGCGAGGATGCTCAGACCTCTATCACTTTTGCTGACGGCGAGGCCAGGACCATCTTAAGCATTGATTGTATCATGACCAACTATATGGCCAACTCTGCAATCTTCGGAGACGGCTATTTCGGACCGCTTGCAGGCGACAGTTTCCTTGCAGTCAAGGCTATCGGCTTTGATGCCGAAGGTAACGAGACTGCCACCCTCAGCAAAGTCCTCATCTCTGGCGATGAGGTTGAAGCTTATGCTGCAGGCAAGCCTATCGAGTGGAACACTTGGGATCTGTCAGGTCTTGGAGAGGTGGTATCAGTCAAATTCGCTGTTTACGGAAGCGAAGACTGCTTCGGTGATTACGGATTCAATGCACCTGCTTATTTTGCTTATTGCGACGTTGTCGTAAAAGAATAAAGAAAGCTGATATTATTTGTTGTTGCGATTCCCTTCCGGTCGATGGCCGGGAGGGAATCTGTTTAAGTTTAATTGCTATCTTTGAACGCTGTTGCGAATATGAGACTGACCAATTCAATAATAATGGCGCTGACGCTCCTGCTTGCAATTTCCTGCAACTGGAATGAGGTCATCGACGACACCAAGCCGATGCCGCCCGAGATCAGTCTGGACAATTCGTCGGCAGTATATACGGTTATGACAGGAGAGACGCTTACCGTTTCTCCCAAATACAAATATGTCCAGGGCGCCACATACGCCTGGACCATCGAAGGCAAAGTCATATCCACCGATCCGGTCCTTCATTACACAGACGATGTGGCCCACAGCGTCTTCATCAAGATTACGGTTAAGACAGATGTCGGCAGCGCATCGGACGAAATCCGCGTTGACGTCAAGGCTCCCGCGCCGCCGCCTGACCCGGAGCCCGAACCGGACGACGATTTCTGGACCTTCCCTCAGACAGTCTTCAATGTCAGTCTCGGGCGCAGCATCCTGCTCAAACCTTATGACATCAAGGAAGATGACGGAATCAGTTATGTATGGACACTTGACGGCGCCGAAGTTCAGGCTTCTGCCGTGCCCGGATATGTATTTGAGGCCAGGCAGGAGGGGAGCTACGAAATCTGCGTCACCCACGGCAAACTCTCGCAGACACTGACTGTCAACGTATGCCCGGCCGAAGGCACTTATCGCAGGGCTGCAGGCTCTTCTAGCTCGGCCGCTGCCAGCAAGATATTCGAGTTCACTCCTGCACCTGGCCAGTATGTAAACGAAGACTATACAGCCAACACTCCCCAGGAAGCAGTGGCATATGTTGCAAAGAGGTTCAGTGATGGGAGCTATGTCTCTCTGGGCGGTTTCGGCGGCTATCTGGTGGCCGGGTTCGACCACAGCATCGACAACAACGGCGGCTACGAAATCGGAATCGTTACCCACCTTTCTGAAGAATATACGGAGGCCGGTGTAGTCTGGGTTATGCAGGACGAGAACGGAGACGGGCTTCCGAACGACACCTGGTATGAGCTCAAGGGGTCCGACTCTTTCGCTGAAACTACAATCCACGACTACAGCGTTACATATTACA
>JAEEGF012197785.1_pt1 | contig 34648 bp, 32 predicted proteins | sample 9134171 | NCBI WGS metagenome assembly JAEEGF01 (sample SAMN16246542, study PRJNA631951) | gut metagenome | biome: gut microbiome; feature: rumen; material: AP-attached | host: Bos | place: Iran: Karaj | collected 2018-10
AAGAGTGATAAAATCCTTTTGAATGGGGTTTGTACTCAACAGTCATTAACCAGCGAGCAATGGATTCACAGTCAACAGAATCGGTTTTTGTACGCCTTAGAGTGGTCGATTTTTTATATTCCGATATTAAGACTGGATTTACTTCCATGAACGTTAGCGAGGCGTTTTCAAGGAAAAGCTCAAGATTCAGGGCATAATGAGATGTTGATTCAAACCCTATTCTTATGTCTTCAGGACTGGATAATGAGTTGATTGTAGTGAGAAGCTGTTCAAATCCTTCTTTATCATTTTTGAAAGTGAACTTAGCTATTACAGATTGATCGGCTGCAGCTATAATGCAGCAATCGTGTTTGTACTTGGAAATATCAATTCCTGCAAAGTACATAGACATTAGATAAAACCTCCTGATTATTATAGTTGGCACTGTTGTCTACCACAGAGAGATCGACTGTGTAATCACGTAAATATAAACGTCAAGCGTTAACAAACTAATTACCAGTATTAGACGAAAAGCTGTGGTCTGAGTCACCTCATACCAGTCAAAGCTGTAAATATGAATTAACAGATCCACAGTGCCTAGATAAATATATCAGAAAAGGATTAGAAATAGCCCAGAGAACCTGGGAGAAAGGAATAATCCAATCACTTTTCTAACATGATTGGATTATACGTAATATTGAATTAACGATAATAGTATAAGTTGAAATTCTCATAGGTAGAAAAAGGTAGAAAGGGATAGAAGAACTTTTCTACCTTTTTTGGCTAAGACCTTGACTCTTTTGTTCAGAGCAGACTTTCCGAAGTACTTTGGTGCTGTTCAGGCTGAAGATAAAAACCACAGTAAGCCTTGAAGATCTTCCTCACTTTTGCCTTTTCTCTTATGAGAAAAGCCTAGCAGAATAAGTGGTTATGTGATAGCTATAACAGAGCTATCATACATAAATAGAAAGAAAAACCAATTGTTATGAGAAGCTTTTATTATCAAAATGAAGAAGTATAATATAATCGTAGACACTGTTAACAAATAATCATCATGATTGATAAGAATTGGCCGGAAATAGCGATGGACGAAGTGATTGACGTATTACGCTCAGGTTTTGAAACTGCATATATTGATGGTGATGTAGCCTCCAATGTTTTCTATCGCCCTCAGTTTCTGTCAAATAATTATAAAGAGGGTAAGAAAGTATTGTCTTCTCTGGAAAATGAGCTATTATCATGTGATGGATTTCAGATAAGTGTGGCTTTTATTACTATGAGCGGATTGACCCCGCTGTTGCAAACATTGAAAGAACTTGAAAGTAAGAATGTTAGAGGTGAAATTCTTACGACAAATTACTTATCATTTAGTGAACCAAAAGCCCTTGAAAAACTAAATGGCTTAAAAAATATCACTATAAAAATGTATGATGTAGATGCAGCTGAAGAGGGTTTTCATACAAAGGGATACATTTTTAAGAAGAGTGAGATTTATCGTATTATCATAGGCAGTTCAAATATCACGAGCGCGGCGTTAACTAGCAATAGAGAATGGAATACGGAGATTATTTCTACTGAAAATGGCGAAGTGGCGCGACAAATAGTATTCGAGTTTAATGAGCTGTGGAATTCTAAATACTCATTACCATTTGATGTTTTTTTTGAGAGATATGAAGCGCAGTACAATGTTATCAAGCATCAAAGAGATGTTGCAAGACAGGAAGAGATTGTTTCTTTAGGAAAATATAGGCTTCAACCTAATAGCATGCAGGTTGGCTTTATATCGAATTTGAAGAAGATACTGGAGAGTGGCGAAGAACGAGCTCTTCTTATATCAGCTACGGGAACTGGAAAAACATATGCGTCTGCATTTGCAATGAGAGAGCTAGGCTTTCGACATGTGCTGTTTTTGGTTCACAGGGGACAACTTGCGAGACAGACCAAAAATTCATATGAGAGAGTGTTTTCTAAAAGTGTATCAATGGGGCTTGTAGGAGCTGGATATCATGATTATGATGCAGACTATGTATTTGCAACTGTTCAAACATTGAACCGTGATGAGCATTTACTTCAATACTCAGCTGATGCCTTTGATTGCATAGTTTTAGATGAGGCACACCATGTTCCGGCCGATACATATCAGAAAATAATGAGGCATTTTAAGCCTAGATTGTGGTTGGGCATGACCGCAACTCCTGACAAGCGAGATGATAACATTGAAGGGCGAAATGTCTACGAGATATTTAATTACCAAATTGCCTATGAGATACGTCTTCAACAGGCTATGGAAGAAAGACTTCTATGCCCATTTCACTATTTTGGGATTACAGACTTGTCAATAATTGGTGATGCGGATGGAGCAGAGCGTGATTTTTCGATGCTCACAAGCGATGAACGCATAAAGCACATTATTAGCCAAGCAACTTATTATGGTTTTAGTGGTGAAAAGGTAAAGGGACTGATATTCTGTAGTTCTATCAAAGAGTCAGAAGAACTGTCTTATAGATTTAATCAAATGATTAATCCTATAACTGGCAAGCTATTTAGGACAATAGCTCTTAATGGTAGCGCATCAGAGGACGAGAGACAGGAAGCGTTCGAAAGATTAGCAATGGATGAAAAGAGCTCGCATGCAGATCAGACTCCGTTGGACTATATTTTTTCTGTTGAAATATTGAATGAAGGCGTCGATATAGTTGAAGTAAATCAGGTTATTATGCTTCGACCAACTCAATCGCCTATTGTATTTATACAGCAGCTTGGACGTGGTTTAAGAAAAGCTGATGGAAAAAAGTATGTTGTTATTCTTGATTTCATAGGGAATTATAATAATAACTTTATGATTCCTATAGCTCTATCTGGGGATAGAACATACAACAAAGATAATATACGAAGATACATAATGGAAGGTGGGAGGATTATTCCGGGTGCATCTTCAGTACATTTTGATGAAATTAGTAGAAAGAGAATATTCAATGCCATCGATAATGCAAATTTCAGTGATATAAAGCTGATAAAAGAGAATTATACAAATCTTAAAAACAAGCTTGGAAGGATTCCTGCATTACGTGATTTTGATGATTATGGAGAGATGGATGTTCTAAGGATTTTTGACAATAATAACCTGGGATCTTACTACAAGTTTCTTGTAAAATATGAAAAGGATTATAAAATTCGATTGTCAGACGATGAAGACAAAGTTGTAGAGTTTATATCCAAGAAATTGGCTAGTGGAAAAAGAATACAGGAACTGAAGCTTTTAAAACGAATCATTGCATATTCTAAAGGGTTATCAGTACTAGGTCTTTTTGCAGGATTAAGTGATGATATGAAAAAATATGGAAAAAGTATTAGTTTACTTCAGCGTGATAACATAGTAAATGTCATGACAAACGAGTTTCCAGCTGGTTCTGGGAAGAAGACATATGCCCAGTGTGTTCTTATAGAGCAAGCAGATTCTGATTATATACCATCAAAGCCTTTCTTATCGATGCTAAAGAATGTGGATTTTTGTAATATAATTAGTGAGTTGGTCGATTTTGGAATCAGCAGGTATGAAAGAGATTATAGTGAATGCTACAAGCAAACAGACTTTGTTTTGTATCAAAAGTATACATATGAAGATGTTTGTCGATTGCTGAATTGGGAACAGAATGAAGTACCGTTAAATATTGGTGGCTATAAGTTTGACAAAAAGACAAAGACATTTCCTGTATTCATTAATTATGAAAAGGATGAAGCAATAAGTGACACCACAAAATATGAAGACCACTTTGTTCAGGGGTCAAGAGATCGATTAATTGCTATTTCTAAATCTGGTAGAAGCCTACAGTCAGAAGATGTACAGAATTTCTTACGGGCTAATGAAAGAGGGATTCAAGTTGAGCTGTTCGTCAGGAAGAATAAGGATGATAAGATTTCAAAGGAGTTTTATTATCTAGGACATATGACAGCAAGTGGAAATGCAAAAGAATTCGTTATGGCAAATACCGATAAAACTGCAGTAGAAATTGAATGGATTTTAGATGTTCCAGTAAGAGAAGATGTTTATGAATATATTGTTAGCGCCTAAGCGCTGATGGAGGTTGTATGAAGATTGTTAGAGTTGTAGCTGCTGTAATCAAGGCTGTAAACAAAGAAGGAAAACCGATTATCTTTGCAACGCAAAGAGGTTATGGTGAATTTGAAGGCGGCTGGGAATTTCCTGGAGGCAAAATTGAGGCAGATGAAAGCCCTCAGGATGCTTTAAAAAGAGAGATAATGGAAGAGCTTGAAACAGAGATAAGCGTTGGAGAATATATAAAAACACTGGAATATGATTATCCCAAATTTCATTTATCAATGGATTGCTTTTGGTGCGAGATAGTAAGGGGGGATCTTGTATTAAAAGAGCATGAAGCTGCCAAATGGCTAACCAAGGCTCAGCTCAGAGATGTTGAGTGGTTACCTGCTGACATAGAGTTAATTGATGATATTGAATGCAAAATGGATTGAGCATTAATATATGCTGGCTAATATGCAAATAATAGCTTTTACATGAGTCGGTTTTGGCAAAAACATGGATATATGGTATGGCAGACTACTTGAATATTCTGGAAAAAGAATTAGAGAAAAGAGGCTACAAAAGGGACAAAGAAAACGAGTCACTGACTCTAAGGAAAAATGGGCATGTGTTTAGCAAGGAAGAACACCTGAAGATGTTTATATATGCCCAGCTTTCAAATCAAAGGGCGTGGGAACCGATTGTTCCACATTTGCGTGAGATTGATAAGATATTTTTTGACTATGAATATGACAAAGTAAAAGCGCATTCCGGCGAATATTATACAAATCAGATCCGTGCTATTAGTTGTGGTAACAGGAGCATTCATGCACAAATGGACGGATTAAATGCAAATATACATACATTTGAAAGATTGATTGAAAAATATGGAAGCCTGGATAGCTTTGTTCTTTCCGAGCCGGCATATAACATCGTAAAGATACTTGCTGATCCGTCATCAGAGTATAAGATGATACAACTTGGGGAAGCTCTTGCGTGGGAATACTTAAGGAATGTGGGTATTGATGGTGCAAAGCCGGATATGCATCTTAGGAGGTTCTTTGGATGCAGTATGCTTAGTGTGTCCGACAAGGAAATGGCACCAATAGATGTTGTCCTTGAGGAAGTAGATAAACTCTCTGAAACAACAGGGAGGAATAAGTTTGAGATAGATTATATTCTTTGGACAAGTCTTTCACAGGGACTTTGCTATGAAGATGAGATTCGAAAAAAGATTTTCGATTGAGAAGATATAGTAGGATAAAGTTTTTCAATTCACTGCAGTAGTCTTAGCCTAAAACGATAATAATCTTAGGCTGGAATATAAACTATAAAGATTTATGGCGTGTATGTCTTCGGAGGTGCCTTGCATAGAAACCAATATGACTAACCATAAAGCAGGACAATGTGCCTGCTTTTTATGTATTACATATTTTTTCTTACAATGTAAGCGTCATATAGTTAAGGTGCGAATTTAAACATTATATTTTATAAACTTATAATATTCCGTTAAATTATTGGCCTAAAAACAATGATAGAATTAATGTGGTTTGTAGACGCTACTACAAAAGTTGAACAGTGAAGGTGTGGCTGGTATTTACAGGTAGGCGAATTATTATCGTTTACATTATCAACTCGTTTATTGGCGGCAGCTATTCGGCTAGGGAGTGAGTTGTGTTATGGATAAGCTTTTCTTTGATATAGAGACGCCTAATTGCAGGAATGACAGGTTGTGCCAGATCGGTTTTATTCTGGACAGGAATGGAAAGGCTGTACGTGAGGAGGTATATCTTGTTGATCCGGAAACGCATTTTGATGACCGGATCATAGCGATTCATGGAATTACGCCAGATATGGTTTGTGGCAAGACTAACTTCTGCGAGATATGGAGTGAGATTGCACCACTGTTCGAGAAATCCTTGGTGATCGGTCATAACATCTATTCATTTGACCTGACTGTTATAGGTAAGTGTATTAGCCACTATGGGATGGAGCCAATCCGTGTCTGCTATTCTGATACGCTGCTGAAGGCAAAACATACTCTTAGTGGTACCAGATGTGGCTTGGAACCACTCTCTGAGTATTTTGGATTGGAGTCTTTTGGTCACCATGATGCGTTGGAGGATGCCAGAAGGACAAGAGAGATTTATTATAAACTTGGAGAGATTTCGCCATGGACGAGTAGTGATGAGAATAGTCGTACTATAGGATGAGCGTGACGATGGCTGAATTTGATTCAGGAAAAATAGAATATGGTTTGAGGATTGAAGGAGACTACTATAATCATCTGGATATAGAAGGCTTCTCTCTTATGATGAAGAATCCTTCATATTGCTATAAATTCTACTGGCTTGAAGCCATCGTGCATTTGATTTCTGAAGGCGTAACAGAGACGACATTTGATGAGATCATAAATGAAATGATAGCCGATGCATGGTATTCAGTGCTTGAGTTTCATATTCATCTTAGTGGAATAGTGTTGGGTGAGGTCAAGGACGGTCTTGAAAGAGCAGTTCAGAAGCTAAGTGATATCAGTGAACTTCCGCCAAATGCATCAAAGCTTGAGATAAAGAATGCAATCAAGCAACATGATGCTGAATTAGTAAAAGAAAAAGAACAGCTTACCAATATGGTGCCGTATAGGGCACTCGCAGGTTTCTTTGATAAGTTTGATGAAAGCGCGGATTGGGAAAGTACACGAAGGATGGTTGCGTACATCGAGCGCGTAAATAAAGTCAATCTTCTTCCATATACGCTTGGAACCGGGAGTAAGCTTAAGAAGGAAGTATATTTCAATCCGGATTGGGTTAGAATGATTCAGGATAATACTGTCTCCATACTAGGCTGGATACAGTTTGAAAAGGTTAAGTGGTTACAAAACAATAATCCGGAGGTGCCTGGCCTTGTTTACAAACTGGCACCAATGGACGAGAAGATGCGGAAACTCAATGCTGTTAGAAAACTGTGGGATGCTGTACTGGACCTAAAACAGATAACGGATGTCTTTACTAATGAGACCATAGATCCTAAGAAATATGATGTGGACCATTTTATTCCATGGTCATTTGTTATGAATGATGAATTGTGGAATCTTATGCCAATGGATTCTTCACTCAATTCATCTAAAAGCAACAAGCTACCTGCGTGGGATCCGTTCTTTAAGAGTTTTTCCCAAAATCAGTATCGTCTTTATGCGTTGATACATGATGATAATTATCCTACAATGCATAGGCGATTTGAGGCTTGTTACAAGGATAATCTGCATTCTATCTGGGCTAATCAGGAACTATACAGACCGGGAAATACATCTGAGGAATTTGGAAACATATTAGAGAAAAATATGCGTCCTGTTTATGATTCGGCCAGGCGTCAGGGTTATGAGATGTGGAAAATATAAATATATTAAGAATTGAGAAGGATTGCTAAGGGTGAAGTAGATGGGATTTGCTAAGTGCCATGAAGATAATATTAAGCTTTATGAAGAACGCATGCTTTATAAAGAGGCATCAATGAAATACCCATGTGATATAGATACATATGTTCCAAAACATGTTTACAAATACAGATGTCCATTTTGCAGTAGTGGTTTTGACAATGAAGGTACAATTGCAAAGTATATTATTTCGAACCATGGTGGGCGGACTACCTTTGTATATCTGAATCGAGCAATTCATATTGGTCCATATTGTGCCGTATTAGATACAAAACGTAACTTCGTGGTTGCGTTTCGTAACTTGCGCTATTGCATGATAATTTTGCGATTCATATACTGTCCATATCAGAGTCGACACTGATATGGTGCAAATAACAATTGCAATAAATAACTAAGGTGTGAATCTATTATTGAGCACTAACTGGTTGAGAGGCGACTATGGAGTTTTATTATGTATATGTCTTAGAACTTAAGCATGAAAAATACTACGTTGGAATCTCAAGGGATGTTAAGAAAAGGTTTAACCAACACAAAATTGGTGAAGGTGCTGATTGGACAAAACTGCATGAGCCCATTAGGATTGTTTATCAGGAGAATACCCAGCTAGTGAATAAAAAGGAAGCTGAACATATTGAGAATATTACAACTATACAGTGGATGTTAATGAAGGGAAAGGATAACGTGAGAGGAGGAGACTACTGTGCAGTAGTACTATCGTCCAATGATTGGTTACTTGGGGAGTTAGCAAGTGTTTGTACAACTCTTGGTGGAATGGTTCCGTCCGATTTTGCAAAGAGTCTGGCAATTCAGCTATACAGTGGAACGACTGTTGAGACAGAGAAGAGTAAAGCCATTGAAAAACAGATTGAGTTCCGGAATGCAAAGAAAGGTGGAGCATGGTGTGATGTGACATTTTGTTGCTACAATCATGGCAAGAAATGTGATTTTGGTCTTTCGCCATGGGATAAGAACTTGTGTGAAAAACACTTTATGGCACGACAATAGCTACCACATGGCGCTATAGTTTTGGTGATAAATAATGATATAATAAAAGAAGCATGGGGACAAAGGCATCCCCATGCTTCTTCGTTATAGCAAGACTGGATTCATTGACGCACGTCGTTCAGATACTAAGGTTTGAAATTATGATCGTTCAGAACATTGATTACTATAACCAAAATGCAGACAGTTATTTTGCAAAATCAGTAGATGTAGACATGTCAGTCTTTCGCGGAAAATTCTTGGAATATCTCCCCGAAGGTGGGAGAATCCTCGACGTCGGATGCGGAAGCGGAAGAGATAGTAAAGAGTTCCTAAGCGCTGGCTATGATGTGACTTCTTTTGACGCGTCAGAAGAAATGTGCAGGCGGGCTTCTGATTATATCGGTAGAACAGTCTATAATCTGCGGTTTGATCAGATTGCGTATAAGCAGGAGTTTGATGGTGTTTGGGCTTGTGCCAGTCTTAACCACGAATCTGCTGACGAGCTTCCGGGTGTTATGAAGAAGATGGCTGCCGCCTTAAAGCCTGGTGGAGCTATTTTTGCTACGTTCAGGTATGGCGAGGGAGTGAGCGACAGAGATGGCAGAGTTTATTGTGATTTTACAAGGGAGAGTATTGAGCCTCTTTTTGTGAATGCCGGTTTCAATATTGTGAGCGTTTGGGGTGGAAACGCTGTTCAATCAGACAAGTACATTGGAAGTTGGATAATTGTTATTGCCCTCAATAGAGGGGATGACGTTGAGACATCTTTAAAGCTCACTATCGATCAGGAGCGAGCTTTAAAAGTCATGAGATCTGGAAGAAATGTCTTTTTGTCAGGTTCTGCAGGAACAGGCAAGTCTTATTTAATCAGTGAATATATTAAAGAGAATAAGGATAAGAATGTAATAGTATGTGCTCCTACTGGCCTGGCAGCTGAGAATATTGGTGGTGGAACCTTAAACAGGATATTTTACATCCCGATGGGGATTAACAAAGTCGGTGATTTTTCTGAAAAGCCACGTAATGCAGTAAGACAAGCGGATATCATCATTATTGATGAGATAAGTATGTGCAGAATAGACGTGTTCGAGTATGTGATACGTACCATTCGGAATATATCTAAGCAGAAGAAAAAAGAAAATGACAACTCGCATATGCATAAGCAAGTGATATTGGTGGGAGATTTTTACCAGTTACCTCCGGTCCTCAAGACAGAAGACGAAAGTGCATTTGAGGCTGAGTGGGGACTAAGAAGAGGAGAGGATCTCTTTGCCTACAATTCGTCACTTTGGGATGATTTATCACTGGTCAATATTATATTGAAGACACAGGTCAGACAGGATCCTGATTTTGAGTACCTTGAAAACTTAAACAAAATAAGAATTGGAGATCCGACAGGAATAGATTGGTTTAATTTGAATGTTCAGAGGACTCCCATTCCTGATGCTATATATATTTGCCCGAGGAAAGATGAGGCTGAGAGGATTAACAATGCATCGGGTGACAGTATACCGGGTGACTACACAGTATATGAAGCTGTAATAGATGGAAAAGCTAATTTGACGGAATGCCCCATGGATCAGGAACTGAAACTGAAGTGCGGTATGAGGGCTATGACACTCGTAAACTCCGGTAATGACTATCAAAACGGCGCCCTCGGATATATCACAAAACTTGCCAAAGACTATATCGAGTTGAAACTGCTGAGCGGAAAGAATGTCAGAGTGTATGCATATACGTGGAACTCGTTCGAATATCAGTTAAAAGATGATAAGGTTGAAAAAGTTCAAAACGGAAGCATTAAGCAGTTTCCGATTAAAGTGGCGTATGCAATTACCATACATAAAGCCCAGGGACAAACATTCTCTGCAGTAAATATATCACCAAAGTGTTTTGATAGAGGTCAATTGTATGTTGCGTTAAGCAGGGTGAAAAGAGTTGAGAATATGAGTATCAGCTGTGATATAAAGAAAGAATACCTGCGCTCATCTAAGGCGGTGTTTGACTTCTATGATGATCTGGATGACGAATTATTGGGCTGGGAATTCGATGAACATAAGTGGGATTCAAACAGTGTTGATACTATGACTGAAGAGTCTTCTGATGATGACGAAACGCTGATTAAGAATATTGAAAAGGTTATCGCCAAGTCATATCTTGATTGGACCGATGAAGAAGACGAGCAGCTAAAAGAAGAGATGTTGCGAGGCCTCAGTATAAAGGATATCAGCATATTGCATGGAAGGACCATTGGGGCAATCAGGGCAAGAATTATCAGCACAATTGGTGAAGATCTTTAGCATACTTAGGGAGAATGCCAGATGAAAAAAGATGAGTATGTTTTAACAAAAGAATTGCGCAGATTAGAGAAATATGGCTTCCTGTTTCAGGCTAAGCGTATTGGCATTTCGGAGCGAGGAGGCTATCAGTACGACATACTGTTTACAAAAGACAAGAAGGTGTTGGAGCCGGGATGCGATGCAACTGAGATTCTTGGAATCATCAACTCTTTAGAAACATGCCTTGAGTTATATGCTTCCAGATCAAAAACTATAGAAGGTAATAAACAAGCTACAGTTGATGCCCAAAATTCTGAGCCTATGGATCTTTTCGACGAACTTAAGAGGCTTCGATTGGAATTCGCCAGGACAGAAGGCGTTTCTGCTTTTTGTGTATTTACTAATAAGACATTGAACGAGATGTGCGAGAAGCTTCCGACTACTGAGGCGGAAATGCTTGGAATCAGAGGGGTTGGAGAAACAAAGTTCAATAAATACGGGCGTTCTTTCATTAAGATTATAGCTGAGTACAAGAGCACGCATCCTGAAGAAGTTAGTAGGAATAGAGCAGGATTGGAGATCAGAGAGTCAGAAAAAGTAGAACGAAAGAGTTTTCGTATTTCTAATGAAGATAAAGAGAAGTTCGAATATAAAGAGCTATACTACATGTTTGAATTAAGGGATGAGCTTAATAGAATTTGTTCAGTTGATAACGTCAAAAAGATCTCTATTTCCCAAATTTGGAATTACCTGGCTTCAGAAGGGTTGGTTTCTGAAGAGAACATAGGAGGTGTGCATAAAAAGTCCGCTACATCATTCGGCGAAGATAAAGGTATAATAAATGTTGAGAAGGTTGGGAAATCAGGGATTCATTATAATGTTTTGATGTTGAAGCCTGAAGCACAAAAAAGGATTGTTGAACATTTTGCTGATGATGTGGATTAATATGGTAAATCCTTTTATGAGCATGTTTACAATATCCTGTCTACGACTGCAATAGGCTAAGAGATGAGAAAATCTAGAAGTAGGTTACACAATTATTTAAATTTGTCATGATAATGGAGGCTCTTTATGGCATGGGGATATGAAAGCTCTTTTACTATTGAGCATATTGAAGGGCTAAAAAAGAAACTATCTTGTAAGGATTGTCAAAACTATATAAAAGAAGATAAGTCATGTGGAAAACGACAATTATATCTTCCGGAAGATGGTTATAATTCGTGGAGAGACTGCAAATTCTTTGTGTTAGACGAAGATGTAACTCATTATGATGAGAAAAAGGCGCAGCTATTAAGAACTAAGAACTCTTCATCTATCAAAAAGAACCTTATTAAGCACAATGAGAATGCTAGAGCAGAATTTAAGGTTGGAGATAAAATCAGGCATAAAAAGTTTGGAAATGGCGAAATAATCGCAAAGAAAGGAAAAAGTATTAATGTCAGGTTTCCGTTTGATCCTATGAGAAAACCTAGTAAAGCATTTGAAAAGACACTGGATATCAATGTTTGCATGAAGAATAAGCTTATAGAGAAAATATAAAAGTCTATATGTACTTAGTATGCAGATATCTATATATGTATCTTGAAAGAATAGTGAGGATAAAATGGTTGGCAATTATAAAGTAGTAACACTTTGCGGCAGTACACGCTTTAAAGATGAATTTATGGAAGCACAGAAGAAACTTACACTTGATGGCAATATTGTCATAAGCGTAGGCCTCTTTGGCCACTCCGGAGATCAGGAAGTCTGGGAAAACATGGACGAGGGCACACTGACCAGGACCAAAGAAATGCTTGATGACATGCATAAGCGGAAGATTGACATGGCTGATGGTATTTTTGTGATCAATGTCGGCGGTTATATCGGCGACAGCACCAGGTCCGAAATTGAATATGCCAAGGCTCATGGAAAAGAAGTGAGGTATTTAGAGGAAATATAATACATTGAAGCTGGGATTGCACGCCGGGGTTACGGCAGGGCTACAGTACGTTGTCGGGGTTACGAAACAGGCGGGTTATGTTTCGTAACCTCTTCTATTGCACAAGGGTTTTGCTATTCATATAATGTGCTCATCAGAGTCGACACTGATACGCAAGTAATGGAATGAATCACACGTATAAGAAACTACGTAGTCAAGAGTTGAAGTGATATTAACAAATCGTTGTCATATTCAACGGACCTTTGATACAAATCTTTCATGCGGGATGATACGATTTAATCATCAAGAAGAGCTCACTTGAAGGCAATCGTAGTTTTGAAAAAAGAAAGGGATTAAAACAATGAATGAAAATAGAGATTATTCAAAAGAATGCGGTATCAGATGTAGACAGATCAGAATGTCAAAAGGAATGAGTCAGCAGGCTCTGGCAGAGATAGTGAAAGTCACTCCGGCAGCTATTTCAAAGTGGGAGAAGGAAGGTGTTTCAAATATTGATCACATCATGAGACTTTCAGCTGCACTTGGGCAGGATATAACTGCTGACCAGTTCGACCAGGATGGGAATCTTACAGAGGTTGGAAAAGAGATTCTCAAAATAGTCATCAATGAAGGCGGATATGCTGATTTTGATCTTCTTGAGAGCAGCATGTATGGCATGAAAGCTGACAGGATCGGCAATGAGTTGTTTAAGCTTGAACGCGTTGGTGCAGTGATCAGGGAGCAGTTTAAAGATTTCAGGAACGATGAAAGGGATGGCATATTCATAACTGCAAAGGGCGTTATTGTATATAAGAACAGTTTATCTTTTCCAAACTTTATAAAAGAAGAAACGCTTGAAGCAGTGATTACTATGGATGAGAGACTGGAAGATGGTCAGAACTCATTCCAGGATGTGATTGATTTAGATAAGATCACTCCTGTTCTCATGGCTATGAAGCCGATACACACAGGATTCAGGTGTGACTATCTGAAGTATCTGTATGAAGGTTTCCATAAACCAATCTTAGAGCATAGAAGTGATAATTTTAGTTTTATATCTTCATTAGGAGATTTTCTGGTTGGTAAGAGCTGCTACATTGATATTCTGAGAAGAATGGCACAATCAGCAGAAAGGAAAATGATCGATTCAGCGATTGGGCTAAGGTATACATATACTTATGATGATGATGGTAGTGACCTCTACATTCAAGAGCTTGCAGCTGCTGAGGTTGACTATGAAGATGCTAATGCTGTTAATTATTTCTGCAATGTGATTGAGGCAATGCCGCATCCTGCTGATCTTTGCGATTATGACGAAGACAAATGGCATTATGACAGTCCGAATGAAGGAGTACAGGATGTGATCAAGAAGCTTAATGAGCGGTATTATCCGGAAGCATCTAAAGAATATGGCCACTTTGGGGAAATTTCTAAGAAGTTGAGCGATAACGAGGAAAGATTCTTTTCCGAGATTGATGATGACAAGAAAGGAATTCCGGAGTTCTGGTTCTCTGATGAAGATGTAAGAGCGTTTGTTGAAAAAAACATATCGCCGCCTTCTACAGATGATGAAAGAAAGATTGACTTAGCGCTGAAAGAAATCTGGGAAGCTGACGACCGCACCAGAGACTACTACTATTCATTCCCCCAGAGGTGGGAAGATAATGGTCTGGCTAAGCTGATTCGTGAACGGGTAGGAGTTCCTTTTACAGCCCGTTATGATGATCCGCACTATTGGGACGACTACATCGAATCTATGAAAGAGAAGCATGACGCCCAGGAATAAAAAGTAAAACAGCCAAAAAACGGAACACCTGTGCGTATTTACTGGTGGATAAATGGGACCTCTTTTCTGGTAAGCTAGTATCACCAGAAAAGAGGTCGTTTTTATATCTGCTTCTATTCGCAAAATAAGCTATGCTTATTTGCTAATGCAATCCTGTTTATCAAGAGGATCTGGAAGTAAGATCATAATAGGAAAAAAGCACTTTTTCTTTGATGGAGGAACCAGCCATGAAAAGGATAATACTCGCTATATTAGCCACAATAATTGCAATCACATTTTCACTTGAAACCGGAACGATCACAGCCCTTGCAAACGGAAAATGCGAATATGAAGGCTGCGATGCTGAGAATACCCCGAATGGAACAGTATTTTGCGATGAGCATGCAGAAGCATACGCAAAAGAGAAGGGTTACAAGGTGTGCAAAGTTAGCGGATGCTGGGCATCAGCTTCACAGTACGGCAACTTTTGTTCCAGGCATACATGTATTGAACAAAAATGCTACAGGCAGGTGGTAAGTGGTAGCAGGAAATGCATAAATCATATTTCCGGATATCGGGCATCAAGTGATAAGAGTAATATCACAGATCCAACACCATATAAGGGAAAGTCTTTAGAAAAACTCCCGCCGCGCGCTGCAACTAAAGATAGCAGCGCATCTGAAAGTAGCAGTGCATCCGGGGCAGCAAACCCGAAGAGAGCAGGAAAGAAGGCAACAACATACAAGAAATCATCGACAAGCAAATCGACAAGCAAGAGTACGTCAAAGTCGTCAGGATCCGGATCATCATCAAAGAAGAGCAGTTCAAAATCATATTCTAAAAAGAAGTACAACGATCCATACGATGCCCACAAGTACAAATCAGCACAGGACTTTGCAGATGATAAGTATGAAGAGTTTTACGATTATGAAGACGACTACGATGATTATGACGAGGCTTATGAGGCGGCTGAAGACTATTGGAATGACTACGATTAAGGAATGAAGGAATCAGTCAGACTGATCATAAGCTGCTAGGCGACAGTTGAGAAACTGCAGGCGCTTTTGGAATCGTAAAAGAGGGTGACATAGGCGATAGATGCGACGATGAAGATCCGTGGATCGAGATATTTATTGATGTTTATATGTGTGACTAGTGAATTTGCAAAATTGAATAAAAAATACGAAAATCGAGATTCGGTATTGACATTTCGGCCCGGGTGCATTATATTAACAATGCATTAGCAAATTTAGGTTATTGAGAGGTGGAATGCTATGTATCGAGTATATGATAACCACGCAGTCAGACTTCCGTTTGTGCGGATTAAGAGAATAGAACTTACAAATTTTAAGGGCGTTCAGCATGGAGTTATAGAGCTCAATTGTGCAAAAGAATTCGTCCCTTATGATACCAAGTCGGATATCCTCGGATTATATGGCCAGAACGGATCCGGCAAGTCATCTGTAGTACAGGCGCTCAGTGCCGTAAAGGGAATCCTTAGCGGATATAAGCTTGGAAGTGCCTTTACCAGATTTGTGGATGTGAATGCGGATTATGCAATTATAAATGTAGAATTCGACTTTCAGTATATTGACGGCAGGATAGCAACGGTATCATACGAAGTTAAGATCGAAGTCAAGGAACAGAAGGTTGAATCCGCAAGTGATTCTTCTAATGACCAGAAGACGAAGATGGTCATCGGTATATTCGACGAGGTGATCAAGACCAATCTGTATGCTGACGGTACAATCGGACGCATGCATACTATTATCGACACTTCTTCAGATAAGTTACTGTGCAATGAGTCTCTTGAGGAATACTATTTCGACAGCAAGAACAATAATGTCAGAAACGAACTGATCTATTTAAAAAGAAAACTCAGAGAAGATTCATATTCTTTCGTATTCGCTGAGGCAGTTTCTGAGACATTTAACGTTCGTAACGAAGAAGAGAATCACTCTACATATTATGAGATTCTGGCTGAACTTCAGCTGTTCGCCAGGGACTTCCTGTATGTGGTGGGAACACAGTCAAGCGGCCTTGTGCAGCTTCGTGCAGGTATCCCGATCTATATGCCGATGCATGACAGACCTCTGATACTGAGTTCGAAGACGGTATTGAGCAATGATGAGTATATGCAGGTACAGCATACTTTTTCGCAGATCAACATGGTGCTCGAGACACTTATCCCTGATCTGCAGCTTGAGCTGAAGGCGATTCCAACTATTCTTGAGGACGGTTCAGAAGGCTTTTTTGCCAGGATCATGTCTATCAGAGGTGACCGGGTATTCCCGTTTGAATATGAATCCGACGGAATAATCAAGATAGTCTCAATCCTTGCTGACTATGTGCTCGCATTTGTTCAGGGCTCTGTCACTTTAGTGGTGGATGAGTTTGATTCCGGCGTGTTCGAATTCCTGCTTGGCGAGCTGCTGCAGATTTTCGAAAATTCCGGAAAGGGACAGTTCATTTTCACATCCCATAACCTCCGTCCCCTTGAGGTTATAAACAAGAAATTCATTCGTTTTACTACTGCTGATCCGCAGAACCGCTATTACAAACTTAAGAATGTTGGAAGCACCAACAATCTCAGAGATCTTTATCTTCGCGAGGTTCAGCTTGGTAATCAGGATGTTGAGATTTACCGCAGAACCAAGTCATTTAAGATTGCCAAGGCATTGAAGAGTGCCGGAGAGGGGATGATTCCAAATGGCGAAGAATAAAGCATTTGTCTGTTTTTGTGTGGATGGCCCGAGTGATGTGGATGCTCTGAGGATACAATTTGAGGACCTGTTTGATCAGGTCGGTGGCGATGACATCAATGTGGACTTCAGGTTCGCGCAGTTCCAGGGCGAAAACCATGGGGATATAACTACCTTGAAGGATGTTGATCCCAAAAAAATAGAGCAGAATATCTATAAGTATTACTTCAAACAGCAGGATCGCAGTTCAGACCTTGGGTGGGATGACCTGACTTGCATTATTCATATCATTGATATTGATGGTGCGTTTATCAATGACAAATATATCCGCGGATACGACTCGGCCGAAGAGCAGCTGGCGCAGGAAGCGGGCAGCAGAGGAAAGTCAAAGAGGGCGCTTTACTTTGATGATCACATCGGCGTCACCAATGAAATTATGCCGCGTCAGCCGTCTCCGGTCCAGATGATGTGTTACAGAAACAAGCGCAAGCGCATAATGATTGAAAATCTCCTTTCCCTGGAAGGCAGTCTGACGGCGCATAAAAAGACGGTAAAGTACGAATTATACTATTTCTCTTCGAATCTGGATCATTATCTGCACGGTGAGGCAAATCTGACCGGACCGCAGAAAATGAGAATGGCGTCAGAGTTTAGTGATAAATACCCCGATGGTGATTCGCTGGCTGACTTTTTTGCAAAGAGCGAGTATTCCACAAAGGTGGATTATGTATCTTCCTGGAAAGCTTTGCAAAAAGGAACTGTATCCCTTGCCAGAGGAAGCAATGTGAACCTGTTGATTGAGAAGATTAAGGAGTCATCTATTGAAGACTGGATCTGAGACTGATAGCTGAAGACTAAGATGTAAATGGTGAATTAGCGGAATTTTTAGGGATTCCGCTAATTTTTTCACCTTATTTTAACAATAATTGACTGAGAGTAGAGAAGGAGGCGTGCGATGAAGTTTCTACATACTTCTGATTGGCATTTGGGAATGACATTCCGCGGCGGAGTGTCTTATGTGCAGGACCAGGCACATGTAATAGGGGAGATATGCCGGATAGCGGTAGATGAGAAGGTTGACGGAATACTGCTTGCCGGTGATGTGTTTGACAAGAGCATAGCATCTACTGACGGGCTCCGCTTATATAATGAGAAAATGACTTATATCTGCGCAACCCTCGGTATTCCTGTATATATGATCGCGGGAAATCATGATGGTGCTGAAAGAGTATCTCAGTGCAATGAGCTCCTTAAGAAGAGCGGCTTGTTTATAGCAGGATCTCTTTTGGCCAAACCGCAGGTGATAAACGCAGGCGATGTGGATATTTACATGCTTCCATGGATCTCCACAGACAGGGTTAGGGCTACTTATCCTGACAGGGCAGAGGAAATCAATTCAATGGAAGATGCGTACAAAGTAGTTCTCGATGATTATAGGGAATCCTTTGTGAAGGATCACAAGAATATTCTTGTTGCGCATGCTTTTATTGTCGATGCAGAGACATCTGTCAGTGACAGGGCCGCAGAGGTAGGAAAAGCTACCATGGTAGGTTCGCATGTGTTTGACGGTTTTGATTATGTTGCACTGGGGCACCTTCACGGACCTCAGCAGGTCAACGAAAAGATCAGATATAGCGGCACGCCGATGGCATATTCTTTTGGCAAGGAAGAGAAGCAGGAAAAGAGTGTTGTGATTGTTGACACTGATACCTGGGAGCAGAAGCTTGTTCCTATACCTCAGCTTCACAAAAGAACTACGCTTACAGGAACTTTTGATGAGCTCATGAAAGCTGACTTTGACGATGATATCAAAGACGGATATGTACGTCTGGATATTACGGACAGCTATGTGGGAATGGATTCTATGGCTGCATTCAGGGAGCGATATAAGAATCTTCTTGAAGTAAGCGGAAAGAGTTTTGAGCGCGATGATGCCAAGATTACAATGACGATGGAAGAGTTTGAGAGTGCTGATACCAGTCCTGAGACTATTTTTGCGCAGTACTGTAAGGACATGCTTGAGGAAGCACCCAGTGAGCATCTGATCACGCTGTTCAAGGACGCACTTGAAGATTATGAGAAGGGGGTGGTTGAAGAATGAGACCTTTAAAAGTAGAATTTCAGGCTTTTGGCCCGTATGCAGGCCACGAAATGGTTGATTTTGAGGCTATTTCCTCAAAAGGTCTTTTCCTTATTTGCGGAAAGACCGGCATAGGCAAGACAATGATCCTTGATGCCATGACTTTTGCGCTGTTTGGAAAGAGCAGTGGCCATGGAAGAGACAACTTTGAAGCCATGCGCTGCACTAATGCGGATTTTGACACGTCGACATATGTAAAGTTTGATTTTGAAAATCATGGTGAGTACTATCGCTTTGAGCGCAGATTAGAGCGCAAGCGCAAGAATCTGTCTGCGTCTTACAATGTAGCCCTCAAAGGAGATGACGGGGTATGGCGTCCTCTTATGGAGAATGCCAAAGAAACTGCCGTGAACAGTAAGGCTGTAGAAATAATAGGCCTGGATTATGACCAGTTTCGCCAGGTTATAATACTTCCCCAGGGTCAGTTTGAGCGGCTGCTGACTTCGGGCTCAGAAGAGAAAGAGATTATTCTGTCAAAAATTTTTGGCGAGAGAAAGTGGAAGAATATCGCAGACCGTTTTTATGACAAGGCGTTTGAGCGCAAGAGGGAGTTAACTGGAATTAAGGATAAAATAAGTAACAGTCTTAATGAGGAAGACTGCAATTCCATCTCTCAACTTGAGCTTGTCGTGAATCATAAGAAGGATGAGGAGAAAGCTCTTGATAAAGAGTACGAGGCAGCAGAATATGATAAGACAATAAAAGAACAGCAGGGTTTACTTGCCATTGCGAAGAGGTTTAGTGACCTTCATACAGCTGAGAATAATGTAAATGAGCTTGAAAATCAAAAAGAAGACAGAGCAGCCTGGGAAAAGACCTTAAATGAGGCCAGGCGCGCTGATAAGGTGAGAGCTCTTTTAGATGAAGAGAAAAAAGCTGCTACTGCTCTTGCAACGAGACAAAAAGCCGAGAAAAACGCAAGAATCGATGCGGAAAACAAAAAGAAAGCATCTGAAGAGGCAACAAAAAAAGTACAGCTTCATGCTGAAAAGGAAAAGGAAATTGAAGAGCTTAATACCAGGAAGATTCAGTATGAAGGCAAGCGTCAGGATTATGAAGGACTTCAGGAAGAAGAAAATGAACTGAAGAGAAAGAAAAAAGCTGCTTCGGTTGCTTTGGCAGAAGAGCAAAAAGCTAAAGATGCCAGCGAAGCTTTCGTGGAAGTGATCGCGCGGCTGAACAGTGAGTATGGAACATTACAGGATGAGCATAGAGATCTTCTGGATGCCTACCTTGCGGGAATTACCGGTGAACTGGCCGGACAGCTGAAGGAGGGAGAACCCTGCCCGGTATGCGGAAGCACAGTACATCCGCACAAGGCAAAAGTTGCTGAGAATAGTGTTACAAAGGCTATGGTGGATTCTAAAAAGGATGAAGCCGAAGAAAAATACGAAGAACTGAAGAAACAGCTGGGTGAACAGCAGAAGGCAAAAGAACTGGTTGAAGAAAAGCATGCTGCGGTTGAAAAGGCCAATCTTGAAGTAAATACGCTCTCTGAGCGCCTGGACAACAGGAAAAAGAACCTTGTTGAAGGTATTGATACCGTCGATATGCTTGATGATGCGATCAGAAAGCTGCAGCGTGCTATAGAAGAATACGAGAGGCAGAAGAAAAAACTTATTGATGCTGAGAAAGACGCTCAGGCAGACTATGAAAGAGCTAATGCAAATATCGAGTCAGCAAAAAATGAAGCATCGGAAGCTGATAAGCTGCATAAAACTGCTGTGACGGATTTGGAAAAGGGCCTAAGGGATAATAAGTTTGAATCTCAGGAAGATGCTGAAGCAGTCATGCTTGATGAAGATGAGATGAGTGAACTGTCCAGGAAGATACAGGAGTATGATGTTAATGTCAATGTGGCAAAAGAAAACCTGAGGAAGCTTAATGCGGAATTAGAGGGCAAAAAAGAGCCTGATGCAGACAGGTGTCAGGAAATCATTGAAGAGGTAAGGAAGAAACAGGGAGATTATAGACAAAATAAGGGCAAATTATCAACAGAAATCGAGAGGCTTGATGGAAAACTGAAAACCCTCATGAAAGAAGGAGATGGAATAGAGGAGAAGATCCGGGAGGCGGAAGAAGACTTCACATTCGCAAAGAAACTTCGCGGAGATTCAGGAACCGGACTGCAGAGATATGTACTAGGAATCATGTTCTCATCTGTTGTTGCGGCAGCCAATAAGATGCTTGAGATGGTTCATGGCGGAAGGTATCGTTTATATCGTTCTGATGAGAAAGCAGAAGGATCGAATAAGCGTGGACTTGAGCTCAAGGTCTTTGACAAGAACAGCGAAGAGCATGACGGCCGTTTCGTGAGCACGCTTTCCGGCGGTGAAAAATTCCTTGTATCGCTTGCACTGTCAATCGGTATGTCGACAGTTGCACAAAAGAGTGGAATAAAGATAGAAGCTCTTTTCATTGATGAGGGATTTGGCTCTCTTGATGATGATTCGATCGCTGATGCAATGAATGTCCTCAACAGCATTCAGGAAGCTAATGGTCTGGTCGGCATTATATCCCATGTGCAGATCCTGCAGGATCAGATACCATCGAAGCTTCGCATTGAGGAAGATTCGAAGGGCAGCCATATTGTTCAGACAGTAGGGTGATCGTGGAAACGAGAGCGCCGTATCGGATAAAACATAAGATGGGATTTGGATAATATGACTGATAAAAACGTAGAGTATTATAACGAGAATGCTGACGCTTTCTTTGAGGGAAGCGTCAGTGCAGACATGTCCTATGCCAGGAATAAGTTTACTTCTTATCTCCCGGAGAAGGCCCGGATCCTTGATGCGGGATGTGGAAGCGGGCGTGACAGTAAGTGCTTCCTGGATGCCGGGTTTGACGTCAGTTCTTTTGACGCATCAGCTGAAATGTGCAGGCTGGCATCCGGGTACATCGGCAGGGAAGTCAGGAACATGAGATTTGAAGATATGTCTTATGCTGACGAGTTCGACGGGATCTGGGCGTCCGCGACGCTTCTTCATGTGCCCATGGAGGAGCTGCCCGGAATCATGAAGAAGATGAAGGCTGCTCTCAGGGACGGAGGAGTGATGTACGCATCTTTTAAATACGGAGACGGAACAAAGATGCGCGGAGAGCGTGTGTTCAGCGACTTTAATGAGAAGAGCGTGGTTCCGCTGTTTGAGAACGCGGGCTTTGCTATTCTTGATAACGAAGTCGGGCATGACAACCGGCCCGGCAGAGAAAACGAGATGTGGGTCGAGGTTATCGCAAGGAAGGCCTAAGGCGTTATAAGGCTGAATGTTTTTGATGTGAGTTCAAGACGCAGTGAAATGGAAAATGATCTGAAATGATGAGCTGGGAGTGATATCCCAGCTCTTTGTGTTTGTGTCACCCGGCCGAGTAAAAGTCGTCGGTGTAGTCATCGGAATCGTCGTTGATGCCAAAGATGTTCCATGAGAAAAGTGGGAAGTGACTCATTAGTTCTTTTAACGGACTGCGCGTGTGCCTGATGCTCGGAAGCAGGTCAAGGCTCGAGTAACTGATGTCGAGGGAGCCGCAGTTATACTTCTCGTAATGGAGGATGAAAGCATCAAAGTGCTCCTCGTTCGACAGCCTGCTGCAGTCATCTGTTTCGGGCGAGAAGACGAGGACTGTGTCCGGGGCCGATTTTCTGACTTTACCAAGGATGGATACTAGCATATCATAGTAGGCACAGGGCTTTGAAAAGAAATCCTCCGGCTGCTGCGAGAGTTCTTTTCCCAGATCGTCGACAGACGCGTATTCGCGGTACATGTGGTCGAAGGAAAAGACCCGGTCTGCGTCGGAGTGATGGCTGAGGAAGGCTTTGACTTTGGATGATGATGAATTGCGGCTTGTGTCGATGATAATGATTTTCATGAGAGGCTCCTCCTGGTATGAAACAAGAACATTTCTTTTATCTGTTCGATCTTGAGCATCCGGATCAAGACGTCAAAAAGGCGATAAACAAAGACGTTTCCGAGGACAGGATCGTTTCTGAAGTAAATAGCATGCTGGCCGATCTGGATGAGACGACAACCTTCTCTTCCATGGTAAGGTACTACATGGACACTAAGCGTCTAACTACCAGGGATCTGTACGAGCGGGCCTACATTGACAGAAGGCTGTTCCACAAGATCATCAAGAACCGCAGGTATCATCCGGCCAAGAAAACAGTGTTTGCGCTGTGTATAGCGTTCGAGCTTGATTACCTGGAAAGCGTGGAACTCCTGGGGCTGGCGAGCTATTCTTTTGCGGCAAACAGTAAGTCGGACATGATACTTGGGTACTTTCTTGCGAAGCGGATTTACGATATTGACCTGATAAACAGCGTGCTTTATAAGTTTAAATGCCCGTGCATCGGAGATTGACGGGGGGTCTGATTGACCGGCTTTTCTGATTGTCCAATTTTATTGTAGTGGGTTCGGAAGGGAAATGTGTCGCCCGGCCGGCGACTTATTGAATATGTGAGGAAAAGGCATGGAGGGGATGGAGATAAATAACGTTCATGATTCAATTGATTACTCTGAATACTGGGAGAAATGCTGGAAGGAAGAGAATGCAGAGGAACTGAGCGGTTATCTTGAGGGCTGGAACGGCCACTCCGGTGAAGAGATAGACATCTTCAGGCAGTATGGGGTCAAAAGAATTTGCGATGCGGCCTGCGGATTTGGTGCACATACACTGGTGTTTGCGTCTAACGGGTTTGAGGTTTCGGCGTTTGATGTATCCGTGAAAGCAGTGGAGCTGACGACATATGGTCTGCGGAAATTCGGGTATGAAGGCATTGATGTTAAGGTTGCCTCGATCATGGATACCGGATATGATGATGAGTCTTTTGATGCTGTGGCGGCTTATGCGGTCATGGATCATCTGACGTTTGAAGATGCCCGTAGAGCATTGGCTGAACTGATGCGGATTATTCGGAAAGATGGGTTACTGCTGATGACGTTTGACGCTCCGGAGGAAGAAGACTTTCAGTGTGAACACGAGGAGCTTCCGGACGGCAGCATGGTCTATACGGATGCTTTGCGGGAAGGTATGCTGTTTAGGCCTTATGATGATGGACGGATTTCTGCGCTTGTTGATGGGTATTGCATCGTGCGGCAATGGAATGATCGTAAGGGCGGGCCGGTAGTTCTTTTGCAAAAAACAACGAAATTAGAAAAATAGAGTTGTCTATTTTTCCATATTGAACATGTACCAGTTTGGAGGGTTGGGCTAGAATAGACTTATAAGAACCATCCCCAAACAACACTACATGAAAAGCCGGGGCAGACAGCCCGACCAAATTGCGACAAAGGTAAAACCGGAGTGATCCGGCGACACAAAGCTATAGGAACTCGATAGAGTTAGCCAGCTGCAAAAATTTCAGGAGCTGGAAAAATCAGCTCCTTTTTGTTTCAGGAACCTGGAGAAAAATTTTCAACAGGGGAGTTTATCGCCCTCAATAGAAATTATACTGAGAGCACAAGGAAATTTAAATGAACAGTAATTGTTATCTTAGTCAGTTTACTGCACACGAAAGATAACACAGACTATTGCAATAAGACATACAAATAAGACATACAAATAAGACGCTTACTTTCAGCGGGATAGGAGGATGGAATCATGAAGAATGCGAAGATCGGTTTGTTATTAACTATACTGGCGATGTTCCTGGCGGTTAACGTAATGCCTGTGACCGCAATGGCTGCAGCCGGCGCTAAGACCCGCATCTGCTACGTGGACGGTTGCAACAATGCTGCTGATGGTGACAGTATTTACTGCACTTCACACAGATGCTCGCATAAATCCTGTACCGCCAAGAAGATGACAGGAAGCAAGTACTGCAGCGCACACACCTGTTATGAGAAGGGCTGTTACAACGAGGTTAACTCAGCGAATTCCAAGTGCAGCCTTCACAAGAACTCGTATAAGAGCAGCAGTTCAGGAACCAAGTCCTACAGCGGATCCAAGAAGAGCAGCACATCGAAGTCTTCTTCATCCGGTTATAAATCGAGTTCCAAGTCGAGCTCCAAGTCGGGTCCTTCCAAATCAAAGTCGTATGGTTCCAAGTCTTCAAAGAAGTCGAGCAAAGATTACTACAACGCAGGCAAGTACAAATCAGCCCAGGACTTTGCGGATGACAAGTACGAAGAGTTCTACGATTATGAAGATGACTATGAAGATGAAGACGAAGCCTATGATGCTGCTGAGGAATACTGGTACGATCATCACTGATGCAATCGAAATGGCGGTGATATACACGATTGTCTGGAAAAAGAAAGAACGGAGGTAATAGAGATGACAGGACCTTATGACAGAATGTTTGCTAATACACCTTTTGATCTGAATCGCGACGGCAGGATTGATACGGGAGAGGAGGCATATATTTATGAAACTCTCTACGCCGAGGATGAGAAGTCGCGTTATGACGATGAAGAAGAGCTGCGTGATGAGATAGAGTTCATGGATTTCGATGAACGCCGTCAGGCCATCGAGGATGCAGGCTATGATCCCGATGATTTCGGTGACGGTTTTGGAGATGATTTTTAACTGATTGTTTTTTGCATAATGTGGCAAATCCTGAATGGAATGATCCATCCTCTGAGTAGTAGGGATTTGTGGCCCCGGGGCACCAAAGGTCTGGTAGGGGATTTGTGAGATCAGCCGGGCTCTCCTTTCTAAAGTTGCAGCGCATCAGAATTTTTGATGCGCTGTTTATATTACGGAAAGAATGATTGATTTAACAAAAGGATGATATTTGTTAAACTGATAGAAGATATCAGTCTTGAGAGGTAAAGCGAATGGCATTCCGGATCATTAGAAACGACATAACCAAGGTGGCAGCTGATGCCATCGTGAACACTGCAAATCCAGACCCGATATATGCAAGCGGGACGGATTATGCGATTTATACGGCGGCGGGAGCTGATGAGCTTCTTAAGGAGAGACAGAAAATCGGTTGCATGGAAATCGGGCAGGTAGCGGCAACACCGGCCTTCGCGCTTGATGCGAAATATATCATTCACACAGTGGGCCCCACATGGATTGATGGAGAACATGGAGAGAGAGAGGCTGTCAGGGCCTGCTATATGAACAGCCTGAATCTGGCGAGGGAGCTGGGATGTGAGAGTATCGCTTTTCCGCTGCTCGCTACCGGTGTCTATGGATTTCCCAAGGCTGATGCGCTTCAGATAGCAGTGTCTGTATTCAGCGAGTTCCTGCTGGATGCGGACATGCAGATCACTCTGGTGGTGTTTGATGAGACATCCTTTGTTCTGTCGGGGAAGATCTTTTCCGGAGTCGATGAATATATTGATCAGAACTATGTTTCGGACAAACTTGATAAAGAATACTACAATGCTCACACAATCCCTATGGCGTCGTCCACCGGATCAATGCACGGTGAGCGACTTGCAAGCCAATGGAACAGGCGCCTTGGTATGGCCGGCATGCAGCAGGAGAAACCAGGTCTTTTTGATAAGCTGAGATCTCGAAAGTGTGATGATAGCATAAAAGAAGCAAAGCCGGGGAAGACTCTGGATGAACTCATGGCTCACGTCAGTGACACCTGGCAGCAGAGCCTCTTCAGGCTCATTGATGAAAAGGGATTCACAGACACTGAGGTTTACAAAAGAGCTAACGTCGACCGAAAGCTCTTTTCCAAGATACGAAGTAATGAAAATTATCAGCCCAAGAAGATTACCGCCGTATCGTTTGCGCTGGCCCTGCAGCTTAGCCTTGATGAGACAAAAGACCTCCTGGGCCGCGCGGGGTATGCGCTGTCTCCCAGCAGCAAGTTTGACCTGATCATACAGTACTTCATTGAGAACGAGGTCTATGACAGCTACACCATAAATCTGGCGCTGTTCGAGCATGACCAGCCGCTTTTGGGAGAGTGAGAAATGTCGCTTTCAATGCGACCAGAGAGATAACGGATTTTAATATACTTACCTCAGAACGAAGGAAGCTAAGCCGCTCGGCGGCAGAAAGAGAGGTAAGTATTATGAAGAAGGGTTTGACAGAAATTGTTTTTATTCTGGACCGCAGCGGCTCAATGTCAGGGCTCGAGGCCGATACCATCGGAGGCTACAACTCCATGCTGGAGAAACAGAAGGATGAAGAGGGAGAGGCCATCATTTCGACTGTCCTTTTTGACGACAGGACCGAGGTTTTGCACGACAGGCTGAGCATTGACAAGGTGGAGAACATCACCCGCAAGCAGTATTACGTAAGGGGCTGCACTGCTCTTCTGGACGCAGTGGGCGGAGCAATCCATCACATCGGACATGTTCAGAAGGAGCTGCCTGAGGATGAGAGGCCGGAAAAGACTCTTTTCATCATCACCACAGACGGCATGGAGAATGCCAGCAAACAGTACACCTATGACAAGGTGAAAAAGATGGTGGAGAAAAAGAAGACCAAGAAACACTGGGAGTTTATTTTCCTCGGAGCAAATATGGATGCCGTGCAGGTGGCCGGCAGATTCGGCGTTGCTCCAAACAGAGCAGTCACCTATGAGTGCGATCATGCGGGCACGGCGCTCAATTTCAAAGTGATGAACAGGCTGGTAGGCTGCGCAAGAGCATGCGCAAGCCCGGAGATGATGCATGCGGCATTAGATGGTGACGATCTGCTTGCACCAATTAAGGAAGACTTTAAGAAACGTCATAAGGCTTGAGGCATTGGCTGAACAGATTGCCTTTTGGCGGGGGATAAGATACAATCACAGATATGAAAAAGCTAAAGATTACATTTAATTCTCCGGTAGTACTGGGGTTCATACTGATCAGTCTGGGAGTTCTGCTCCTGAATATTATTACACTGGGAAAGAGCAATGAGCTGTTGTTCATGACGTATCACTCGCCGCTGACGAATCCTTTGACCTACGTCAGGTTCTTAACCCACGTGCTGGGACACAGCGGCTGGGCACACTACATTGGGAATGCTTCTTACATTCTGCTGTTGGGGCCTATGCTGGAAGAAAAGTATGGATCCAAGCGGATGATTCAGGTGATTGTCATTACTGCATTGGTAACCGGTGTCGTGAATTACATTCTTTTCCCGCATGTGGCTTTGTGCGGCGCCAGCGGAGTTGTGTTTGCATTTATCCTGCTGACATCGTTTACGAGTTTCAAAAATGGCGAGATACCGCTGACGTTTATTCTGGTGGCGATCGTCTTTCTGGGGCAGCAGGTTTACGAGGGAGTATTCCTGCAGGATGACATCTCGAACTTGTCGCATGTGCTTGGCGGAATCATCGGAGCGGTGGTTGGATATCGATTGAATAAGAAACGATGAGAAATTTGGGGTAAATACTTTTTGATTGTTTGTGATTGGTATGAAAAATTATCATAGTGGCTTATATACATGGGGGAATGATAAACCCATGGGACAAGACGTATATAATCTTAGCCGGGATTGAAGATCAATCCCGGCTATAATTATTTATAGCGGAGAGTGGTATGTTTTTTCTTACCACCTTAAATAAAACTGCGTACTTGATATATTTTTTGTACCACCTATAATTAGGGTATCAGCTGAGATATAAATCAGACGTAACAAGACGTTTTAATTATGAAAGGCATCTGATAAAGATGAAATGGTGAAAAACATGGCAAATGTATTTACAAACGAAAACTTTGAAGCAGAAGTTATGAACAGTGAGGTTCCGGTACTTATTGATTTCTACGCAGACTGGTGCGGCCCCTGCAAGATGATGGGACCGGTTGTTGAGCAGCTGGCTGAGGAGTATGCCGGACAGATCAAGGTCGGAAAGGTAAACGTGGACAATGAGCCCGACCTTGCTGCAAAGTATGGCGTGATGAGCATTCCTTTCTTTGCATTCATCAAGAAGGGAGAACTTGTAGACAGTGAGCTTGGTGCAGTTCCCAAGGACAGACTTGAGAGCAAGATCAAGGATATGCTGTAATTCCCGGCAGCGAGGTCAGATATGAACCTGTCACTTAATGTCAGTATCCCGGCGATAACGGTATTTGTTCAGGGACTCCTGAGTTTCTTTTCCCCGTGCGTCCTCCCCCTGATCCCTGTTTATATGGGATATCTTTCGGGCGGCACGAGGAGTACCGATGAGCTTGGTAATATTCGCTATGATAAGAAGAAAGTACTGATAAACACGCTGTTCTTTGTGATCGGAGTCAGCTTTGCCTTTTTCCTTCTGGGCTTTGTGATGACGACTGTCGGGAAGTTCTTCAGCGGAAACCAGCTGCTGTTTGCCAGGATTGGCGGCATAATTGTTATTATGTTCGGGCTTTATCAGCTGGGAGTATTCGGAGACAGTCGGTTTCTTGGCGGAGAGCACAGACTGCCGGTAAGATTTGAGAAGATGTCGGTTTCTCCTTTGACGGCGCTTCTAATGGGCTTTGTGCTCAGCTTTGCGTGGACGCCCTGCGTGGGACCAGCGCTGTCGACAGTTCTTATCATGGCCTCAACAGCAGGGACTTCGGCGACAGGATTCATGCTGATCGCAGTTTACACGCTGGGGTATGTCATTCCCTTTATTCTGGTGGGGATGTTCACGACGCAGCTGCTCGATTACCTGGGGCGCCACCGCGATGTAGTGAAGTACACGGTGAAGATTGGCGGCGCGCTGATGATACTTATGGGAATCCTTATGTTCACGGGAAGTATGAACAGGATTACGGGGTATATGTCTAGTATCAGCGGGTCGGGGATTGCTGAGAATGCGACGAGCGGTGATGAAGTTGCGGACAAAGCTTCGAGTGACGATGATGAAGTTGCGGGCGAAGATGATGGCGGTGCTGATGGAGCTATAGCGCGTAAAGATGCGGGCGGTGGAGATGCCAGTGATGATAGTGGTAAGAATTCAGCTGGAGATACAACGCTCTCAGATAATAAGGTTGCTGATTCCGGTGGCGTAGAGGCTGCCGGTGATGGAAACGGAAAGGCTGATGCTGGAACGAATGGCAAGCCTTCCGGTGCGGATTCCGCAAATGAAGCGAAAGCAGACGCAGATGATGCTGGCAGTACGAGTGGTACTGCGGATTCAGATTCTTCAGGAACTGCGGTGGAGGATGATGCTCAGAGCAATTCAAATACTGTGCCCGCGCCGGATTTTCTTTTGACGGACCAGAACGGTGTGACCCACAGCCTTTCAGACTACAGGGGCAAGATCCTGTTCCTGAATTTCTGGGCAACATGGTGTCCGCCCTGTCGGGCAGAGCTTCCTGACATTCAGGCGCTGTATGAAGAATATGCCGAGGCAGGGGATGATTCTGTTGCTTTTGTCGGGGTTACTTTCCCGGATTATGGCGATGAAAAGGATGTTCAGGGGATAGAAGATTTCCTTGAAGATAATGATATTTCTTTTCCCGTACTCATGGATGAATCCACTTCGCTTGCCTATGAATATTACATAACGGCATTCCCTACAACCTTCATTATCGATCAGGACGGCAATGTTCTGGGGTATATTCCCGGCGCTATGAGTAAGGATATTATGAAGGATGTGATCGATCAGGCTAAGGAGCAGAGCGGGATGTGATTGATACTAAATTGTGGCTTTGAGAATTTGGGTTCTCAGAGCCATTTTTTTGATGCAGTCACGGGGACCAGTCAAGGAGGCAGTTGACGGTTTCGCAGCCGGCGCACCTCAGTTCGACGACCTGACCATGCTCTGCCTCGTTATGAATAGAAAGAATTAATCACAGATTAGCCTCGCCCCACTTCTTTAAGTCAAGAAGAATCGGGATGAGGCTTTTTCCTTTTTTAGTCAGGCTGTACTCAACCCTGACGGGCATTTCATCGTATTGCTTGCGGTCAACCAGACCGTCGGTCTCAAGCTCTTTTAACGAATTTGCAAGCATGGTGTTGGTGATGCCATGGACAGCGCGGTTGAGCTCACCGTAGCGCACAACGCCCCGGTAATCGATGACGCAAAGGATCATGATCTTCCACTTTCCACCTACGATATCTATGACTTTCTTAAGGCCACAGCTCTTGCCTGCGATGTCTTCGCACAGGGGCTCTTTTTTCATATCTTTAACCATGTGTGTACTCCTTGTGTATATTTATACATTCTTTGTACTTGGTATACTTTCCGTACCAACTATTCTAAAGTCAAAAGGCTGCAAAATCAAGCACACTCCCCAACTAGTCGGGCACCATCAAATGGTTAACAATCGGCGTGCAATAATTGAGCGAATGCATTTAGTATGCTATGATTTTATCAAGTAAACAATGCGCATTCAGGAGGGCGAGATTATGCTTGAAGTAGGAACAAAAGCACCGGCATTTGAGCTGCCGGATCAGAACGGAAAGCTCCACAGCCTCGAAGATTACAGAGGGAAAAAGGTCATCCTTTACTTCTATCCCAAGGACATGACATCGGGCTGTACGAAGCAGGCCTGCGGCTTCTCCGAGAGATATCCGCAGTTCACCGAGAAGGGTGCTGTAATCCTCGGAGTCAGCAAAGACACAGTCGCATCCCACAAGAAGTTCGAGGAGAAGTACGGACTGGCTTTCACACTTCTTGCAGATCCTGAGCGCAAGGTAATAGAAGCCTACGACGTCTGGAAGGAGAAAAAGAATTACGGCAAGGTATCCATGGGAGTTGTAAGAACAACCTATCTCATCGACGAAGAAGGCATTATTATAAGAGCAAACGACAAGGTGAAAGCCGCTGACGACCCGGAGAAGATGCTGGGCGAGCTGGGGTGATGGACGGCAATCGGAGGATTTTGGCGGATGTTTTGCGATTGAAGAAGTGTGGCAGAAGAATTGCGACGGATGTTTTGCGATTGATGAATTGTAACTGATGGTTTATGATTGATGAACTGTGGCAGACGGATTGCAACAAGGAGTTGGGAGGAGAATGTATGATAGACCGGATTGAAGTTTTTACACACAGCAGTATCAGGATCAAGAGCGATTCCATGACGATCTACGTGGATCCCTTTCAGATGAAGGAAGAACCACATGACGCTGATTTCGTGCTTGTAACCCATCAGCACTACGATCACTTTTCACCTGACGACATCAGGAAAGTCGTGAAGGAGTCCACAATTCTTGTTGCACCTCAGAGCATGATCGACGACGCAGGCGAACTTGGCCCCGAAGTCAAAGAAATCGTGGCAGTAACACCTGATGATTCAAAGGAAATAAGCGGGCTTAAGCTTGAAACAGTTCCCGCCTACAATACATTAAAACCCTTCCACCCGAAGCGGGCTGAATGGGTCGGCTATATCCTTAACCTTGACGGAAAACGAATCTACATCGCAGGCGACACAGGCCTTACGAAGGAAGCCAAGAGTGTTACTTGCGACATCGCACTGATTCCCATTGGCGGCACATATACAATGGATACGAAGAGGGCTGCAGAGCTTATTAACACAATCAAGCCCGAGTATGCAGTTCCTACCCACTACGGCACAGTAGTCGGAAAGCCCGGCGACGCCAAGACCTTCACGGATCTTGTTAAGCCGCCGGTGAAAGTTGTTGAGAAGATTGTTTTCTAATATGAATGATTCGATGAAAAACACATCAGCTTCGGCTGATGTGTTTTTGGATGTACGCGCGCCATGGGCGCGCTCTAACGGGTGAAAGTCCCGAGCGCACGTAGGCAACGACGAAGCGCATAGCCGAGCAGCAAGGGTGTCCTCCGTGAGGTGGAATCTGAAGGAAGCTGTAAGCAAACCTCTGACCTGACGGACAGGAACCGCATATAAGGCTCAGAAATACGGATAAGTCGGCATCTAACGATGAAGTCCAAAAGTTGCTGGAAGTATGAGTAAATGTGGCAGGTACATGGAGGGAAAGAGCGCGTACCTTATGCGTGGAGATCTCACAGGCGGTCTCATTAGCCGTAGTAACAACGAACTGTGAGAAGTCAGCAGAAGCCATAGTAGTGTAGAAATTCCTGTAATGGGAATGGAGCGAAGGGCTGAACAATCAATCAGTTGAAGTACGTTCCACTTCGTAGCCGGAGCACACGCCTGTCGATGACTTCAAAGGCGGCAAAGGCAAAAGGGGCAGAAAGGAAACAACGCATGGACACAAGTAGTCTCATGGAGCAGATATTAAGCAAAGATAACCTCAATGCGGCATATCTGCAAGTCGTTAGAAACAAAGGCGCGGCAGGTGTAGACGGTATGACCGTTGAAGAACTTGGCGCATACCTTTCGGAAAACGGCGAAAGCATCAAGGAACAGTTGCGGGCGAGGAAATATAAGCCTCAACCTGTCCGCAGGGTGGAGATACCCAAACCAGACGGCGGCGTAAGAAACCTTGGAGTGCCAACAGTAGTAGACCGCTTCGTACAACAGGCGGTAGCGCAGGTACTCACTCCGATATTTGAGGAGCAGTTTCACGACCACAGCTATGGGTTCAGACCGAATCGGTGCGCACAACAGGCTGTCCTTAAAGCATTAGAAATGATGAATGACGGACATGACTGGATAGTGGACATCGACCTTGCGAAGTTCTTTGATACCGTAGACCATGACAAGCTTATGACTATCTTCGGACGGACAATAAAGGATGGGGATGTCATATCAGTGGTAAGGAAAATTCTTGTCAGTGGCGTGATGATAGATGATGAGTATGAAGATACTATAGTCGGCACACCGCAGGGAGGAAATATCTCGCCGCTGTTAGCGAATATCATGCTCAACGAACTAGACAAAGAACTGGAAGCAAGAGGGCTGGACTTCGTCCGATATGCAGACGACCTGATAATAATGGTCGGAAGCAGGCAGGCGGCAGAGCGAGTAATGAAGAGCGTCACCCGATTTATTGAGAACAAACTCGGTTTGAAAGTAAACGCCGAAAAGAGCAAGGCTGATAAGCCTAAAGGTATCAAGTATCTCGGGTTTGGATTTTACTTTGACTCATTTGCCAAAGGTTATAAAGCCAGACCTCACCACAAGACGGTAGCTAAGTTCAAAGCGCAGATGAAGAAACTCACATGCAGAAGCTGGGGAGTGAGCAATGCCTATAAGGTACAGAAACTCAACCAGCTCATCCGAGGATGGATTAACTATTTCAAAATCGGGAGCATGAAGGGGCTATGTGAGCGGCTTGATGGTAACATCAGATATCGCTTGCGTATGTGCATTTGGAAACACTGGAAAACACCGCAGAACAGAGCGAGAAACTTGACGAAACTGGATGTGCCACGTTGGGCGGCTTTTAAGATAGCTTACTGCGGCGACCGCTATGCGAGACTTGCTCATAACGGATGGGTACAGAAGGCTATAAACAACAAGAGATTAGCCAATTTTGGACTAATCTCTATGCTGGACTACTACACTACAAGGTGTGTTACTTGTTAAGTTGATTGAACCGCCGTGTACCGAACGGTACGCACGGTGGTGTGAGAGGTCGGAATCTCTCATTTATGAGAAATTCCTCCTACTCAATTATCATCCCACAGTAAACCCCTTTGCTTGAATGC
>JAEEGF012234036.1_pt1 | contig 34647 bp, 34 predicted proteins | sample 9134171 | NCBI WGS metagenome assembly JAEEGF01 (sample SAMN16246542, study PRJNA631951) | gut metagenome | biome: gut microbiome; feature: rumen; material: AP-attached | host: Bos | place: Iran: Karaj | collected 2018-10
GCGGCTGGAACCGCTGCCGCAAGCTATACTTTTATATCCAGTTCAACAAACCCATCAAGCAGTATGGCTACCACGACTTTGCCCCGCTGTCGTATCACGGCTTCTGGAACCGTTTTGACCAAGAGCACAACTTCCCCGAGATGGCAGGACGCAAGCCAGTCTGCTGGTTCGAATTTGAAGACGGCGGAAACGACACTCTTGAGATAATCGTGGGGCTTTCGCCCAACAGCATCGGGGGTGCCAACCGAGCCGTGCAACGCGAAGGGTGCCAGTACTCTCCTACTGCCTCAAGGATACTATTCCGCGACAGGCCGGAGGGCGACACGCTGCTCATCGTCCATCAAGGCGACCCCAAATACCGCAGCCATTTCGACGTAGTGCGTGAGCTGACACGCATCAATTGGAACCGGATGCTGGGACGCATCGAGGCACAGGGACCGGAGGACGCGTTGGCTATGCTCTACACCTCTTACTACCACACTATGATAAACCCCTCCATCTATCAAGATATTGATGAAAAGAACCATAACGGGCATACCCGCTATACTATCTTCTCGCTGTGGGACACTTACCGCGCCCTGCACCCCCTTATCAATCTCACCGATACTGCTATGAGCCGCAACATAGCCTATACGCTCTATGCTCATTACGAAAGAAGCCCCCACCACATGTTGCCCGTATGGAGCCATCACGGAGGCGAGAACTGGTGCATGATAGGCTATCACGGTGTTTCGGTGATGGTGGATGCCGCCGTCAACACGATTCTGCCCGAGCCCAATATCGAGTGGGAACTGGAAACTATGAATGCCATCTTCTCCACCTCCAATAAGGACTACTACGACTTCACCGGCCTATACAAAGAGCTGGGCTATGTGCCTTTCGACAAGAGCCGCAACGGCACCTCCGTCACACTGGAGAATGCATACGAGGACTGGTGTGTTTATTGGGCGATGTCGCGCGGATTGGACTACGAACTGCCCGACGAGCCAGGTTATCCCGACTCGGTGATGGAGAGCTACCGCCAGCGGGCATTGAACTACCGCAACGTCTATAAGGACGGATTTGTCCGCGCCCGCTACTCGGACGGTTCGTGGAAGACCCCCTACTCGTTATTGTCCACCAGTGGCGAAGGCTTGATTGAAGGCAATGCCTGGAACTACAGCTTCTATGTACCGCACGACGTGAACGGCATGATGCAGATGATGGGAGGTGAGAAAGCCTTCGTCCGCAAGCTGGACACCCTCTTCACCATGCATGTGCCAGATGAGTTCTTTGCCGAGACCGAGGATGTCACCCGCGAGGGCATGCTGGGCGGATACGTCCACGGAAACGAGCCTTCCCATCATATCCCTTACCTATACATGTGGACTACCCAGCCGTGGAAGACGCAATACTGGGTACGCGAGGTGATGAACCGCATGTACCGCAACCATATCGACGGCCTCTGTGGCAACGACGACTGCGGGCAGATGTCGGCGTGGTATATCTTTTCCGCCATGGGCTTCTATCCCGTTTGTCCCGCCAGCGGGCAGTACGTCATCGGTGCGCCCTACCTGCCCTATATGAAGGTGCGTATGGGCAGCGGCAAATACCTTGAGATAAAAGCCCCCAAAGTGAGCGACAAGAACCGCTACATCCAGCGCGTACTATGGAACGGCAAGCCCTACGATAAATGCTATGTCACCTACCGCCAGTTGATGGAAGGCGGCACCCTCGAGTTCCAGATGGGTCCCAAGCCTAACAAACGCCTCTTCCAAGCCAAGGACACCAAGCCCTACAGTCTCACTAAATAAGTAGCTGAATGCCATCCACCTACCGTCCTCGCAATCCCGGCCACGACTACTATGGTCGCGGCACCTACCTCATCACGCTGGTGGTGAGCGGCCGTGCTCACCTGCTCTCCCATTTCGTGACCGATTTCGGTCACGAAGCCAGCCACAATCCCGTGGCCGTTATCGGCCACGAATCCCTGTCCCTCACCCCTCTCGGCAAAGAGATACAGCAAGCATGGCAACAAACACCCGCCATACAAGCCACCCATGGTAATCAGGTAGCAGTACACGCCTGTGTCTGCATGCCCGACCACTTCCACGGTGTCATCGAGGTATTAGAACCCATGGCATGGAACTTGGGCGACATCATTCAGGCCTTCAAATCCTTCTGTACAAGCCGTTGGCAACAGTTGCAAGGGCTACCCCCCTCTACTTCTCGACCGATTTCGGTCGAAACCATTGGTAACAATGCCCCAGCATGGCTCCTCCAGAAGATTCGTGACCACCCCGACGAAGGCTCCCTCATCCGCAACCTATCAAAAAAACAGCGACAGGAGTACTATGCTCTTGTGAGCCGACAACAGCAACCCCTCTTCGACGACAACTACGACGACACCGTCTGTCTCGACAACCGTCACCGCAAGGCAATGATAGCCTATGTTAACGATAATCCACGTCGCGCCCTCCTTCGCCGTCGTTTCCCCGATGTCATGCAACGGTGCCTCCATGTGACGATAGGACAACGTGATTACGGTGCCTTCGGCAACCTCTTCCTTCTGCGCTGGGCACGCAAACTACAGGTGCAGTGTCACCGTCGCCATCCCGTCAGCCGTCTGCCCTACGAGACCACCGATGACTATGCTCGCCAACATGACGAATGGATGGCGGCCTTGCTCAACGGGCAGACCGTCCTTGTCACCCCAGGCATCTCGCGTGGCGAACAGCTTATGAAAAATGAATGCTTGGAGAAGGGATACCCTTTGATACACCTGCAAAAAGAGCCCATCGGTCCCTATTGGAAACCCGAACGCCGACGTTTCGAGGCCTGCCTCCAAGGGCATCTGCTGATATTAGCCCCTTGGAATATTGATACGATGGGCGAAGTCTCAGGTGCTCCCGCCGACAGCGACTACAGCCGCTTCCACAACCTCAACATCCTCGCCGCTGAAATCTGCGCCTTCTACGGCGAAGCCAGTATCCAAAAAACATATAATTAGTGACCGTTCTCGGTCACAAATTAAAGAAATGTTGATATACGGCATAACAGCCCTAAAAAAACAAAAATGATAAAAGTCGGCAGAATGACCAACATTTACTTCGTGACCGTTCTCGGTCACGAAGTAAAGATTTGGTCACGAAATAAAGATACTGATTGGATGCCAAAGTTTGAGGATATGAGAAGACTTGTCAATAGAAGCCGGCCTAATGACCGATTAGGGATTATGCTGCCCTGCTGAGATATTTTTTGGTGTTACAGTGTTACGGTGTAACAGTTTGAAAAACGGTATCGCATCCGAAAGGCTCATCATTAAGCCAAACTATCATAGTGCAAGGCATCTTTAAGATGATTTTTTTCATCTCAAATACCCAACCGCACATCAACCCCTCTGTAGAGCCCCTGCAACTCCGCTGTCGGGTCGCTCCTGTAAGCGAAGCTAGAGCGAAGGCACAGCGAACCTACAATCGGATGAAAAGACAAAACCTCCTTCCTTCTTCGATCCATCTTCTTGCCCTCTTCGAAATCATTACTATACTCCTGGATTTTATATAAAAATCGGGAATACACTTACCAACTTTGTAGGTTATATGTATAAGAGATATTACGTCCTTGATTTCCTGAAGATGTTCTGGAACTGTGAAATATTATAGCTCACACGTGCCGTGCGAACTATATTTTGCTGTTTTAAATAATATTCGTATCTTTGCAAATTAAAATAATTTTATATGACCAACAAGGAACCCGGATATGTTTACATATTGACTAACCCCAGTTTTCGTGAGGATTGGGTGAAGATTGGCAAGAGCAGCCGCCCTGTTGATGTACGGAGCAAAGAGCTGGATAATACAGCGGTACCTCTGCCATTCGAGATATTTGCCACGATAAAAACGGTGAAATTCAACGAGGTGGAGAAATTGGTACATAAAACCATCGACCGCCTCACCGACTTGCGTATCCGTCAGAATCGCGAGTTTTTCAATGTACCCCCGCAGATGGCACTCGACATCTTCCGCGATATTGCCAGTACGATAGACGATGCCGAGGTGACGCTTTACGAAGACAACAAGCCGATAGTGGAGAGTGAGTGTAGGGAAACACCTAAGCGTGAAGTGAAACGTCCAAGGTTCAAGTTCTCCATGTGTGGTATCAAAATTGGCGAGCATGTCACATTTGACCCAACAGGTCTTATCGTAAAGGTGGCCTCCGACGATAGTATTGAGTACGAAAGCCGCATCTATAAACTCTCACCTTTTGTCGGCACATTTATGCCAGAAGAACATCGCAACACCTCCGGTGCCTATCAAGGTGCCAAGTATTTCTCATACAATGGGAAGGTGCTGGATGAGATAAGGAAAGAGAAAGAAGCAATAGATCTATCTAAATGATAATGTGATGAAGAAAAACAATTGGATATATTATACGGTTGGTGTGGCCTCACTCCCCATCTTAATAAGAGCTCTTATCTTTCTCTTATTAAACGACAAAGGAGGTTCTTCGTTTTATAATGTTGTTGATATAATATTTTTTAGCCTAACTCTTAATTTATCAAATGTATACGAATTAAACACCCTAAAAACAAGACAATCCCGAAACAAAAAGGACATTCCATTTGATGATAAAAACAGAGAACGCTTCTTTGCCTGGTCATTATTTATTATTATAATTCTTGGTGTATTGTTGGGTTTCTCTTACATGCCCCCAATAGGCACCCCAGTCTTTAACACCCTTACCCTACTCATAGTTACTATTATAATTGCCTCAGTTTCATTATTTCTAAACGGATATGTCGTCAACAAAATAAGCAAAATCAATAATATATGAAAACTGTAGATTATTTGCTAATACTTGCAACAATAATTGTTTCTGCCATTGGCGTTTTTTGGGGAATAAAAACACTAAAAGACGAAAGAGAAAAAAATATTGATGATTTTATTAAGCAAAGAAAGAATAACGAAATAAACTATAATCATGGAAAAGAAAATTAAATCATTTATATACCTGGATGAGGAAAAGATGTATTCTATCTCATCCCAATTGTTTGAAGGACTAACCGAATACATCCTTTCAGACAACAAAGAATCCTTGGCACATAATGACACCCAAAAAGGTTCTTTTGCAAGTGGCCGGGTAATGGGTGAGATATTGACACATCAACACGGGTCATCAGAAAAGCGTTTTTTGCATGATTATGCATATAATCTTTTCGAGAAGGAACTAATCGAAAGACAATTGTTAGACATCATTTCTGACAATGAGGATGTTCCAAAATTATCAAACACCCATTTTATTAGAGTGACGGGGAAAGCTTCTTTTTATGATTATTTGGCGTTAAACAATACAATTAAAGAGTTTAATAAGATTGGACAAGCGTTAGGGTATATTCAATATTTTAGTATTGACGGCACTGAACAGAATCAAATCAAGGAAGCTGAAACCCAAACAAAGGATCGAAATCAGAAAAATCAAATCAACAAAGCCAAAAGCCAGATTAATGCTGCTTTTAAAAAATATTTGACCGAAAATAATCTACATATTGATGATACCTTTCTACAAAACCTTACAACAATATATGACTTTGGATACAAAGATCAATTTGAAGTAAGAATACCTTATCCGAACTGCAATATTGAATTTGCTTCAATATTAAACAGGACATTTTTGAAGGAAAATGAAGAGAATTTAATCAGAAAATATTCGAGACAATCCGAAATTGATTTTTCAATAGTTGGATTACTAACACAATGTGGTGAAGACAAAGGTTGTAATGTACAAATTTCACCAGAAGATAATCCCATGAAAAAAGCAAGTATAAATTTACTTAATTCTATTAGTAATGTAGAAAACACCTTTAATGGGAGGTTTTCTAATGAAATTATTATTGATCCAATTGCCATTTATCGAGAGTTTTAATAGTCACATGGAAGACATCATAAAAAAGGAATCGACAAAGGTCTCATTTCGTTTAATGAAGACATGTCTCACATCGCCTATATTCAGCAAAAGAGAGAGCGTAATTACAACGGACCAGAAGAAAAGGTACAGGCAGAAACATTCCTTAGATTGGTTTTTAATTATAACTACCAAGAGAAAAGAATAAAGCAATTTGTACCAGTAACAATGGGTAGAGAAATTAAGGAGGCCGATATTGTGGTCTATTCTGACGATATGTGCTTAAGTCCTTAGAAAATTGTTTCCATTTTACCGACAACTTTATCCGAATCACCTTCCCCACGAGTGTACAAGTTGACCAAAAAGTAGATCAGAAAAGAGTACAGAAAGTGGTCCAGAAAACGACCGCAAACAATGTACAATAAAATACATTTGATTTAAACCGCCAATATGGAATCACAAAATACACACGATAAAAAAGCTATTGACTTCCAAGAGATAGTCATCTATCAGACCGAAGATGGTGCAGTGAAGGTGGATGTACAGATGGCTGATGAAACAGTATGGTTGACTATGGACGGTATGGCCAAACTTTTTAATAAGTCTCGATCCACTATCAACGAGCATATCTTGAACATTTTCGAGGAGGGAGAACTGACACAAGAGGAGTCGGTAAGAAAAATCGGGAATTCCGATTTTTCTACTAAACCCACCAACTACTATAATCTGGATGTTATCATTTCGGTCGGATACAGGGTGAAATCCCTGCGGGGTACCCAATTCCGCAAATGGGCCACAAAGAGGTTGAACGAATATATACGAAAGGGGTTTACCCTTGACGACAACCGTCTGAAGAATCTCGGCGGCGGTGGCTATTGGAAAGAACTACTTGAGCGCATCCGAGACATCCGTTCTTCAGAAAAGGTGTTCTATCGGCAGGTCCTTGACATCTATGCCACAAGCATAGACTATGATCCCAAAGCAGACATTTCCATTGAGTTCTTCAAAAAAGTCCAAAACAAAATACATTACGCTGTTCACGGACAGACAGCAGCAGAAGTTATTGTCAGCCGTGCTGATTCCCAAAAGGAATTCATGGGGCTGACGACATTTGAGGGAGACAGACCTCATCTAAAAGATGCTATTGTGGCAAAGAACTATCTGGATGAAAAAGAGCTGCGTGCAATGGGGCAGATAGTATCAGGATACCTTGACTTTGCAGAGCGTCAAGCGGAGCGACAACAGTCAATGACAATGAAAGATTGGGCTGCACATCTTGATAACATCCTTACAATGAGTGGAGAGAAACTGCTTCAAGGTGCAGGGAAGGTATCGCATCAGAAAGCAATAGAGCATGCGACTAACGAATACACGGAATACCAACAACGCACATTGAGTCAAGTTGAAAAGGATTTCTTAGACAATATTAAACAATTGCCCACAAAAGACTCTGGTGAAGATTAACAAAATTGTTTCCATTTTACCGACAACTTTATCCGAATCACCTTCCCCCGCGAGTGTACAAGTAAACCATGCAAGTGGACCAAAAAGCAGTACGGAGAAAACTACGGAAAAGATTCTAACCACTATAACAACAAATCCTTATATTACACAAAGTGAGCCAGCCAAAGTGTGCGGTATTACTGAGGATAGCATATATTGGAATATTAAGAAATTAAAAGAAGGTGGAATTATTCGCCGTATCGGACCTGACAAAGGTGGACACTGGGAAGTAATAAATAAGGACGTAAACGAATAATTAGAATCTGTAAGAAATGAGTAAGTAGTATGTAAATGAGTATGCATTAAGACATGGGGATAGAATCATGTTACACTGTTAAAACAATGATATTACGGGAATAAACAATTAATAATTCATTACTGAAAACAGAAAGAACGACGTATGACCCCTGAGATTTCCATACGCTTTTATAAGGACTATAAGGTTCGTGCTATTTGGGACGAGGAACACAATCAATGGTGGTTCTCGGTACTTGACGTTGTGGGAGCTATCAACGGACAGGACGACCACGAGAAGAACCGCAACTATTGGAAATACCTCAAGGCCAAATTAAAGAAAGAACAGAGCGAGGTGGTTAGTGACACTACCCAACTGAAACTCGCTGCCGCTGATGGAAAGAGGTATAACACCGATGTAATCAGTCTGCCCGGTGTGGAAAAATTAGCAAAAACAATCCCTAACAGCCAGGCAATGGCTTTCCTCGACTGGTTTAAATACAGCGAAAACACTATTGACGGACAAAGTAGAAAAAAGGCCTACACATTGTGGGAGAGCAATCTCGTATCAAGCCAGAACGTTGGCAAAGTAAAATCACTACAACAAATCCACGCCTACCTCTTCGGTGGTCTCTACGACTTTGCTGGCAAGATACGCACCAAGACAATTGCCAAAGGCAATACCCTGTTTTGTTTGGCGGAGCATTTGCATAACTATCTTAAAACCGTGGAGCAGATGCCTGAAACAACTTTCGACCAGATTGTCGATAAATATGTTGAGATGAATGCTGCTCATCCCTTCATGGAAGGCAATGGCCGCTCGACCCGTATCTGGCTGGATATGATATTAAAGAAACGTCTGAAATTATGTGTGGATTGGAGCAAGATAGACAAGCAAGAATACCTTGATGCTATGATTGCAAGCCACACAGATAGCAGCAAGATACGCATACTGCTGCAACAAGCTCTCACCGACCGCATCGACGACCGTGAAATATTCATGAAAGGCATAGACTACTCCTATTATTACGAGCAAGAGGAATAAACTGTTATACCTGCCCCAATAAATCCCATTCAATAACTTCATAGAACACAAACAACACACAGCAAAAGACAATTTGAAAGAACAGATATAGTAAAAGCACAAAAAAAACGCCAAGATATAACAAATATGCATACCGAGATAGAATACATCACCTATAGAGACAAGATTGCCGCCATTGCAGATGACGAGGAGGTGGGGGAAGTGACTTTCCCAATGACGGGGGAGAACACTTACAACATCAACCACACCTATGTTGACAGCAGGCTACGCGGGCAGGGAATTGCCTCGGAACTGGTGCGTCGCGCAGTGGAGGAGATTGAGCAAAGAGGTGGACACGTCACCGCAACATGCAGCTATGCTTTGCTTTGGTTGGCGCGCAACCGTGGCTACGACATCGGCGACACACCCCTTTCATGCCCTATCAACTAAACTCACATCGGTATCCCGACCAGCTTTTCAGGCAACCTCGAAGTATTAATATCGGACACTGACACTCTTGCCCCCCCAGCGAGGTTTCACTTTTCAATTATCAATTTGTTCCGCATCGTTGCTTTGGCACGGCTCGGATGGTACGCCTTCTGTGCTTTCGGCTGTTTCGGCATTGAGGGCGCGGGTGTTGGCGCGACGAAGCTCGAAGTCGCGACCAAGGTATTTCTCGCGAACATCGGGATCGGCAGCCATCTCCTCAGGGGTACCGTGGTGGAGGACACTGCCTTCGTAGAGCAGATATGCGCGGTCGGTGATGCTGAGGGTTTCGTGGACGTTGTGGTCGGTAATGAGGATGCCGATGTTGCGGTCTTTGAGATGTGCAACGATGTCCTGAATGTCCTGCACGGCGATGGGGTCGACACCAGCAAAGGGTTCGTCGAGGAGGAGGAAGTGGGGGTCGTTGGCCAAGGCGCGTGCTATCTCGGTGCGGCGACGCTCACCACCGGAGAGCTGGATGCCTTTGCTGCGACGTATCTTCTGTAGTCCAAACTCGTCGATAAGCGATTCCAGCTTCTCTTTGCGCTGGGCGGTATCAAGATCCTTGCGAAACTCAAGGATGGACATAATATTGTCCTCTACTGTCATGTGGCGGAAAACGGAGGCTTCCTGAGCCAAGTAGCCCACGCCGAGCTGTGCGCGGCGGTACATGGGCATTTTGGTGATTTCCATGTCGTCGAGAAACACTTTGCCTGAATAGGGTTTAATGATGCCGACTATCATATAGAAAGTGGTAGTTTTGCCAGCACCATTGGGACCGAGCAGCCCTACAATCTCACCTTGGCTCACTTCAACACTTACTTCCTTTACAACAGTGCGTGAGCGGTATATCTTGACTACATTTTCTGTTCGAAGTTGCATATATTGATCAGTTGAATTCGTTATTTCGTTAATGTGTAAATCTGTAAATCGGTTCACACTCAGACATGTTCATCAGATAATTCCTTCACGAAGTATATCATGGAGGTGGAGAACTCCAAGGTAATAGCCTTCGCTATTGGTGACGATGAGCTGTGTGATGCTGTGGGTTCGCATCAGATGAAGTGCATTGACGGCATACTCACTGTCCACAATGGTCTTGGGATTGCGGGTCATGATGTCGGAAGCGGTAAGACAATCGAACGACGTGTTGGCCTTAATCATACGGCGCAAGTCTCCGTCGGTAACAATACCCTCCACAACCATACCGCTTCCGGAAGGCGAAACCACAACAGCACAACCCAATCGGCGCGAGGTCATCTCAAGAATGGTTTCGCGCACAGGGGTGTCGGGAGCGACCTGTGGTTTTTCATTCTGCAAGTAAAGGTCACTGACACGCATATAGAGTTGCTTGCCCAATGCTCCGCCTGGATGGAAACGGGCAAAATCGCGTGCAGTAAAATTGCGACATGCCATAAGAGCTATGGCCAACGCATCGCCCATCACCAATTGTGCCGTGGTGCTGCTGGTGGGAGCCAGATTGTTGGGGCAAGCCTCATGTTCTACTGTGGTATCAAGAACGATGTCGGCCTCGTGGGCAAGAAATGAGTCAGTATTGCCCACAATAGCAATAAGTTTGTTGCCAAAATTCTTGACCAGCGGAATGAGTACTTTGATTTCGGGAGTGTTGCCACTTTTCGACACACAAACCACCACATCGGCAGGCTGAATCATGCCAAGGTCACCATGTATTGCATCGGCGGCATGCATAAAAAGGGCTGGAGTGCCCGTACTGTTGAGAGTGGACACCACCTTCGCCGCAATGTTGGCACTCTTCCCTATGCCTGTCATAATCACACGCCCGGAGGTGCAAAAAATCGTTTCTACTGCTGTCGAGAAACTATTATCAATACGTTTTGCAAGGCCTTCCACTGCCTTTTTTTCTTCTGCAATTACTTCTATTGCAATTCTCTGTATATCCTCTTTAGACTTCAAGGCTAATTTTTTTTTGCCATTTAAAAAAAAAATGCTATCTTTGAAATGCAAAATTACACTTTTTTTTTGGATTATGACAGTTTTGCAGACACAATTAAAGGAAATATTCGGCTTCGATCATTTCAAAGGAGAACAGGAAGCCATCATAAACAGCGTCTTGGAGGGGAGCGACACTTTTGTAATTATGCCCACTGGCGGTGGAAAATCATTATGCTACCAACTCCCCGCCATGATTTGCGAGGGGACTGCCATTGTGGTTTCACCCCTCATCGCCCTCATGAAAAACCAAGTCGACGCTGTTCGTTACACCGCTGGACGGGACTGCGTCGCCCACTTTCTCAACTCGTCGCTCTCCAAAGTACAGACTCGCGAAGTGAAGGACGACTTACTTAAAGGCGGAACCAAACTATTGTATGTAGCACCCGAAACCCTATCGAAAGAGGAGACTGTCGAATTCCTCCAACAACTGCCTATCTCATTCTTTGCTATCGACGAAGCCCACTGCATCTCCGAATGGGGACATGATTTCCGGCCTGAATACCGTCGGCTACGTGCCGCTGTCGACTCCATCAACCCCCGAGTCCCCATACTTGCGCTCACCGCCTCGGCTACTCCCAAAGTGCAGCAAGATATAATTAAAAACTTGCGCATGGAGAATGCACGACTCTTTATTTCTTCGTTCAATCGTCCCAACCTTTATTACGAAGTACGTCCAAAGCCATCCGAGCCTATCGAACTACACAAGGAAATCGTCAAATTTGTCCGCCAAAACGAAGGCAAAAGCGGCATTATATACTGTCTTACCCGTAAAAAAGTGGAAGATCTTGCCGAATTGCTTCAACTCAACGGCATCAAAGCCCTGCCCTACCACGCCGGATTGGACAACAAGGTGCGTGCCGAAAACCAGGATAAATTCCTGATGGAGGAAGTGGATGTCATCGTAGCCACCATCGCCTTTGGTATGGGTATCGACAAACCCGATGTACGCTTCGTCATCCACCACGACATCCCCAAAAGTCTCGAAGGCTATTATCAGGAAACCGGACGTGCCGGACGCGACGGAGGCGAGGGACAGTGCATTGCATTTTACTCCGAACAGGATGTTGAAAAACTATACAAATTCTTCACCGATAAAAACATCACCGAACAGGAGATGGCCAACCAGTTGGTACAAGAAGTGGTCAGCTATGCCGAGTCGTCCGTCTGCCGACGCCTTAACCTCCTACGCTATTTTGGTGAAGACTACAATCAAGAGAACTGCGGCTGTTGCGACAATTGTCTGCATCCCAAACCCCGTGTCCCTGCCCGCGAAGAAATGCAGTATGCCCTTGAGACCATTCTTGCCACCAAACAGGCTTTCAAAACCCAAGACATTGTCGACGTGATGATGGGCAAGAAAAACAGCAACACAAAAATCTACCATCAGGATGAACTTGAACAATGGGGCCAGGGCACCGACCACGATGCTCGTTTCTGGAAAGCCGTACTTCGCCAAGCTCTCTTCGAGAAACTGCTTACCAAAGAGATTGAAACCTACGGTGTGCTTAAACTTACCCCGGCAGGACACCGATTTATCAAAAAGCCCTACGACATCACTGTAGCCTGTGACCACGATTACAGCCAAAACGCTCCCGACGACGATATATCCGCTCCCACAGGCACCGCAGCCGTAGGTGACGAGGCTCTCTACGCCCAACTCAAAAGCCTTCTCCGCAACATGGCTCGACGCCAAAAACTCCCCTTACACGTCATTTTCGAAGACCGTTCACTCAACGATATGACCATCCAATATCCCTGTACGGTTGAAGAACTTAGCCGTTGCGTGGGAGTCGGCATCGCCAAAGCTCAGAAATACGGGCCTCCTTTTGTCGACCTAATCAAAACCTATGTCGAAGAAAACGACATTGAAAGACCTCAGGACATTGTTGTCCACTCTGCTGCTCGTCGCTCGGAAAACAAAATATACATCATTCAAGCCATCGACCGCCGCAAATCGCTTGACGATATTGCTAAAGGCAAAGGTCTCACTCTCGACGAACTCATGGCCGAAATCGAACGCATCATCTCTTCCGGCACCAAACTCAACATCGACTATTATATTGACGAGAACATCGAGGCTGAGCATCAAGAGGTGCTACTTGACTATTGGCGCGAGTCGGAGAATGTCAATATGGAGGAAGCCCTCCAAGAAGCCTACGAGGAGTTTGAGGATGACGAAGACTACACTCCAGAGGAAATCCGATTGATGCGCATCAAATTCATGTCAGACTACGGTCACTAATTTTGAATGCCTGAATGCCCTAATACGTTAATTTGTAAATCTAATTAACACATTCCAACGTTAACACATTAAAAATATGATAACTCCAGGAATAAAAAACCAACTGCGACAAACGGTCACCAACCAGATGACAGCCGACCGTGTAGGTAGCGGTCTCGCACAGGTGTTTGCCACTCCTATGATGATAGCCCTGATGGAACAGACCTGCGCTGAGAGCGTAGCACCGCTGTTGCCCGAAGGCCAAAGCACTGTGGGCACACATATCAATGTCAGCCATTGTTCCGCTACCCCCATCGGCATGGAGGTATGGTGCGACAGCGAACTGATAGAAGTCGACCGCCGACGGCTCGTTTTCAATGTTAAAGCTTATGACGCTTACGGTCTCATTGGAGAAGGGGGACATGAGCGTTTTATCGTGGACAATGCCAAATTCCAAGCCAACACCGAGAGCAAAGCGAAACAAACATCCCCATGATCCAGCATCCGCGTCTCATTCGGCGTATCGCTGATGATAAGGAGGAGCGAAACACCGCTGGTTTTTCTCTTTCCCCGACCCAAGCCCACACGACACCTAAGCGATTCAAACAATCGTTGACACGCTATCTGGCAATAGTGGGCGTTTATCTACTGGGGCTGATTGTCCTCAAGGTTGTGGAGCTCCTTGCACTGGGGGAGGGTCCTCTTGAGACTCGTATATGGACCAGCGCATTGGTATATAACTTGATAGTGGCTTCATGGGAGGCCTTGGCCATAGGTATTCTATACTTTCTGATACGACTGCTGTCCGAACGGGCGGCCATGATTACTGTGGCAATACTGTATGCTCTCTTGCTGCTGTCGGAAACCGGGTTGACACTCTATGTGGCACACAACGGGTTCCTGCTGGGTTGCGAACTGGCGGTACGCCCATTCAACGAAACCCTCATGGCGATAAAAGGAGCCATGGGTGTGGTAGTGCCCTTAGTGATGGTGGTAGTACTGACGGGCGGCATCTCTCTCATCGCCCTATGGCGTGCCAAGCGTCCCACACGTGCCGTCTGGGCAACAGCAGTGGTTGTCGGCATATTGATAGTGCTTTCGCTTGTATTCAAAATGTCGCACCTGGTAGTAAACAACTATCGTCAATACATCCTCAACAAAACCCTGTATCTGGTCGACGACTGCCGCGTCTATTTCCATCAGTCTCGCCACAATCCAGCAAGCAGCGAACAAATTGAATACAACGAACAGTACATCTCCGAACTCATCTCCACCCATCCCGAGTGGGGCACACCCATCGACCCTCACTACCCCTTGGAGCGCTCCACCCCTGTCGACACTTTTCTCACGCCCTATTTCCAAACGGGCACAGTAACACCCAACATCGTTATCATCATAGTGGAGTCGTTGGGCGCGGAGATGATGGGCTCGGGAGCCATGCCCTTTGTCGACTCGCTGGCGGCCACAGGCCTATATTGGCGCAACTGCCTCTCCACCACCATGCGCAGCTACGGAGCCGTGCCTGCCATCACCGGTTCGGTAGGCGGCCCACGCAGTTTCCAGTTCGGCATGATGCCTGACCACAACAGCATCTTCTCCCTACTGAAATCTTTCGGATACAACACCCGGGCTTATTATGCCGGCGACTTCCATTTCGACTGCATCTACGAATACCTTTCTGCCCAGCATCTCGACTACCTGTCGCCGATGTACGAAGAGTTTATCTCATCCCCCTCGTTTGGCACTGCCAACTGGTGGGGGTACGACGACGATACCCTTTTTGCCCGTACCCTCAAAGATTTGAAAGGCTACTCCTGCCTCCCCCACCAAGCCCCCCACCTCTCGCTCATCACTACCCTTTCCATGCACGAAGAGCTGTGCCTGCAGGACAAGGCACTGCAAGAAGACTACCAACAACGCGCCTCCCGACTGAAACAAACCGGCGACAAACTGGCCGCTCTGTTCCCGGCCTGCCTCTTCACCGACGATTGTCTGCGGCGGTTCATCAACGACTGCCGAAAGCTCCCTGGGTACGAAAACACCCTCTTCGTCATCACTGGCGACCATGCCTCCGGCCGTCAGAAAGGCGACCACCTCTCCTCGCACCATGTGCCGCTCATCCTCTGGTCACCGCTCATCAAACGTCCCGCCACCTTCACGCATCTCGTCACCCATAACGACATCGCTCCCGCTCTCTACAGCCTTCTTACATCCCATTACGGGTTGAAACCCCATCCCACCGTCCATTGGTTAGGCGACGGCCTCGGCCCCACCCCGAAGACACTTGTTGTGGTCAACTATATCCACATGATACAAAATATCATCTACCACAACTACTACTACCAACCAGCCAACAACTTCCTGTCCGAAGAATTCTACACCTTCGGTTCAGACCTGACCCTCCATCCCTGCAACGATACCGAAGCCCTGGACTCATGCAGAAGACAGATGGAACTGCTCCGATACCTCTACTCCTACACCTACCTCTCCAACCACCTTACCGCCCATCCCGCGGACACCAGCCGATACACCACAGCAACCATCTATCTGTCCGATACCGATATCACAAACGTCACACCCGACAATCAATCAGCCTATACCGAGCACACCGTCTTCCCCTCCACTCAGCTTCACGCAAAACAAGGGTACAACACTGCGAGGGTTTCGCTCGAAGCCGATGCTACCATAGTGGGAGACCCCACCATGGAACAATACCACATGCTCACCTTTTATATCTCGGGCGATAACAATCAGCAATACGACGAACCCCTCTATCGAAACTACACCAATGGGAAACATGTAAGCATCACCAAAGCATTCCCCCTCGCAAGTGGGAACGCCATCGCACTAAAGATAACCCTGCATCCCCCCTACGGCCAAGCCGACTGGCTACCCGGAAGCAGCGTCACCCTGTCGAATATCAAAATCACTATCGAGTATGGCAAATAACCTGAACGTTGATAGCTCTATCCGATTAGCATAAAACAGGTAAACGTAAAACATATCAACATATCAACATAAAACATCTCTATGTTCAGAATAATAAACCCCCTAATAGCATCGATACTACTGTTGCACGGATGCGCCTCCGTGATTACCAGTGGCGGAACGCCACCCCCGTCGCCCTACGGTCCGTGCCCTACACCCCAGCAGGTGCGGTGGCAACGTATGGAGATGAACATGTTCTGCCATTTCGGCCCCAACACCTTCTCCGGCAAAGAGTGGGGCGAGGGTACCGAGCCCGAAGACATCTTCAACCCCTCCGCCCTCGACTGCCACCAATGGGTAGCCACAGCCCAGGCTGCAGGCATGCGTGGCATCATCCTCACCGCAAAGCACCACGACGGCTTCTGCCTGTGGCCCAACCCAGCCAGCACCCACACCACTGCACAAAGCAAATGGCGCAACGGTCAGGGCGATGTGCTGCACGACCTCTCCGACGCCTGTCGCCAAGGGGGCTTGAAAATGGGGGTGTACATCTCCCCGTGGGACCGCAACGCACCCACCTACGGCACCCCAGCCTACAACGAAACCTTCCGGCAAACCCTCCAACACGCCCTCAGCCACTACGGCGACATCTTCGAGCAGTGGTTCGACGGTGCCAACGGCGAAGGCCCCAACGGGCGCAAACAGCAATACGACTGGCCCCTATTCAACACCACCGTCACCGCACTTCAGCCACAGGCATTAATCTTCAGCGACGTAGGACCTGGATGCCACTGGATGGGCAACGAACAGGGTGTGAACGGCGAAACCAGCTGGTCGCGCCTCGACACAGCGGGCTTCACACCGGGAGCCGGTGCCCCTCCACTCAACGTGCTGAACCAAGGCCAGCGCACCGGGGCAGCATGGATACCAGCCGAAACCGACGTCTCCATCCGTCCGGGATGGTTCTACCACGCCGAAGAGCATCCGAAGAGCATCCAAGAACTGCTAAACATATACTACACCAGCGTAGGACGCAACTCCTTGCTGCTGCTCAACGTGCCACCCGACACTCGGGGCCTCATCCCCACCGAAGACTCCTTGCGGTTAATGGAATTCCGCGCCGCCCTCGACAGCATCTTCAATCACGACCTTGCCGCCAAAGCCACAGTCACCGCCTCCCACACACGTGGCCAGGATTATGCTGCCGCCAACGTGATAGATACAGATTACCACACCTACTGGGCTGTCCCCGATAGCTGCCTCACCCCGACGCTCACCCTCGCCTTCGACCATCCCGTTACCTTCAACCGCGTCATGTTGCAGGAATATATCCCCCTCGGCCAGCGAGTAGAGGCTTTCCGAGTCGAAACCTACAGCGACAAAAAGGGCTGGCAAACACTCATCCACGCCACCACCATAGGCTACAAACGCATCCTCCTCACCCCACGCTGCACCGCGCGCACTGTACGCATCGTGTTCGAGAACGCCCGGGCATGTCCCGTCATCAACCATGTGGGACTGTTCCTCGACAACATATACACTGAACCTGCCAAGAAGTCTTTGAAGGACACCCTCGTTGTCACTGACTTTGGAGCTCGGGGAGACGGACTGACACTCAACACCCGTTGCCTACAGGCCGCAATCGACAGTGCCGCACAACGCTACATCCGAACCAGCTCTTTCCAGACACTACTCTTTCCCGCTGGACAGTATGTGACGGGAACCCTCTATCTCAAAAGCGGGGTCAACCTCCATCTCGACAGCGGTGCCGTCCTTCTCGGTTCGCTCAACCCCTTCGACTACGTCAAAGACCCCTACTGCCGCTGGACAGCCCTCCTCTTTGCCGTCAAACAACACGACATCTCCATCACCGGACAAGGCACCATCGACTGTCGTGGCTGGGAAGTGGCCAACAACACCGTCAACCTCATACACCTCGGTCTGATACAAGACCCCCTCAAATACGATCGCCCCAATGAGACAAACCGCCCCGAAAACATCCACTTCCGCGAGTGCGACAACATCACCGTCCGTGGCATCACCTTGCGCAACCCCGCCAGCTGGAACCAGCAGTACGACCAGTGCCGCCATATATTGATAGAAGACCAAACGGTTGACAGCAAAAGCTACTGGAACAACGACGGTGTGGACATAGTAGACTGTAGCGATGTAGTGATACGCAACTGCAACTACGATGCTGCCGACGATGCTTTCTGCTTCAAGAGCCACAGCAAAGAAGGTCTCTCCGAGAACGTCCTCGTGGAAAACTGCATTGGTCGCAGCAGTGCTAATGGCATCAAGTTCGGCACCGTCACCCGTGGCATTTTCCGGCACTTCCGTTTCCGCAACATCCTCATCTACGACACCTACCGTAGTGCTTTCACCGCCGCCAGCGTCGACGGGGCAATCATCGAGGACGTTGTTGTCGACAGCCTCCGCAGCATCAATACGGGCAACCCCTTCTTCCTGCGACTGGCCTCGCGCAACACCAATCCTGCCCATCCTGCCAGCCTAAGCAACATCGTCATCAAAAACCTCTATGCCGAGATACCCTATGATAAACCCGATGCCGGCTACCTCTACGAAGGCCCTGTGGAAGACCAACCTCGCAACACCTCACCAGCTATCATCTCCGGCATCCCTGGCATGCGCATACAAAACGTCACGATACAGAACGCCGAAATAGTCTTTCCCGGGCAAACCGACACTGCCTACGCCTATCGTGGCACCTCGCCAAACCAACTGGCCGCCATCCCCGAATGGGAACGCCGCTACCCCGAATTCTCCATGTGGAAGGAACTCCCCGCCTGGGGGCTCTACCTGCGTCACGCTGACGGCATAACACTCGATAATGTTATCCTCCGTGTCGAAGATAACGACTATCGTCCAGCCATCGTAGCCGACGATGTCAACAACCTTACACTCCGCTCTACCACAATAAAAGAAAAAGAACCCACACCGCCCTCAAACAAAAAAGTGCAACTCATAGCCAACAACGTGACAAGGTTGAAGAAACAACACACAACGGTCGCTACACGGCAGCAAAAAGGCACACGCGACAACCTCTCGAACATCAATGCCTCAGCCACCACGTCCGACCTCATCACCGCACACGACAACACAACCCCATGCAGCGAAGGCACCACACTCTACAAAGCTTCGTTCTTCGGCTGCAAAAGCGACGGCAGAACCCTGAACACATCCTCCATCCAGCGTGCCCTCAACTACATCGCCGAACACGGTGGCGGCACACTCGTCTTCGAAGTGGGACGCTATCTCACCGGCAGCCTACACATCCCCAAAAATGTAAACATCCAGCTAAACGAAGGTGCTATACTTGAAGGCTCTCCCAATTCCTTCGACTACGACCTCGACCCCCAAGGCCGTCCCGCACTTCTCATCTCCGACTCAGGACATAAAATAAACATCTGTGGCCTTGGCCACATCGAAACGAGTACTTGGATTGAAAAATAAAAGGGAAATGTGTGAACGTGTGAATGCGTTAATCAATTAACGCATTTACGAATTAACACGATTACGAGTTAAAAAAAACATTAACGAATCAACGAATTCAAAACATAGGTCATCCCATCCACACACACCTGACGGGACCCTATGCCGAAAACACACTGGATATTCTCCGGGGTCAACCCCGCTGCAGTAGAGCCGAAATAATGTACCCGCTGCCCATGCAGCAACAGCAATCCCGGGCAATAATGCAACGCCATATTCAAATCATGGATTACAATCAATATAGTCTTCCCCTCGTTGCGGTTAATATTGCGTAACAACTCAAGAATCTCATACTGATGCGCCACATCCAGATTGGCCAATGGCTCGTCCAGCAACATCACCGGAGTCTGCTGAGCCAATGCCCGCGCCAGCATCACACGCCTCAACTCCCCCCCGCTCATTTCGCCCGGCTTGGAAAAACGCAAATGCCACGTATTCGTCTGCTTCATGCATCGCTCCACAATATCCCAATCCTCCTGCGACTCGTTCTGCAAACGCCTTTGGTAAGGATTGCGCCCCATCAGCACCGTCTCAAAAGCTGAGAACTCAAAATCGGTCTGCGGATACTGCCGCACAAAAGCAATGCGCTGCGCCAGCTCGCGAGCCGAATATCTGTCCACCCTACACCCTCCCACAAGCACCTCTCCCCTGTCAGGCGTCAACAACCCCGCCACCAAACGCAGCAATGTCGTCTTCCCGCAGCCGTTGGCACCCATCACCGCATACATCCCACCCTCCTCAAACCGCACATTCAACCCCTCCAGCACCGTCTTCTGGGTATATCCATAACTCAAATCCTTCAATTCAATCATCATTTGAATTTGTTATTCTGAATTCGACAATTCGTTAATGTGTTAATTTGTTAATGTATTAATCGACTAACACGTTCACACATTAACACATTCCCACATTCAATATTGCTTCTTGTTCTTATACAGCAAATAAATAAACAGCGGAGCCCCCACCAGTGCCGTCAAGCTCCCCACAGGCAACTCCGAAGGCATAAGCACTGTCCGTGCCAGCGTATCGCACAACAGCAGGAATAGTCCTCCGGCAAAGATAGCACACGGCACAACCCTCCTGTTATCAGGCCCCATCACCAATCGCACACAATGCGGCACCACTAACCCCACAAAACCTATCACCCCACACGTGGCCACACAAAAAGCCACCATCAGCGTTGTCGACAACAGCAACACCCGTTTCACACGTTCCACCTCCACGCCCAAACTACGTGCCGTCTCACTCCCTGCCAGAAGCAAATTCAAATCACGGCTGTAATATAGCACCACACACACACCTGCCACAACGACCGGAGCCACAATCCCCACATCCATCCACGACGCTGATGCAAAACTCCCCATAGTCCAGAAAATAATACTGTCCATCTTGTCCTGCCGCAATACCATCAAAAACGATATTACCGCCGACATCAAAAAAGTGATACAAACACCCGTCAACAACAGCGTAGTCGTATGCATCCTGTTGCCTATCGACGCAATTCGGTAAATCACAACCACCGTCAGCAAACCTGTCAACAACGCACACGCACCCACACCCAACATATACGCCTCCAACCCAAGCAAAATGGCCACTGCAGCCCCTACCGATGCCCCCGACGACACCCCCAGCACATACGGATCCGTCAACGGATTGCGAAACACCGACTGGTACGCTGCCCCGCAAACCGACAACCCCGCCCCCACAAGCACCGACAACACAATACGCGGAGCACGAAGATTCAAAAAAATAGGCGAAGACCACATCTCTTTCCACCCAAAACGCACCACACCCAACATCGAACAGCCTGCCATCGCCGCCACCAGCAACAACGCCAGCACAGCAACAACCACTCCTCCCTTGCAACCTACCTTGCCTCGCGCCATCATCCTCTCAACACAAATCCAGCAACTCGCGCATAGTGTAATAACCCTTGCGCCCTTCTAAGAACTCTGCTGCCAACACAGCCCCTACCGCCAAGCCACGACGACTCTTCGCCTCATGTCTCAACGTGATGCGGTCAATCTCGCTGTCATACACCACCTCGTGAATCCCTGCCACCTCGCCCTCGCGCACCGACACAATAGGCACTTCCTCCTCCTCCACTTTCACACCCTTGCGTACCAGACACCAGTCGTCCTTCCCGTCCAGCTCCTCCACAATATCACGAGCCAATGCAATTGCAGTCCCGCTCGGCGCATCCAGCTTATGCACATGATGCACCTCCGTTATCCCCACACCGTATTCCTCATGCCCGTTCATCAAACGTGCCAGACGGCGATTCAAATCAAACACAATATTCATGCCAATACTGAAATTCGACGCCACAAAGAGCGACTTCCCGCGCTGTTCGCAGTCATGCACAACACCCTCCAGTTGCTCATACCAACCCGTGGTACCCACCACAATCGGCAAATCCAAATCGAAACAACGCATAATATTGCTCACTGCCGTACCCGGAGTAGAGAAATCAATGGCCATGTCACACTCCCTCAAATCATCCAATTTCTCCATCCAGTCGTCCTCGTCGTCAATCGTCACATCCACTCTGTGACTGCGCTCCAGGGCAGCGGCCTCAACCGCCCTGCCCATCTTGCCATATCCTAAAAGAGCTATCTTCATACAAACAGACTATTTGATTAAACAAAATGCAAAAATACGAAAAAAAAAACATATATTCGATTTCGCTATTTTGTTATTGCGCTATTTGATTGACTAACAAATTAACGGCCTAACGGCCGACTATGAATTATTGGACACATATTCCTTCCTGAAAAAACAACCTGCACAGTGCAACTTAAATGCAAGGTGTGTTGACATAATCATCCCTCCCCAAGGAGCTTTTCTGTGGAGTATACGGGAGTCGAACCCGTTACCTTTTGATTGCGAACCAAATGCTCTACCAAATGAGCTAATACCCCAATTTTGTTATAAAAAAAGGGTCGTTGCAGCGACCCTTTATATTACCGGCGGTGGTTTGCCGTGTGGAGTATATCGGAGTCGAACCGATATATTATCATTCAGATTTTAAGTCGCTTAGATTGCCTATTTTGGATTCACGTGATAAAAACGTGATAAAAATACTCCAATTTAGACCGGACCCTCTTTCAATGTTCTCTTGCTTAATTGCGCTGCAAAAGTACGCAAATTATTTGAATTGCAGACTTATAATTATCAACATTCGCATACGAAAACGATTATCACTACTGGGAATCAGATGATTATTTATTCAGTTTAGATTCAAAAAAATCATTGAAGAGTAGAATTTTGTCGGCAGTATTGTTTGCAAAAAGAAGGTGCTGAAAGTCCTTTTGCTTGTCTGTCAAACTTGTTTCCGACATATTATGGACAAGAGCATCCCTCAGTTCCTCCGGTGTACTTATACCGCAGCGTTTTGAAAGGAAATCATAATCGGGTTCTGTTTGTTGCCACAAAAAGATAGTATCGTAGAAATCACGTCCCTTGCCACGAGCCAACAGAGCAGAGAGTTTCATCGACAGCAAAACACCCTTTGGCGGAACACTGGTGGAGAACAAGAAGCCGTTTCTATTAATGATGGCAGTCTCAGGGATATAGGTTATCCCCTGGTCCTGTGCTTCAATTTTCATCAGGAAACGTTCTTCGCGATGCCCTGTCAGATTCAGTTCAAACAACAAACCCGGGAAATATATATTGCGCCGAAAAGCAGTAAGCCTGGGATTCTCTTTGTCTCGGACTTCCGCCATCATACCATTTCCACGCAAATAGTCAATGAGTGAGTCTGTCATCCGCATGAAATCGTCCCTCGAAAGTGCTTTGCAGTCGAAGTCCAGATCTTCCGAGAATCTGTCAATACCATATACGAGACGTAGACAAGTACCACCAATGAACACCAATTGAGGTGCGAAAGCGGATTGTGACAGATGCTCTAAGGCGAGTAGTTCGACATACTCTTTCAGAATATGCTTGTGGAAAGAAGCGTTATCTGCAATCGACTTGAGATAATACGGTAATAGTTGCTTAATATCAATCATCTTTGTAAGTCTTGATTAATAATTCTATTCTCTTGGCCAGAGCCTTCTTTGATGTCTGATGAGTGAATGCAACCAGCCTGTCGTGGTTCAGCTGTTCATGCATCCACCATTCATCAAACCTCAATTCACGCATTGCTTCAGCTGAATTGTACTGTGGGTATAGATACAGCAGGTCAACAATGGCCTTTTCCGGTTCTGCAATCAGGTAGCCTCCACCCCTTTTCAGCAGTTCTTGCTTGTAACCAAAGAACAATTCAGGCTTAACAGTCTGGTAATGGAACTGGCCAAAGGAGTTGCTGTAAGAAGTAGTACGATTGGAGGTTACGCAAGTGATTTGCGTAACTGCTTCAGGGATAATACCGTAAATAGATAATGCCGTGTGAAGACTTATGTACGAGGGCGAGTATATTTTACCTGCAATAAACCGTGCCATATCAGGCTCTCGTTGCAACTCGCTGAATGCATACCAATCTTGGCGTAATTTGGTTATATAACCCTTTTTCACCCATCTTGAAAGGGCTCCCGAGTCAAAGTTGTTCTTCCACGCTCGGAGCTGGTAGATACTGAAACAGCCTACATCTAACCATTGTTCTCTAAACTGCAAATAATCCATTATATTCTATTCAAAAGAAAATGCAAAAATACATATTTTCTTGAATATAACAAAATTTTATCTCGGCAAACACCGTTCAAATTGACGAAACGCCGTCAAAACGCCGTCAAAACCTCACTATTGAAATGAATAACAGAAAAAGTGATAAACAATCATCCCGATATATGAATGTATCGTGTCAAAAACAAGTAAAGAAACAATATGAACACAAAGAACATTAGCGACCTACTCGGAGAGTACTCTGGGGAGAAGAATGAAGCGAAGCCGAAGTCAACCATAGAGAGAACTATTGAGAATTGCAAAAGTTTAGGTATAGAGGAGATTGATACCGACAATGGAGCTATCTATATCGATCAGCTGTGCAAGGCTGACTGTCCGTTTAAAGGCGATGGGTGGTGTCCCATCGATAATGTGATAGAGCTCGATAATATGGGTGCCTTGTGGGGTGAAATGGAACTACTGCAATGGTACTCTACGGGGAAAATCAAGTGTCCTACTGCGGAGGCAATGATTAGCGACTTTCTAGACGAGGACATTTACTCAGGCAAAGAACTCGGAGCCCACCAGTTTGCCTATGCCCTCATAGTCCTCGGATTTGGTGCGCCCCTTGATGCCGTGAAGGGATGGCTGCGTGAAGCTATCAAAAACGGGAATGCTGACGCAAAGAAACTGCTGCAAAAGCTAAAATAACCCAACCTAACAAACTCTGATTATGCAACGAATCTACACTAAACCCGCCGACAGTAAAAGGGGCCGTCCGAAAACTGCCGGAGAGGTTGTTATTGAAAATTTGAAGAAGGACGGCGATGTGATAGGCATAGAAGTAGATGGCGTGAAGTGGTCTGTCGAAAAGCTATGCCGCCATGAAGAGTGCCAATATTGTGAGAACTGCCCAATGCACCTCGCCATCGAACTCCAGAAGGTTGATGCTTACTACGGCCAGTGCGAGCTTATGGTTTACCTTGAAAGTCTGAAATGTCCTCTGGCTGTTGTTATGTTGGATGAATTTTTAGACCCCAAACAGAACACGCCGAAAGAACTAGCCTGCCACGAATTTGCATATGGATTTGTGTGCTTCGGGCTGGGGGTAGAGAATGGACTGGACTGGATTGAGAAAGCAGCGAAGGACGGTAGCAAGGAGGCGAAGCAGTTCTTGAAACACTTAAACAAAAAGAAATGAAGAAAATGTTAACGACGATTTTGACGCGGCTCTTTGGCAATGAATTAGGCCGCAAAACAGATGAAATGAACGTGGCTGACGAAGTAGAAGTTAATTTCGAAAAGCAGCCGGAGAGAAAAACTTATGATGACCCCGACCTGAATATCCTCGCCGAAAGATATGGTGAGTTAGAGGCCGGAAAGGTGATTACTATTGAATTGAATGAGGCGGCGAGATTGCTAGGTCGTAAAAGGGTAAGATTGGATGCCTTTTCGACACTTCAAAAGAAACTGAAGCAAGATTATGATGTCGAACTTAAAATCTATTCGAGGAGGACGAAAGTATGAGAGGCAAAAGGAACAAGATGACCCCTAATGACAAGGGGATGTATGTAGGTGTCGTTTATCGCTACATCAACAAGGTGGAGGGTGTCGAGTATGGATGGTGCTATGTGGGGAACACGACCAACGAGAAGCACAGGAGATACAGCTGGAACAACCACGGAAATAAAAACTACGGTGGCAAGAAGATTAACGATGCCCGGTCAAAATACGGTCTGGAGAACTTCAAATATAATGAGCTGGAACGTGTAGAAGCGGAGACTGTGGAAAAACTAAAGGCACAGCTCGACGAGATTGAAACTGTATATATCAAGCAGTTCAATTCAGTCGAAAAGGGCTACAACAGTTCTGGGGGCGGTACTGGAAATAAGGGCGGTATCACAGAGGAGCATCGTAGGAACATTGGCAAGGCTTCTACTGGTCGCATAATATCGCAGGAAACCAGAGACAAGATAAGCGCATCGAGGACTGGACATGAGGTTTCTGAAGAGACCAGAGCCAAGATCTCGAAAAGTAATAAAGGTAAGAAACGCGGCGATAAAGTCAAGAAGAACCAGAGTGATCGGATGAAGGGCAAACGCCCGGTGTATCTGATTGAGGGTAAAAAGAAATGGATAGAGAACGGTGGAACCCTGAAAGGCTATAAACACACCCCGGAGGCCATAGCCAACATGAAAGCCTCTCAACAAGAGAATGGCACTAAAATATTCGTCACCGACCCAAACGGCGCAAAGAAATTCTATAACACGATGCTTGATGCCTCTAAGGACTTAGGCGTGAATATTGGCAGTATTGATTACTATGTCAACAAGAGCAAGACACACAAGAGAAAAGACGGCTACTATTTCGAGAAAGCCGCATAAACCATTAAAAACAAATAATATGTTCACCGATAACATTAACAATCTGACACCCACTTTTAGGGATGCCGTAGAGAACTTTATCCCGAAGTGGCTGGAATCGTTTATGCCTCACTACCAAGAGGCGAAAGAGAAAAAAGTTGATATTTTGGATTTGTCGAACGTGAAGGGTTATAGCGGACAGCATTATGAGAATAATGGATTCCACTATCTTAACTTTCCCTCTGATTACGGTATGTCTTTTCTATCCCTTGACAGCACCGATGACCATTACACTCGTACCGGGTTCCGAGAGTGTATCGTTGAAATGTACCCGAACCTGGATTATGCTCCAGATTCTGATATGGGGAAGTTCAGCGAGCTTTTTATGAACTCTCTCTATTTCGACCATTACCTGTGGCGGGCGTTCAACAGAAAAGACCCGTATGATGACATGATGAATAGGATGAACGACTATTTTCGTAAACTGACTGGGGATGACACCGTGGGAATCTCGTTGAGCGATAGACCAATGCTCTACTTCAACCCAAGAGCCATAACTTACATCAACTACTACTATGCGTTGTGGTGATTGTGAAAGGGCAGCACCAGATTAACTGGTGCTGCTCTTTTAATTTACTCAATCACAATGGACGAACTGTAATCTTTTTTATTTTTAAGGCCTCCTCTCGGCTTATTTCTTTCCGAAAATACAATCTGAAAATAGTTTCACCTGTCCTATTGAAAATAAAGTCATTCCAGTTAGTTTTTGGCTTTGAGCCATAAATATGTCTAGTTTCCATAAGGCATAAAGTTAAACTATTTTCTCTTGAAATGCTACTTTGTTTTGTTTCATCTGTTTTACAGACGAAGAATTTATTACCTGTTATTTCAATACCAATGGGGTCTATGATGAAACATATTTTTCTTAGAAATAAGGAATTTGAACGAATACCATCAAATTGATTTCTCGTAATATTTGGCTCTAAGAAGCCCTTTCCATGAATCGGTTTAGAATAGTTAAATAGACCATTATTGTATTCGTTTCGTAAGATGACACTTTCTCTTTCATAGGGGAATTCCGCACCTATCCATAGATTTTTCAGTACTCCGTTCAAATAATATTCATAATACTTTTGGCCATTAACTTTATTGTCTTGATGATTGGCCATATCGAGGTTTTTGAAAACATCGGACATCAGTTTTATTATCGCATTTGTGTTGGCATTGTATTCAACATTAACAACCCCGCTGATGACGTAATTGTTACCCGATACAGATGGTTCGTCCAACTCGATTGAGTAATCCCACAAATCGACAGACTCGATCTCTGCAATAAGGGTTTCTATTATCTTACGTTCAGCATTTCGGTTGAGTTCTTCCATCTGTACTTTTGCACTAAAGGCGTTCATGTCCACCTCCACGGATGAACCCTGTCCGTGAACATAAGACACCAGTTGCTGGATGTTAACGACAGCACTTAATAATACATACCAATGACCACCTGCTACTTGTTTCTCCGACAGAATATTGTAGCTCTTTATGTTCCCACGAGACAGAGAAATAATCTCGTCAGATTCAAGTTTATCGTTAAAAATTTTCGTATTTGTTGCGACAAATGTACCGTAGGTTTGTTCCAATGCACTACGAAGAGCCACTTTAACTGCGGTTTCTTTATCAACACCACTTCCCGAAACGGTGATGTTCACATCATTTGAAGAATGTGAAAGAAATGGCATGGAAATAAATAATGACACAAAACAAAACTTGAAAATGAGAGCTTTCATAATTGCTTCTTTTATAGGTTATTCTCTGGTTTTCCATTTGCCATTTGGTAATTCTATTTGATCATAACTTACTCCGTCATACACACTTATCCCATCGGGCAATCCATCATGGAATTTTCCAACATCTTTAATGGCAATCTTCTTTTCTTTAATTTCGAATCCCGTATAATTCGAGGCTTCTGATTGAGGAACATAAATGCGAATTGGTATGCATCTTACAGGCTCCTCGTCTGGACCATCATTAAACATAGCATGAGTATTACGGTAGATATGACTAACCTGAGCTTTCGCTTTTTCTAAATCAAATTTTGGCCGTTTATATTTATAATCAGTTATTTTGGGAGTGTCCTTAAATTTTAGGAATCTATAAGACGTTAATTCATCCATATCCTCCTCGGTAGATGCTCCTTCTGCATTAAACAAATCAGTAAAATAATAGCGAGTAGGATTTCTTAGATTATCAGATATTGTGAAGCCAAAAAAAGCATACAATAGTAATATATCATTTGCAAATTTAGAAGGGTTGTCCCGCTGTTCAATCACGGAATAATATCCGGTAAAAGGCAGGTGTGGATTCCTTAAATAAATATCGTGTTGCGAAAATGATTTACTCCTAACGATATAGTAGTTGAGGCCCCATTTCTCGTAATCCATTCTCTCTTTTTCAGAAAGCGACAGTGTTAAAATAGTGTTTTTTATTAGGTTAAGAACCTGTTTGGTGTTTTCATTCTTTAGTACATAGACATATCCATTTATTTGATACATACCTTCGTACATATCACTTACAAATGGTTCTCCAAGTTCCATACGGTAACTCCAAAGATGCGGGACTGTGGCTATGAAGTCCACGAGGTTGTCCATTATTTTCTTTTCGGCCTTTTTGTTCAGTTCCGCGAGTTTAATATTTGCATCAAACACCCCCATGTTTACCTTTACGCTAGACTTGGTTTTGGTATTCACGAAAGAAGCCATTGTATTCAAACTTACAACAGTCTTCAAAGTAACGAAATACGTTTTACTCTCTTTTATGAATGCAGAAGACTCGATGTTATATGATTTCACTACGCCTTGGGATAAAGATACAATCTCGTCTTTAACCAACTTATTATTGAGTATTTGAGTGTTCGAAGAAATAAATGCTCCGTATGCTTGTTCTATTGCATTTCTTAGGGCATCTTTAACTGCAACATCCTCGGTTGAACCACTCCCGGAAGCGGTCAGAATGATTTCGTCGGCGGCAGAAGCAAAAAGCGGTATTACCAGCAACAAGAACAATATGATTTTTTTCATCTGGTCTTCAATTTTGTTGAATATATATAAATAATATTATCTTCGGTGTTAATGATTGTCAATAGTTCAAGGGCACCTACATATCCGAATGAAGCTTCATGTATTTTCTCAATCATTTCCGTCGATACATTCCCTTTCCCGTCTTCCCTTGTGGTGACTATCATGTCGATTGTTATGTCCGCTCCGTTGAGATACCTTGAAGCCTGAGCCCTTGATTTGACTTCAGCCACTCTAGTCATAGTTGATTCCGAAGGATAGTTTTTGGCGGATAATGCAACAACTGATAGCAAGTACGCATCATCATAATCCTCAACTATTTTAACTCCTTCGAAAGGGTTATTGTCATACATACGAGAGACGAATTTTATAAATGCGATCTTGTCTCCATTGAATCCTTGGGCATGTGATGTTTGAATGCCAGAGGCAACGACATATAAAGCCACCAGTACTATTATTTTTTTTCCGCTTAGAACCATGCTCGTATTATTGTTTTTGTTATTGTTTGCGGTCTACTTTGGAGCCAAGCTACACCAATTGCCTTTGCTGCATCTATAACACTAAGTGTGGTCTCGTGTTGAGCCTCCATCTGCTTTATTTTCAGTTCCCACTCTTTCTTCTCGTCGGCATTAAGTTTGTTTGTGATGACATTTTGTAGCTTTTTAACTTCGGGATATGCAGAAGAGTTGGGGTCGATTCCTCTCGTCACCTCTGCCACACGATCTGCTGCATCTTTGTCCTGACCATTCATCCATTCAATCCTGGCCTGTTTGAGCAGCTGGCCACCTTCAAAGTCGATTTTCTGCTTATAGACAGTAGCGGTTAATTTCATGCACCTCTCATAGCATTCGGTACAATTATACGGTATACTCGTTAGCAGATAAATTGCTTCGTCGTATTGGTTTGCACTCTTTAATGTGCTGGCTTTCTGAATAATCTGCTTGCAGTGAGTTGAATAGTATGTTTCAATGATTGACCTTGTCTCATTCAGCAGATTATTGATAACAGAATTGTCTTCCGTAAGAGATTTGAATGCCGCCGTGTAAGCTCTTTCTTCGGAGGAGCCAATTCCAGATAGTGTTATCTTGGCAGATTTGAAAATGTGATTGTCAGTCAAGTCTCCGATGGAAAAGAAAACTTCAAATTCCATGCTGACCTTTACAGGTGCAGTCGAGGTTACATCTTGTCTGGTCGGGTGTATATCAATCGCCAAGACAAGACGGCTCCAGTCAGAAGACTCCCAGTTAGGGTTGCTGGAAATAATTGTTTTTAACTTATTCTCAATGTACTGGCTTGTGGATTCGGAATTATTCTCATTGCAAACCACAGGGCGAATCGTCATGGGGTTTTGGGAAAAACCATAAACGCAGTTCGCGATCAATAGGCAGATAAATAGTATTTTCTTCATAATTATTTTTCTCCTAATATTAGTATTGCTTCACCCAAACCACGAATAACAACTTTTGACTGAATGTTATAGGGCGATTTTTGGAGGAATTTCCTCAATTTTGTGGCAAATGAACGAGCGTCAACAGCTTGATTATCTTCGAACAATGGTATAATAACCTGCTCGAATTGAGCTGACACTTCCGTTGCATCGGATAGGTTAAACGAACCATTAACAGTATTGTTCCTCATCCATTGTTGAATACAATCAATTAACTCGATGCCGTCATATTCGGTTTCGAGGTCTTTGTCCCAGTTATCCCAACACTTGATGGTAAGTACGATTTCGCGTCCTAAACCACACATACGCTCAAACCATTGCATCATTTGAAAATCGAACTCCTGTATGTTTTGGCCTACGGCTTTTTCTAATGTATGAGGCACATCACCTGCATTCTCCGCAATTCCTGTTGAGGTGGCAATGCGTTTGCTGGTATATGAATCGAAAGCCTCCAAGGTGAAAGAAACAGATTTGTCTTTGTGAACTTGCCACCAGATTTGTATCACAACATCAGATTTTATTCGGCGTTTTAGGACATCAAGTGGGGTCTCGTCAATGAGTGACCCCGAAGTTCTGCTAGTCGTTACGTTACCCTCTGCCTCTCTGATGGTGAGATTTTTAATTTCCTGTTCAGCATCCTTGACACTATACCCCCTACCTGTCAATAGTTGGCCAACTTTGCTTATAACCTGTGGCAGTTCAGTGTCCTCCTGAAAGGCCTGCTGATAATTTGGCACTCGTGTCTTGACTCCTTGAAACTCGTATGTGGTTGTAAAATACCGTTGAGTACACCAGTTGTCCGACGGGAGAATCATCAGGGTGGGCTTTTTCTCTGTCTGGGCTTGCGATAGGCTCCCAAAAAATACCAGCATCACCAAAAACGATAATTTTTTGTAAAACCATTTCATATTCAGCTAATATTATAGTTTTTCTTCAAATATGACTCAATACACTTTATTAAGAATTGTAGAAAATCCTGAAATTGAATGGTGCCATATTGTTTATGGAACTGTTCGATTGTTCTGCGTTTTCTGCATTTAACACCCTGTTGGATTACGCCCTCAGTCCACCATCGATCGTTGTATGTAAAGTCGGTTTCATCCCATTTTCCACTTTCATCCACTTGTTTCATCAGAGTTTCAAGTTCTTGAAGTCTATTGACCAGATCCATGTCTTTTAAGGTGCAATATGGATCACGAAGCTCCTCTGCGATTTTGATAATCTTTTTAAAAATATCTTCCATCACATTGTTTTTTTTCCGCCTTGAGTTCCCAGTGGGCGATTACCTAATATTACAGGGAAAGCATAGAACTCACGTCGCCTGTTCTACGAAGTTGAGGCATCGCCAAACGCCGTTCCAGAGTAAAACAGAGAAGAACTTCATCCTATGCTTTTGATATGTAGAGGTAGAACCCATACATACGCCAAAGCAAAAAGGCATCAGTATCTTGTCCTCTGGATTATTTTGGCGAAATTTCAACTTCGGACAGAACAAATGCTTTCCGCATTAACCGACATACTCCGTCGATTTCAAGTTGCAAAAATACATTTTTTTTCTGATACTGAATACCTTTTTTGATAAAGTTCTTCTTATCTATAAAGAAATCAATGGTTTATGGGACGTTCGTTTTTGTAGTGCATGGGTGTAAAAGCATAATAATCAGAATAGTTATTGATAATTTCACCCTTTTAGATCATAGCATAAAATCGAATGAGCACCGAAGCCACAAAGAACCCAGTGAGCAAATAAAAAGGAGACCGCGATGGCCTCCTTAGGGATGTGGGGTTAGTGCTTGAAACGGTATCGCAGATTCTTGATCTTGATTTTAAGGACTTCCAGAAATACACGATAGGCATAATACAGGTCGTTCATGGCTCGTCCTCCTCGTTAATGGTAAATTTGTGGAAACTGTAGAAAATATCATCATTCTCCTCCTGCTCCACCGTCTCCAGTTCATCAATGGCGGTTTCTATCTCATCTTCTGTAGCCACCTTCTTCCCAGTCTTGTTGCTCACATACTCCGCTGCCTCTTCCAAACTGTTGAAGTAAGCGGGGCCATCGAGGAAATCCAAGATATAACGTTCCGGAAAATAGCTTTTGCCGTCCACATCGTTAGTCTCGTAGATGATTTCGCCTGGTTCTTCTGAGCGGTAGTAAATTTGGATGTTGGGGTACTTGTTTTTCAGGAATTTTCGCCATTCTTCCAGTTGAGACCATGCTGACATTACGCTTATGTTCAGGGTGCAGCCGAAGAAGCCATAATCCACAATCTCACCACGACAGAATATCTCATTCCAGTCGCCTCCGAGAAGAAAGACAAGGCATCCGCACCATAGTTTACCAAATCCGTTTTCTACAAGGGGTTCTGGCAGGGAGTTGAGGTGGTCGAGTTTTTCCTTCAAGTCCACCAGTTCGCCTTTGTTCCCACAGCATCTATATTCAGTGTAGTTCCAGTTAGGCATCTTCACCTCCTTCCATGTTGCAGGTTCTTTCACTGTAGCTTTCGAGGGTCATCCAACAGACATCTGAGGTGTTAAACTGGTACTTGTCCTCCAGCTCCTTCCTCATAAAGTCCTCGAAGTCCTCATATTCTTCGCTTTTTCGTTTTTCTTCTTCTGTGAGCTTGATTTTTACCACCTCGCCCACACAGAAGTTAAGTAGGATTAAAAAATGGCTCTTCCGATAAATGCGTAGGTGAGACACAATAAAAGAAGCTGGCATTTCGTATTGTAAATGCTAAAAAAGTACGGAATGGAAACCAGCTTCATGTATCATTGCCTCGGAATCCGGGAACAGGAATGCACACGGACACGCTACGAGGGCGGGAAGACAATTCTCGAGATAAGAACGAGAGAAGACAAACTTTATTGTCCCAAATGCAAAAGCCGTCATGTGATAAAGTCGGGTAGCACTATTCGGCAGTTCAAGTGCGTGCCGATAGGATTGCGTCCCGTGATACTGGAGATGACGGTGCAGCGGCTCGAGTGCAAGGACTGCGGAGCCGTGCAGCAGGAGAGAATTCACTTTGTCAGAGGCAAGGAGAGGTATACCTGTCGCATGCGTCGTTTTGTGCTGGAATTGTGTAAAATAGGCACAATGGCTGATGTGGCCAAGTTTGTTCAAATGTCGTGGGACACGGTAAAGGACATACTGAAGACGGAACTCGGTCGCAAGTACAGCCGACCCGACCTCAGTGGGTTGCGATACATCGGCATCGATGAATTCGCAGTGGCCAAGGGACACATCTATATGACCATCGTGGTGGACCTTGAGACAGGGCGCATCGTGTACGTCGGCGAAGGTAAAGGAGCGGACGCATTGGACGGACTCTGGCCAAAGCTGAAACGTGCGGGATGCAGGATAGAGGCAGTGTCGTCAGATCTTTCCGAGGCTTTCA
>JAEEGF011184770.1_pt1 | contig 34628 bp, 30 predicted proteins | sample 9134171 | NCBI WGS metagenome assembly JAEEGF01 (sample SAMN16246542, study PRJNA631951) | gut metagenome | biome: gut microbiome; feature: rumen; material: AP-attached | host: Bos | place: Iran: Karaj | collected 2018-10
ACCTATCGAATACGGCGCAGATATCGTAGTCCATTCAGCAACAAAGTTCATCGGCGGCCACGGTACCACATTGGGCGGCGTAATCGTTGATTCCGGCAACTTCGACTGGGCAGCTTCCGGCAAGTATCCCTGGATCTCTGAACCCAACCCCAGCTATCACGGCGTTAAGTTCACAGATGCAGCAGGCAAGGCAGCATTCGCAGTTTATATCAGAGCTATCCTCTTAAGAGATACAGGTTCTTCCATCTCACCTTTCGCAGCATTCCTTTTGCTCCAGGGCACAGAGACTCTGTCCTTGAGACTTGAGCGTCACATCGAGAATACAAAGAAGGTATTGGACTACCTCACAAATCATCCGAAGGTAGAAAAGGTCTTCCATCCTGCTCTTGCTGATCATCCGGATCACGAAGTATACCAGAAGTACTTCCCCAATGGCGGCGGCTCCATCTTCACATTCAACGTAAAGGGCGGCAAGAAGGAAGCATTTGACTTTATCGATCACCTCGAACTGTTCTCGCTCCTTGCTAACGTTGCAGACGTTAAGAGCCTTGTTATCCACCCGGCAAGCACAACACACTCACAGCTTTCCGAGGAAGAGCTCAACGACGTAGGCATCTATCAGAACACTATCCGTCTTTCTATCGGTACAGAGCACATCGATGACATCATCGCAGACCTCGAAAAGGGTTTTGCAGCCATCTGAACAATAACCACCTTATAGTAGTATCATTAGATTTAGTAACCGCAACAGGAGGAGAATCACCATGACTAAGATTTATACATCAGCAGATCAATTAATCGGTAAGACACCGCTTCTTGAATTAACACATCTTGAAAAGGCACTGGGCCTTGAAGCAAAGCTCGTTGCAAAGCTCGAGTACTTCAATCCCGCAGGCAGCGTTAAGGACCGTATCGCAAAGGCAATCATCGAAGACGCAGAAGCTTCCGGCAGACTTAAGGAAGGCAGCGTAATCATCGAGCCTACAAGCGGCAACACCGGTATCGGATTAGCTTCCGTTGCGGCAGCTAAGGGTTATCGTCTCATCATCACAATGCCTGAGACGATGAGCGTTGAGAGAAGACAGCTCATCAAGGCTTACGGCGCAGAGCTCGTTCTCACCGAAGGCTCCAAGGGCATGAAGGGCGCAATCGCAAAGGCAGAGGAACTCCAGGCTGAGATCCCTAACTCCATCATTGCCGGTCAGTTCATCAACCCTGCAAATCCTAAGGCTCACAAAGAAACAACAGGTCCTGAAATCTGGGAAGATACAGACGGCGAAGTAGATATTTTCGTTGCAGGCGTAGGCACAGGCGGAACAGTAACAGGTGTAGGTGAATTCTTAAAGTCACAGAAGGCATCTGTAAAGGTCGTAGCAGTCGAGCCCGCTGATTCTCCCGTTCTGAGTAAGGGCACTGCCGGTGCGCACAAGATCCAGGGTATCGGTGCAGGCTTCGTACCTGAAGTTCTCAATACAGGCGTTTATGACGAGGTCATCCCCGTTACTAACGATGACGCATTTGCTACAGGCAAGCTCTTAGGCAAGAGCGAAGGCGTACTCGTAGGCATCTCATCCGGTGCAGCGCTCTTTGCAGCTATCGAGCTTGCTAAGCGTCCCGAGAACAAGGGCAAGACGATCGTAGCATTGCTCCCTGACACAGGTGACCGCTATCTCTCAACTCCGTTATTCCAGGATTAATTTAAATAGATCATATGCCTATAAAACCAAAGCGTCCGCTCTCTTATTGAGGGCGGATGTTTTGTTTTCGCGTGTTATAATTCTTTTGGGGACGTTTTCGCATATTTCGATTCAGAATGAGAGAAACCCGATGTCTGATATGTATAAAGGTGAAGCACTGAAATGAAGGAGCCCGGTTAACGAGAGATGGGGATGGTAAAAAGAGGTGAAGATCATGGATGCGGAAGAAGAGAAAATGCAGAGAAGAAAAAAGCTCTATAAAGTTGTATTCAGTCTGGCTCCTTTGTATACGATCTTTTTTATTATGGCAATGAACCCTTTGCCGCACATAATACGACTGATAGGGTTCATAGGAACTTTGGTGTTTGTATTAGGAGCGTTCATTTTTGAGATCGTGCTCATTATCCTTCTCGTCAAACGCAAGGAAGAGTTTAACAGGAAAACCAAAAAGTTTTTGCTGTTCTCTTCGATAACTTTACCTATAATCCTCATCGTATTATTGATCATACTGATATTCTCTATCTATCCTGAAATATAAACTCAGATATATCGGCATAAATGTTAAGGACTATGGTTTGAAATTATGATAAATCAGAGATCAGTCGTGAATATATCTTTCCGTTGGAGATCTCAGACCGGAAGGAGTTTTGTCTGAGAATGAGCCGGTTTGGAGAAGTAAAGGATAATACTGCTCCGGAGTTTTTTGATTAGTTTGTTCTATTAACAGAATTCTAAACAGGAGGAAACACAATGAGCAAATATAGCATTGAGATATCTGATTCTGAAACGCTGGTGTTTTTCGAGTTTCTGCACAGGATACTCAATGATAAATATGAAGAGTTGGCTGGCAGCCTGTTTGAGGATATTTCCGAGGAAGAAGTATTGTGCATTATTAAAAGCCAGCTGGATAAGGAAATGACAGAACCGCTCAGTCCGGACTATAAAGAGCTGCTGTTGAAAGCACGGGAAGATGTAAGAAACAACTACTGACATGTCTTCTGTTATTTTTTGAGAATCGGATAAATTACATTTTTCAACCGAATCAGATAATACTCGCCAAAAAGGTTCGTTTATAATGCAGATATAAACCAGTTATTAGTCAGGAGGTGCTGCTATGAGCATTGATTTGAGCAAGATGCCCAAGATCGGTTTTGGCCTTATGAGACTGCCGGAGACAGACGGAGTTATCGACATCGACAAAGTCTGCAAGATGGCCGACGCATATCTGGCAGCGGGGTTCAATTATTTTGACACCGCATACGTTTATCACGGCGGCAACTCCGAGAAGGCCGTTAAGGAAGCAATCGTTAAGCGTCATCCGAGAGATTCTTTCACCATCGCAACGAAGCTCCCCGCATGGTCCATCCATTCATTTGAAGACCGCGACAAGATCTTCAATGAGCAGCTCGAAAGGTGCGGCGTCGACTACTTCGATTTCTATCTTCTGCACAGCATCGAAGACGGCAACAACTACGACACATACGTTAAGTACGACTGCTTCAACTGGGGAATTCAGAAGAGGGAAGAAGGCAAGATCAAGCACTTCGGTTTCTCTTTCCACGGCACGCCCGAACTCCTCGTTGAGATCGTAGACAATCACCCTGAGATCGAGTTCGTACAGATTCAGCTCAACTACGCTGACTGGGATAATCCGATCGTTCACTCCGGCGAACTCTATCAGATCCTCGCAGAGCGCAATATTCCTATCATTGTCATGGAGCCCTGCAAGGGCGGCAAGCTCGCAAACCACGATGAGGAATGCACGGAGATCTTAAAGAGCGTCCGTCCTGACAAGTCCGTTGCTTCCTGGGCTTTCCGTTTCGTCGGAAGCCTTCCCGGTGTCACCACCATCTTAAGCGGCATGTCCACTCAGGAGCAGATGGAAGACAACATGAATACCTTTAAAAATTTCGAGCCGCTGTCTGACGAAGAAAAGGCTGCGATCGACAAGGTTATAGAAGCGATGTTCCGCGTCGAGCAGGTCGGATGCACCGCCTGCAGATACTGCGTTGACGGATGCCCGATGGGCATCAGCATCCCTGACATTATCAGCGCCATCAACACCAGGAGAAAGTTCCCCGGCGACATGAGACCGCAGTTTTTCTACAATGGTCTTGTCTCCGGTAAGAGCCACGCTTCAGACTGCATCGGATGCGGCCAGTGCGAAGGCGTCTGCCCTCAGCATCTGCCGATAATCGAGATCCTGAAGGAAGGCGCAGAGATGTTCGACGGGCAAGGCTGATTTTATTACAACGATATTTGTGAAACACACGGCTCCGGCCGTGTGTTTTTTGATGCCCGAAAAAAAGTCCGCAAAAGCCCGATTATTTTGGATTTTCGGGGTTAACAAATGCTATTTACCGTGCTAAAATTTCGAACGGGGACAGATGCCCCAATCCCATTTACAAAGTGAGGTGAATACGGTGGACGCTGGTGACAGTTGCGACAAACGAGGGAAACGCGGCCGAAATATCCTTTGTTCCTTAATGCGCCAGGCGATGACCGTATCGGACCTTAAGGACTAAATGATGTATCGTTGACCTCTGAATGCTCGCATTCCGGAGGTTTTTTGTTCCCGTCGTTTGTTTACTTTTAGGAGGAGACAAATGGCTGAGAAGGAAATAAGAAGAGATTATCAGGACGAGATAATCTCGCTGATGAGGGGTAATGATTCCCCAAGGGTAATTCACTACAAACTGGAAGATTATCACGCAAGTGACATCGCACAGATCTTAGAGGAGCTTAACGACCAGGAGAGGAAGAAGCTCTTCAGAGTCTGCGGCAAGTCTTTGCTTGCTGAATCATTCGAGTGCCTGGAAGAAGAACAGGTAGGCGCTTACATTGCCGAGATGGACATCAGGCGCGCGGCAGCAGTCATCTCAGAACTCGAGACTGACACCGCTGCGAACGTATTAAGGGAGCTCGACAAGGAGAGAAGAGGTCTCATCATCGAAGCCCTCGACTCTGAGGTCAGACAGGAGATCAGCATCATCGCATCATACGATGAGGACGAGATCGGTTCCAAGATGACCGCGAACTTCATCCACATCGGCCTGGACCTCACGGTCAAGCAGGCGATGAGCGCGCTCGTCACACAGGCAGAAGAAAATGACAACATCTCAACGCTTTTCGTTGAAGACGAAGAGGGCCAGTTCTACGGCGCTCTTACGCTCAAGGATCTCATCACGGCAAGGAGCACGACTGACCTGAATACGCTGATAGTGACGTCGTTCCCTTACGTTTACGCTAACGAGCGGATCGACGATTGTATCGAGAAGCTCAAGGATTATTCGGAGGACTTGATCCCTGTCCTTGATGAAGACAACAAGATACTGGGAGTTATCACATCCCAGAGCATCGTCGAAGTAGTCGATGATGAGCTCGGTGAAGACTACGTCAAGCTCGCCGGCCTCATTGCAGAAGAAGATATTAAGGAGCCTCTGGGACAGAGTATCCGCAAGAGAATGCCCTGGCTTCTCATCCTCCTCTGTCTCGGCATGGTCGTATCCAGCCTGGTAGGTGTTTTCGAGGAAGTTATCGCACAGCTTACGATCATCATGGCATTCCAGTCCCTGATCCTCGACATGGCAGGTAACGTCGGTACGCAGTCGCTCGCTGTCACGATCAGAGTCTTGACGGACGAGAACCTGACCGCCGGCCAGAAGATCAAGCTGGTCTTCAAGGAAGCCAGAGTAGGTCTGTCTGTAGGTCTCATTCTCGGCGTGGCCTCGATCATCCTGATCGGTGTATATCTTATGACCATCAAGCAGAAGGATCCGACACTGTCCTTTGCGATAAGCGGCTGCATTGGTGTCGCTTTGCTGGTCTCCATGATCTTCTCAAGCATCATAGGTACATTGATCCCGCTGTTCTTCAAAAAGATCAAGATCGACCCGGCTGTCGCATCAGGTCCCCTTATCACGACGCTCAACGACCTTATCGCCGTCGGCTGCTACTACGGTCTGAGCTGGATGCTGCTGATCAACGTTCTGCACCTGGGCGGCGTGGCATAAAAACGGCCCTGTAACATTGTTAATAAAGCTCTGATCTGCCTGATCAGAGCTTTTTCTTTGCTTAAGTTTTGAAGCGCGTTTAAAACTCGATCGCGTAAACGTAATCGTCCATGTAAAAGCCGTTGCCAATGTCGTTCTTTTCTTCCCACGCTACCGTAAAGCCCAGCTTCTCATAGATGAACCTTGTGTCGTTGTTGCGGTTCACGTTAAGCTCGATCCTGTTAAAGCCGAGCTCTCTTGCCTGTGTTTTTAAGAATTCCAGGATCTCACGTGCGTAACCCTTGCCGCGCTCATCCTTGTAAAGGTAGAGCTTGCTTAAGTAAAGTGCGTTCTCTCTGGGGTAGAACGCGACAAATCCCAGATTCTTCCCGTTCTCCCTTACGAAATAATATCTGTAGCCGTGCTCAAGCTGCTCAGCGATCGCCCCGGGAGTCTGGAACATCTTAAGCATATAGTCGTTCTGATCCTTGCCGATGATGGGATCGTAGTAATCGCGCACGATGGCCGTCGCCATCTTACTCATCTCATTGATCTCTTCCTTATCTCCCAGCAGCAATATCTCGAAAATCATAATCCCATTCCTTTTATATGATTTGTGCGAACTAATTATATGTGATTTACTTGACCGATAACAGACGGGATAAGATAATTTGTGCAAGACAGTTTTTCGGAGGTTTTTATGGAACACGTATCGTTCAAAACAAGCGGCACCTGCGCTGTAATGATAGATTTTGATGTCGAGGACGGCAAGCTTCATAACGTTAAGTTCCTGGGCGGCTGCAATGGCAATCTCAAGGCTATCGGCAAGCTCGTCGAAGGCAAGGATTCCAAGGAAGTCGCTGACATCTTAAGAGGCAACACCTGCGGCATGAAGGGCACGTCCTGCGCCGACCAGCTCGCCAAGGCGATCGACAAGTATAACGGGTAAAGAGATGTTAGTTTAGATTCTAGTTTTAAAGTGTTAAAGCTTAATTGTATATGACAACAGCAAGCAGACAGCTTGAATTATTAAAAGAAGACACCCGAAATTACGGACTGGATGTTCTTAAAATCTTTTCTATGGTCTACGTGGTCATGCTCCATGCAATCGGCCAGGGTGGAATGATGAACAAAGGCAGCTTAGGAATGCAGTTTGCCGTTATGGCTCTGTTCTATGTTTCGACGCCTGCAGTCAACATCTTTGCGCTTGTAACAGGATATGTATCCTTCACAGAGAAGAAAAAGCCCCTTAACCGCAAGAGGCTTTTCGAAATGTGGTTTCAGGTCGTATTCTATGCACTGGCCATTACCACAATCTGTAAACTTGTTATCCCCAATAAAGTAACCACAAGGGATTTCGTGAGCTCAGTCATGCCGCTCTACTACGATATCTACTGGTACTTCACGGCTTACTTCATCGTATCAATACTCTCGCCGTTCGTTAACAATGCGGTTAGGACACTCTCCGAATCAACATTGCGAAAAGTCTTCTTCGTGATAATAGCGATTTTCTCGTTTTTCGCAAGCTTCTGTTACAGTCTTAATATCATTACGTCGCACACGTTCACGTGGGTATTCTTACTCTACATCATGGGCGCCATCATGAAGAAGTGCCGCATCGGCACAAAGCTTCCTACATTCATTTTTGTCATAGGTATAATCGGATGTAATTTTTTTAACTGGATTATCACCTGGGTCGGCGAAAATTATGTCTCGGGATCAGACTGGTACTTTATGGTTTTAAGTGATTACATCTCACCCACGATGATCATCCAGGCGATCTGTTATCTGCTGTTATTTAAAAAAATCAAGGCATCAGCAGGCGCTAAAAAGTTCATTAAGTTCTTGTCACCTCTCGTATTTGCGACGTTTCTCATCGACGCGCATCCCGTGATCTACAGGGATGTCATGGTTGGATTATTTACTCCGGCTACTGAGTGGAACGTATTTCGGATGATCTTATTCCTTATAGGATTCGGAATTGTTTTTGTCGTCAGTGCATGCCTTATTGACAAGCTAAGAAGCCTGCTGTTCAAGCTCATGCGGATTGAAAAGCTTGCTGGCCTTATAGCCAATCTGACGGTTAAGATTACAAATAAAATAGGCAGTATAAGATAAATGAGAAAGGCCCGCTGACATTAAACCGGCGGGCCTTTTCATATAATGTTTGACGTATTCTATTACTCTTTATATGCAGTATATGTTGTGACGTTCAGCACTGTCTCGCCGTCGATCTGGAGAGCGACGGGGCGGTCGAATGTGACAGTGATCTTGTGGCCTGTCTTGACCTCAACATTCTTGGTGTGGTCAACGTGCTTGCCCTTGAAGATGGAAGGGAAGATCATGAGTGTTTTGATCTTGCCGCTGCCGTGGAAGAGTAGCAGTGAGAGGAGGCGGTCCTTGCCCAAGCGGTCCTGTCCGGGTGTGGCGATCATGCCGCCGCCGTAGTAACGGCCGTTCATGGAAGGTGCGAGCCATACTTTCTTGAGAGAGAACTTCTGGCCGTCGACTTCGATCTCTGCGTTTGTGGGCTTGTAGTGGAAGAGCAGACCCTTAACGGCGATGCCTGCATAGTCAACCTTCAGCTTGCCGGCAGCTTTCTGTTGGTCGCCGACTTCGCAGCAGTAACCGTCGATGCCGTAGCCGATGCCGTTGATGAAACGTTTCTTCATTCCGTTTACTTCGACAAAGGGAAGATCCTTGATATATTCGTTGATAACGACCGGATCGTCACCGATCTTTCTGCCGAGATCGTTCCAGAAGTCGTTGCCGCTTCCCGTGGGATAGAAGTAGATCGTCTGAGTAATGTCGAGACCGTCTGTGTAGTTGATGAAACGGTTGAGCGTACCGTCGCCGCCGCAGAGGATGACTTCGTCATCTGCCTTAAGACCTGTCATGAATCCTTTGGGATCGGTGATCTTTAAGACATCCTGGAAGATCACTTCCTTGCCGTTCAGAAAGTCCTTGAGGCCCTCGGCCTTTTCCTTACCGGTGCCATTGCCGGAAAGTTCATTGTACAGTACGTATGTTGACATAGTCTTTCTCCTTGTCGGTTTTTTCTATAAAGTTCAGCATAAGGTCTCTGGCGTAATCACCGATGTCGTTGCAGCGCCGGGCCTTGACCTGCTCTGCCGACAACACGTCCAGAACTTCAAAATAGATATCGCTTCTGTGAAGGGGATAGTTCTTCTTCATCTTCTCGGCACCGCTGATGCCGCAGATGACCAGAGGAACATTTGCCTTCTGGGCGATCTTGAATACACCGTTATGGAAGGGCAGAAGTCCTTCGCCGAAATTTCTTGTGCCTTCGGGATATACTGCGAAAGAGACCTGATCGTCTTTGATGAGGTTTGCGGCTCTATCGATGGTGACCATGGCTTTTCTCGGATTCTCGCGGTCTATCGAGAGGAAGCAGCAGCGTCTGATGATGTTGCCCCAGAAGGGAACGTGGAAATTGGCTTCCTTGGATATGAACGCGACGTCGTAATCCTTCAAAAGATACCAGGTCGTGATGGGGTCTAATTTGGAACGGTGGTTGCAGACGAGCATGAATCTCGAGTCTGTGGGGATCCTCTCCATGCCTTTGGTGTGGTAATGAACGCGGCCGAAGAAGACGAGGAGCCATGTCGAGCTGTTAAGGAGCCAGCGGTAGTAGGCGCTGTGTTTATCGTAGTTCTTCTTGGTGTCGACCAGACATGCGCTCGCGAAAAGCAGCAGACAATACTGCAGGAATCCGGAAACAATAAACAATAAAATCCAAATGATTAATTTCATATTTGGCCCCCCTTCCGCTAATAATACAGCAAAACCCCTGTGAATATAAGAAGACATTGATTTTTTCTCTTTTTTATAGGCAAATCGAAAACAAGATGCGCAATTAATGCCTGTTTTCGAGGGGTTGCGCAGGAAAAAATACAAAACTTGCGAATGAGAAGGAACAATCGCAAGAAATGTAAAGTCAAGGCAGAAACACAAAACTTGCGCCCTTTATTTATTGAACATCCCCTAAACCCCAAGTCTTGTCTATTTGTCCATTCTTGCTGTATCATTAACCGAGGTAAACTGCGAAAATTCAATTTTCGGGGAGGTATTATGAAAGGTAAAATTTTCAAGCTCATTGCCGGTGTATTGGCCGGCATGTTCCTTCTCAGTGGCTGCGGCCAGACAACACCTACAACTGTTGCAGGCCCGCATGATGTTCCGCTCAGCATTGCTGCGGACTTCACAAAGAAGGAAAACAAGGGTGGTAACTGGGTCACATACGGTGACTGCAAGGTTACTCTTAAGGACGGTACAGCCGTAATCACAAACCGTGCGGCAAGCAACTGCGGTATCGCAATTCCTTGTCCGGACTACAGAGGCAATACTGTCCAGGCTTCAGTCAAGGCAACTACAGAGAACGATTCCTTAACAGTATCATTGAGATACGAGATCTTCGGAAACGTTTCTTATGTAAACATCGCTCCCGGCACGCCTAATGAGGCAGGCATCGTTGAGATCACCGGCTCTATCGAGATCCCGGCTAACGCTGAGAACTCAATGATCTATCTCGAAGCAAATGACGTAAGAGATATCACGGTTACATCTTTCGAGCTCAGCATTGTCGGTGAACTGAACAACCTCACAGGCGTACCTGTTGAGTCACTCACAGATCCTACAAGCACACCTTCACTGGCTGCTGCATATGCTGACTACTTCAAGTTCGGTGTTGCATCTCCTGCTACAGTCATGACGAATCCCAACGACGGATTCAGACAGATGATCCTCACACAGTTCAACTCCGTAACACCTGAGAACGAGCTCAAGCCTGAGAACGTACTCGATGCAGCTGCGTGCCTTAAGGATCCTGCAAAGTACAATGAGAGCCCGGCTGTTCATTTCGACGCTGCAAAGCCGATCTTAGACTTCTGCAAGGAGAACGGAATCTCCATGAGAGGCCACACACTCATCTGGCACTCACAGACACCTTCCTGGTTCTTCTATGAGAACTACGATGTCAACGGACAGCTCGCAAGCAGAGACCTCATGCTCAAGAGAATGGAGAACTATATCGACTCCGTCATCAACTACTGCGAGAAAAACTATCCGGGCGTTATCTATGCTTGGGACGTCTGCAACGAGTGCATTGACGACAGCAGCGGAATCAGACAGAGCTACTGGACACAGACGATCGGTGACGACTTCGTAGAGAAGGCTTTCGAGTTCGCAAGAAAGCACGCTCCTTCCAATGTCCAGCTCTTCTACAACGATTACAACGAATATCAGGGATCCAAGCAGGATGACATCATCAAGCTTCTCAAGCCTATCGCTGCTGCAGGCAACATCGACGGTATGGGCATGCAGAGCCACATCAGCTCCGGCCTTGATCCTGATTACTACATCTCAGCAGCTAAGAGATATGCTGACGAGCTCGGTGTCATCATCCACATCACAGAGCTTGACGTAACAGCTCCTAAGTCTGCTAACCCTATGTACGACCAGGGCGTTTACATGCAGAAGCTCTTCACGGCAATCATCGAGGCTGACAAGGCAGGCGTTCCGATCGAGTGCGTTACTGTCTGGGGTCTCACAGATGACATGAGCTGGAAGTCTTCCACAAAGCCTTTGCTCTTCTACGGCAATCTCTCACCCAAGCCCGCTTACGAAGGCGTTATGTGCGCTGTAAACGGCGGTGAAGTCGCTAAGCCGGCTGACTATGTTGAGCCCGTAGTAGACACAACACCTTTCATCGAGGACTACGAGGACAAGTCCTTCACAGGCGGTCCGAGATACAGCTCCGTCCAGAAGATCGTAGGCGACGCTTATGAGGGCGACTGGTGCCTCGAGAACTCCGAAGGCTACGATACTTATGACGGCTACGCAGTCGACGTCAGTAACTACGCAGGCCACACGATCCACGTATCCTTCGCTATCAAGTCTGCTGCAGACCAGTGCTGCCTCACAGCTGATATCGACGGCACATGGCCTCACCTCGCAGAAGTTCCCACAGGAACAGGCGAGTGGGTATTCGTTGAGTGCGACTACACAGTAGAGCCCGGTGCAACTCTCCAGATCTATTGGGAGAGCTCCGATATGAGCCCGTTCTATCTCGACAGCCTCAAGATCGAGACAACAGACTGATCGGATAATTGATCTGAATTATGAGGGCCCGCGCTTTTAGAGTGCGGGCTCTTTTATGTGTGGGAGTAGTTTTCGCGCCTCTCGAAAGTGTGAAAACCCGGCTGTGCGTAAAACGTGCCTGAATCGGGCTAATTCACGCACGGATTTGCGCATTTTTCGCCAAACTAGCGTAAAACCGTGCCTAAAACTGCCCCGATCGCGCACGGATTGCGCACGGCTAGACGAATGCTGAAAAAGTGTACGGATCTCCCCCAAAATAGACACGATTTCAGCATTATTCAAAATAGTGTACGAAAAAGTGTGCGAATCACCCCGAAAACAGACACTTTTTCAGCACTGACATCCGCATTTCGTGTGAGTTTCCGTGAATGGTTTTCGCGCCGGGCCTCTCGAAAAGCCGGTGACGGAATCGGAGTGTTTTCCGAGCGCTCTAAGCCCGCACATTTGCATTTCTCCTGCACCTAATTTATTCTTTTCTAATATGGGAAAAGGTAATCTTATCAGGACGCAAAAACTCGGTATCGATATAGCCGCCTGCGCTGTATGGTCTTTGTTTGTGCTCATTCTTACGGGCTGCAATCTGGCGTTCCTTAACCCGGTAAACATCGCGATCCTGATAATCGGTTTTATCGGATTCTCGATCGTCATCGTCAAAAACGGGGACGGCAGCAAGGCAGAGCGCATCATGGCGTTCATCACCATCGTTGCGATCGCCGTCAGGACTTTCTATGTGCTCTATACCGGCGCTGATCAGAGACAGCACGATATGGGCGAATTCGATACCGATCTCGGGCTGAATTATCACGCCGAATATATCGAATACATTCTCGAGAATCACAAGCTCTTAAATGAGGATATCACTCTTCACTGGCAGTTCTACCATCCGCCGCTCCAGCACATAATCTGCGCAATCTTCTTCGGCATCTACAGAAAGTTGGCGCCCGGTCTTGCGCACAACTGGGACGCGCTCCAGGCACTGTCGTTATTCTATTCGCTCGTCACGCTTGCTGTCTCGAAAAGATTCATCAAGCACTGGAACATAACGCCAAAGGGCAATATCCTTGCTTATCTTACAGTCGCTGTTCATCCGCAGCTGATCGTATTCTCGGGTGCTCTTAATAACGACCCGCTCTCTGTCATGTTCGCGATAGCGGGACTCTACCTGGCATTCGTCTGGTACCAAGAAGAAAAGAGGTCATTCTTAAAGCTCATGGGCATATCGCTTTGCGTGGGCCTCGGCATGATGGCCAAGCTCTCCGCGGGCGTCATCGCTGTGCCTATCGGATTCATAATGCTCAAGGCATTCTTCGAGTCAAAGAAAAAGCTTCTTTACGCTTTGCAGTACTTAGCATTCATCGTGGTCTGTGCGCCTTTGGGATTGTGGTACCAGGTAAGATCTTACATCCTTTGGAAGGTGCCTATCACTTATGTTGCAAGGCCCGATGTCGTGCTCAATCCGGGACAGATCATCGAGAAGATGCCGTTCTGGAAGAGGTTCTTATCGTTCGGTGACGGCGTTGATTACAACATCATCACGGAGACTCTGGATGCGGCTGTTTTCGACGGCGATTATTACCGCGAGCACATGCTCATGGCACTCATCGGATATCTGCTCCTGGCGTCGTTTACGGTGCTTACGATAACTATCCTTTTCAATCTTATCGTGACCTGGAAGAAGGGCAGGAACTTCGCAAATCTCGTGATGACGATACTTCTTGTCGCTGAGCTCGGCTCTTATGTTTACTTCTGCTTCAGCTATCCTTACACTTGCACGATGTCTTTCAGATACATCGTTCCGACGATCATCGCGGGCGCTTATTACACGGGCAGATCAAAGGAGATCAGCCCGAGACTTCTGTCGACTATTACGGCTGCGGCGACTTATGTTTTCGCGGTGGTATCAATAGTTTTCTACTGCCTCGTCTGGATCAAAGACTAAACGCCCTCAAGTAATCCGGCATCCTTTTGGCATAAAACAGGTGACATTTTCCTGTTTCCTATTTCAAATTCGCAAAAATAATTTATAGTGAGATCGGGATAATAGGAAATCATTGGAGGTTATTTATGAAAAAGCTGAAGATGCTGTCTTTAGCTATGGCAGTTTTAATGCTGGCGCCATTGCTTTTCGCGTGCTCGAAAGGCAAAAGCAAAAACACCAAGGTCAAAGAAAGCGATCCGTGGTTTGAATCCGTAAGATTCGATCTGGAGCCTGAGCGTCTGCCTACCGAGATGTACGAAGGCAGTGTCGTAGGGTACAGCAACGGCAAAGTTTTTCACTTATATAATCTTACGAATCTTGCTGATTACGACGATTACAGAAGAGCTTTTATCGATACCTTTGATGAGCAGGGGCAGATGTTAAGCCGTGTAAAGGTCAAGGCTCCTGAGGGCTATGAGATCGATACGTTCTTGGGGCTAAAGCCCGACAGCGATGGAAAAACGGCTGAGGTTCTGGCCAGATTTTTTGCGACAGGCTCATTTGAGACAGGACTGTTCACGCTGGATCTTGAGAGCGGCGCTGCATCTAAGCCGAGGCTTTTTAAGGGCAAGGATGGAGGCGAGCTCTCGATAGAAGACGGGTTTATGGCGTGGGCCGGAGTCGCAAATGTTTACAGCGCAGGAGATTATTATATTCCCGTCATCTATTCCCAGGGCCAGGGAACAAGTCTTAAAGCGAATGCTTTTGTCTACAGAGGCTCCGAATATCTTTCAGAGCTTGATATGACCGGACTTCCGGAGTTTTATGCGCTCGATTCATTTTCCTTTAATGCCGTTGCCAAAACAGTTTTAACTGTCGGATATTCGCGTAATGGAATGATGGTCCTTGAGTTTGATCCGGAGACCGGAAAATGCGTAAAAAGCGAGAATTATACCGTGCAGCTTGAAGACGAAGTCAGCCTGGCAGATTACCATACGGTCGCAAGCGGAGAGCTTTATAAGATCGATACGCTCGGCAATATTACAATGTTCGACATGCAGTCCCAGGAGGTTAAGACCGTCATTGACAACAACTGGTATACGCCTTATTTTTCTGACCTGTCTGAAGATGTAGAGCTTATAGACTGCACGGAGAGCTCGGCTGTAATCTTCTCGAGCAAGACCACTGCTTATTCAATAAACATTGCCGGCATGGATGAGACGGTTACTATCCTGAAAAAGGCCGATAAAAACCCGCATGCGGGAAAGCAAGTTATCGAGATCGCGACGCCTATTGATAAAGACATAACGGAGTATCTGTCCAATGCCATTTATGAATTCAACAGGACAGATAGCGAATATCTCATAAGGGTCTGGAGCAAGTATAAGACAGGCATTAAAGCGGGAAGGGATTTCTCGATCTTAAATGTTGATGACGAGAAGCTTTATACGATGATCCAGGAGCTTAACGGAGACGAGGCGCCTGATCTCGCGGTAGGCATCCAGAATAATTACGCGATGAGAGATGAAGTATTCGAAGACCTGACAGGATATCTGGACCAGGAAGTTATGGATAAGCAGTTTGCCAACATCATTGAAGCTTCGAAGATCGGAGGCAAGCAGTACTTCCTTCCTGTAACGCTTGAGATAGAGGGCCTTGTAACGGATACGAGCCTCGTTGCGCCGGGCGCCGTTGGGATTACTTTCGAGGACTTTGAGAAGATGATAGAAGAAGACCTGGACGGATTCTCGCCCTACGATTATCCGATGTCGACATACAACTACAAGAAGGATTTCATCCTGTCCTGCATTGATACAAAGGCTGCGATCGAAGGCGATAGCGTAAACTTCGGAACGGACCAGTTTTATAAGACAGTCGAGTACGCTGATATATTATTTACTCAGGACGGATATACAAAACCCGATGATTTCGAGTGGGCAGAAGAGACTGCCAGACCCCGCAGCGCATGCCGCTATGAGCGCGTGGAGAGCTTTGTTGATTTTATTCACGCGTGCAAGTCGTCTGAAGGAAACTACACGATAATCGGCACTCCGTCCGTTGATGCTTCAGGCCCCAGATTCAGGGCTATAGAGACGATCTCGGTCACCAGTTCTTCTGACATGAAGGAAGGCTGCAAAAAGTTCATCAACTTCCTTTTTGCGGGCGCAGGTTACGGCGGCACTTCAAAAGAATTCTTAAATCTCGTTACCAACAAAGAGATAATGGCCAGAAACATCTCGATGATCCTTGATAAGAATAATACCGGCTATGAATCGGATGTTGAATTGTCCCAGTATATGGATTTCCTTTCAGAGGACTCGAAAATATTCGGCTACAAGCTTGCCACCAAAGACATGGAAGACAAGATGATGGAGAGCCTTTCTACGATCTCGACATACTATTACGACGACCCGGTAATAACAGCTTTCTTAGTAGAAGAGATCGAGCCTTATTACGCGGGCGACCGCACGCTCGATGACGTGGTAAAGATCTTAAATGACCGCGCGAATAAATACGTTAAAGAAATGTAGGATACTTATCCTTCATAACACTCTCCGAAAAGCGCAGGGCCTTTAAATGACTCTGCGCTTAATTTATTTCCGATTCGGGATATAATGTTCTCGAAAAGATTTAGCAAAAAGGAATCCTAAATGAAGGTAAGATTCGAACAGGTTGATTCGCCCGAAAAGGAAGAAGCGGTCATCAGGGCACAGTCACAGACTGAGGATATAAAGGCCGCCATAGATCTTCTTGAGGGAAACGAGAGAAAGATCCCGCTTCTTAAGGACGGCAACAACGTCTTCGTGGAAACGACGGCTTTATATTACATGGAGTCCGTGGACAAGAAGACTTTTGTTTATTCACGTTCCGGCTGTTATGAGACAAGGCTCAGGCTATATGAGTTAGAAGAGACGTTGGGCGCGTATTTTCTCAGGGTCTCCAAGTCTATGATCGTCAACTTGAAAAAGATAAAATGCGTCCGTTCCGACATCAGCGGAAGGATGGAAGCCACGCTCCTCAATGACGAGAAGATCGTGATATCCAGGGGTTATGTTAAAGAAATCAAAAGGAGACTTGATCTATGACTAAACTCAAACTCCTATTCATGCAGGCAAGCTTCATCTCCACCGGTATCTTTCTGGGTGTCGGCATAGCGCAGCTGATATATCATCTCATGGACGACGATTACGTCGTAAGCTGGTATTTTATTCCGAGTGTTTTGCTGACCGGAATCCTGTGTTCATTCCCCGTGCTTATCTTTGCTTCCGAGAATGCCAAACACTTTAAGTTAAGGATCGCCCTTCATTTCTGTTCTTTGTTTGCCGTCGTATCGCTTCTCGGATGGCTCTTTAAGTGGTATACGAATATCCTGGGTTATGCGGTCGTAATGCTGATATTTGTCGGAGTGTATGTTTTCGTGTGGATCACAACGTTATGGATCTACAAAAAAGACGATAAGGAGATCAACTCCGCGCTCGATTCCATAAGAGACGAAGAATAAATAGCGTGGCGCCAGGCATTCCCGCTCCCAAAAACTGCTTCAATCCCTGCCGTGCGTGAAACGTGCTTAAAACCGGACTAATTACGCACGGATTTACGCACTTTTCTTAAAACTAGCGTAAAATCGTGCGCGAAAAGGCCTATTTTACGCACGAATTACGCACGGGCATTTCCCGGGTTTATCTACACTCTCCAAACCCCGTTTTCCGCAACTTGGTAGCCCCTTTTTGCAACTTGGTCTTCTAACTATTTCCTTTTCTCCCGATTGATTGAAGAATGTGCTCAAGCAAACAAGAACACATGGAAAGGGAGAAAGAAATGAACATTATCGAAGTAAGAGACCTTACCAAGAAATACGGCGAGCACCACGCAGTAGACGGTATCAGCTTTGATGTCAAAGAGGGTGAGTTATTCGCATTCTTAGGTGAGAACGGCGCGGGCAAATCCACCACCATCAACATCATCTGCACGATCTTAAGCAAAACATCCGGCGATGTCAGGGTATGCTCACACGTGCTCGGCAAAGAGGACGACAAGATCAGAAAAGAGATCGGCATCGTTTTCCAGAATTCGGTGCTCGATGACGTCCTCACAGTAGAAGAGAACCTCTATACCAGAGGCAGCTACTACGGCTTTAGCAAGAAGCAGATCAATGAACGCATCATGGAGTTTTATGAGAGCTTCGAACTTGGCGAGATCATGAAGAGGAAATACGCCCAGCTCTCCGGCGGCCAGAGAAGAAGAGTCGATATCGTAAGGGCCTTACTCAACAAGCCGAAGATCTTATTCCTCGATGAGCCCACGACGGGCCTCGATCCGAAGTCACGAAAGATCGTATGGGATTACATCACTTACTTAAGAAGAGAGCGCGGAATGACGATCTTTTTGACCACCCACTACATGGAAGAGACGAGGGACGCAGACCATGTCGTGATCCTTGACAAGGGCAAGGTCATCGCGCGCGGAACGCCTTCCGAACTTAAGAGCGAATACACTTCTTCGAAGTTTCTTTGGTATGCGCCAAAGAGCGAAGAGAATGATAAAGAAGCGGCAGCCATAAATCCGGGCTTTGTCTACGATGCAGATCACTACAACATTCTTTTCGATGGGGACATCATCGGAAAGATCAGCGGGAAACGCGAGCTTTTCAATGATTTCGAGATCATCAAGGGCAGCATGGACGATGTTTTCCTGAAGCTTACGGGAAGAGCGATGGAAGCGTGAGAGGAGATTTAATATGCAGGGTTTTATCGGTTTAACAAGAAGAAACGTAAAGATATATTTTAAAGACATTACCGCAGTCTTATTCTCGCTCATGTCTTCGATCATAGTTTTCGTGCTCTATCTCTTATTCCTGAAAGGCACATTCGTTGATGCTATCGAGGGCTCGATGAACGGGCTTGAATCACTCGTAAATAAGGACGACATAGAGATGTTCGTAAATACGATCCTGCTGGTCGGCATCATCGGTTCTGCGACCATCATGATCCCTTATAACTGCCTGCAGACGATAGTCAAAGACCGCGAAAGGAAAGTCGACAGCGACATCCTGGCAACGCCGGTGAAAAGAAGCCAGATCATCTTATCTTACCTTGTGGCAGCAGTGCTCTCGTCATTCATCATGACAGCATTACTTTTGACTTTGGGTCTCATCATCTTAGGCTTCATGGGAAATATGCACATTACGGCTATGGGCATCGCAGCGGCATACGGAGCAGTCTTTTTAGGATGCCTTTCTTCAAGCGCGCTGTTTATGACCATGCTCATCTTCTTCAAGTCATCTTCTGCAGCAGCTGCATTCTTCGGTATCTTAACAGCTGCGTCAGGCTTCGTGATCGGCGCTTACATACCGATCTCACAGTTCTCGTCAACGGTGCAGACCGTATGCAATATCTGTCCTGCAAGCCAGATCTGCGCGCTCCTTAGAAACGCACTTTTATCAGGAATTGCGGATAAGATGAATGACTCCATAGGAGGCCTCGACAACGGATTATTCATAAGCTCCGTCAAGGAAACAATGACATTTAACTGCTCGGTATTTGGGAATCAGATGTCAGTAAATTCGATGTGCATCTACGTGCTTATCTTCACGCTCGTAAGCCTTACGGCGATGGTATTCCTTTACACGAAGGTATACAAAAAGTGAGTGGCCGGGATATCAGCTGCGGACCTTGAAAGAGATCAGCTTGAACAATATTTTCTTGTGAATAGGGAGTCTGGCGGATACCAGCGCCAGGCCCTTATTTCCTGCCTTGATAAATGTCTTCAGGTCATCTGATGTGATCTCTTCGTGACTGAAAGCTATTTTATAGACGACTTCCATTGCTTTTTTAGGAAGGCCTTTTCGCAAATACTTACTCATCAGGCTGTAGTAGTGATAGCGCTTTAATATCTTCCCGCTCATATCTTTTTTGGAGAACCTGATACGCCAGTATATGAACCAGAGAAGCTTTAAGAAAGCTATTGCCAGAACGATGACAAGAAGCGCTATAAGTAAGCCTGACCAATCGACGGATTTTTCTTCTTCCGTTATCTGGTCGGTCACTTCGGGAGTGACTTCTGCTTCTTCAGCCGGCGTATCGTCTGCGGGGAGATCCTCGATAGGATCATATTTTGAACGCGAGAACTTAACATTCTCGATCTCAGGATATGCTGCAGCCACCGCATCGATATTGTAGTACTTAGCGTACTTCTCCATGCCCGGTGTTGAGTCGCCCATGATCCAGCCGTAACCGGGAACATAATATTCGAACCATCCGTGAGCCTGGGTAGAATATACAATACTCTCAGTTCTGGGATACGATCTGGGATCGACATATCCGCGGACATATCTTGCCGGGATTCCGATCATACGAAGCAGTATTACGGTCGTGGTCGCATAGTGAACACAGATTCCGCTCTCGGCATTATTCATGAACCACGAGACAAAATCCGATAAGCCTTCAGGCGGGTATTCGGTATTTACATCATATGGATGGAGGCTCCGGACATACTCGGTGACGGCTCTTACTTTGTCGCAGTCGGACATCTCGGTTCTTCCGAAATAGATATCCAGATACCAGTCGGGAAGAACGTCGCTTAAGAAAAGAGCGTCATGGGTCCTTTCAGGAACCGCAAGGCATATGCCGTAGACATATGCTTCTTCATAAGTCTTGCTGTACAGACCGTCTAACTGTACCGGTTTGGCAGAAGCAGGGTAGATATATGTGCCATCCTGCTCAGCGTTATCGTCGAAGAAAATATATCCGTCGGCCTGGACATTATACGAATCATCGAAATGTATTTCGGACGTACCCACTGTGCAGGTATAGAGTTCATGATAATAAGGAGATATCGCAATATCCGATGGAAGTATCGGTTCGATCCTGACTGAATAAGGGCTGTCCTGCAATTCATATTCGGCGTTTTCTGCATACGGATCCAATGTGTAGTATGCGTTGGTGAGTTTATTCTCTTTATATGTGTCGAGCGATTCGACCTTGAGGTAAAGGCAGAAGCTGGGATCTGTATATTCGCTGTAATATGCATCATCGACCTGCACCGTACCGTTTTGCAGTGCTTTGCCAAGATAACGGAGATTGTAATCTTTATAGACCGTCATGACCTCTCCTTCGGGCGGATCAAAAGGTCCTACCTTGGTCAGGTCGTTATCGGCATGGCGGAGCGATGTGAGCGGATTGAACTCTGCTTTCTCGCTTAGAGGATGAGGATCCTCGTTGCCGTAGATGGCCTTGTCGATGACTCCGAGCATAAAGCTGTCATTGTCTATCCTCGAGACAAAGTTTCTAATTCCGAAAAGAATGTCATTTGCGAGTTCGTTCTGCTTGTAATACTTTACCGGGAAGATCAGGCCCACAACAAATGCATACAGCAGAACGGGTATCGCGAGTACCAGAAGAGCTCTTTCAGCTGTAGCTTTTTTCTTTTTGCGGTATGCGAAAACGAACAGCAGCATTATGACGCCTGATGCAGCGATTACTGTCGAATCCCTTGTTGGAGTTACCGTAGTGTTTGCTATGGCACACCATAGCAAAGGAAGGTAGAGCACGCCGGGGAGAAGTGTTAACTTGCGCTTCGTAATGAAGAGAGTCGTGATCGATGCTGCGATCAGATCATACATTATCAGGAATGTGCAGACAGATTCCTTCCACAGTACGGGGATAGGATAGTTGCCCGGCAGATTGTAATAGACATAGCGCTTAACATAGTAAAGGAATGCCCACCAGCCGATCTCCAGGTGAAGGAAATCGTTATTTACCATTATGAGCAGTGCTGCGATCGTGAGCACTATTACTGCACCGGAAAGATATTTGTTGTTGCTGTTATGAACTGCTGAGAAAAATACCGAACCAACCGCAACACAGATAAATACCAGAGCAAAGCTGAATTTAAGGCTGAAAGCATTGCCGACCATCATGGTAAAGCCGGTGCCTAAAAGCGTCACAACAAAGGCCGGTATCAGTATCTCCACAGCCTTCGGAAGGATCTTTTTTCTGAGTATCAACGAATTGTATTTACGCATCAGGATCCTCCTTCGGTATTCTCATATGAAGGATCTTGGTAAGCGAAGTCTCCAGATCGTTAACGTTCTCAACATCGAAGGAGATCTCGCTCCTGTTAGGCGGAATGATCCTGATCTTGTGAGGTATCTCGCGTTCAAGGAAAAACAGTGACGTAAAGAGGATCTGACCTAAATGCTGATCGAGCTTTGTTCTGTCTTCGCCGAGTTTTAAAACGATACGTGAGTGACCTCCGAATTCTTCCAAAGACTCCTTTACGAGGAGCTGGTCTTTCTTGGCGGATATCTTCCAGTGGATGGTCTTTATGGAATCGCCTTCTTTATAATCCCTGATGTCGTAGATCTCGGAATTCGGCTGTTTTGACTTGCGCAGGTTCTTGGCTTTGAAGCCGTACATGTTCGGCAGGATATCAGGCATTATGGGGACCGGCTTGACCAGGATCATATTCTTGCTCTCATAAGACATGTTCATATGGAAAAATCCCAAAAGATCATAAACGGCAAACTTTGTTACGTTGACTGAATAAGCGCCGCAATGATCGATGGGGACAGATATCTTTGTTGAGCCTTTGTCATGAATGGGAACGACAATGTTTCGCGTTTCCCCGCTCATATGATCGGTGATCGTGAACTCGACTTTGAAGAAAGCGAAGTAGCTGGCAATACCGTATGTGTTAAGCACCAGATACACCGGGTTACCGATATGGGTATCTGTGGGCATTTTTGTGTCATAAGTAAGCTTGGAGGTTGCTATAGCGCAGCTTATAAGCGCAAGGACCGGGATCAGAGGGAGCAGCAAAAGAACATACCAAGAGACCCACATCTTGTAGTAAAGGAAGAAGATGAAGGCCGCAATAGATGTAACCGCGTAGATGATCCACGTCTTCAGCATATTGCTTCTCAGATCTTGGGGACGGGTACGTTCTTGATAATGTCGTTAGCTATCTCTACCGGGCTCATGTCATTGACTTCGGCTTCGGGTGTGAGGATAAGTCTGTGTGTAATGACCGGGATGAATACGTTCTGTACATCCAGAGGAGTAACGTAATTTCTTCCGTTGATATAGGCATAGGCCTTTGCCATGGCGGTGAGGGCGAGAGTGGATCTCGGGCTTCCTCCGCGCTCCAAGTCTTTATGGCCTCTGGTCTTACTGATCAAAACAACGATGTAGTTGATGACTTTCTCGTGAATGAACACTTCGTTGACTTCGCTCTGCATCTTGAGGATCGTCTCGATGTCGCATACGGACTTAACATCATCCAGCGGATTGACGCCGTTCTTACGCGCATCGATCATGGCGGTCTCGGCAGAGATCGACGGATATCCCATCGAGATCCTTATCATGAACCGGTCTACCTGTGAATCAGGGAGCAGGGAAGTACCGGATGAACCTGCCGGGTTCTGCGTAGCGATAACTACGAAAGGCTTAGGCAGCGGGTATGTCGTGCCGTCGACTGTGACAGCGCTCTCTTCCATCGCCTCGAGAAGTGCAGACTGCGTACGTGAAGTCGCACGGTTAAGCTCGTCTGCAAGGAAGAGGTTGTGGAATACCGCGCCCTGCTGGTACTTCATAGTCTCGGTCTTCTTGTCATACATGGAAAAGCCCGTGATATCGGAGGGCAATACGTCAGGAGTGAACTGAACTCTTCCGTAATCGAGGCCCATCGTCTTGGAGAAGGCCAGTGCCATCGTGGTCTTGCCGACACCCGGAACGTCCTCCATAAGGATATGTCCGCCCGCGAGGATACCGGTCAAAGTCTGCGTAATGATATGGTCCTTACCGCAGATAACTTTCTTGATCTCATTGATAATGTTCTCAGATACGGTGTTCATATTGTGCCCCTCTAAAATTGCTTCTTCTAATATACAACAAATCGCGGGGTAAACGTTAGATTAATTTGACGGGTACGTGCCGGAGTCTCTTTCGCCGAGTCGAAAACAGGGACGCATACCGCCAGTGACGCGAAGTGACACGTTTTGCCTCTGTTTTGTGTCATTTTTCGTCACTTCTGAAGTTATTGCCGTGAAGTGACACGTTTTGGTCCTGACTCGTGTCACTTTTCGTCACTGCACACCGCGAAAACGCCCGCCGAGGTCACCGGGCATCGCGCCTCTCTGTGGCACCGCGCGCCCCGAAAAAACCACGCGCCACCCCCAAACGCTTGAGGGGCCGCCCCGCGACCGGGACAGCCCCCCAAGGATCTATTCTAATTAATTTGAGAGGAGGATTATTCTACTTTACCTTCCAGGAATTCATCGATCGAGAAGACCGTGCTGCCCTTGTCTGCGAACATTACGAATCCGCAGGAGCCGAATTCCTTGGCGGCCAGCACGACGGCTTCTCTGGTATCAGCCGCGCCGCTGCCGCTGACAACGTCATTCCATTCTGTGGCACCATAGCTTACGGTGGTGGACGTAACGTTGATGTACTCGTATTTGTCGTCATCTGTCTTATAGACGTAAGTCTTGAATATGATCTCGCCGGATCCGCCCTGGATAACGGCAAACCAATCATCCCTGATCTCCGTCTCGTCAAGATAGACATATAAGCAAGGGAATTTATCACCGGCTGTGTTTACGACCCTTATGCTCTTGGGGAGAGTGTCAAATGACACGCCGCAGCAGGGATAAGTGAAAGCCTGTGTTACTACATCACCGGGCGCCGGAGTGATCTCTTCGACGGTGATTATGACTTCAGTGCCGTCGTACTCGATCCCCACGATCTGAATGTCATAGCCGCCGGTGTTCTTCTCGCCTGCATCGATGATGACCTTGTACGGGTACTCGTCTTCAGAAGCCTCGAAAAGATAAAAGCCCGGCACGGCACCTTCCTGATCTCCGGATCTGGAAGCGGGTTCGATGAGGTAGCCGAGGCCGTTTTCGCTGCCTGAAGACTCAATGGGGTCTCCGGGAGCCATGTCAAATGCACCGCCGGCCTTAGAATCAGCCTGCTGATCATCCGCTGTTTCATCTTCCGATTCACCGGTAGGCGGAGACTCTCTCTCTGTCATGTAATACCTAGCGTAAATATCTCTGCTTTTATCGCAGCCTGCCAGGACGAACGATACTGCCATCAGTGCCGCAATTCCTGTCAAAAGGGCTTTTTTGTACTGTTTCATACTATTACCTCCCATTTCCCTTTGGCTTTATATACTGAATACAGTTATATGGGCGGAAATGTTGCAGTTGAAATGCGTTCCTTATTTAAAAAATTTTCGGGAGCATGCCGGTCAGGCTTTCCGGAGGAGCCTTGCCCGGCGTTATTAAATTCCCGGGTATAAATTTACTATTCAGGAACACATTTTTGTTCGAGGCTGTCAAAGCAGCCCGAAAACAATCACGCGGGCAGAGCGATAATGTATAATGAATAAAGCAATCTACAAAAGGCAGGACAATCCCATGCGCACATTCGAAGGCTTCATGAAGGGCGTAAATATCGGAGGCTGGATCTCCCAGTTCGGTACTTACGACGAAGAACATTTTGACACATACATTCTCGAAGAAGACATCAAGAACATAGCTGAGTTCGGCTTTGACCACGTCCGTGTTCCGGTAGATTACACGGTATTGGAAGACGAGGAAGGCAACATCAAGGAGAGAGGTTTTGCCCATCTTGAAGACTGCAGAAAGTGGTGCGAGAAGTACGGCCTTAAGATGCTCATAGATCTTCACGAAGCATTCGGCTATTCTTTTGATCCGATGAGCAAAGCAGACAAGAGGATCTTCTTCTACGATGCTGATCTCCAGGCAAGATTTTTGAAGCTCTGGAAAGAGATCGCGACAAGATTTAAGGACTACACATCTTATGTGGCTTTCGAGCCCCTTAACGAAGTAGTTCCCGAAGACGTCGCTGATGCCTGGAATGACCTTCTCGCAAGATATATCAAGCTCATAAGAAGCATCGCTCCCGATGCATACATCGTTGTCGGCGGCGTCTGCTATAACAGCGTCACTACAGTTGCAAAGATCGATGTTCCTCTGGACGATCACATCGTTTACAACTTCCACTGCTATGAGCCCATGATCTTCACGCATCAGGGCGCTCACTGGATCGAGAGCATGCCCAAGGATTTCCGCATCGGATATCCGAAGACCATTCAGGAATACAGAGACGCGAGCGACCAGCTCGATGCAGGTGTTGCAGGAGCTATCTATGTTGACGGCATCAGCGAGATCGGCGAGAAATTCTTCGAGGATATTTTCGCGCCCGCCATCGCAAAGGCCCAGGCAGACGGCATGCCCATGTACTGCGGCGAGCACGGCGTTATCGACCTCGCACCCAAGGAAGACGCTTTGCGCTGGATCAAGGACATCCACGCAGTGTTCCACAAGTATGGTATCGGAAGCGCTCTCTGGAATTACAAGGGCCTTGATTACGGCATCTCCGACGCGGCAAATATCGTGATCAAGAACGGCTTAAAGGACGTATTGTAATTCTTCTGAGCTTGCTGTATCATTACACACGAATCTTAGGAACAAGGAGGAACACCAATGAGAAAGACTGTCTGCTGATTTATTAATATCTCGCGGATAAGTTCTTTTTTGTGTGTTCATCTATATTACTTTGAATGATTAAGCCGCGGCTCTTTTGTCCGCGGCTATTTAATTTCAGATTAATCAGAAGTCAATCTGATCCACGAGATTTATACTGTTTAGTGAGCGATTTCCGCACAAGCTCGTTTACGAGCGCGGAGGACCTAAGCGAACTAAATTGTATAAATCGAAACTTATCCGGCGAAGATTCGATTCAGGAGGAATCTTTATGCCAATGATCAATATCAAAGACCTGAGCTTCGGATACGACGGTTCAGACAAAATGCTTTTCAGCGACATCACGATATCGCTCGACACCACATGGAAGCTTGCCCTCGCAGGCCGCAACGGCAGGGGCAAGACCACATTTTTCAAGCTCTTACGGGGCGAATTGGATCACGCGGGGACTATCACCGGCGTGCCGCCTACGGTGCTTTTCCCGATGGACGAACTGCCCGATTGTGAGGAGTGGAAGGTTCGAAAAGAATTAAATCTCATGGGCGCCGATCCCGACATCATGTGGCGCCCGATGGACACGCTCTCGGGCGGCGAGAGGACCAAACTGATGCTCGCTTACCTTTTTGCGGGAGACGGCATCTATCCCTTGATCGACGAGCCCACGAACCACCTGGACAGACAGGGTCGTGAGGCAGTCGCATCGTACCTCGCGTCCAAGGAAGGCTTCATTCTGATCTCTCACGACCGCGCGTTCCTTGACCGCTGCACCGACCATACTCTGGTCATCACAAAGTCCGGCGTGGAGCTCGTGGGCACGACATTCAGCACCTGGTGGGAGAACAACGAACAGCGCCAGGAATCCGAGCTCGCGCGCAATAACCAGCTCAAAAAAGAGATGGGCTCCATCGAAGCTGCCATGAAGAAGAACGCCCAGTGGTCGGGCAAGGCCGAGAGTTACAAGAACAGGGCGAATGCGCCCTCTAAGGTCGCGCAGAATCACTGGACCCGCGCATACGAAGGCGCGAAAGCCAAAAAGCTCATGTCTTTATCCAAGAACTTGGAGCAGCGCAACGAGCGCAAATTAGAAGAGAAACAGTCGCTCCTAAAAGACTTAGAGCGCGAGCAGACCCTGAAGATCTTCGGCTCCACGCACCACGACAAGACGCCTGTCATCTTAAAAGAAGTTACTGTCCTGCGCGACGGCGAGGCCGTGGCAAGCGGCATCAACCTGACTGTCGGCCAGGGCCAGAAGATATCTTTGCAGGGCACCAACGGCTGCGGCAAGAGCACCCTGATCAAGTTCCTGACGGGCGACGAGGCCCTCATGAACGAAGGCGGCTCCTGCATCACGGCTACGGGCGACATCCACATCGCCAAGGGCCTCAAGATCTCATACGTCGGCCAGGACACGTCCGTGCTCCGCGGTTGCCTTTACGATATCGCCGATGAGCGCGGCTGCGACAAGACGCAGTTTTCTACGATCCTCGTCAAGATGGGTTTTACCAAAGAGATGCTCTATCGCGATGTCGACGCGCTCTCCCTGGGCCAGAAAAAGTTCGTCATGCTCGCTCTGTCACTGTGCGAACGGGCCGACATCTACCTCTGGGACGAGCCTTTGAACTACATCGACGTCTATATGAGAAAAGAGATCGAACGCCTTGTCAAAAACAGTGATGTAACAATGTTATTTGTCGAGCACGACAAGGCTTTTGTCGAGAACGTGGCTGACGAATGCTTTGAGTTCGGGGCGGAGTGAGGGGACCGGATCACGGACGGATCATGCATGGATTACGCACGGATCACGGACGGATCACGCACGGGTCACGGACGGACCACGCACGGCCGGAAAAATGCTGAAAAAGTGTACGGAACGCCCCCAAAATTGACACGATTTCAGCACTTTTCGAAAAAGTGTGCGAAAAAGTGTACGAATAGGCCCGAAAATAGACATTTTTTCAGCACTGCCCGGGAAGAGCCCTTCCGGATTCAAAAAATCCGGGCAGAACCTCCACAAAAACCATGTAAAAAAGGCTGCCACCAGGGCAGCCTTCTTAATTCAACACGAAAAAATTATTACTTCAGGATCTCTGTGAGTGCGTCACCGAGTGCTTTGAAGAATGCGTTCTCGGCTGCGGTCTTGTCCATGACGCCGCCTACGCCGGGGCCGCCAACGGGGATGCCGCCTACTGATACGCCTGAGCTTGAGCTTACCGTAACCTTGGAAAGCTTAGCCTTAGTGCCCTTAACCGTGAGGTTAGCCTTCATCTTTGAAGGACCGTTGAACGAGATGTGCTTGCCGAAAAGTCCCTTCTTGAGCTCGTAAGGACCTGTGATCTCCGAAGGAAGGTTTGCGCCTTTTACAAGCTCCATAAGCTCTTCAAGCGTGTATTCCTTGCTCAGCTCGTAAGTTCTCTGAGTGTCCATTGCACCTGCTAACGTATCTGAAAGACCCATAAAATGCCTCCTGTTTTTAATCCGGTCTTCGCCGGTTCTTAAATAATTATAACCTTACCTCAAAAAATCTTTACAGGCAAAAACATTCCGGAATGGATATTTTTGGGAAGGGCGGCAAAGCGGGAAAGAGACCCCGGCAAAGGCGACGGAAAGAGCCCCCGGCAAGGACGGCGGAAGGAGCCCCCGGCAAGGGTGCTTTTACTCCTCGTCCAGAGGCTTAAAAACACCTTTAAGGTCGGTGGAAGGATTCTGGCTCTCCCAGAGCTCGAATTCGTTATCGGTGGTGCCGAAGATCTCCTTTTCACGGGCGAGCTGCGCGGCTTGTTTCTCTTCAGCGGCACGCCTGTATTCGGCGATCTCTTCATCAGTGAGTCTCCTGACGCGCTCAAAGGGCTTGGGCTCTGTGGAAGGATCGTCGATCCTCTTGGCGTACATGCGGCAGAAAGAGCCTCTTTCTTCTTTGTTCAAGCGGTCTTTGCGGGCTGTGAAAGATACGTATGCTTTGTAATCGGAAACGCCTCCGCGGCTGTCACCGATGTTATTTGATCTATCGAGCAGCGTGCCGAAGATCAGGCAGGCCAAGCCGAATCCTACACCTGAAGCAAACAGAAATGAGAGGAATTCGATCATATCATCACCCCTGTCTCTTCTTCGTGAAGTTGAACATCTTCTTGTCCTGCGTGAGCTGGATGTTCTTGACGACCTTTATTATCTTGCGGATTCCGACGGAGAACAGCGCGATAATGCCTGCGACGAGAAGTGCGATGAGCTTGCCTCTGCTGTCGCTGCCTGACGAAGACGAACGGCCTGCAAAAAATACCGGCAATGTGTATCTGAAAACAAAGTAAGCCGCTGTCGTTGCAACCGCACCGAAGGTGAAGAGCAATGAGTAGAACAGGCCCTTGTTCCAGGGAAGCGCGCATACGACTTTTCCCGTATCTCCGTTGACGAGAATGGTGTTGGGCTTGCCTTTGTATTTGAAGGTGATGAACCACGCGGGCAGCATCGCATAGACCATATTGTTCTCGATCTTCACTGAAGGAATCGAGGATACGATCTTCTTGCGGCTGGCGCGGACATCGTCCATAGCTTCTTTCTCAAAGAATTCTTCGGCTCTTTTAAGAGTGGCGCGCTTCAGGTCGATATAAGTGACGTCAGAGACATTCGAATAGAAGCCTGCAAGATAGTCCTCATCGAAGGGCTTGAGATGGCTGAGCTCGAACGGCTCAAGGCGCGAGCTGCTCTCATCCGACAGCGCAAGTGAAGCATCGATAGGGAAACGTGTAAGCTTCAGCTTTCCGGCGCGTCCGAAATATCTCGTGACGGTGCTCTTGCCGCTCCTTACCTGTCCCTCGATTACGGCCGCATTCGTATAAGATGCGTTTATGATCCAGTAAGGAAGATAGATGCCTCTGATGCAGTCGATCGAAAAGTTCTTTATCTCCTTAGGGATAAAGAGACCGCTGTTGATCTTCTTGTGCACGAGCTCGATGGCCTTCTCTTTTGTGATGGAGAAGGGCATAACAAACTCGGGGCATTTCTGCTTCGCGATCCTGCTGAATACGACATTTGAGTTGCCGCAGTAAACGCAGGTCGTGGAAGCCTCCGTACCGTTGATGATGATCTCGCCGCCGCACTCGCTGCACGAATAAACGTAGCAGTCCATGAGATCCTTGTCCTTGGTGTTATAGATGCTCTCCATGGACTCGGCTCTGAGATCCTGTCTGTACTCTTTGGATTCAGCCTCGACTTCTTCCGGCAGAAAAGATGAACCGCATGAAGAGCAGTACATTTTCTGCTTTGCCGGATCGAAAACAAGCGGGTGGCTGCAGTTTTTACATAGTGTTGCCATTTTCTTATCCCTTTTCCCAAAATTTTCTTATTCCATTACGGAATATATTAATATATTTGGGCGCCAAATCAAGAATAATCGGTTCTGCCCCGGATCAGAACGGGCAGCGGTTTAGCGCTATAATATTTTCGAGACGGCCGGACATGATGTGTCTAAAAGCCCCAAAACACGGCAATTCTCGCTTTGTGTCGTGTTAATTTCAGGGCTAAAGCCGTATCCTGAACCCGAACCGGAAGGAGGCAGAAGACCTTGGATCAGAAGAAAACAGGACAGTTCCTGAAGATGCTCCGGAATGAAAAGAAGCTCACCCAGGAACAGCTCGCGAAGCAGTTTAATGTCAGTAACAGATCAGTCTCAAGATGGGAGACCGGAACCAATCTGCCTGATATTTCTTTGCTGGTCGAGATAGCCGATTTCTATGATGTCGACGTAAGGGAGATCATAGACGGGGAAAGGAAAAGCGAGATGATGGATAAGGAGACCAGAGAGGTCGCCGACAAGATGGCGGTCTATGCGGGTAATGAGAAGAGTAATCTTTTAAGGGGAATTCAGGTTGCAAGTATTATAGGCGTGGTCATTTCGATCGTTGCAATCGTCTTACAGACGTTGTCCTACGAGCCGGATCTGAAGCGTGCAATAGCAATCCTTGCGACGTTCACAGGATTCGTGATAATGTGCATAATCACGCTCTATGTAACGGGTGTTCTCCAAAAGATCGGCAAGCACAGAAAGGCTGTCAAAGCCATAAAGATAACGACGATCGTGCTGCTCGCGGTCGTTACACATTATTTGTTGATGGCGGCTCTTGTCATAGGCTTTTTTGCCGCATCATTTTATGGTGCCAAAGTTGAAGTAAGCACGGATCCGGGTGAATATAACAAGTACATCCACGGCGGCAAGAATAACGAATATGCGATGGGCGATGGTGAGATGTTCGATGTTTTCCCGCAGACGATACCGGCTAACGCTGACATAACAGATTATCAGCTGACTTACTACAATCCGTGGGACGGCCAGTACGTCGTTTACATGACACTCGATTATAAGAGCGGTTACGAAGATGAGGCCGCAAGACTGTCGGGCATCGGAGTCGAAGATTACACAGGTATCTACTCCGTAACAGGTGCACCGGACGGATATAAATTGATCGCGATGGACTCCGACGATTACAGCGGTTTTGTTTACGCGATGGTGCCCGAAAATGCAGAAGGCAACACGAAGATAACCTATGTTGCCATCGTGTTCTGCAACTATTTTCTGGATCTTGATGTTCACGATTACATGAAGGAAGAATACCTGCTCAAGGGCTTTGATGCGACCGACGACAATCCTTACAGAAAAGAAATGTTAGACGAATAAAAACAAGCCATCTGATATACATCCGAACTGTTATCGTGAAGAATAGTAATTAATTCAGATAACAGGGAGGATAACGTCGTGGCAAAAGCATTGGTAGCGTACTTCTCGGCAAGCGGAGTTACGAAGAAACTTGCAGCTGATCTGGCAGGAGCGGTCGGGGCGGATATTTTCGAGATCGTGCCTGAAGCTCCTTACACAAAAGCAGACTTAAACTGGATGAATCCCAGGAGCAGAAGCTCCGTAGAGATGAAGGATCTGTCATGCAGACCCGCCATCGCATCCAAGGTCGAAAACATGTCCCAATATGATGTGGTTTTTATAGGGTTCCCTGTATGGTGGTACAGAGAGCCCTCTATCATTGATACTTTCGCGGAGAGCTATGATTTTGCGGGCAAACTGATAGTGCCTTTCGCGACATCAGGCTCCAGCGGAATAGGTGATTCCGGCAAGAATATCGAAGCTCTGGCAAAAGGCTCCAAAGCTGATGCCGGCAAGAGATTCCCCAAGAAAACAACGGCTGCCGACCTCAAGGCATGGGCCGAAAAATTCTTATGATCTACGGAGGCACACTAAATGTTAGACCTTAAAGGCAAATGGGCACTTGTAACAGGCGCTTCCAGAGGCATCGGAAAGCTCGCCGCAAAGAAGATGGCAGAGCAGGGCTGCAACCTTATCCTGCAGAGCAGGAGCGTGGAGCACACCGCATCTCTTGAAGAAGAGATCAAGGCAATGGGAGTTGACTGCAAGTCCTTTGCAGCAGACTTAAATGACATTCCTTCGGTTCTTAGAATGTGTGAGGACATCGATGCTCTGGGTGTTGATGTCGATATCGTTTTGAACAACGCGGGACTTCAGATCGCGTACAGGACCGACTACTGCCAGACACCCGCAAACGATTACACCGTAAGCTTCAATGTCAATACGATAGCGCCTGCAATGATCTGTTATCACTTCCTTCCCAAGATGGTTGAAAGAGGCTTCGGACGCATCGTAAACACTACGAGCGGCATCGACAAAGAGCCCGAGCAGGCTGGCTATTCCGCAGCCAAGGCGGCGCTCGATAAGATCACAAAGGACATGGCTTCAAGGCTTTCCGGTACAGGTGTCGCAATGAACCTCACAGATCCCGGCTGGTGCAGGACAGACCTTGGCGGTCCCAATGCGCCGAACGCTCCCGAGAGCGCCATCCCCGGAGTCATTGTCGGAGCATTTGTTGACGACACGATTAACGGACAGATCTTCCATGCGCAGGACTTCGCGGGAATGACGATCGAAGAAGCAGTCAAAAGTATCAAATAAAAGGAGATAATGCATGGAAAACTTCACATTCTACTCACCCACAAAGTTCGTTTTCGGCAAGGGCACAGAAGCGAAGGCAGGCGAGCTCGTAAAGGCCTTCGGAGGATCTAAGGTCCTCATCCATTACGGCGGCGGAAGCGTTGTCCGTTCAGGCCTTTTGGACCGCGTAAAGGCTTCACTTAATGAAGCAGGTATTCCTTATGTGGAATTGGGCGGCGTTAAGCCGAACCCGAGGAGCGGCCTCGTTTATGAAGGCATCGAGCTGTGCAAAAAAGAGGGCGTTGATTTTGTCCTTGCAGTAGGCGGCGGAAGCTCCATCGATTCATCCAAGGCGATCGCTGCAGGTGTTGTTTATGACGGCGATTTCTGGGATTTCTACTGGGGCAAGCCGATCGAGAAGGCTCTTCCCGTAGGTACCGTTCTTACTATCGCGGCAGCAGGCAGCGAAGGCTCCGGCGACTCCGTTATCACCAAGGAAGAAGGCATGTATAAGCGCGGCGCGAGCGGCGAGGGAATAAGGCCCAAGTTCAGCATTCTTAACCCTGAGCTTACACAGACACTTCCTGCTTATCAGACAGCATGCGGCATCACGGACATCATGGCGCATCTTTACGAGCGCTACCTCACAAACTCCAAGGATGTTGAAGTTACCGACAGGCTTATCGAAGCGCTCCTCATCACAATGAAGAACGAAGGCCCCAAGGTAATCGCTGATCCTAACGATTACGAAGCGCGCGCAAACATCATGTGGGCAGGCACAATGGCCCACACCAATTCCTGCGGCGTCGGCAGATCCCAGGACTGGAACAGCCACAACATCGAGCATGAGCTGTCAGCTCTTTACGACTGCGCGCACGGTGCAGGTCTTGCGGTTACTATGCCCGCTGTTTTCAAGTATGTAATGAATCACGACGTTGCCCGCTTTGAGCAGGCCGCGAAAAGAGTATGGGGCGTAGAGACCGCTGAAGAAGGCATCGAAGCTTTCAAGAAGTTCCTCATCTCCATCGGCATGCCTTCGACATTGGGCGAGCTTGGCGGCAAGGAAGAAGACATCCCTACGCTCGTTAAGAACCTCTGCTACGGCGACGGCCGCGACGGCACGATCTCCGGATTTGTCACTCTCGATGAGAATGACTGCGCAGAGATCTACAAGATGATGATCTGATCTTGAGATTTCCTGATCCGTTTCAGGTTGATTTCAGGCAGGGGGTCAATAATACGGTCATTGGAACATAAAAGTTTTCATGCCCTCCCCCTAAAAATCGAGCCCGGGTTTTAGCACCCCGGGCTTTCTGTTATGCGGACAATAACCGGACAAAGGCTTGGCGCAACTTGAAAACAGTAATCCAAGATGTATAATCTAAACATAAGAGGTGCTATCCACAGACGGTTACCTCAGATTAGTTACTTAAAGTAGCCGGTTCTT
>JAEEGF011868232.1_pt1 | contig 34628 bp, 34 predicted proteins | sample 9134171 | NCBI WGS metagenome assembly JAEEGF01 (sample SAMN16246542, study PRJNA631951) | gut metagenome | biome: gut microbiome; feature: rumen; material: AP-attached | host: Bos | place: Iran: Karaj | collected 2018-10
CCCTCAAACCATACTGATTCCTTCTTTGTCTCTCTTTCAAAACAAAAATTGCCCAAACCATAAACAATTGGCTTTTCTTTGTAAAACTCATAGCCGCTGAAACAATGTTGATGATGATTGATTACAGCATCAGCTCCTGCATCTATAAAAAAACGATAAGTCCGGACCATTCGTGGGGTCGGTAGCTGATAATATTCAACACCGCCATGTACGATTACTATCACTTTGCCTGCTTTGAGTCTCGCTTCTTGAATGGCGTTATATTGGGATATGGCATCCAACGGATTACAACCGGCGCTGTTGTCTGTTGCTATACAGAACTCATGCTCACAACAGTTGATGAATGCAAATGTCTCATCTCCAATCTTCGTGTATAAAGTCTGTTGGGCTTCTGATAGGTTGCTGCCCGCTCCAACATGGTCTATTGTATGGGTGTCAAGTTCCTTTAAGGTGTTAAGAACAGCTGCTTCACCATAGTCGCATAAATGGTTGTTCGCTAAAGTGACACAGTTAAAACCAGCGTATTTTAGCGCTTCTGCCACGCTGTTGTTGCATCTTAAATGTGGGCCTGTCTTCTTGATGGGTTCGCCTGCACCTTCTACTATTGGACATTCTAAATTCACTATGGCATAGTCGCTGTGTCCTATCACAGATTTCGATTCTTCAAGAACATCTGCGTATCGTGATTCATCAAATAGGCGGGCTACACGGTCACGTGGACTCATATCACCGGCTATAATAATCTCCGTCATATTGTTCTTACTTTTTCTTCTTCCGTCTCAGCCGTTTCATTAGCTTCAACGAGTGGTATTTGTTCTTCAGCTGCTTGGCAAAATAGCTTGGCAGAAACAGACAGTAAAGGTAGGAATAGGCCTTAAATTTCGAATAGCCGAAGATGCTGCTATAAACCTCAGCGTTGTATTTTATCAGCGTGTGTTTGTTGCGGGAAATCGAACAGTCGAGAATGCGATAATATGCCAGCTCGTCTGTGATACCGTAGGCCACCCCGCATTTCCGAAGTATATTAAGGAACATTGCCCAGTCCTGACGTTTACGGATTGGGGGCATATAAAACTTTCCGAATTTTGTTGTGTCGTAAATACCAGTAAGACAACCTATTTTGTTGTCGTGCTTCATGTCTTTCAGCGTCAGCTTTGGGGGAACTTTCACCACACCGGTGATTTCTGACTGCTCGTTGCAGGTATAGTAGCTGCTGTAGCACAGACAGCAGTTCTTCTCCTGCATAAATGAAAGCTGACGCTCAAGCTTTTCTGGTACCCAACAGTCGTCACTGTCGCAGAACGCGATATATCGGCCACGGGCATGTTTTATGGAGTTGTTACGGCAATAACCTGCACCGCTGTTAGTGTATAGAAGGAATATCTTGATGTTCTTATATTCTGAAGCGTATCGCTGAAGGATAGACCGAGTCTCATCACTCGAGTTGTCATCGGTGATAATCAACTCCCAGTTGGGATAAGTTTGATGAATGATGCTTTCAATGCTTTCCTCAACAAACTTGGCGGAGTTGTATGTCGGCATCACGATGGATACTAAATCTTCTTTAATCATTACGGAGATTGTTTTGTTTGGCTGATTGAATAAAAATGTTAGAATTTTTTGAATATCAGCCGCAAGTTATTGCTCCGAAGATACATTCGGCGGTGAGTCAGATGGTCTATCTTGAAGTTTTCCGGCTGGTGATGGATGCCGAAAGGATGAAGTACAGACATATCCTCAACTGTTGTATTACCGCTGCTTCTGTTATAGAGCTGTCCGTCTGTCAATACGAGCGTACTGTCGGTATGAGCAAAACGGAACACATATTCTTTATTGCTTGCATCGTTGTTATCACGCACGGTCAGCAGGTTTTTCTGAACAGACCAGAAGATGCTCGAGTCTGTAAGGTCTGTTGTGCCGCCTGTGGCAAGGGTGTCAACTGCCGACAGCTTCCAATAACCGTCTAATGCGCCGTTGCCGGAGGTTTCAAGCTTACAACCCACTAATAGCAGTAAGCTGACAATCAAGATGTGTGAGAAATATTTCAGTTTCATGCAACAAAATTACATATTTTTTTTTATTTTAGCAAATCTTATTATTAATATCTTTATTAAGCGACTTCTATGTATAATCATATCCTGTATAGTTTGGGGATGTTCTATTGTTTCTAATCCTTTGTGAATATATTTATATCAAAATAAACAGGAAATATATTATTTCTTCAGTTCGTGGATAAGGTCTTTGGTGAATTCATCTGCTCCTGTGGCGTTTAAATGGGCATAGTCTTTGAACAGTTTGGTGTTTTCAACATATTTCGGGTCATTGGAGAAGTCAATAAAGCTGATGTTGTATTTGGCACACATTTCTTTTGCCGGTTTCATTATCTCAGTGTTCATGCCTTGCCACAAAGGAGAAACCACAAAATATAATTTTGAATCTCTTGTGCTTTCAATGATTTTATTTAAATACGAGATTTTAAGTGAGTCATATTCCCATTCCGTACGCTTTGGAGGGGGGGTTAACCATACATCGTTACTGTTTTTATATGGGCGAAAGCCTTTTATGCCAGCGTCGCTTACAGGATGAAGCCATACGAGCAGCAGCTGAAGAAAGTTTGAATTGTATTTATACATTCCGCTCAGCATCTTATAGCGTTCAAGAGGGGCTATGTCGCAGATGATGTCAGAAATGCCATCACGGTCATAATGTAGTTTAAGAAACGACATGTCTTTATAGTTGTCGTTGTCTGTCAGCAAGTCGAATCCTGCTGCTATGTCATAGATAATTATTTTGGGATGATGACGCTCTTTTATCATCAACAAACGGGCGTAGTTGAGAAATACACTGTGACCAGTCTGGCCACAGTTATAGGAAATAATTCCCAAAGAATCTTCTATCATCTGGGCGTTATAATGACATTCAGCGCGCGAAGAGCCAAATATCAGCAGATCGGCGTCCACTTCATTGCTGATATAGTTGTCCCTGCCATACTCTCCACCTTTAACACGGGGAGCTATCCATGACATGGCTTTATTGAATGCCAAGTCTGCAACAACCACAAAAGCAAGAAACAAGCCAGTTTTTAATAGAAATTTTTTCATTGTCATCAGAAATTTGCATAAATAAACTGATCGCTGCCCAGCACGCCCGTAAGCATGATGGATATGAAAACCAACAAATAACCTATCCAACGGATAACAGTTCTTTTGTTGTTGAATAATAAAAATTTATTCGAGAAGAATTCATCCCGAAAATCTTTTATAAAAAGTACGCCAACTCCAAATACTACGTAGATGATATCTAAATAGGATGTGGTGAAGAGACTCATTGGTAGGGATGGATCGAACATCCTGCTGATGGCTTTGCATGCATCGTTCAAACTTGGCATTCGGAAGAAAACCCATGCGAAGTTCACTAATAGGAAGGTGATGACGATGCGTATGATTCGTGTGAACGTTCCACCATTATGTTTTTGCCAACCAAGAAGTTTTTCTATGATTTGGAGCACTCCATGCATCAACCCCCATACGATGAAAGTCCAGTTGGCTCCATGCCATATACCGCTGACAAGAAATGTGACGAATATATTCCAACTGTTTCGTAGTTTGTTGCATCGACTGCCACCCATCGGGATATAAACATAGTCGCGGAGCCATGAGCTGAGAGAAATATGCCAACGGCGCCAGAAGTCGGTGATGCTGACGGAGAAATAAGGACGGCGGAAGTTCTCTGTCAGTTCAAAACCGAGCAGTTTGCCTACACCGATTGCCATTAGAGAATAGCCCCCGAAATCAGCATAAATTTGTATTGTATAGAGCAGACTTGCCACGAAACACGAAACTCCTGTGTAGTTATAGTAACATGGAAGGACGGTGTCAACATAAAGTCCTACTCGGTCGGCTACTACCACTTTCATGAACATTCCCCATAATATTAGTTTCAGGCCCTCAACAGCTTTGTCATAGTCAAAATATTTACGAAGACCATGAATTTGTGGAATAATGAGGGAAGCGCGGTTGATCGGACCTGAAAGTATAGACGGGAAGAACGAAAGGTAGAGGGCATAAACTAAAAAATTGTGTTCTACAGGTTGACGTTTGTAATATACATCACAGACGTAACTCACAGCTTGGAAAGTAAAGAATGAAATACCGATAGGAACTGCCCAGTTTAGTCCATGAAGTGACATGTTTCCACATCCAATAGCTGTGAGCAGATCTGAAAAACTCTGGCAGATGAAAGTGCTGTATTTGAAAAAAAGTAGAGGTAGCAGGGTGGCGATGAGTCCAAATGTGAGAATCTTTCTGCGGTGGTTTGTAACATCCAGTTTCATGGCTGTAAAATAAGATATGGCAGTTACACCCAAAAGGATAAGGGCAAATACTGGTTTCCACATCATATACAACCCATAACTGACAACAAGGAGGAATAAATTTCGGATTTTCCCATGTTTTGCTGGTATCACATAGTACAGCAGGAATAATAGAGGAAAAATAACAATAAAATTGAATGAATTGAAAACCATTTGATGGGTGTTCTAAAAAGATGTTGGATTGATATTGAATACGTCCTTCAAAAAATTAATTCAAATTTACGAAAAAAACATGTCAAAACAAAATTTTTGAGGGCATAAAACTATTTATAGATATTTTTATCTGTTTTTAATAGGCTAAAACGTTATAAAATTTGAATATGTGAGTTTTTTAAACTAACTTTGTCGAATTATTAGGTTTGCTGAGAAAAAGGAAGCTTCGTCGTCCAGTGTCTTGGAAAAACAATCGTTTTGTCTTCTTCTCTTCTCATCTTCCCGTCTTTTTTAAGCAACTTTTATGTATTCTTTTCTGGTCAGAATCGTTGTATTTACGCTCTTTATCCTGTTCCCCTCCTTTTTGGAAGCAGGAAATATTCTGATTTATCCTGATTCTATTCCTAACAATATTAATCCTAATCATATTAATCTTACGGATTCCGATAATCTCTATAATGCATCGTCTGTCTCGACCCTTGAAAATGAAACTGATTCTTTTCCAAATTCTAGCTTGTTGCGTCATAATGGACTGAATTTTAAAATCTTACAATATAAAGATTCGTCATATTTTGTACTGCCCCCCAAAAAACGGTTATGGAGAGCCATTGGGGAAGGTGTGCTTATCAATACTGTGGTCTGGTCTGCCGACCGCTGGATTCTTGGAAAGGACTATTATTCAAAAGGATGGAGTACGATTAAAGACAACTGGGAAAAAGGATGGACATGGGATGGAGATGCATTCAGCACCAATTTTATCGATCATCCTTATCATGGAAATCTTTATTTCACAGGGGCAAGATCCAGCGGATGTAATTTCTGGATGTCGTCCCTGCTGACTGCGTTGGGAAGTGTGGAGTGGGAAGAAATTGCAGAAACTGACTACCCTGCGCATAATGATTTGTTGTCCACGACTTTTGGAGGGGCTGCATTAGGTGAGGTGACGATGAGATTAACTGATATTATTTTAAATAACCGGTCAAGAGGATTGAGGCGTGTGCTGAAAGAGACTTTAGCTTTTGGCATTGCTCCCATGAGGGGAATTAACAGAATGATTGACGGAGATATGTGGAGGCATGATGAAACGCATTATCTTTACCATGACAAATCGGAAATCCCTTACAGCATTTTTCTTTCTGCCGGATGCCGGTGGGCGGACACAAAAGCTTCATCTACAACCACCAATCCCTCTTTTAATATTAGAATCGATTATGGAAAGTTTGGTAGTGTTAAGCATAACAAACCATTCGACTGCTTTACTTCAGAGATGACTTTTAATAAAAACACTACGCATATTCCGCTTGTCAGCAAATTTTGCATCAACGGAAGACTGCATGGATGGCAGATTCATGAGGGGGAGAAAAGCGGTTCTGTTTTCTCAATCAATCAGGACTTTGAGTATTATAACAATGAACAACAGGAAAGTTTTAAGGGCGACCGGCTAACACTGCTCAGTCTCACCGAGCCGGCTGCTTTAGGACCGGCATTTACTTTTGAATCTCCCGTGTTCCGTCATACTACTAACACCAACTTGGTATTCCTCGGTGGATACACAAGTGATAATTACTACAGAGGCTATAATATGGGTAGCGGATTTAACGTTAAAATAAATAATGCGCTCCGCATTTCCGATTGGATTTATCTGAATTTCGATGCGGCTTTCCATTATTTATTTACTTGGAAAGGATACGAGAAAGACCAAATAAGGAAATTCAGAACTGAAGGAAAAGAAGAACCTTATAAGTTCATAACTTTATATAATAGAAAAGCTGGCGAGAAGGGACGTGCCACGTTTTTTGTCCTGAATCCACGAATCGACATCAAGCTCTTCAAAAACGTCTATGCTTCAGCTCAATACCATTATTTCACACGAAGCTCTGTCTATAAATATTACGACAATGTGAAATCTCATTATTCAGATTTCAATTTGTCACTTACATATAAAATAGAATGAGGATGCAGTTGGAGCAGGTTGTAAAATGTTATTCTGATTTTTAGGGCAGGTACGTTTCTCTAATTCCACCTTACCATGAAATATCCATAGGACAAGTTGAGATTCAGTATGTTTGAAAGATACCGTGAAATGTCCAACCAACGGTTACTTCCGAATCCAGCTTTTCAGTTTTGACTTGAATTTCGGGGATAACCACCGCATGGTGTGCTGGACGATGATATAAAAACGCCTACGTATGTGGTATTTCAATGAAAAACCGAAGCTGTTGAACGCTAAGGCTGTCTGCATCTGCATCTCACACAACTCATGCAGATTATTTGAGTCGTCGTAAAGGGGTGGGGGTACTTCACCTGTTTTGGTGATGATTGCAATCACCTCGCCGATGTCGGAGAGCGTGACGGTTATATTTGTGAATGCGGCCAATAAGGCATTGATGTCGTGGCGGTCCTGCTTGTTCCAGATTATCAGCGAATTGTCGCTGTAGTCGATGTTATACTGATGAAAACCTCGGTAGCTCTCACGCTCTGCCTCATTGGGGAAATGTTTCAGATAAAGGATGCCGCCGACAGCAAGACAACGAAGACATTCGATGATGCCGCGCACGGGTGACTGACAGTGATCCAACGCATTCTGAACATGGATGAATGCCACATTTCCACCTGGATAGAATGCGGAAAGCTGCTCGATGGTGCCGAACTCCACAGAAGGAAAATGGCGAGGATGCGTTTTCTCTATCATCCGGTTGTAGTAGGGTGCCAGCGGGTCGATATAGTGGATGTCGATTTCCTTGCCGTGCGACAGGTTGCCAGTGCAGAAACTCGCACCGCTGCCAACATCCAACACCACAGGGCGTTCACAGCGGATCTGCTCCCATTCGTCAAGAAAACCGATGATGTCAAAATTCTTCAACTGAATGTCACGCCCATAGCGGCTCCAAGCATACAGCCCCTTACGGGCCCTACGCACATTAAACTGACTACGCCAGAATGCTTCCTCGTAGGCTATGCCCAGCAGACGCTCTTTCACCGAATTCATCGTTTTCTGCACTTTTCACTTTTCGCTTAAATAATTCTTCATTTTCTCCGTTTTCCGCCAGTCAGCAGTCCGCATTTCCGCACTGACACGTTCACCCCGAAGTTATCGCCGATAATACCGCCTACATCAAGACCAACTCCAGCCGTGGCTGACCATCCGCGCAGTTTAGGAGATTGCGGGTTATAGGTACATTCAGCAAGGAAGTTCAGCTCATGCTCTTTCTTGGAGAGAGGCTTGCGGTAGGTGCCCAGGCCGCATTCCCATGTTCCGAGGAAACGGTAGCTGATTTCGTCGGTCGGCTGACCGCCAACACCTAAATGGAAAGCTGTGAAGCGGTTGTTTGCGAAACGTACTTCGCCGTTGTCATTATAAAGCGGAGCGTAGTAGAGTGGTGAGCCGATTGCCTCGCCCCAGTGCTCCCAGCCGGGATAAATCGAGTGGTTGTAGAAGTCGTCGTTACCTCCTAGATGGTCTGATCGCCCTTTGTTGTGGTCGTGATACACCGGACCGCTCTGATACTTCGTGTAGAGATATTCAATCACGAGGTTGCGGAACCACGTACCATTTTTGCGCTCGTATTCAAAGCCGAGCATCATGTCCTTGAAGTCATAGGCAAAGTATTTACGTTTTTTGTGCGTGTCCCAGTTGTCACCTTTCCCGTAGCCGTCGTAGTCAACGCCGAACATACCCGACTGATCCTCAAAATATTTCTCGAAATATAACGCCCAGTGCCAATTCGGCTTGTCGTAGTTCACACGCACCAGGTAACTCCCTAAGTTGTTGCCTTCGGTGTTCTCAAAGGCTGTTCCGCTTTCGTTTACCTCGCTGCCGCCGGGGATGAAGGCATGCCAGAACGCAGAGAAATTCTTGCGGCTGTTGATTTTCATCATTTCACCGTTGTTCAGGCGTGTGTAGGTGGTGCCACCAAACTGACATGCCATCTGAAGGCCAGCCTCCAGCGACAACGGGTAGTCGTAGTCGGCATGTTTGATGCGAAGGTAGCCTGCCTTGCTGTGATACAGGACGTTGTCTGTGTAGCGGCTCTGCTTATGCGTGAAGTCGTGCTGCCAGTTTTTGTCGGTCATCATGCCGTAAGCGATATGACCTTTAAATTGCAGCCATCCTTTTGTGTAGGGAACCACCCAGTATTCGGGCAGAGACAGGCGGATTTCCGGAACCGGGCGGGCATTGACTCCCAATGTCTGACCACCGCTGCTGAAGCGTGCGTCTTTGAGCTCCAACGGCTGCTCTTTCGCTCCGACTGTAAGCAACCCTTTTTTCCATGCCACATCGACATACAGCTGCTGGATAATCAGCGTGGAGCTGTGGTTGGCTGCCACAGCAAGGTCTGCACCATAGCCGTAACGCCATTTATACAGACTGTCGGCATTGTAAGGACGGAACAAACCGCCACGGAGATAGCCGGAGTTGGTCTCGCCCGACGCGATGCCGTAGCGGTTGGAATGAAGCCACACTGCCGTGTGGTCACCTGCGCCGAAAGTACCGCTTAGCGTGGCATCATAGCTGATGTCGCTCACCAGACGGCTGCCGACACTGTCGCCGCCAACCTGCCCGTGGCTGCTCATGGCTGACAGTAATAAAAGAGATAGAATTCCAATTTTCCTCATAGCTCAACGTCTGTTTTGTGGAGACGCCCTGTGGGCATCAATTACAATCTATATAAGTAGAGATGCGCTGTCGTGCGTCTTTAAACTGTAAGCAACTAATGATATAAAACTAAAAACTATTGTCGCGTCTTCTTGTCTTCTCGTCTTCTTGTTTTTTATAATACTAAAATGCCCAAATTATAAAATAAATAGTAAATCGTAAATCTTTAAATCGTAAATAAACGTCATCTTCGTCCATACCCGTAATCCGTCATATTATTATGCACATCAGGAATCCAGTGAAGCTGATAATCCGTCTCTGATGAATAGACAATGCCTATAGCATCGATATGGATGTCGTAGGGGTGTCCGTAGTACCGCTTATACTGAAGTGCTGCACGGCCCACATGGCGGATTTTCTCCATGTTCACTGCTTTCAGCGGGTCAAGGAATGTGGTCGTGCGGGTTTTCACCTCCACGAAATGGAGAGCATTGTCCTTAAAGGCAACGATATCGATTTCGCAGCCTCCTTTCAACCGCCAGTTGCGGTGAAGCAGGCGGTAGCCCGACTTCACCAGATAGTTGGCGGCTAATTCCTCGCCAATCGCTCCTAATTCCTTGTTCGTCATAATCTAATTTTCTTAAAGGAAAAATGTAGTAAGATGTGAGAACGTTCTTGTCTTCTTGTCTTCTAACAACTTACTTCGCAAAGCTGATGGCGCGTGTCTCGCGGATAACCGTAATCTTCACCTGTCCCGGATAGGTCATCTCATCCTGGATTTTCTTGGCAATTTCGGTGCTGAGTGTCTCGGTCTCTGCGTCGCTGATTTTGTCTGCCCCCACAATCACGCGGAGCTCACGGCCTGCCTGGATAGCGTATGTCTTCGTCACGCCAGGATACGACATGGCAAGCTGCTCCAGATCGTTCAGACGCTTGATGTAAGCTTCGACTATCTCTCGGCGTGCACCTGGACGGGCACCGCTGATAGCGTCGCATACCTGCACGATTGGAGCCAGCAGTGTAGTCATCTCAGTCTCGTCGTGGTGAGCGGCTATTGCGTTCACAATTTCAGCTTTCTCTTTGTATTTCTCTGCCAACTTGGCACCGTAAGTTGCGTGTGGCATCTCTGGCTCCTCGTCTGGCACCTTGCCGATATCATGCAGCAGACCTGCACGACGTGCTTTCTTCGGATTCAGTCCAAGCTCCGAAGCCATTACTGCACACAGATTGGCTGTCTCGCGCGAATGCTGAAGCAGGTTCTGACCATAGGAAGAACGGTATTTCATCTTACCGATCATACGGATAAGTTCAGGATGCAGACCATGAATGCCCAGGTCGATTGCGGTACGCTTACCAGTCTCGATAATCTCTTCCTCCACTTGCTTCTTCACTTTCGCTACAACCTCCTCGATGCGTGCGGGGTGGATGCGGCCGTCGGCTACCAGCTGATGCAGTGCCAGACGACAAATCTCACGGCGTACTGGGTCGAAGGCGGAAATCACAATGGCCTCGGGAGTGTCGTCAACCACAATCTCAACACCTGTCGCTGCCTCCAAAGCACGGATATTACGGCCTTCACGGCCAATCACACGTCCTTTCACCTCGTCGGAGTCGATATGGAACACCGACACGGAGTTCTCGATTGCGGTCTCAGTGGCAACACGCTGAATGCTTTGAATCACAATGCGTTTCGCTTCTTTGGTCGCAGTCATTTTTGCATCGTCAACAATTTCGTTGATATATTGCATCGCGTTTGTGCGTGCCTCGTCTTTCATGCTCTCAACCAGCTGGTTCTTTGCTTCCTCAGCTGTCAGGCCACTGATGGTCTCCAACTTCGTGCGCTGCTGTGCAATCATCTTGTCCAGATCGCCTTTTTTCGAATTATAGCTGGCAATCTGCTTGTCTAAATTCGATTTCAACGAGTCGGTCTCTGCTTTTTTCTTCTGAAGGTCCTCATGACGCTGAGTCAGCGACAGTTCACGCTGCTTCAGCTTGTTCTCTGCCTGCTGAAGGCGTTGGGTACGCTGAGCAACCTCTTTTTCTAACTCTGATTTCTTGTTCAGGAATTTCTCCTTAACCTCAAGCAACTTGTCTTTTTTTATGTTTTCGGCTTTGGCTTCTGCTGCTTTTACCATTTCCTGATATTTCTGCTTTATCACATACCGGAATAGTAGGTAGCCCAGGGCAAAACCGGCTACTAAACAAATCAATGAGATAACAATAGCTAATGCATCCATTTTTATTCAAATTAGTTATTAATAATTTAAGTGTTATAAAAAACGCACAATAACTACATCCATTTGCATGAATGTGTTAAAGTGCGTGAATAATTCGTGACAGAAAGAAGTGTGGGCGGAGAAAGCACTATTATTGTTTCAGTGCTTCACGGATAGCGTCGCTCAGCTCAGCCATCGACTTCTTATAGGGCTCTACGCTCGACTTGTTCGAGATGCTAACACCTTTCGTGGCAAGCTCCAGCATCACTATCGTGGCATAGTATTTCTCCGATGGAACGTTGGGATATTTCTGACGGGCATTCAGCAGGCGGTCGTTGATGTAGGCGGCAGCGTCGCGGTAACGTTTCTCTTCGTCCACGTCGCTCACTGTCATGCGCAACACCACATCATCTATGCGGATCCGTATGTTCTGCTTTTGTTCCATAGGAAATATAGCTTAATGGGGATAAGCGGATTACAACCGGCTATTTCTTCGGTTCATCATCAGAGAACAACGGCAACATACCAAAGTCTGCCCATAAGTCTGGCTCTTTCGACACAGATTGACTGTCGTTCTCGATTTCTAACTGCAACGGTTCTGACTTTGGCTGGTCTGACATTGGTGCAGAAACATCATCTGATAGCTTCGTTTTGCCTGATGGTGTTCCTAAACCTTCTTCATGAGATTCCGGAACATCATTCGAAGATTCAGAATGATCATCCGATGGATTTGTCTCTTTCTCATCAGAAGGGGATATTACCACTTCTTCCTTTGGCTCTGTCTTTTTCTGTAACGGTTCTGCATCATCTTCTGATGACTTCAGCTTGTCATTTGATGCGACCATTACATTTTCCGTTGTTTCTGCCTTGTTATCTGATGGCTCAGATGGATTTTCAGCATTCTTGGAGGAATCATCCCCAGCTTCCGGTGAATCACCTATATCACCCATTTCGGCACTTAGTAGCCTAATGCATTTGTTAACTTCACGCACTAAACGCGTTATGCGAAGCTTGGCACTACGGATATCACCGTCGCTTACTTCTAGCATACGCGCTGTTTTTAAGTTGGAATAGGCACGCTCGTAGGAACGTATAGAACTCTGCAGCTGACCAATCTCCTCCTCTTTCGAAGATAAGAGCAAATGAAGAGAACGCAACTCCTCCTGCTGTTTCTTATAGCCGGCAAGAAGCTGCCTGACTTCGCTTTCAAACGAACGTAATGCATGCAAGTCTAAACGATCCATTGAACGCGTGACTGATTCCTATTTTTTGCTCATCATGTCTTTTGCCTTCGCCATATCCTCTTTCGATGGCTTTTCGCGCTTGGCGAGAATGATGAAATTATATACATACTCAATGGTCCAGGGCTCAGAGAATCCCAATGTCTGCTGATACCTTCGGACCGAATAAACTGATTTACGCTGCGCTTCGTCTTTCCAGTTCTCTTTCGTAAAGATGTCGTGAACGGTGCTGGTCACCATCGTCTTCATCGCTTTCTTCAAGAAAGAGGGAATACGGAAACGCCATTTCAACATTGTGCCTACCAACATCACAAGCTCCTGAGAATACCCTTGGAACATAATCATGTAGTTTTGCACATCCATAATTTTCTTACAGCGCTTTTTCACGCTGTTGTCTATCTCTTTGAAGAAGGAGTCATCTATTTTATACAAGTCCTGCATCAGTTTCTGGCACGCTTTCTTTTCTCCGATGCCAAGCTTATTGTTTACTGTTGGAACTTTCAGACTCCGTTTGAAAGTAAGAAGATCGGGTAGTTGAGAAATGCTGAGACCTCCAACCTGAGCGGCTATTGTGCTCTGGAAATAGACACGGATAAGTGTCATGAAATCCTCCATGCCGCCTACTTTCTCCTTTTTCTTCTTACCGAATAATCTTGAAATAAATCCCATTTTAATTGTTATGATTTGTATATCTATGCAAAGTTAAGCATTTTTGCTGAATTTGCCAAAAAATGTTTATAGTTTATTGTTGAGTGTTAAGAGCTGAGGGATATGTGTTGAGGTTATAAAGTTTTTAGAGTAAATACACTTTTCACTATTAACTATTCACTTTTTACTAAAAATCAAAGTATATGAACGGCTGCACATCTGCGGTCTTCATCTGAATCACGATGAAAATCACGATAACAAGCAGAAGTGCCTGACCAACCAGCGACATGCGGGTGATGCCAGTGGTCACCTTGTCGTTCACCTTGCTTGGGAGCAGGTGGGTGATATAACCAAGCAATACCAATACAGCCACAACCCAGTAGCCCACCACCCACTGAGTGAACACCTGAGGGGAGAAATTGCTGAATATTTGGGTCAGCATCATCGTGCCATTCTCAAAGCTTGTGGAACGGAAATAAATCAGGGAGAACATAAAGATGTGGAAGGTCAGGAGCATACGGGTGAGGCCGACTAAACCGCCTTTACGGTTCATCAAATGGTAATTGGGGTTACGTTTCTTCCGCCAGTCCATATAAAGTTTCTCAACCACAAGCATCAGCCCCTGGAACACACCCCACAGCAGGAAATTGAAGCCCGCTCCATGCCAGAAACCGCCGACTACCATCACCATGCCAACGTTGAAGCACTGACGGACCAGGCCATGACGATTGCCTCCGAGAGATATATAGACATAGTCGCGCAGCCAGAAAGACAGACTGATATGCCAACGGCGCCAGAATTCTGTCACACTCTGCGATTTGTAAGGAGCGTCGAAGTTCTTGGGGAAAGTAAAACCCAGCATCAGCGCAATACCTATCGCCATGTCGGAATAACCAGAGAAGTCGCAGTATAACTGAATACAATATGCATACAGACCCAACAGATTCTCAACTCCTGAATACAGGTCGGGCTGTTCAAAGACGCGGTCCACAAAGTTCACACTGATATAGTCGGCTATGACTGCTTTTTTAAGCAAGCCCGCCATGATAAGGAACAAAGCGCGGCCGAACATCGTCTTCGACACAAACAAAGGCTTGCGTATCTGAGGAATGAAGTCTTTTGCGCGGACAATAGGACCTGCCACTAATTGCGGGAAGAAAGAAACGAAGAATGCGTAATCGAGGAAATTCGTCAAGGGCTTCATTTTTCCACGGTAGGTGTCAAACGTATAGCTCAACGACTGGAACGTGAAGAACGACACACCAACAGGAAGAATGATGTCGAGCATGTCCCAGTGACCGCCTGTGATGTCTGCCCAGCATTTGCCGAAGAAATTGGTGTATTTGAAATAAATCAGAATCCCTAAATCCACGCATAAACTCAGTCCGAGCAACAGACGGTTTATAGGTAGTTTACGTTTGCGGATTTGTTCTTCTGTTGTCAGTCCGGCGCGAACATTGTTCCTGTAGATGAGATAGGCAAGGATGAAATCGGTCAGCGACACAATCAGCAACAGGTAGAAATAGTAGCCACTGCTCTTATAGTAGAAATAATAGGAGAACAACGTCACGAACAGCAGACGCAATGTTGTGGTCTTGTTCTTCCCTAACAGATTGTATATGAATGTAAAACCGAGAAACAGAAACAGGAACACGCCTGTTGAGAATATCATCGGGTTCTTCGGATCGTATGTTAACTGATCCAATACGGATTGCCAGTTGATGTCAAACATATATCTTATGGGTAATATCAAAAAAACTATAAACTAATTCAAGTTTCGGAAGTAAAAAAGGAAGTTAATTTTCAGAGAAAATGGGAGTTAATTCCTTCGGAATGGGAGTTAACGATCCTGCGGCTCGTGGAGGATAGTTTTGCAAATGATAATCTAATGGATCAGCCACTCTAAAACAATCCACAACTCCAGCTGTCATCAACCTTTTAAGAACTTCAGAAACTTCAGTAAAAACTAATAACTCATTTCCCATGTCGCTTGTCGTAGTTCATCTTACCGTTCTCAAGCACGTCGAAGAAAAGCTTTGCGATATGCTCACCGCCCTTGAAATTCAAGTGGGTGAAGTCTTTTGCCGCCATTCCCTGCTTTTGCAGTGAGGCTATGGCGCCGTCACCGCCTAATGCGTCGCGCATATTCCAGAATGCTACCTTGCTGTCGCTTGCCATTTTGCGCTGGTAGTTGATCAGGCTCACCACACCAGCCATAGTGTGGTAGTTGCCGTCGCCACCACGTTTGGCACGGTCGCTTGCGCCAAATACTAAGAAGCTGCAATCAGGCAGGTACGACTGCATGTGCTGAATCACATTGATGAATTTATCGGTGTAGGAGCTGTAGTCCTTACGTCTCTCAGATGCAACGTTCAGACCAAACTCGTAAATGATGAGGTCGTAGGGACGGTATTTGGAAATGGCATTTAGAAAATGCGATGGAATCTTCTCTAAATTCACGCCTGGACTGCCGCGAACGCTGTAGTTGTCAACGATGATGCCGGTTTTACTGTCGAGCGTCATGCCATAAACGATGCCGCTGCCCGATGCATGAAGCGATGCTTTGGTGATGCTGTCGCCATGAGTGATAAATTTCTGGATGCCGCTCAGATCGTGCGTGTTGATTGTCTGGCTGTTAACGTCGTTCAATGTCAGTGACAATGTCAGCGGGTTGGTGTTGTCGTACCACACACCAACTTCGTCAACATACGACAACGTCTCCGGATAGTTCTGATTCTGACAGGTCAGCGTGAAAGTTGCGTTCGATCCTGGGATGAAATAACTGCTGGCCAAGCTCTGACACCCTGTGTTGAAACCATGTTTGTCGGTGGAATGGTGTTTTTCCCACCCGCTGTTAGAGTTTTTGATTGTATTACGGAAACCTTCGCTCACGCACGACACCTCAACCCAGCCTGGACCTCTGCCGCCATATTTGCTCTGAAGCAGATGACGCAGCGAGGATGTCAGAATGTCGCCTTCGATATAGGAGTCTCCGAAAACGGCGATACGGACTTGGCGACGGTCTGCCTCGTCAAGTGCACGGTAGAATTTATCCATCTCACGGTGTACCCCAGTGCTGTCGCCATAATCCTCTATGGCAACCATGCCTGGAGGGATGCTGTCTTTATAGTCCAGTTTCACAACCTCAGGAACTGGTCCCTCTATCAGCATAGAGTCAACAAAACCCTGAAGACTGTCGATATACAACTCTGCGAGCACGTTGCCCATGCTGTCTTTCTCCAAAATGTCACCTATAACATCCACACGCCGCATCGTCTTGTCGAACAAGGTGATACGGGGAAGAAAAAACAAAAGTAATAGAAGAAAAACAACAACGAGGGTAATATGGAAGGATCTTCGAAGATAATTCTTTTTTGAAGCCATTATGTTTGTGAGTAATGAATCTCTTACCTTAAAATACTAATAAATTACTTATTTTCAATAATTTTTTGCAAAGTTACGAATAAGCGAGCGAAAAACCAAATTTATTTGAGTTTTTCCGAGCGAGAGTAACTTCGGCGTAGCCAAACTTACGAATAAGCGAGCGAAAAACCAAATTTTTGAGCAGCGAATGCAAAGATTAGCTTGCTGAATCTTTGCTGAGTCGTGAGAAAATTCAGCGGAGCAAAATTTATTTGAGTTTTTCCGAGCGAGAGTAACTTCGGCGTAGCCAAAGTTACGAAAAATTGACAACAATGCAAAACAAATAACACTTTGTTTTGCATTGTTGTCACAATTAAATAAAGACTGTAGATGAGTTTTTTTTTTCAGCTATTAATTTGCAAAGAATGTTGAAGCAGTTTTCGAATGCAGAACTAACGTCTCGTCTTATTGGCTTCTTAATTTTCAAATCATTCGCTTCGCAGTGCTTCAAAGAGCATGTCGATAGCCGCCTGTGCGTCCAACGTGCTTTCGTAGAGACTGACGAACTTTGAGCCGATTATGGCACCGGAGGCGTTCTGGAAAGCCGCCTCAAGTGTGGGCTTATTCGAGATACCGAAACCAATCATACGTGGGTTCCGCAGTCCCATCGAGTTGATTCGTTCGAAATACGCTTGTTTGGCAGCGTTAAACGATTTCTGTGCGCCTGTGGTGGAGGCGGAGGAGACCATATAGATGAAACCGTCTGTGTGAGAGTCTATAAATCGGATGCGATCCTCGCTTGTCTCTGGTGTTATCAGCATGATGATGCGGAGGCCGTGTCTGTCTGCAACGGGTTTGAATTCATCCAGATAGTCTTTAAAGGGAAGGTCGGGAATGATTACTCCGTCAATTCCCACTGCTACGCAACGTTCACAGAATGCCTCGAATCCGAATTGCATAATCGGGTTCAGATACCCCATCAGTATCAGTGGGATATCCACGGTCTTACGGATATCTTCCAGCTGACTGAACAGCAAGCGGAGTGTCATACCGTTGCGCAGGGCTTTGCTCGATGCGTTCTGTATCACCACGCCATCAGCCATCGGATCGGAAAATGGTATGCCGATTTCTATCATGTCTATGCCGTTCTTGGCTAACGTCTCTATCGTCTCAGCTGTCCCCTCCAATGTGGGATGACCGGCACAGAAGTAAATCGACAGAATCTGCTGCCGTTTCTCGATAAATAATTTGTTAATTCTGTTCATGATGTTCGTATGTTATTGATTAATTGTTTTAGTAACTCAACCGATTTCATGGCTGGAGCAATTTCGAATCGTGAATTTAAGTCTATACCTGCAAATCGTGAATGCTGCAATTTCATCAGTCGTGATGCGTCATCTGGTCCGATGCCGCCTGTCAAGATAAACGGCTTGTCACCTCGGTAAAGGTCGAGTAATGACCAGTCGAACTGCTTGCCGCTTCCACCATATTCCCGACATGGACTTTCAAAAAGGAAATAATCAACGTAGGGCATAAAGGCTTTTGTGGTCGAGAAGGCTTTGCCGTCTGATATACTCAACATCTTGATTATCTGAATGTCGGTCGGAAGCATTTTGCGTAAGTCGGAGCAAAAATCTGCACTTTCATTTCCGTGTAGTTGCACGATATCCAACCCGAATCCATCGCATTTTTCTAAAATTTCGGTCACCGTGCTGCTCACGAACACACCCGCACGTTTGCACTGAGTGGGAAGATAAGCAGGCTTAGTGCTGACATAACGGCTCGAACCCTCATAAAAGATAAACCCCATACAGTCAACGCCCAGTGCCTCCACCTCGCGGATATTCTCAGCGTCCCGCATCCCGCAGACTTTGATTTTCATCGGTTAATTCGTATTTGTTTTTTGTATTGATAATCCTATATTGTCCTATTACCACCAATAATATCCTATTTTATCTTATAATCTCCTATAATCTCTTATCATCTCACAGTCTTATCTAACCCACCACCTTTTCAATAAACTCTCCAAGCGCCTCACCCGGTTCATCACACCGCATGAACGTCTCGCCAATCAGGAATCCCCTGAATCCGGCTTCACGAAGCTCACGTACTGTCTGTGGCTGGCTGATACCGCTCTCCGACACCAGCACATAGTCTTCCGGCAACAGCGATGCCAGACGGAACGACGTGGCAACATCGGTGTGGAACGTTCCCAAATGTCGGTTATTTACCCCGACCATATCGATATTTTCACCCACATAGTCCAATTCCGATTCTGAGTGAATTTCAAGCAGTATCTCAAGACCCAGATCATGGGCAAGACGCGCAAATCGGCGGCATTCATCCTTTTTCAGGTCGCTTGCTATCAGCAACACAGCATCTGCTCCCATCAGACGGGCCTCAAACAACTGATACTCATCTATGATAAAATCCTTACGCAATATCGGGGTGTCTGTCACCAACCGACGTGCTGTCTCCAAAAACTGCTGACAACCACCGAAATAATGCTTATCCGTCAGTATCGATATGCCACTAGCCCCATGAAGCGAGTAGGAAAGTGGAATCTCCTCGGCCTTACCGCTTTCTTTAATCCATCCTTTCGACGGTGAACGCCGTTTGAATTCAGCAATGATGCCTGAAGAGGAAGTGCTAAGCCGCCGAGACATTGAAATCACCTCGTGCCGACCCCCGCTAATGTATTGCTCCGCTTCTTTGCTGATGACACTCATCGGATGCAGCATCTTGCTCCTTTCCACTTCCACACGCTTATGCGCTACTATCTCTTCTAATATATCCTTCATCTTATTCCTAATGTTTGGGGTTTATTATTAAATCATAATAGCTTTAATTCAATTTAATCCTATTTAGCCCTAAAAAATCTTATCTAATCCAATTTGAAAAAAAATCAAAAATCTAAATAATTCGTAAATCACGAATTGATTTCTACAAATTTCTTGAATGCATTTAATGCGCGCCCGCTGTCAAGTGATTCGCGTGCCTCCGCGATTGACTCGTCGATACTTTTGTTGTAGTCCATCACGCTGATACCACATGCTGCATTGGCCAGTATCACGTTCTTCTGTGCTTCAGTGCATGTGCCTTCAAGCACACTGTCGAACACGCTCATCGCCTCAGATGCTGTGTTTCCGCCATAGATGTCGGCTGGCTTCACGTAGTTAAGGCCGAGGTCTTTCGGCGTATATACTTTCTCAAACACGTTTGTCGAGAACTTGAATCCGCTTGTCAGAGAAATCTCGTCGTAGCCGTCGTAGCTGGTTACCACACCGAAATTGTCGCCTATTTTCTGGTGAATGTTCGTATAAAGACGCAATTGGCTCTGATTGGCTGTCCCGTGAAGTGAGTTCTTAGGACGGCAGGGATTCACCAGCGGACCGAGCAGATTAAAGCAAGTGGGCAATTGCATGGCTTTACGTGTGGGACCTACGAACTTCATCCCGTAGGCAAACAAGGGGGCATGCAGATAGCAGATGCCAGCCTCGTCGAGTGAACGGCGTAGCGTGTCTAAGTCTGATGTGAATTTCACGCCATGGCCCTCAAGCACGTTGCTGGCACCGCTCACTGATGTGCTTGCGCCGTTGCCATGTTTGGTAACTTTATACCCTGCTCCTGCAATTACGAATGCTGAGCAGGTGGATATGTTGAACGTGTTTTTGCAGTCGCCGCCTGTTCCCACGATATCCAGTGTGTCATAGTCGTCCAAGTCAACGGATTTGCCTGTCTCTAACAGCGCGTCACGGAACCCCAGCAGTTCATCCACGCTCACGCCGTGCATCTGGATGCCCATCAGCAGGGCGGCTATCTGCTCTGCCTTGTACTTCTCTTGGGTGATACCAATCATGATGTCGTGGGTCTCCTCACGGCTCAGCTCTTTTCCCTCTACCAGTTTCTCTAAATAATTTTTCATTTTTCTGCTATAATTTTAATTGTTAAATACTTAATTCTTCATTTTCCAGTTTTCTTGCTTGTACATCTGCAAATGTAAATACACTATTCACTTAAAATTATTCTTCATGAGTAATCCAGTTTTCCATTATACGTTTCCCGTCTGGAGTGAGCACGCTCTCAGGATGAAATTGGATGCCGCGGATGTCATACTTCGTGTGGCGCATCGACATGATATAGCCTTCTTCACTCAGACTTGTCACTTCCAGACAGGAGGGCAGTCCCTCATGGCGGACCACCCATGAGTGATAACGCCCGACTTCGATGGTGTCCGACAGACCCTCAAACAGATAGTCGTGTACCGTTACAATGGCAGGGGTGCAGACACCGTGAAACACTTCGCTGAGATTCACAAGGCTACCGCCAAATACCTCACCGATGGCCTGATGGCCTAGACAAACACCTAATATCGGTTTCTTACCCGCATATTGCCGGATTACATCCATCAACAGGCCAGATTCGCTTGGGATGCCAGGACCGGGCGACAAGATAATCTTGTCGAAATCCTTAAGCGATTCCAATACAAACTGGTCGTTTCTGAAAACGCTCACTTCGCAGCCTGTTTCTTTTACCAAATGCGACAGATTATACGTGAAACTGTCGTAATTATCTATGATTACTATCTTCATAAAAAAACTCTGTGGTTTGAAATTATTCTATTAATCGTAAATCCTAAAGTGTTTCTGCCTGCGCAATTGCTTTCCTGAGCGCACCCAGTTTGTTGTTTACCTCTTGCAGCTCGTATTCCTCATCGCTTTTTGCCACTATACCGCCGCCGGCCTGAAACCACAGCTCGTTGTTTCTGCTCACGAATGTGCGGATGGTAATGGCTTGGTTCAGGCTGCCGTTCATTCCGATAAAACCGATACAGCCGCCGTAGGCACCGCGGTTATGAGGCTCGTAGGCGGAAATCAGCTGCATCGCACGTACTTTAGGCGCTCCCGACAATGTGCCGGCAGGGAAGGTGTCGATAAAGGCTTTCACTGGGTCTGCATCAACATCCAGCTCTCCACTCACACGGCTTACTAAGTGTATCACGTGGGAGTAGTATTGCATATCTTTGTAGAATTCCACTTTTACGTCGTGGCAGTTGCGGCTCAGATCGTTACGGGCAAGATCAACCAGCATCACGTGCTCTGCATTCTCCTTCGGGTCGTTCTTCAGATAAAGTGCGTTTTTACGGTCTTCATCTGGATTACCTGTCCTTCTCGTCGTTCCAGCAATAGGGTCGATATATGCACGGCGCCCCTCAATACGACAGTGAGTCTCTGGTGAGGAACCGAAGATTCGGTAGCCGCCGAAATCGAAATAGAAGAGGTAGGGTGAAGGGTTGATACTGCGTAGGGCGCGGTATAACTTGAAGTCGTCACCTTCATAACGTTGAATGAAACGGCGTGACAGCACTATCTGAAACACGTCACCACGTAGGCAGTGGATGATTCCCTTTCGGATATTCGCTTTGTGCTCCTCATCGGTCAGTGTGGAACGGCAGTCACCAACAGGATGAAACTCGTAAGCATGGGCACGGCGGTTCATGATGTCGTTCTCCAGAACATCAAGGTCGTCTTCCTCCCCTTCGCTCAACAGCTCAACGATGATGAGCTCATTGCGAAAATGGTCGAACACGATGATGTCTTTATATAAAATGTAAATCAGATCCGGGGCGTCGTTCTCCTCCCGTGTCTCGTCTTTCACTTCGATATCCTCGAAATAACGGACGGCATTGAATGATGTGAATCCGTATAGTCCGCAGTAGTTGGTGTAATCACCGCTGATCTCAAACGAATGGATAAAGTCGTTGATTACCTGATCCGACTGATATTCCCGGTCAACAGGACGCTCATAAATCTTCCCGTCGGGATATTCGCTGATCGCAATTCCATGAGAAATCCTCACACTTCCTATCGGATGCAGGCCGATAAATGATTTTGAGTTCTCACCACTATGATAATCAGAACTTTCCATTAACGCCGACTGAGGATAATCATCTCGCACTTTCATATATGCACTCACTGGAGTGACTAAATCACCAAGCACTTTCTTGCTTGCCGTTCTGTATTTGTATGTTGCTTCCATTAAAAGTAAGTTGTTTTTTTATGTTTTTTTCTAGGCTTCCTAGGCATTTCTAAGCATTTTTAGGCAATCATAGGCATTTTTAGGCAATCCGAAGCTTTCTAGGTTTTCTAGGCTTTCTGGGCTTCCTTGCTTTCCATGCATTCCTGGGCTAGGCATTTTAGAATTTTCTGATAAATGCTTCCCTCATCCGTTAAAATACTTCAAATAGGTAATCATATCTTTGTCCCCTCTACCGCTTACGGTCAGCACAACCACATCATCGGGGTTGAATTTCATCTTGGGAAGCACTCCCAAGGCATGGGCTGATTCCAATGCGGGGATAATACCCTCTGTGCGTGTCAGCTCCAGTGCGGCGGCAAGTGCTTCGTCATCGTTCACTGCCAGCACTCGGGCTCGTCCGCTTTCATATAGATGACAATGTATGGGACCCGTACCAGGATAGTCCAGACCGGCAGAGATGCTGTAGGGCTCCACAATTTGACCGTCGTCGGTCTGCATCAGCTTGATACGTGAGCCATGCAGGATGCCCGTGGTGCCGATTTCCATTGATGCGGCGGTCATATATGTGTCGATCCCCTTGCCACCGGCTTCTGCCAATACGATTCTTACATTTTCGTTATCCAGGAAATGATAGATGGTGCCGGCTGCATTCGAACCACCGCCCACGCAGGCTATCAGATAGTCGGGCCAGGTGCGGCCGGTTTTCTCCTCAAGCTGCCATTTCAGCTCTTCGGAAATCACGCTCTGCAAACGGGCGACAAGGTCGGGGTAGGGATGTGGACCCACAGTCGATCCAATGATGTAAAATGTGTCGGAAGGATGACAGCACCAGTCGCGGATAGCTTCATTCGTCGCGTCTTTCAGCGTCTTATTACCTGAATAAACCGGGCACACCTCGGCGCCTAGCATCTTCATGCGCTCAACATTCGGACGCTGACGCTCAACATCGGTTGCACCCATATACACCGTGCAGGGCATATCCATCAGCGCACAGGCGGTGGCGGTGGCAACACCATGCTGACCGGCACCTGTCTCAGCGATGATGCGGGTCTTACCCATCTTCTTCGCTATCAGAATCTGACCCAGAGAGTTGTTGATTTTATGGGCACCTGTGTGGTTTAGATCCTCCCGTTTCAGATACAGATGGCATCCGTAGCGCTCGCTCATCCGGCGGGCGAAGTATAAGGGCGACGGACGGCCTACATAGTCACGGAGAAGGGTGTGAAACTCCTGCTTGAATTCGTCACTCTCAATAATTGGAAGATAGGCTTCCTTCAAATCTTCAACGGTCTTATACAGGATCTCGGGAACATAACTGCCTCCGTAGTTCCCGTAGAAGCCGTTGGCATCTACTTGATACTTCATATTGTAAAGAAATTTGTATTGCGGGAAAAATATACAACGGAGCCTGGCGTAAGTTACGACAGGCTCCGTTACAAATAATTCTCTCTCTAATTTATAATCTATAGTGACTGGCAATTATCATACGGCAGCTACAATCGGCTTACGACTTTTTCGGTCTTAAGCTTTGCCATCGCCAGTATTTATTGCTCTTTAATTGCATTTTCTCTAAATTTTCCGCAAATTAACGACAAATTTCTTTATTATCCAACTTTTTGCTTACTTTTTTTTACTATATACGGAATATTCACTTTTTATGCATTATTTGCTTTCTTTTATCCTTGCTTAACAACTAATAAGCCTTTGCTATCAGCACACGGTATTTGGCCTCTTTGCCGCTGACCATGTCGATGCCTGGTTTCTGTTCCACTCCGAACGGGACGCAGCGTATGGTAGCTTGGGTGTCATCTTTGATTTTTGCCTCTGTTTCAACGGTGCCATCCCAAGGGCAGAGGAAGAAACCGCCATCCTTTACCTTTTCTTTGAACTCATCGTAGCTCTCACATTCATAGATATGGCTGTCGCGGAATGCAACGGCTTTCTTGTAGATGTTTTCCTGAATCTGGTCGAGAAGATTCTTCACGTAGGCTTCGATTCCATCGAGGCTGACAGTCTCTTTTTCAAGCGTGTCGCGGCGCATCACCTCAACTGTGCCGTTCTCCAAGTCGCGTGAGCCGATAACCAGCCGCACAGGGATGCCTTTCAGCTCGTAATCGGCAAACTTAAAGCCGGGACGTTTGTTGTCGGCATTGTCGTATTTCACGCTGATGCCCATCGATTTCAGGTTTGAGGCAATCTCACCTGCTTTTGCGTTCAGTGCCTCAAGCTGCTCGCCGGTCTTCCATATAGGAACAATCACTACCTGAAGTGGAGCAAGTGCCGGAGGCAGCACCAGACCATTGTCGTCGGAGTGGGTCATGATAAGTGCGCCCATCAGACGGGTGCTCACACCCCACGATGTGGCCCATGCGTATTCAGGCTTGTTGTCTTTGTTCAGGAACTGCACGTCGAACGCCTTGCCGAAGTTCTGACCGAGGAAATGAGATGTGCCGCTCTGAAGGGCTTTCCCGTCCTGCATCATTGCCTCAATGGTGTAAGTGTCCAAAGCTCCTGCGAAACGCTCAGTCTCGCTCTTCACACCCTGAACCACGGGGACTGCCATATATTTCTCTGCAAACTCAGCATATATCTTGAGCATCAGTTTTGCGCGGTCTTCTGCTTCTTCTTTTGTGGCATGGGCTGTGTGTCCCTCCTGCCAGAGGAACTCTGAGGTACGAAGGAACAGACGGGTGCGCATCTCCCACCGCATCACGTTACACCACTGGTTGCACAGTATAGGGAGGTCGCGGTAGGAACGGATCCAGTTGCGGTAGGTGTTCCATATAATCGTCTCTGAGGTTGGACGGATAATCAGCTCCTCCTCAAGGCGGGCATTCGGGTCAACGACCACGCCGTCGCCCTCGGCGTTCGTCTTCAGACGGTAGTGGGTCACTACGGCACATTCTTTTGCAAAGCCTTCCACGTGCTCTGCCTCGCGGGAGAGAAACGATTTCGGGATCAGCAGCGGGAAATAGGCGTTCTGAACACCGGTTTCCTTAAACATGCCATCTAAGGTCTGTTGCATTTTTTCCCATATCGCATATCCGTAAGGCTTTATCACCATGCAGCCGCGTACATCCGACTGCTCGGCCAAATCAGCCTTTACTACTAATTGATTATACCACTCAGAGTAATTTTCGCTGCGCTTGGTCAGCTCTTTCAGTTCTTTTGCCATTGTATTTTATTTTTTTTGCAAAGTTACGATTAAGCGAGCGAAAAACCAAATTTTTGAGCAGCGAATGCAAAGATTAGCTTGCTGAATCTTTGCTGAGTCGTGAGAAAATTCAGCGAAGCAAAATTTATTTGAGTTTTTCCGAGCGTCAGTAACTTCGGTGTCAGCCAAAGTTTCATTTTCACTTCTATTTATACTTCCATTTTCATTTCCGTTTTTACTTCCATTAAAATATTTAATTGCTAAAAATTTGTTTGTTTCGTTTCTTTTCTCTAATTTTGCATCATGATACATTAATTTAATTATTAACTAAACATTTTTTGCTTATGAAAATCTCAAAAATTGGTATTTATGCATTATCAGTGGTGATGCTCGTTTCATCATGCGGAACAGTTCAAAATCTCAACAACACCACTAAGGGAGGAGTAATTGGAGGTACTAGTGGAGCTGCTATTGGTGCGCTTCTCGGAAACCTCACTGCTCCGAAACATGGTAATAAGACATCAAGAACCCTCTTCGGCACTGCTATCGGTGCGGCTGTGGGTACTGGTGCCGGTCTACTCATCGGTAAGAAGATGGACAAGGCGAAGGCTGCTGCTCAGCAGGTACAGAACGCTAAGGTTGAGCAGGTGACCGATGCTAACGGTTATGAGGCTGTGAAGATGACATTCGACTCAGGTATCCTCTTCGCAACTGGTAAGTCAACTCTTACTTCTTCTGCTAAGACTTCCCTCAACCAGTTCGTACACAATGTGCTTATCCCTTATCCTGATGTTGATGTGGCTATCTACGGACATACCGACAACCAGGGATTCAGAGGTGTGACCGACCCGGCTGTGAACGCACAGAAGAACAGAGACCTCTCCCTCCAGAGAGCAACTGAGGTGACAAGATATCTGCTTGAGAACGGTATGGCTCAGTCTCAGATTAAGTATGTGGAGGGATTAGGACAGGATCAGCCGGTGGCTGACAACTCCACAGAGTATGGCAAGCAGCAGAACCGTCGCGTGGAGGTGTTCCTCTATCCGTCGGAGAGCATGATTAAGGCTGCTGAGGCTGGAACTCTTCAGTAATCAAACGTCAGATTATTATGACACAAAAGCCGGAGTCCGACATCATGCCGGACTCCGGCTTTTTTACAAGCTGATATACCCTTTAGAAAATCTGACAACAGAACGCTTCAGAAATCCCCGCCTACGCATGTAATAACAGTAAAACTTGTAGAGACTCCCCGTGGGGTGTCTAAAAGAAAACCGCAGAAAGCTCGACAACAAAACATTCCCGAAATCCCCGCCTGCTTTTTTCTGTCAATACTCAAAATGTCCTCAAAACCAACAAAAGACCGTTCTGCATTCGGCAAATTGCTCCATTTCTTCGTTAAACTCCTGAAATGGTGCATCATTTTATTTTTGTTTTCATCCATCTTGGCTGTTCTTGTCTATAAGTGGGTGCCCGTGAAATATACGCCGCTCATGTTTATAAGATATTATCAGCAGAAGAAAGATGGCAAGAAACCGCGGATGGAGCATGAGTGGGTACCGATAGAGGATATCTCCGAGAATCTGCCCGTTGCTGTATGGGCAAGTGAGGACCAGAATTTCTTCACCCATTTCGGATTCGACTTCAAGGCGATTCAGCAGGCGCGTAAGGAGGCAGAGGCAGGAAAAAGAAGAAGGGGTGGAAGCACCATCTCACAGCAGACAGCGAAAAATGTGTTTCTATGGCCAAACTCCACATGGGTCAGAAAAGGATTCGAGGCATATTTCACACTTCTCATCGAGCTTTTCTGGTCGAAAGAAAGAATCATGGAGGTTTATCTTAACTCTATAGAGATGGGCGATGGCATCTACGGGGCACAGGCGGTCGCCAAATTCCATTTCAACACCGATGCCAAACATCTCACCCGTGAACAGTGCGCCCTCATTGCCGCATCTCTCCCCAATCCACTCAAATTCAACAGCGCCCGTCCTTCACGCTATATGCTCAAACGTCAAAAAAAGATCCTCAAGCAAATGCGTGCATTAGGCAAACTCCCGGATTCCTGACGTTTTCTCTCTTCTCGTCTTCACTTTATTAAATGTCAATAGTAAATCATAAATACCTCATCTTCAAAACTAAATACACTTTTCACTATTGGCTATTCACTATTCACTTAATAAATTCTTCATTCTTCATTAATAAGATGCTTGCCCAAATCAACGATTTCATCTGGTCTTATATTCTCATTGCTCTCCTTATAGCCTGCGGGCTGTGGTTTACGTGGAAAACCAAGTTTATCCAATTCCGTATGTTCGGGGAGATGATCCGGTTGCTAAAGGACAGCGGTTCCCGTAACAGTGAAACGGACGACGATGACACGTTGCCATCCGGTAAGCCTAAGAAAAAACACATCACCTCCTTTCAGGCGTTTGCCGTTTCGCTTGCTACTCGCGTAGGAACTGGCAACATGGCAGGGGTGGCTACTGCTATAGCCATCGGCGGTCCGGGTGCCTGTTTCTGGATGTGGGTCATCGCACTCATCGGGTCTGCCACTGCGTTTGTGGAATCAACTCTCGCTCAGTTGTATAAACGGCCGGAGAAAGACTCGTTTGTTGGCGGACCGGCTTATTATATATTTAAAGGTATTCATAGCAAACAAATGGCATGGCTCTTCGCTGTGTTGATTACACTTACGTTCGGACTCTCCTATAACTCCATTCAGAGCAACACCATCTGCGATGCCATGAGCCATGCCTTCGGATGGAACCACGTGGTGGTGGGTGTCATCTTGGCTTTCATGGCCTTACTGATAGTTTTTGGAGGAATACATCGCATCGCGAAGGTCAGCAGCATTCTAGTTCCAGTCATGGCCGTGGGGTATCTCCTGTTGGCTCTCTTTATTGTTTTTTCGAATATCTCGATATTTCCCGATGTGTTCAAACTGATTGTAGAGAATGCTTTCGGATGGAATCAGGCTGCAGGTGGTGCAATCGGAGCAGCGATGATGAACGGTATCAAGCGCGGGCTGTTCAGCAACGAGGCTGGGGAGGGCAGTGCGCCTAACGTCGCGGCGACTGCCGACGTGTCGCATCCTGTGAAGCAGGGACTGATACAGGCACTGGGTGTCTTCACCGACACGCTCGTGGTTTGCTCATGTACAGCTTTTATAATTCTCGTCAGTGGATTATACAACACCCATGACTTGAACGGCATTAACCTCACACAGGCGGCTTTACAGAGTGAGGTGGGCAGCGCTGGTCCCGTTTTCGTCGCCATCGCCATCTTCCTTTTCGCTTTCAGCAGCATCATCGGCAATTATTATTATGGAGAGGCTAACATCCGCTTCATGACATCCAGCCGATGGGTCATGACCATCTACCGCATCTCCTCTGCCGGAGTCGTCGTGCTCTTTGGCGCTCTCGCCTCCCTCGACACAGTCTGGACACTCGGAGACATCTGCATGGCGGTGCTCACCCTTGTCAATATCATTGCCATCCTCTCCCTCGGAAAATATGTCTTCCGCCTTGCCGACGACTACCGAAAACAAAGAAAACAAGGCATCAAGGACCCTGTTTTCAAAAAAGAGAGTATGCCCGACATTCAGCACGAACTTGAAGCCTGGGAGTGAAGTTGAGGAATTCCGCTATCACGGATTATCTGGAAAATCCGGATAATCCAAATGCTCCAACCCGCATTGTCCTCTATTCGTTTTCTTTCTTTTGGGCGGGGACATCCATGCCCAGCGCTTTCAGCGCATCAGGATAATTCTGTATCGCTGCACGTTTCACCCACTCAATGGCTTTGTTCTCGTCGGCTTTGACGCCAACACCGAAATTATAGAACACCCCAAGGCAGTATTGTGCCTCGGCTATGCCTTTTTCTGCCGCGCGCTCCATCCATTTGAACGCTTTCTTGTCGTCTTTCTTCCGCACTTCACCATAGTAATAGGCATAGCCCAGCGCAATCATCGCCTCCACATCGCTCAGCCCGGCTGCCAAATCAAAATAGTGTTCATATTTCCTTTTGTTCGGCTTCACTCCAATGCCTTCCTTATAGCATACTGCCACCTGATGGGCGCATTGGGCATCTCCTATGTCTGCACCTTTTTTCCACCAGTAAAATGCCTTCTCATAATCCTGAGTAATCTGCTTGCCGTTATAATACATATAACCCAAATTGTACATTGCGTCAACTTCTCTATGTTCAGCGGCTTTCTCATTCCAATAGATGGCTTTTTTTCCGTTCATCTTGATGCCGTCACCAAACTGGTATTTCTGGGCCAGTGCAAGCATGTAAGGACCGGTCGTGGCGGTAAGTTCAAACAGCCGTACAGCCATCGTGTCGTCCTCCTCCACACCCAGACCGAACGCATAGCAGTTGCCTAAGTTCATCATCGCATCCCGATAGCCTTTATCCGAGGCTTTCTTCCACCAATACACCGCTTTTTTGTCGTCCTGCTCCACGCCATAGCCATATCGGTAGCAGATACCCAGCTGATTCTGAGCAGGAGTGTAGCCCTGCTCTGCTGATTTGGTCCACCACTCAACGGCAAGCTTCTCGTCCTGCACAATGTATTTGTCGCCTACATAGAAACGTTTGCCAAGTTGGTATTGCTGAATAGGGTCTTTCAAGTCAAGTTCACGCAGACCGCTGTCTTGTTTCAGATTCGGATTCTCTTCCTGCATACTGTTATCTTTCTCCCCCGGCACCACGTCCGAGCGGCGGGGCAGAATCCTTGTATGAATGCTGTCCTGGCCTATCGTTGCCTCACGTCCGTTGGTGGCTGATTCGCCAGCCGTGGTATCCTGCCTCAGAGGCTTCATCTGCGTTTTATCGATTTGAATGCGAATGGCTTCATCATTGCCCGAGCCGGATTTGTCCTGCCCCCATGCCGTGAAAGCAGCGGACAGCATCACAAATAATATTAAGATACTACGTTTCAACATTTCCTGAATAATTTTCTGTTTGCAAAATTACAAAAAAAAAAGATAATCCTCTACTTCTCAAGTTAAAATCTTACAAACAAAATAATTCGTATCTCTTTCCATCACCAAAACGTTCCCTCATTGCAGGGGCGTTAGGAAGTGTAATTTTCTTATTTCACAAGCATCCACATCTTTGAATCGGAATATGGAAAGTTCAGACAATAGCTGACTTTCTGACATCTTTCATTGAAATAATAACATAATTCAACTTTCGCATGTATTAGAAAATGCTGATAATTATTAAGTTCTGTTTATTTTTGAGTGATTCTAATATCGATTTATCATTGGCAAAACTATCGTCCACGAGCCTCAGGCTCGTTAACTCCCTTTTTAAATTCCGAACCACCTGCATAAATCTTACATCTTACATAATTAAATCTTTAAATTAACTCGGCTTCCTTTTTTACTTCAGAAACTTGAATAACTTAGTAAAGTTTGACACGTAAATATCACCTATATACTTGGTTGTATTTTTACGTTGAGAACTCCGGAATTCAAGATTTTAAAACAACATAAATTGACATTTAAATGATTGATATATTAATATCTTAAATTTGGAAATATGGAGAAAATTTCGTAACTTTAAGGTTAATTTCCAACAGTCCTTATATGGTCACAAAAAGTTCTCCACAATATATATCCGAAGATGAAATACAGTTCTACAACAAGCTCAACGAGTGAGACCGCCGTCGTTATGTTGCAATAAGGGCAAACGGCCTCGACTATAATTGCGTGTGCAAAGTTACGAAAATTTATGGAATTGACAAAGAATCTGACATTACGCCATTTTCACCAGAAAAAATGAGGCAAAATGAACAGCTGGAAAAGAGCCCAAAAGATAAGTTTAAATCTTGAATGATTGCCTCACATAATATTTACTAAGTTTTTTTCACTGTTGCTTAGTGGCTTCCAAAAGTTGCACTTTGACTTAATAACATTTATGATTGGCAGTATTTTCACTTTTTTCTTTTCCGGATGGACATGGATTCTCACAAAAAAACACTACCTTTGTAGTGTGAACGAACGTAGAGACATCATAGTATCAAATACATTGACAAGAATCGGCAAATATGAAGTTGCCGGTTACTTATGGTGAGCGGATTTCCTGCCAACTACTGGATTAACCGATACACGGTGCTTGATATCAGCCGACAGTTACGCGACAAGAAACGCTCGTTTACCGAACTCTCTGACATCTATGGCTTTTCCTCACCAAGTTATTTCAGCTGCTATGTGCAGAAGTATCTCGGTGTTTCGCCTAGTGACTTTAGGGTGTAAAGATCTACTCAATTTATTATGAAAGAAGCAATAATCGTTTTACTGATGCTGCTGGCTGGTATGACAGTATCAGCAAAAAACACTCAATGGGAAACGTTTGCTGTCAATGGCAATCGCGAACAATTATGGCAGTCGTTTCTTTCACCTCCAGACAGCATCAAAGTTGGTTGTTATTATTACTGGGTAAACGAGCACGTCGATCCCAAAGGCGTAAAGGCCGACTTGAAATGGATGAAAGACAACGGCATCACACTTGCCTTCCTGGCGACGGACATACGCAACCGCACACGGTGGGAGAACCCTTGGGAGGGACAAACCTTTGGCAGCAACACATTCCAAAGCATACTGTGGTGGGAGAACCTGCGCACTGCTTTAAAGACTGCTGGCGAGCTGGGCATAGAGATGGGCATCTTTAACTGTCCAGGCTGGAGCCAGTCGGGCGGACCGTGGGTGAAGCCTGATGAGGCTATGCGCAACTGGACCCCTACTGGCATTGAGATCTGCAAAACGAAGCAGGGCACCGACGTGATGTGCGGTCCGTGCAGCGACGAGGCTGAAGGACTGGAGGTAGATAAGCTGTCGAAAGTACATGTGAAGAAACACTTCGAGGCATTTATAGGTGAGATACTGCGCCGCATACCAGCCAAAGACCGTCCTACGCTGACCACCGTAGTCGTGGACAGTTGGGAGCGAGGCAAGCAGAACTATACCGACTCTATCTACGTGCTCTTCGAGCGTCGCTTTGGCTATCCGCTTGATTATACCAGCGAGGCCTGTAAGAAAGATCTTGACAGGCTCATCTCCGATCTCGTGGCATCGGAATATATGGGCGGTCTGACGGAGAAAGCCCATGAGTACGGGTTAAGAACATGGTGCGAGCCCTACGCTCATAGCCCTTTCCCTGGCAATAGCATCACCTACGGCAGCGCGGCTGACGAGGTGGCGGCAGAGTTTTGGGTGAACGACCGCAAGTTCCGCAAGAAGGAGGTGGATGCCGCCCTTGGTGCTGCTCGCCGCAGTGGAAAGAACCGTGTATGGGCTGAATCATTTACCGATGGAGCATGGGATAAGGAGGCGCAAGACGACTGGAGTTTCGAAAAACTGAAACCCATAGCCGACCGTTACTTTCATGCTGGCGTGAATGCCATTATCCTGCATGTCATGATTTCGCAACCCGGCGATGACAGCCTGCCCGCCGTGCGTCCTTGGTTTGGCACTTTCTTCGACCGTCGTAGTCAGCATGCTGCAGATCTGAAGTTACTCGTCGCATATTTGCGCCGCTGCAGTTTCATGCTGCAGCAGGGGCAACCTTACAATGGAGCTACCGACTGCCGGGTGATGGCCGACGGAACCACCATACGCTTCACCGATGACAGCCAGTTTGAAGTTTCTTTCCCCGACGGACATAAGGAAAAATGGAATCCTGCTGCTCCATAATAGTGTGATTTTCGGTAAAAAGTAAAAGAAAACCCGTAATTGTTGTCAAAATAGTTACGGGTTTTCTGTGTATCTTTGAGGCAGAACTAAATGAATACGGATATGGACGAACAGAAATCTATGAGTCGGAGCGATGCGCTGAAAACTATGGGAGCAATCTTGGTAACGGCGGCTTTGTCAACAACTGGATTGTCTGCATTTGCTGCTCCTGCAATAAAAAACAATAGTAAGAAACGGCTGATATTCTATTTCACTACTACGGGCAACTGCAAACAACTTTTCAGAAAGGAATAAACATAATTAACGAAAAAAAGATAATCAGGTTAAATTATGAAAAAATCGATTATGAGAGAGCAGAGACTATCCTGCTTGAACTATGCCGGGCGCGAGATTTTTCGCTACCTGACTTCGTCAATGCGCCACCCAAAATTCATCAGTGAATAGTTTTTCTATTTGCTGATGTCGTTTCATGGGCATTGTCTTCTTGATGATTTTCCCACTCTCCGGTAGTCTGAACACTATCTAAAATCAGCTCACTTCCATTTAAAAGAACGTTCTCTATACTTGATATGGCTCGCTCCATCTCTTGACGCTCACGTTCACGGGATGAGACAACACCACCATCAAAATCCAACCGGGGATGCAGATGTTCATCATAATCTGATATCCAGCGACGACCACGTTCTATCAATGATGTTACATCTGAGGCGTTTTTGGCGATGCCAATTGTTTTGACTTCCTTGTATTTTCCACTGCTCTTGTCAACCACTACAACGCTTATGGAACCTGATTTGTTACGTTTCTTTCTAAGGTACATATAATCAGATTATGTTAAAAAATGTTTGCGCCACCCAATATTAGGGTGGCACAAATATACAACTTTTTATTTATCAAATAGTTATATTTTAACCCGTTGGCGGAATTAATTTAGTGCGTACTTAATTCTACCTATAGGTTTGTTGTTAATGTAATTGATGTATTGTAAAGCTGTCATCGCACTAACTTTGCTAATAATTCTGGTAAACAGACCATTTGTTTCTTTAGCGTAGTTCCTGATGACAAGGAATTGGTCAGTAAGCTGTGAGAAAATGGTTTCAACCCTCTTTCTGGCTTTGGCAAAAGGAACGAATGTTGGTTTCCAGTCTTTT
>JAEEGF011046738.1_pt1 | contig 34623 bp, 19 predicted proteins | sample 9134171 | NCBI WGS metagenome assembly JAEEGF01 (sample SAMN16246542, study PRJNA631951) | gut metagenome | biome: gut microbiome; feature: rumen; material: AP-attached | host: Bos | place: Iran: Karaj | collected 2018-10
ACAATCGAAGTGAGAAAATTTAAATCTGTCCGTATAGAAATATGATTTTAAATCTAGCGAAAAAAGAATTGTATCGTTTTCATTATCATACGATTCTTTTATCGCATCAAAAGCCCCATTTCTCCAAGAATTATACTGAAAATAAAACATCTTGAAGAATCTATTACTTTCAAAATCAAGCTCTTCGGAGACAATATCTTTTCTTACGGCATTTCCATATATGCATTTTAAAGGAAAATCACTTGAATAATAATACTTGGCAATAAACAAAGACCAAAAAACATCTAAAATATAAACTTCAATAGGTGCGTCAATAAAGAAATTTACTTCTGTCAGATTCTTTTCGCAATTGCTAGCATTAGATACAGGCATGTCAACAGATTGTTTTTTAGTATCTTTTTCCTCAAATTTTTTTGGCAATACAAAAAAATCAATCTTATTAACCAGTGATTCTAAATACGCTTTTGATGATTTCTTTTTTGGATGCAATAACGCGTCAGTCATACAAGCAAAAGTCTCATTCATTTTGTCTGTATCATATTCAAACTCAACTATTTTCGGACGAATCGGATAAAAATTCTTGTTATAGAAATAGTAGCCTTTTAATTTTCGATATGCACCTTCCAAGCACCGTTTGATATTGCAAGCTTTATCAAAATTCATTGTCAATTTCCATCTTATCCAACCACTAAATCGACTTTCGACTTTGCTTTTTCTACTGCAAATAGTCCAAGTTATCAAGCATTCTTATAATCAAATTCCTAAAATCTGCCCTGAAAGATTCATCTTGCAAATAGCTTTTATATAGCGAATTGTCGCTTTTGCGCTGTTGGCGAACAACGGAATCCAGGATTTCGTTCATCTTGTCACTAGATGTCTGCGGGTCAGGATTGCCGACGACAAATTCACGATACTGTTCATTATTCTTGACTGCCCTTGCAATACTTACAAGCTTTGTCTTTTGATCATCAGGTGTAGCTTGCCATCCATGGAACCAACGTTCATTGAACTCTTTCAAGATTTCATCCAGAGCCGCTTTCGGGTCATTCTTATCGTCTCCTGCATTGACCATAACAGGCTTGTTCGGCTCAATAATAGCCTCACCAGCATCCAACACAATCTTTTCATTCAAAGCGATTCTACGCAATCCGTAGGTATTCAAATCTACGGAATCCAACAAATCCTTTATGCCATCGTCATCCTTTGATGTCACATGCAAGCCGGGAATTAGATAGCGAAGGAACCAGAATAACTTTTCCCATTCGGCGACTTCAAACGCCATAATTGCCGCAACTTTAGAATAGACACGGACAAACTGCTTGCATTTCATCTTGAAATCTGCTTTTCCGTTTTCGGACCATTCTATTTCATTGTTAAAGCGGTTCGCGACAACATCCAAAATGGGCGCCCACTGGTCGGCCTCACTTCCATGGATATACAAATCAATGAAATTATCGACATCTTCCTGTTCAAACACTCCAAAACCAAGAAGCGTCATTCTCAATTCATGTAGAATGTTTACGTCTGTCGCTTCAGAAAGCGTCGTTGCCGTATAGAAGGGGTCAAAAGCCTCCTTAATGCCATCCTTGCTGTTGTAAAAATCAAGCACGAACAAGTCTTCGCTCAATTTACCAAGTTCAGGGGCAGCGCGGTTCAAGCGGGACAACGCCTGCACCGCAAGGACTCCATCCAAAGGCTTATCTACATACATGGCACAAAGCTTCGGCTGGTCAAAACCGGTCAAATACTTATTCGCCACGACCAATATGCGGTAATCATCGCTCTCAAATTTTTCGGAAGTCTGGGAATCCGGAAAGCCGTTCATTTCGGCTTCCGTAAATTCCTTTTCATCTATAGTTTTCGTTCCCGAAAAAGCTATCAGAATTTTAAATGGCAGTTTTAACTCTTCAATCAAGGCGTTAAGAGCATTGTAGTATTGAATAGCACATTCAATATCCTTTGTGACAACCATCGCCTTCGCCTGGCCTTTTAATTTACGGCTACGGAATATCTTGGCATCAAAATGAGTCAACATCACATCGGCTTTCGCATCAATTGTTTTGCGGTCGCGTTCAACGGCCTGCCGTAATTTCTTCTGCGCCTTGTCCTTGTTATATTCGGGATTCTTGTCCGTAGCCTTGATCAGTTCATAATAGCTCTTATACGTTGTATAATTCGTCAGGACATCGAGAATAAAGCCTTCCTCAATCGCCTGTTTCATACTATACAAATGGAACGGATGGTATTTACCTTCAGAATCTTTAGTCCCAAATCTTTCCAGAGTTTCTTTCTTGGGAGTCGCCGTAAATGCAAAGTAAGAGCAATTGGTGCTCATCTTGCGGTCACTCATCAACTTTTCCAACAAGGCATCAGTGTCGCCGCCATCCATATCTGCATCTTTCTGCACGGTGGCGTTCATCTTATCTGCGGCAATGCCGGACTGCGAACTATGCGCCTCATCTATGATAATGGCGAAATTTCGGTCGCTTACATCGCTTATCGCATTGCAAATAAACGGGAATTTTTGAATGGTCGTAATGATTATGCGTTTGCCAGCTTCAATGGCATCCTTCAAATCTGACGAAGAATCCGCATGGGCAAAAATACCGGCACTTTGACCAAACGCCTTGACATTGTCCGTAATCTGCTTATCCAATATGCGGCGGTCAGTCACCACAATCACAGAACTATAAAGCGATTCCGTCAAACTCTTTGCCCGAACCGCATCCATTGTCGCAGGGCACGTCTTAATCAGCTTATATGCAAGCCAAGTCAAAGAATTGGACTTGCCCGAGCCCGCAGAATGCTCTATCAGATAAGTTTTGCCAACGCCGATTCGCGAGACATCTTCAACTAATTTCTGAACAACGTCTAATTGATGGTATCGAGGGAAGATTAATTTTTTCGCATACCGCATCGTATGCGGAACTTTCTTCTGGTTTTTTGCTTCGCCGTAATCAAACAAGACATAGTTCATGATGATGTCGGCAACGACATCCTTCTGCAAAATCTTTTCCCATAGATACGAGGTCTTGTAGCCACCTTCCGTATTGACCGGATTCCCGGCACCTAGACCACCAGGCAAGCCTTTATTGAAAGGCATAAAGAAGGTTCTGTTTGAATCTAAATGGGTGGTAAAGAAAATCTCTTCCTTGTCTAACGTAAAATGAGCCAGGCAACGCCCAAAATTGAGCAATGTTTCCTTTGGGTCACGATCTTCCTTATATTGTTTTTGACCATCGTATCTCGCAGTCTGATGCGTCCACGGATCTTTAAGTTCAAACGTGAACAACGGAACGCCGTTCACATACAGGGCCATGTCGATTTCTAGCCCTGGTTTAGAAACAGAAAAAGTCTGCTGTCTTGTAACCGAGAACTGGTTCTGGGCATATTTTTCCCACGAAATGGCACTATCCGACGGAGACGGTTTAGGATAGAACAACGTGACATGGATATTATCCACATCAACGCCTTTCCTCAAGGCGTCTATCACGCCAAAGTTCTTGATGAACTTGGAAACCTGCTTCGGAATTTCCGTTTTAGGATCACCGCCCTTATATTCCGCAATAACATCACCCTGAGTCGTTTCAAGAAAAGACCAAAGGCGTCGCATATCAAAGGCAAGGACCTTATCGAAATCAGAAGGCCTTCCCCAATAATACTGTTCAGCGGCAGGGGCCTGCGCGTCTATATCGGTAAGGTTTGCGGCTTCGCGTTCTTCGCGGGTGCTACCCACGAGAGCTTTTTCGATAAGGGCTTCAAACGCCTGTTCGTCGGTCTTGCTCGTTTCCATAATTCTAATCTCGTTTAGTGTTTCGTTAACTCTTGATAGACCGCAATCCCTTTCGCCGTCAATAGGTATTTCTGGCGAGGATGCTTGGGCGAATTGGGGTAAAGCATACAAACATAACCTTCTGCAATAGCTGGATTGAGATGATATTCTATAAAATTCGGTCTATGCTTTAATCCTATCTTCTCCATCAATTTGGAGATAGAAAACTCTTCATTGCCAATAACTTTTACCAAGTCAATGACCAAAGGATTTTTCGAATGCAGTAAATCCTGAGCTTGTTCGGTACTTGTTCGGGTACTTGTTCGGGTACTTGTTCGGGGGCTTATCGGGTTGGCTAAATTCGGCTGAATTTGCCACTCCTTTGACGGTTGAATATGCAGATAACGATTTCGCAAATCCCACTTGTCGCCCAGCAACAAATTACGGAAGAATCGTTCAAGATAAACCGGACTGTAATCGACCCCTTCTATGGCATTCTTGTAATTCGCCCGGACCAATGCATTGCGAAAATACCAGGAATGTTCGGCAAACATATCGTTATCGACTTTAAAGCCGAGTGAACGCAAATACAAAATGGTAAAGACAGCCGTTGTGCGAGTATTGCCTTCGCTAAAAGCGTGTATCTGCCAAATACCCGACACAAACTTCGTCACATGAGCGATTAGTTCATCCGATGACAACCCTTTATAACTGAAATTCTTTTCTTGTTCAATATCAAAATCCAAAGCCCGGTTCAAATCTTCCCAATTTAGGTAACGCACTGTATCACCTTTTAGCACCCATTCTTTTTTGGTGATGTTATAGGCGCGGATTTTCCCGGCGTATTTGAATACCTTTTCGAAAATTCTCCGGTGTAACGAAATCAAACCCTGCGTGCTGAAATTTAAAGTATCGGCAGAAAGTATCTTGGTAATGTTTGCTGAGACCTTGTCGGCCTCTTGTTTTTCATCATCATCCGGTTCACGATGCGATTTTGACTGATAATACGACTGAATAAGCTTACACGCTTCGTCAATATCGATTTTGCCTTCAATATGCTTGCAAGCAGTTTCTTTCAAATAATCAGACGTTTTAAGACCGTCAACAGCCTGCAAGCCGATAGCGGTTCGCCAGATAGAAGCCTTCTCTTTTTTATCCGGCTCCCCCTGCTTGATATATTCGTCAAAGTCTGTATAAACGTCTTTTCCCATAATGATAAATTTAGTTTCTAAATATTACAATTCACCTAGTTTAGCAATAACATCGTCTATATTCGTCTTGATTTCATCTATATCCTTAAAGAACTGATAGGGCATTTTTAAGATTTTCACTTTATTACCATCATTGGAACTGTTCGCAAACATTTGCTCAACCTTTGGTAAATCAGGACCGCTAATAAAAAAATTTATCTGTTTGTCTGCGCCAAAAACCATATGCAATCTATAGTTCCCAACGTTTTTGCTAATCGGGATTTCCCAACCAAATGTATCATGAACATTTCCTTTTATCATCTCTGGTTGATTTTTACCATCATATTGCATATTATATTTTGCAACCAAATCTGGAATAATCAAATGTCTTTCTGTGTCAAGGATTATCCTATCGTACCATGCATTTGGAATGTTGATCAAATACGAATCCCGATTATATTGAATACAAAAATGCTTTTTTGCCGATTCATTTTTATGCACCCAATCAAGCAAAGCGGAAGCATTCGCATCATTCACAAGTCGTTTGAAAAGCAAGCAGAAACCTTCTTTTTCCCCATCACGAGGTGTCGCATTATCAATTATTTTCTTACAGTACTCTACAAAAGGTTCCAGAGCGCCACCTTCAAAATACTTGCATACCATTGATTGAACTTCCTTATAATTCGTTAACAGTATTTTGAGATGTTTTTCCCTCTCTGAATTTTCTGTAATATATCGATTTTTTAATCCATTTTCCCAATAATTTATCGTGCCAATAATCGCACGAATTAAAACATGATCTTTTCGATATTCCTCGCAAACTCCATTTTTATCAAACATTTCTTTTACAACATTGTACCTTTCGCAAAATGCGCTGCTATCCCCAATACCAGGTGTAAAGAAGAATAATACTGACCCCCTAAAAAAAGGATGGTGTTCGGCCACAATAAAAGCGTCTTCCCATGTTTTATCAAATAATCCGTTTTCAGAAAACATCTCTTTCGCTTTTTCAATTTCTTCAGAAAGCTGCTGATTTCGGCTTGTAAAAGTTTCCGTCGCGAGAGACTTATAGAAATTACCATCAATAGCCCCAGAAGCTCCGATAATTTCAGTACAAGCCTTTATAACGCTAATTGCAGGTTCAATACTTTCAATAGGTGTATTTTCTACAATGTTGTAAACAACACGCAACATCCTTTTGAAATTATCTTGAATAGAGGCATCCTTTAGTGTTTTGCTATCAGGAATTCGCTCAATAAATTCTGTTACCGCTGCAAAGATTACTCGCTGCGGCCATGTCACAGCATCTTGATTTATATCAAATTTAACATTTTCAAACACATTAAACGAATCATTGTCGTTAACAGTTTTCTTTACATAATCCCAGTTCTCATCAAAGCAATCCAAAACTTTATCTATTGTTCTTAGATAATCTTCAACTAAAAATATTCGCTCATAATAATTCCAACCAAAAAATTTTTCTCTCATTCGCACACTTTCAGCACCATCGTCACTAGAAAAGAATAGGCATAAATCATTATTTTGCTCATTGTCTTTATTGTAAAGAAGTGCTGCTTTGGTAAATAGATATCTACTAAAAAAGTTCATGTATCCAATACCAATCTTCTTATCATCAATTTCAATAATGTTCCGGCATTCTTCTTGAGAATTATTTTCCATTTTCCAAAATAAGTCTATCCATTTGGCATCAATCTTTGTTGTAAAATCAAACCAAAAAGGTTTTACGCCAGCCTTGACCTCATCTGTTCCATACAATCCATTTCGTTCTTTCGCCTTCATAAATTTTACAACTGATGCCTTAAAATTTTCAAAAGGCACTAATGATAATCCACGAGAGTTCATCTTGATATAAAGTTCATCGTTCATATCAAACTTTTCTAGCATCAGGACATAAAAACGCAATCTACTTAAACGACTATATATATCTTGACAGCCACGATTCTTATAATTTTCATCAATAGAATCCAACATATTCAACATGGCACAAACAGTCGGATCACAATAGAAATCATCAGTAAACCATTTGTTCTCTTTTATGGCTTTTGATGGTTTGTAATTCACTAAATCGACAAAAAAACTTGAAGATGTAATCTTCTTTAAGAATTGATCAGAAGTATCTCTTGTTTCGTAGGTAAAACTTGACAAGAAATCAGGATTTTTTCCCAACTCTTTCATGCTCATGTACCAATACAACAAAAACAAGGTCGTTGTGCGTTGCTGACCATCAAGCAGTTCAAAGCCCTCGCTAGATCTTTTTGCAACAGGCTGTTTGGAACCAAACAAAAAACTCAGTTCAATTGACACATCATCTGCAGAAGTTAGGATATTAAATATCGATTCAAGAAAATCCGTCCTTACATCGCTCTCTGTTTCTCGCCCCTGAGCATACGCTCTTTGTATCTTCGGTATAAACACACAAGAAACTGGAACGGTCTGTTCACCAACTTTTATTCCTTTCGTCAATATATCTTCTAACGTATGAAGTTCTGATGTTTGCATAATACAGTCCCTTTTCTATTATTTCTTCCCGTAATTTTCTTTAAATTGGCGTAATTCGTTAAGAATAAAATTATGATATGCTTTTTTATCATTGATATCCCATCTGAGATAACTCGAAGAACACGAGTCATAGATCTTATTAAATACATTTTGCGTGCAAATAGGCACAAAAACCCCCTCATTTATTCTCTCTCGAATTATTTCTCGCTTAATCGCAAAAATCTTATTTTTGTACTGCCGGTTTGTGCCACTATCTAACAAGGTAAGGTTGCCTATCCAATTTTTTCTAGACTCATCGTCATTTTCACCAATAATCTCGTATATTATGCTTAACATTTGCGAAATAATGGCTTGTCGGTCATCTGTTGCTTTTTCATAAACTTCTTTCAACTCAGAATATTCTTTATTCTCCGTAAGGGTCTTCCCAAGAGCCTTTTCGGCCTCTTCAATCCATTTTTCTTGTTCTTCTGGCTTTTTTAATTCATTCGTTGTTGCAGAATCAATGTGTTCTACGTCCCAACCAAAAACGTCTAATGCCTCAAAAGGAAATCTGTATATAGCACATTGCTCATCTCGATTACTTCGTCCCATATCCGAGCGTTTCTTTTTTTCATCTGGTTTGTCAACAATTTTCAGTAATTCCTCGATTCGTTTACAAAGTAAATTAACATTTAAGAATCGCAGCAGGCCTGGAATTTTCTTTTTGTCTTGTGGCTTATCGAAATATAATTCTATGTGATCACCTTGTATTTCAAGATTTTTATTTTCATTCTTTGATATAGGAATATTATCAACAATAACGGAGCAAACTTTTTGTTTTAGCCTTTCGACAAATTGCTCTGTCGTGCACACATTCGTCGAATCATAAATATCCGATATAGCATTTATTGATAAATCTTCTTTTGAAACTCCGTTCTCTTTAGTAAGCAAACCGACAAGGTTGTAAATGCGTGGATTACGATACCAATTTTGAAGCATCCTGAACGCATCCATCACTTTATTCCATTCGCTAATTATTATCGAATTGTCCGCGGATTTCTTATTGAACAAATTGTAGTAATAGCGAAATAAATAATCATCTCCAGAATAGCATTCATCTTTACAGTCTCTGCGATAAAGATATTCAAATATTACATCGATTCTTCCATCCTCTTTCTTTGTATCGTTACTGATGAAAGACCAAAAATCATTGCGATGAAGCGTATTTTCAATCAATTCCCAATCTTTCGCAATGCTAAGTTGCATCGAATCGTACTTAGCATCGGAATTTTTTCTTTGCATGAACAGTGCTCGAATTTTTTCCGTATCAGTAAGTTTTATCTTACCTTTATTTTCATTCAAAAATTCTTGAATGGCATCTTTTTCTGCATCTATCTCGTACCAAATAAACTGAGCGTTGCCTTCTCGATTTGTCGTATTTTGGTTGTTATTCAAAAGGTTAAAAATAGCATCGATGACGGCATTTGCCTTATATCTCTCAGACGAGCACAAGGTAAAAGTATTTTCGGCACAATTTGGATCTTCTTCTTTGCCATTATCTAGCCATTGCGAGATGTAATGATAAGCATTAACGATATGAGCAATGTCAATATCACGGATATCGGACCACAATATTGATTTAAAACCAATGTTTTCAATGATTTCGAAATCATTTGGCCGAGTTTCATAGAAAAGATGATATAATTCTACGCCTTCTTTCTGCTTTAGTTCCTTATAGGATTCGTATTTTTTGTAATGCATAATAAACTTATACAGTACATAAATCGTCGTTAATCTTTGCTGACCATCAATTACCTCGTACGCATCTCGTTCTTCACCGGCAATGTATTTTCTTACTTTTCTCACAATAAGCGGTTGCAAGCTATAAAACGTCCTAGAATCTTTATTTGGCTTAAGTGCAAATTCCAACAGGTCGTTGCACAAGTCATACACCTGTGTTTTCGTCCATCTATACCCTCTTTGATATGAAGGGATAAAAAAGAATCTACCATCAAGCAATTCACTGACAGCCACCTGCTTAATTTCATTACATTTTTTTGATAAATCAAATGTATCCATTTTTATACCACCTTCACCTTTCCGGTTACAACGTCGTTGATGATGATTTGTTTGCGTTCTTGAAGAAGAGAAATTTGTTTTTTATAATTTATTATCAAATTATCAATTTCGCAAACCCTTTTATCCAAATATGACGCAATCTCAACCTGCTCTTTTATAGGAGGAAGTAAAACGATTAATCCTTTTAAAAGCTGTTGACTAAGCGAGGCTCTAATAACAAGATTCATTTCTTTCACAAAATAAGAACGATGAATCGGAGCACGAAAATAATACTTTGAAAAATTTTTGTCGAGATAGCCAACTTTAGGTCTAAACCGTATTAAAAAGCCTGCAAAAACAGCATTCGGAATGGTTTTTAAGCATGTACTTGTAAAACCTATTTCTTCTGCAGTTTCTGAAGTTCTTGTAAAAAAAACATCCCCTTCACATACAGAAAAAACATTCCTTTCCGACATGGATGATTGAGCCAAGCCATTCACCTCAGCAGGCAATGCGTAATTTTTATAAACATCTGAGTAACTAACAAATGGAAAACCGCTACCAAAATAAGTTGAATCATGACTAATCCCATTTATGGTAGTTCCCAATGCTCCCAATTTACACATATTCCAATGTTCGGGGATTTGGCCAATCCAATCGATGCCGCTGTCTTTCATTTTGGCTTTGGGGTCAAGGCCTTTGGTGACGGCATCGTTGATGATGATTTGTTTGCGTTCGTTCAGCAAGTCAATCATTTTCTGCTGCTGGGCAATCGCTTCATCAATCTTTGATGTAACGGAATCTAGATATGATACAATTGCATCCTGTTCTTGCAAAGAAGGAATAGGAATTTTATAAGACATAAAAGAATCAAACGGAACCGTTTTTCTTAAGCCTTTGTAGAGAGGTTTGAACCTTTTGGCGTCATCAATATACAGAAAATAATAGATTAAAAATTTATCTGTTAGCTTTGGATTTTTTCGAAACAAGACATCATAGGCTCCGGTAATCATCCCCTCATATGGCGAAAGACCGACTGCTCTTGGTGTTTCTTCGTTGTCAAAATTGCAAAAAACAAAATCATTCGGTTCAACAATCTGGTAGGCATCAAAAGAAGCAGGAAATTTTCCTTCTGGATTTTCCATATCTCTTTTTACAACGCCTTTTAATGTTAGCGAAAGTAAATCAAATTGAGACGATTGTTTGCCAACAACATTCTTCTTCAGTTTTAAAATATGCTTAATTGCCAACACTTCCCAATGACTTGGAATCTCCCCAAGCCATTTGACGCCACTATCCTTATACTTACTGTATTTCTGCATAGCCGTTACACCTACTTAAAAAAGAGACCTGATAAATCCCTGACTCTGCTTGTCCAATTCAAGGATATCCTTCTCGTTCTCTTTGAGGGAACGCAATGGTGTCGGTTTATAGAAATACTTGTTGAAAGAAATTTCGCAGCCAATCTTTGTCGGGGGCAGGTTAATCCATGCATCATCCACATAGGGGCGAACTTCTCGCATAAAATAACCGTATATGTCGTCCTTCACGGGGATTTTCTCGGTGTCGCGCAATTCACTGTCCGTTTCGTATTCCACAAAGCCCTTTTTGCCGGCCGGCATATAGCCATAATCGGCAAGTTTAGAATCATCGACTCCATACAAGTCTTTCAGGGCCTCGATATCTTTACTATTCGCCTTATGCTCTTTCTTGATGACCGGGGCCGCCTTCGGGTCGCTTTCAGACATCGTGCGGGCAATCGCGTTAAGCACATTGGTCTTCACGTCAAGTTTCAATTTCTTGGCCGCATCTGAAACGGTGTCAAAGAACTTGTTGAAATCCATATAGATGTCCGTGCCTATTTCCTTCATCAACTTCTTGGCGGCATCCATCATCACCTTGCGTTCTTCCCACTTTTTCGAAGCCACAAGGTTTGCGATTTTCTTGTCCGTCATCTTGATTTCGTTTTCGGCAAGGTATTCCTTGATGGCCGGGATTTCCGATTCAAGCCCTTCAAAAACCCGTTTGCCGTAGGTCTGGTACAGCCATTTCGAGATTTCCAATTCGCCCTTGTCGTAGAGCATTTCGTCTATCTTGATTTGGCTGAATTGGCTACGAAGTCTCAGGGGGCGTTCTATGGTCACGTTGTAATAACGGAAATCGTCGCCGTCGAAAATCTTTGAGACAACTTTGGAATCGTCGGAATCCGTTTCTTCAAAATTCTTATACACCTTCAGAATAAGGTCACGATATTTGGGTGTAATCGTACAATTTCGAGAACCGAGATTCTTGCGGAGTTTTTCAAATGCTTGCGATGCATCGATAAGCTGAATTTTTCCCTCGCGCTTATTCGACTTTTTATTCGTCAAAATCCACACATAGGTGGAAATACCCGTATTATAGAAAATGTTGTTCGGCAACTGAATTATGCAATCAACCAAATCGTTCTCTATGAGATAGCGCCGAATGTTACTTTCGCCACTGCCCGCATCACCCGTAAAGAGTGCGGAACCGTTATGAATTGAGGCAATGCGGCTTCCCTGCGGTTGGAATTCGAGAGGTTTCATCTTGTCAATTTCTTCCAAGATAAAGAGCAACTGACCATCCGATGTTCTTGGGGTGCAATCCAGCATTTCCTGCACCCCGGTAAAGTTCGAAAGCGACAGTTCAAATCTATGGTCGAGCAATTCCTTTTCGTGATAAATCTTCTTCTTGTCTTCTTTCCAGGATTTTCCGTAGGGCGGATTGGCAAGCATATAGCCAAAGGATTTGCCCGCAAAGTTGTCTTCGGTAATCGTGTTGCCGTGGCAAATGCCGCTCGGGTCCACGCCTTTGATAATCAAGTCCGACTTGCAAATGGCATAGGTTTCCGCACTGGTCTCGGTTCCAGCAAACTGGATTGCAGCATCCTTTACGCCGATGCTATGGAGGTATTCTCGGCATTCCGTCAACATGCCGCCCGAACCGCAAGCGGGGTCAAAAAGGCTGATGATTTTGGGCAGGTTGGATTTTACCGGTTCAAAAACAAGGTGCGCCAAGAGGGAAATCGCATCACGGGGAGTAAAGTGTTCTCCCGCTTCTTCATTATTTTCTTCGTTGAACTTGCGGAGAAGTTCTTCGAAAACTGTACCCATGCCGACATTGGTCAATGCAGGCAACGTAAGGCCGTCGGGATCCGTTGTTTCCTTGTCAGTCAAGTTGATTCGGGCATCGGTTATGCGTTCAATGATGGAGAGCAATCTGTCGTTGTCGGCCAGTTTCCGCGCCTTGCTGTAATACTCAAAATTTTTGAGCACATCGCGAACGTTGTCGCTGTAGCCATTCAAGTATTCGACAAAATTATCGTAAAGGATATCGTTGTTGTCGGCCGCCTGGGACTTAAGGCGATTTAGCGTCCACTTGCTGGTGTTAAAGTAAGAAAGACCGGTAATGTCTTTCAGCACGCCTTCATCCAGGTTTTCAAGGCCCGTGTCCTTGATTTCTTGCTCGACTTCGTCCTTGGTCGGTTCCAAGAGAGCATCCAAACGGCGGAGAATGACCATCGGTAAAATCACATCACGATACTGTCCACGCAAAAAGATATCACGAAGCACGTCATCGGCAATATTCCAGATTAAAGACACCATCTGGCTATGAGAATTGTCCATAAAAAATCCTTGTTTGTATCCCTTTGAAATATAGACTAATTTTGAACTTGTAGGGATGGAGTGTGTTTTAGGGTACAAAAAAACGCCCACGGAAATGTGGGCGACATTATATGTTAAATGTAACTGGACACTGCTCCTTCGAACCTAATTCAACTAGGGCATTAAAGTGCCAAGTTTCATATATCACTTTGTTCAGGGCGACGAACGCGAGAGCAAGAAATAACTGGATCCTATCGCCTTCGGCTCCAGGATGACGAGAGCGAGAGGCGAAGCGAATTGCCTGTATGCCGGCCTCGGACGCTTCGGCCCTTCGGCAAGCTTAGGGACCTTATCATCACTTTGTTCAGGATGACGAGAGCGAATGGGGTAAAATAGAGATTCTGAAAATTTAATCGGTTTTAACTTGTCGGGTACTTGCAGGGTACTTGATGGGTGCTTGCTGGGTACATGTCCGGTTTACGAGATTCGGCGGCACCCTCCTTTTTTTAGTGGGGTAGATATGCAAAATGGCGGTTAGCAACCGCCATTTCGCTTTAGCCATTTCTAAAATAGGTGTTTATTTTTTAGGGAATAAAAAATTCGCCCACGGAAGTGTGGGCGATGAGAAATGTGAAATGTAACTGGATTCCCTCCCTTCGGTCGAGAATGACGAGGCCGGGAGGCGAAGCGAATTGCCTGTATGCCGGCCTCGGACGCTTCGGCCCTTCGGCAAGCTCAGGGACCTTACCATCACTTTGTTCAGAGTGACGAACGCGAGCACAAGAAATAACTGGATCCCCTCCCTAACGGTCGAGGATGACGAGGCCGGGAGACGAAGCGAATTGCCTGTATGCTGGCCCCGGACGCTTCGGCTCTTCGGCGAGCTCAGGGACCTTATTGCCACTTAATCCGGGCAGGCAAAGCGGATGCTTACTTCTTCTTCGCGGTGCTCTTTTTCGGGGCGGTGAAGTAGTTCTTCATGAACACTTCGAATTCTTCGTCTTCTATTTTGTGCATGACGGAGAGTTTGTCGAAAATCCAGCAAAGTTGTTCGTCGGTTTGGATGGCGATATAGCCGTCCTTGCGGAAAACTTTGAGTTTCAGAAGCCCGCTATCCCAGCGGTTCGAAAGCTTGAAGTCTTCGAGCAGACGCGAATGTTCTTTGCAAATTGCAAGCTTGTCTGCAAATGAATAAATGGGGGCGTAAATGTCCGGGTTGCAGAGGTGCAAGAGTCCGTTGCGCGCGTTTGCCGGGTTCTTCGCGAACTTCTTGGAGGCGAAGTCTTCGAGCTGTTCCTTGATTTCAGAAATCGTCTTTCCGCGAGTTGCAGCCGGGAGCGTGGAGAACTGGTTCAAAATGCCTTGCAAAAAGCTCAGATCCCAGTTTTTGGACGAGGTTCCCGTACCTGCTTTCCAGAGGCCTGCGTTGCCTTTGGACGTGTTCGCAATTTCGTAAAGTGCGGTTGCTTGCGGCGCAAATTCGGTGCCGTTAGTGGGGGCGGCTGGGATTGCTTCGACGGTTTCGCCGAGGAAATTCTCAGCGAGGAATTGGTCGAATGCATCGTAGATTGCTTCTTTGCCCGGTACTTTAAAACGGGGGGCGTTGCTTGCCTTGAGTTCTTTGATTGTTGCCATTCGTTATCCTTTTTTACTTTTTTCTTATTTAAATATACACAGAAAAACGACCATGTGAACAATGGAATCTCTTTTTTTGGTGACGTTTATCGCATGTTTTTTGGAAAGAATGTTGCATTTTGGCGTATTTTCATATATTTAGATAGGACGGGGCAAGAATGATAAGTAAAAAGGCGAACCAACAATCTTGGATAGAAAAGAGCAATGCAATTATCGAATCCATCGCTGATGAATTTGATTGTGTTTGCTATGTAGATTTGACGAAAAAGTCCGACGAGGATGATGTTGAAATTTTTCATACGAGTCAATTTCTGGTAACGAGTGTACCGGCGCTTCGCGAAGAGCGTAACCTCGAAAAGCGTTTAAATCTTATCTGCAAGAATTTTGTTTGTGCCGAAGATCGAGAATTTTTCACTAAAAGTACTCGTCGCGAAACTATTCTTCAAAATTTTGAAAAAAATCCGCAATACATTGTGCCGTTCCGCTGCGAAATAAAAGGAGCGGAAGTTTATTTTCAAATGGGCTTCTTTGCCGACCGGGACGAATCCGCAGGATTGAAGGGCTTTGTCATGAGGTTGCGCAATGTCGATCGTGACATTCGCTTGAAGCAACGGTACGAACTCGATCGCCACTTGAACGAAAGCATTGTTATGAAATTCGGTGAGCAAGTGGAATCGGTGTTTGTGTTCAATCCGACGAAGAATACGTTTAGGACGCTTTACTGCAAGGAATCGCTCAAGGGTGTTTTTCCTGCGGAAGGCCCGCTTGTACGTTCACGTGGATTTGTGGCTAGGGAAATGATCTATCCGGCGGATCGTTTGAAAATGCTTGAAGGTCTTAATGTAGATAACGTTGTTGAACACCTAAAGCACGTGAACAGTTTTCGCATTTTATTCCGTGATATTGCGCTTGGGTATGCTCGTTGGTTCGAGGCTCGCGTGATGCGGTTCGATATCGGCGATGATGATGAATTTTTGGTCGGGTTTATTAACAAGAACGAAGATGTCATCAATAAAAAAATCAACGAAAAAGTTCGCGATGAGTTTGTAAGTATTTACCTTATCAATCTAGAAGAGAAAATCATTCATGTTATTCGCCGTGCACCATTCTATGTAGAAGACAATAAGGACGTTTTTGAATTCAATGAAGGACTTGAAAAGGCGATAACTTATGTTCATCAAGATCATCGGTATCTGTGGGAAAGATTTCGAGATATTGAACAATTGAAGAGCTTCTTTGCAAAAGAAGATAAATACGAATTTATTTGCAAAAATATTGGTCCTGACAATTCATGTTTTTGGTGTCGTAATGTATTTCGAGTTTTAGATAGGGTCGATGGAGTCCCTGTGACACTTGTGTTGACGTGTTCTTTGGTGGATAGAGACCAGTCCGAAAGACTCAGCATGAGCGAAAAACTAGCGATTCAGACAAAGGAATTGGAACGTAACCTTTCGATTATTGATGTGCTCGCGTCTGAATATTCGTCGGTCATGTACGTTAATCTTTTGACATTGGATGCGATTCCTTATACCATGAATCCTCAGGTTCGGCATTATTACGATGCAATGGTGAGCGAAAAGACTTCATATTGGGAGGCGTACCTCAAGTTTGTAAATGACATGGTCTATGATGCGGACAAGCCTAAAATGCTTAAAGTGGGCAGTCCTGAGAATATCAAGACTGTGCTTAGGAACAACAAAACATCTGTGACGCTTTTTCGTTCGAAAGTTACGGGCAAGTTGTGTTACAGCGAAATGAAGTATGTGAAGGTTGACGACGAAAACGAAGAACCGACTGCAATTGTTGTTGCTTTTGCAAACCGTGACGAAGAGGTGGGAACGCGTTTCGTACATGAAAAAATTATGGCGGAATACGATTCGGTTTTGCTTTGCGATTTGTCGAATGATTCCGTCCGAGAAATTGTGCCGTCGCAATCGCTGCGTTTCAACAGCGACGTAGAGCGTTATAGTTGCTCGTACCGCGCTCTCAAAATGGCAACGCTTGTCGATTCCGAATACAAGGATGAATGGATTCGCCTTTCGAACCCGGAGTACATACAAAAGCTGCTGTCTAACGAAGACCGTAGGGAATTTGTATTTAAAGTTTCTTCGTTCAAAACTCCATGGCTTAGCTTTATGATGCAGGTCGCGGAGCGGCGAGATGGTGTTGCGACTCTTGTCATCATGACTGTTGTTGCTGTTGACAAGGCCCGTTCCGAACGAATGCAGCTGAACCAAAAGATTGCTGAACAGAAACAAGAACTAGAACGAAACCTTTCGATTATTGAAGCTCTTTCTGCGGAATACACGTCGGTGTATTACATCAACCTCGATACCGAAGAAATTACGTCTTATTCCATGAATAGGACAACGGCGAATTCGTTTGGCGAAACGTTCAAACGCAATATCAAGTATTCTGTAGCGTATTCTGTATATGTCGATAAGTTTGTCAGCGGCATTTACAAAAATCGCATGCTCAAGGCGGGTTCCATCAAGAATATCCGCGAGCAGCTTTCGACCCGCAAGAGTTTCAACACCATGTACGTGAACTTCCTCAACCGCTATTGCGAAATGAAGTTCGTGAAGGTGGGCGATTCCGACAAGCCGAAATTTGTCGCTCTGGGTTTTGCCGATAAGGATAACGCACTCCGCAAGGAATTGCAGCAGCAGGCAGTGATTCAGGGCCTTGCCGAAGATTTCGATTTGGTTTGCTATGTCGATGCTGTTTCGATGCGTGAAAATGTTTATCGTTGCACGGACGTGTTCATGCGCATGTTCCCGAATTGGTCGCAAATTCATGGTTTTACGGAACGCCTAGACGCGATTATGAATAAGTTTGTCTATGAAGAAGATAGAGAGAATTTCTTCAAACGGACTCGTACCGATGTTGTTCACGAAAATTTAAAAATTAAGAATGCGTATTACGTAAACTTCAGGGCGGATGTTTTTGGACATATTGAGTACTGGCAAATTAAGTTTATTTTGACGGCGACTGACCCTGTGCAAATTGTTGCCGGTTTCCACAGCGTTGACGAGGAAACGCGCAAGCAAAAGAAAGACAAGGACGCTTTGGAAAAAGCTCTCCAGATGGCGAATTCGGCAAGCCGTGCCAAGACGACGTTCCTCAACAACATGAGCCACGATATTCGTACGCCGATGAATGCGATTATCGGCTTTACGGGGCTTGCGGCAAACCACATCAATAACAAAGAGCAGGTTGCCGATTACCTTTCTAAAATCAAGCAGTCGTCGGAGCATTTGCTTTCACTTATCAATGATGTGCTCGATATGAGTCGCATTGAATCGGGCAAGATGAGCATTTGCAATCGCCCGGAAAATCTTTCGGATATCATCCATACGTTGAGAGGTCTTGTCCTTGCGGATGTACGCTCTCGCGAACAAACTCTTTTGATTGAGCTAGAGAATGTTCACGATGAAATGATTATGTGCGACAAGCTGCGCTTGAATCAAGTGCTGTTGAATGTTGTCTCCAATGCCGTTAAATATACGCTGCGTAACGGCTCCATCTTGATGAATATTGCCGAAAAGCCTGCGGAAGCGGGGTATGCCATTTATGAATTCCGGGTAAAGGATAACGGGATTGGCATGAGCAAAGAATTCCTCGGACAAATATTTGATCCGTTTACCCGTGTGAATTCTTCGACGGTGAGCGGAATCCAGGGGACGGGCCTTGGCATGTCCATCACGAAGAACATTGTCGATATGATGGGCGGAACCATCAAGATTACTAGCTTGGAAAATGTGGGAACTGAAGTTCTTCTGCAGTTCAAGTTCGAAATTTTGCCAACGCCTGCTGAATATACGACTGTGACAAGGGCCAAGGGCTTGCGTGTTTTGATTGTTGACGACAAAATAGAGGCTTGCAAATCGGTAGCAAGTTTGTTCGAGAAAGAGGCGGTGCGTGCCGATTGGTGCTTGTCGGGGGCCGAGGCTATACCTTATATAGCAAATGCGATGGCTAATCACGATGAATATGATTTGTTTGTTTTTGACTGGAACATGCCCGAAATGAACGGCATCCAGCTCACGCGTGAAGTCCGTAAGGTAGTCGGGCAAGATGTGCCGATTGCCATTTTGACTTCTTACGATTGGATTGAAATCGAAAAGGAGGCTTTGGATGCTGGCGTGACATCGTTCTTTGCGAAGCCTTTGTTCCCTTCGGATTTACACCACATACTTCTCAAGTTCTATGGGAGTTCTGCTGAAAATGAATCTGACGCAGCCATGCTGTCAAAGCAACCGAAATCGTATGACTTTACGGGCAGAAGGGTGATGCTTGTCGAGGACAACGAACTGAACCGTGAAATATCGACTGAGATTCTGGAAGACCTCGGAATTGAAGTGGTGTCGATGGAATCAGGAACGATTGCTGTAGAAAAACTGCGGTATTCTTCGGCGAAGCTGGACTTGATTTTGATGGATGTCCAGATGCCTGGCATTGACGGCTACGAAGCGACCCGCCGGATTCGTGCGATGGAGAACAAGGAAATTGCAAATGTCCCGATTATCGCAATGACGGCAAACGCGTTCGAAGAAGACAAGCATGCGGCAATGGAAGCGGGCATGAACGGGCATGTGGCAAAGCCTGTGGATGTCGATGTGCTTTGCGCGACTCTCGCGAAATTTTTTCGTTAGCGGTTTTTACCTTTTTTCAACGCCGTTATTGAATTCGACGTCGTACCATTTTTCTTCGATGACTTCGTAATCGGAGCCGCCGTTGAAAACGTTTGCGTTGCCATAGACTTCGTAGCCTTTGCGCATTGAGACGGTACAGGTGAATTTTTCGGAAAGTTGCTTGCAAACCTCGGCGACGTAGGCTTCGGGGATTTTTTTGCAATATTCCTGGCCGTTGTCGCTTTCGTCGCAAAGGGTTACGCTTAGGCGGTCGCCGAATTTACGGAGTGCAAAGGAATAGTCTTTGTATGTAAAAAGAGAATTTGATATCGCGGAATACGCGGTGAGTGTTTCCGCATCGCAAAAAACTGAACCTATGACACTGTATTCGTAATCCATTAATTGTAATATAGTTATTAGGGGAAAGGTTTTAGGTTTTAGGTATTAGGTTTTAGGGGATTAGTAGTAGGAAGTGGTTAGTGGTTGGTGGTTAGGATTATTGTCCTGGAGCTTGTCATTCACGAAGCTGTCATCCTGGAGCCTGTCATCCTCGAAGCGAAGCGGAGGGGAACCATTATTTCTTGGTTTGCATTTGGCGATAGGATCCATGCAGGAAATAATGGACTCTATCAGCACTACGTGCTTCCAGAGTGACAATAGCATCCTTCACTCCGTCATCCAGAGGACCGAAGGGACGAAGAATCCAGTGAAGTCTTGACGATTGTGGTTGGTAGGCGGCAGGCAGTAGGCAGTGGAATGTTGGCAGTGGTTAGGATTATTGTCATTCTGGAGCCTGTCATTCACGAAGCTGTCATCCTGGAGCCGAAGGCGATAGGAACCATGCAGGAAATAATGGACTCTATCAGCACTACGTGCTTTCAGAGTGACAACAGCGTCCTTCACTCCGTCATCCACAACCGATGCCGAAACAAGTCCGGCATGACAATTCCCTCTCACGTTGTCATCCTTTCCCCTAACCACTAACCACTGCTTACTAACCACTATTTTCTCTCTGTCATAATTCGTCATTTACATTTTTTATATTTAAAACGATAAGTAAATAGACATTGCTGAAACAATCACAAAGGCTTTTAAATGAAATTTATACATACCGCAGACTGGCATCTTGGCAATATGATGCACGACATCGACCGCACACGTGAAACTGGAGCGTTTCTGGAATGGCTTAAAACGGAAATCGGGGCTACCGGGGCCGAAGCTCTTGTTATAGCTGGCGACGTTTTCGATGTGGTAAACCCGTCGAATGCCGCAAAAAAGCAGTATTATAAATTCTTGGCGTCGCTCCTTGCGACAAAATGCAGCAATGTGGTTGTGGTGGGCGGCAATCACGATTCTGGGGCGCTTCTCGATGCCCCCAGCGAAATCCTTGAAGCGTTGAACATCAAGGTGGTGGGTTCCATCAATAACCGTAATGTCGATGATTTGGTGTTCGAGCTGAAAAATGCCGAAGGTCAGGCGATTGGCATTTGCTGTGCCGTGCCGTTCATGCGGAACTTGGAGCTGGAGCAGTTCTATAAGTTGCGTGACGAAATGAGCAAGTCTTGCGAGGGTTCTGCGGATGGCTCTGATACTGCCTCAGGAGACTGCGTTTCGGACGAAGATTTGCTGAAACGCCTTTATGCAGACGTGTACCGCCGAGCCGTTGAACTGCGTGGCGACCGCGATATCCCCATTATCGCGACAGGTCATTTGTACGCTTCCAATCTTTCGGGTCGCGAAGGCGAAGAAAATAGCGGAAATCATGAAACTGTCACTGCAACTTCTGGAGGCGAAAACATTGCAGCTCCCGAAACATCCATAGACGATGGTGTCCGCGAAGTCATCGGGACTCTTGGCAATGTGGATGTTTCGACGTTCCCGCAAGAGTTGGATTACGTAGCTTTGGGGCACATCCATTACACGTCGATGGTTGATAAAAATCCGAAAGTACGTTATTCCGGTTCGCCATTCGTGATGGGCTTTGACGAAGCGAATTGCAAACGCAATGTGCTTGTCGTTGAGGCTTTATCGAATGCGGTGCCTACTGTAGAAAAAGTTGAAGTTCCGAAAGCGATGCGTTTTGAACAGTTCAAGGGCGATTTGGAAACGCTTCGAAAAAAACTGCGGAATCTTGAAAAAGAGCTGCTTGCAAGTCCGATGGAAACGTATGTCGATTTGCTTTTGACCTCTGGCGATTTCGTGAGCTTGAACGACGCTCTCGAAGCCGAAGAATCCGGCAAGCATTTTGTGGTCAAACGCCACCGCATTTCTCGTGATGTCATGCGGAAAGGCGTTTCGGGTTTTGACGATGGCGTGGAATCGACGAAGCAATACTCCAAAGAAGATTACTTTAGAATGCTTATTGCGTCGAATACTGAACAAAGTGAAGATTCTGAACAAGTGAAAATGCTGTACGATAAGTTTATTGGTTTGTTTAACGAAGCCGTCAACAAGGCGCACGAAAACGCTTAAGGGGAGATTTTATGAAGATTAAAAAGATTGAATTTTGCAATATCAATTCCCTTGCTGGCGAGTGGACTATTGACTTTGAAAGCCCTGATTTTGCAAAGAGCGGCATGTTCTGCATTTCGGGGCCGACGGGTTCGGGAAAAACGTCTATCCTCGATGCGATATGCCTTGGACTTTACGGCATGACACCGCGTTTGGATGCCATTGTCGGCGATTCCAATGAAGCGATGACTTACGGTACAAAAAACTGTTATGCGAAGGTGACTTTTGAATGTCGCGGTAGTGTCTATTCGGCTTGTTGGAAACAACATCGTGCACCGAAAACGAATAAGCTCCAAAAATATACATGGGTATTGGTCAATGAAACAACATGTTCGACGGAGGCGTCATTTTCGAAACAATCCGAAATTGAAGCGACGATGACTAGCGTGATAGGGCTTGATTTTGACCAGTTCACCAAATCGATGATGCTTGCGCAAGGTGAATTCAACAAGTTCTTGAAATGCAAAGAAAATGAACGTGCCGCCATTCTTGAAAAATTGACGGGCGATATTATTTATAGAAAAATAGCCGTTGCGGTTCATGATTTGTATGCCGATGCAGACAAGAATGTCGAAAATCTTAAAAATAAAATGGACGGCGTGACTTTGCTTGGCGAAGAAGAACTTGCAGAACTCCGTACGAATATTGATAACGCCACGACGCAAAAGAAAAAATTGAACGATGACGTGGAGCGGTTCCTCTATATTTGTACATGGTTTGAAAATCTGCATGGTCTAGAATCGCATTTGCAAACGGCAAAAAAACAGCTGGAAGAGGCTGAACGTGAAAAGGCAAATTTCGAGCCGAACCGCGAAAAATTGGAACGTGCGTTGCGTGCTCAAGAAGTGGAAACTTCGTATGCGGAATACAAGTCTGTTCGCGATAATTTTGACCGCATGAAATCGCAATTGGAAACGTGCAAGGCGAAGCTCCCCGAAACAGAATCGAATCTTGAAAGTGCCGCAAAGGAAAACGCCGAAAAGCAGACTGCCTTTGAAAAATGCAAGGCGGATTATGCGACGAATGAAGCTGTTTGGGAACAAGTTTCTGCTCTTGATGGCGATATTCGAAATTCCCGTTTGCAACTGAATGGCGTGGAAGATGATGTCTCGAAAATTGTGAAGGAAATGGAAACGGTCCAGTCCAATATCGATGACAAGGACAAGCGTATTTCTGAAAGCGAGCTTGCTTTAGAAAAAGTCGAAAAGTACATTACAGATAATGAAAAAGACGAAACGATTGACGGCGTGCTTTCGCTTTTGAAGGCTCAAGTCGCGGAATGGAATTCTGAAAATGCGAATGTTTCGACGGAATCGAAAAAACTTGCTTCGTTGAAAAAATCCTTGCAAGCATTTGATGATGCATGTGAATGCCAAAAGCAGGAATTGCAGCGATTGCAAGATTACTTGGCTGGACATGAGGCCGATATGAGTCTCGTAAACATTTTGCCTGAAATGAATGGCTATGCTACTGAAGCCGCTAACCATCATAAAGAATCGGTTCGCTTGCAAAACGAAATCGAATCCAAAAAGAAACTGCTCGAAAATACACGAAAAGAACGCGAAGATGCATTGGCCGAGTTGGCAACGCTTCAAAATGACAAGGAATCGATTATTCAAGAAGATATTCCTGTGGTCGTTGAGGAACTGCGTCGCAATTTGAAAGATGGTGAACCTTGCCCTGTTTGCGGTTCGTTGGAACACGTCTCTTGCAAGGAATCTGCGAAAATTGAAAATGGTGCGGACCGTTTGAACGATTTTGCTGCCAAGTTGCGTAAAATCAACAGTGAAATGGAAAAAATCCAACGCACGATAGATGCTTTCTCGACGCAACAGCAAAATTACGAAGACGTAATTCGTGAATTTACTCAGAAACAGCAAAGCGAGGCTGAATCCGAACAATCTTCGTTGAATCTTCTGAACGAAAAACTTGTGCCGTGGAAAAAAATTGCGACGGTAGAATCTATCCGTTCGATTTTGGATGAATTACAGTCGTTTAAAACAAATTATTTACAGAAAAAAGAAAATGCTGACGCTTTGCAGGGAGAAGTGAATCAGGCTTCCGTAAAACGTGCGAAGCTTGAAAGCGATGTAAATGTCGCGGAAGATTCGCTGAAAAAATCGCAAGAAAGACTCCTGCAGCTTTCGCAGAAAATTGAAGATGTTTTTGCAAAGTGGTTTTCGAATGTCCGCATGGAAGATGCAGACGCTTTGCTTCACGAGTTGGAAAAGAAAAACGATTATTGGAAAAAGGCTCAAGAAAAGAAGAATAAGGTCGAAAATAATTTGGAAACATACCGTTCGAATAAAGTCCAGTTGCTTGAAAATCTCACGCAGACGCAGTCTCGATTGAACGAAGCGAAGGTGAAGTGCGATGAATTGCGAAACGCTTTAACTTCGCTTGTGGCAAACCGTAAAAATGTCTTTGGCGAAAAGTCGGTCGATGAAGAACGCAACAAGGCGCGAACGCTCCGCGATACCGCCGAAAGCGAAATGAACAAAGCTCACCGCAAGGAACAGCAAATGCGAGAAGCGAAAGTGACTCTCGACAATTCCATTGCGGATTTGGAAAAACATATCGCAGAAACGGAACCGAAACTTGCCCAAACGCAATCGCTGTTCTTCGAAAATCTTGCGTTGAAAAATTTTGCGAATGCGCAAGAATTCATGGCGGCGAAACTCCCGGAAGCAGAACGCAAGTCGCTCCAGCAATTGCAAAAGAAGGTCGATGACGCTTTGACTTCTGCTCAGGCGGCCATCAAAAGTTGCACTGACCAGTTGGCGGACCATCAGCAAAAGCGCAATTTCGAAGAATCCGAAGACGCGGCGAAGCTGAATCGCGACACGGCGAAGGCGAAACTGAACGAATGCACCGTGAATCTCGCCACTTGGACCGAACAAAAGAAAAACGATGATTTGCTCCGTCAAAAGTTCAGCGACATGCAGGTTGAACTGGAAACGCTCAAAGCGAAACGCAGTGATTGGGAACAAATGCAACGTTGGTTTAACGGCAATAGGCTCGAAACGGGCAACGGCGACGTTTTCGTCAAGTTCATCCAGACGATTACATTGCGCAATTTGTTGAAAATTGCAAACGGCTATCTGCACGATATGTTCCCGCGGTACGAAATGGTGGCTGAACCTAATAAGCTCAACATCCAGCTCGTCGATCACGACAACAGCGATGCCGTGCGTCCGATTGACAACATCTCCGGTGGCGAAGGGTTTGTGGTAAGTCTCTCGCTTGCTCTTGGCATCTCGACGCTTGCGAGCCGCAACGTTCGCATTGATTCCATGTTCCTTGACGAAGGCTTCGGGACGCTCGATTCCAAGATGTTGCAGGAAACGGTCGTCGTGCTCCAGAAAATGCAACAAGAAAAAGGCAAACTTCTGGGAGTCATCACGCATGTAGATTTGGTCAAGAGCGAACTTCCGACGCGCATAGAAGTTACGCCTTACGGTGGCCGCAGCGTTTTGAGCGGTGCCGGCGTTTGCAAGTAGCTGGCCGCAGTCATGCGCGACTTCTTTGTCACCTCGGCCTCTGTGCCGAGGGCAGCATACACATTTGCAACTCTCACTATCATGCCCGATAAAGATCACTGAGCCGGTGCACTGAGGCTGCCGAAGTGTTGTCGAGGCTCTGCCGAACCATCGGGCATCTCCTTCTTGTGTAACGCAATCCTTCCTACTTCCTACCGCCTACTTCCTACTGCTTTCCCATTCTGTGTATTTTGCGGTTTCGAGGATTTCGTTCGCGTTTTTGACGCGGTCGGCGGTTGGCGTTTGCGTGTCCTTGAGAGCGTATGCGATGCCGAGTTCTTGGTACTTGCTTAAGGCGAATGCGTGGTAGGGCAGTACTTCGACGCGCTTGACGTTCCCTAGTGTGCGGATAAAGTCTCGCGTGCGTGTGAGTGCTTCGTCGTTGTCGCTCCCGCCCGGCACGAGCACGTGGCGGATCCAGATGGGCTTTTGGATTTCGTCCAAGTAACGGAAAAATTCGATGATGTTCTCGTTGCCGTGGCCCGTGAGTTCCTTGTGTGCGTCGCAGTCGATGTGCTTGATATCGACAAGCAAAAGGTCGGTCGCTTTCATCAGGCGCTCGATTTTCGCGAAAGTTTCGCCGGTGCGTCGGAACGTAACTCCGCTTGTATCAATGCAGGTGTGGACTCCGGCTGCTTTTGCTGCTTCGAAAAATTCAATCATGAAGTCGATTTGTGCTAAGGGCTCGCCACCGCTCACGGTGATGCCGCCATCGCTGCCCCAGTAAGGTTTGTAACGCACGGCTTTTTTCAGCAAGTCCTCGGCAGAAATTTCAAACGAACCATTGTCTGCTCCGTTCGGGCTTTTTGTCCCGAAATCCCATGTTTCCGGGTTGTGGCAGAACTTGCAGCGCATAGGGCAGCCTTGCGTAAAAACGACGAATCGGATTCCCGGTCCATCGACCGAGCCGAACGTTTCGAGCTTATTGATTCTTCCGAGAGTCATGCGTAAAAAATAAAAAAGTCTCGCGGCGTTTATGGCGACTGATGTTTTGCTTGCTTGCGAGATGGCAATGTTTGTTCTATATAATACAAAACGGTGAAAATACGTTGCATATGATGGAAAAATCATTATTTTCACGAAAAAAGTCTCTTTTTTTATTGAGCAAATCATTTTAGATTTGATGGTGGAGAATAATAGAGGAAAATGTTATGAAACGTTATTTGTCAATTGTATTTGTTGCTGGTTTTGGTCTGCTTGCTGCTTGCTCTAACGGTCCTGATGCGCTTGCGCCTTCGGCTGGTGATGCAAAATCAGACAAGTCTCCGGTTGTGTTGAGTGAAAAGGCTCAAAGTTATTTGAAATCTTCGAGGAACGCCTCGTCGCTTGTTGCCGTTGTTGAATCGGGTAATGAAACTATTGAAGAAATGAAACGGCTTTTGAGTGATAAGTATGAAGTCCGCGTTTTGCATACCGATGAAGGTGAGGTTTTGTTTAAAAAGGACAGCGTACATGTTGATCTTTCTGAATTGGAATCAGACCGAGATCAGTGTGCGAATGGAATATTGAAAGCTATTATGCCTAGCGAGTATGTAGATCAGTATAAGCTCGTTTCTATTGATGAAGAATGGAGCTTTTCTGAAAGTGAAGGATCAAGAATTTCAGGCTATACATTTAATTTCAAACGTCTTTTTGAAGGCCGTGTTGTACGAAATAATAGAAACAACTTATATATTTCCACTGATGCTGAAGGATTGTTTTTGGACGGTCAAATTACTTTACAGGACTTGAAAACGACAACAGAATCGGTGTCAGTGAATGATGAAGCTAAAGAAAATATAGCGACACTTGATTCGATTTATCGAGACCATTCCTATTCGGTTACTGTTTGCAGTATGTGCAAAAGCGGCAAAAAAGAAGTTCAAATAAATGAGGTGATTGTCACTGGAGTTGCCGATGCGTATTGTGAAAGTGAACAGGGCACGAATGTGAAATTGATGCCGTGTATTTCTTATACGACCAAAGAAAGCTTGGCGGATGGAGATACGATAGCTCGCATTGTTGACGCTCCGTATGCTCGCGCATCAAAGTAAAATAAGTTCGTTAAAAAGTGAAAATAAAAATTCTACCAGTGGTTTCGATGTCAAAAATCGTAAAGCTCACGGGTAGAATTCAATATTTTGCAAGTCTCATACGAACCGCTCTGTGCAGACGTTGCGGCGTTGCGTGGCGATAGTTTTTTGCTTACTTGCAAAATGGCGTTTTTGTTCTATATAATACAAACTCCGAAAAAAATTGCGTGCGTAGCGGATTTATGCACTATATTATTTGAAAATATGCATCGTTTTGATGACGATTTCATCTATATTTAAAGGAGTGATGAGGAGGAAATTCTTATGAAGAAATCATTATTTGCTTTGATTGCGACCGTTGTTGCATTTGCAATGTTTGCCGCTTGTTCCGATGATTCTGGCGTGGATAATGGGGGCGGAACTGCAAGCCTAAACACGGAATTACAAAAATCCTCTGATTATGAGGTCGGTAAAGGTTCGTGTAGTGGCGGGCATTTGGCTAAACGCACTGAGTGGGGTGAGGACTCCGTTGACTTTGTGATGAACGAAGATGGCTCCGCTGTTTTTTTCCTGAATACGATTGCTGGTTGTGCTGAATATGGGCATGTAACAGATGTCAAACTGGAACGTCATGACGATACTTTACTTGTTTATGATGTTTTTGAATATTATCCAGATTATGATAGCCGTCCCATGCATAATTGCATTTGTTTTGCCGATTATAAGGTGAAAGTTCCTGCGGAGTACATTGGTGTCAAATACCTGAATTTTTACGATGTTTACACCATTGTTTATAAGGATAAAGAGTAAGGAAATTTTTCTATCTTTGGCTCCGTGCCAAGAATCGTCAAGCTGACCGATAGAATCCAGTATTTGCAAGTTTCGTATGAGCCGCTGAGTGCGGACGTTGTTGCTGTGCGTGGCGATAGTGCCTGGTGGATTTTTGACGTGGGTGCGTGCGATGATGCGGTACGGTTTATCAATGAATTGCCGCGTGCTTCCGCAGATGCTTCTGTTGTGGAAAATGCGGCAAATTCTAAAAGTTGCAGTGATTCTGCAAATTTCGAAGGTTGCAAAGATGCTGCGGATGTCGAATGCCACGATGGTGTTGCGAGTTTCGAATGCAGCAACAATGTCGTAGCTCCGCTCAAGAAGAACATCGTTATTTCGCATTTCCATCGCGACCATTTGCTGAACGTCGTGCGTCATTGCAATGGCGAGGTTTCGCTCGATTTTGACGCGGTGTTTCTTGGCTCGCATGCATCGAAAGTTGTGGGGGAGGTCGCGGGTCGCGAAAAGAATGTTGTCACGTCGCCGATTTCATTTGACGATGGCGTGAAAATCCAGATTTTGCCGATTCCGAACAGCCATGCGAAAGGCTCGTTGGCACTTGTCGTCGATGATTACGTTTTCTTGGGCGATGCGACTTACCCGATGGTGGGACACGGAACGCCAGATGTTTATAATGTGCAGATTCTTGGCGAACAGATTGCGTTTTTGAAGTCGCTTGCTCCGACGCGTTTTTGCCTGAGCCATAAACGTGGGCTTGTCCGCGACAAGGATTCTGTCATCCAGTTCTTAGAATCCGTGTATGCTCGCCGTCAAAAGAACGAAAATTACATCGTGGCGTGATTCAATTACATACTAAAATCGTATTTGGCGTATTTTAGTATGTAATCGCGGTTTATAGAGTTTGTATGAATACATACTAAAATTTGATTTATGGATTTTAGTATGTAATTTTTTGCTCTGAAAGTGTGTTTTGGAGTCAATTTGGGACGTTTGAATCTCGATTTTGGCTTATTTCATGAACTTTTGGGCTCTTTTGGGGCGTTTTTTACATACTAAGACGTACGTTTTTCTTTTTTAGTATGTAATGCCCCTGTGCGGATACTCGTTTCAAACAAAAAAGCTCCCTTTCGGGAGCTTTTTCGCTTAAATTTGCTTTCGCGCTTTGCCAAGCAACGCCCCGTTGGGCGTGACTTGTAAGCTGGTTACAGTACGCCGTGGGCCTGGCGGGCAATCACGTCGAGCTGCTGTTCGCGGGTGAGCTTGATGAAACGCACGGCGTAGCCGGAAACGCGGATGGTGAAGTTCTGGTATTCTTCCTTCTCCGGGTGTTCCATGGCGTCCTTCAACTTTTCGACACCGAATACGTTCACGTTCAAGTGGTGGCTGCTCTGGCCGAAATAGCCGTCGAGCACCTGCACTAGCTTGTTGGAACGTTCTTCGTCGTTGTGTCCGAGTGCATCCGGGTTGATGGTCTGCGTATTGCTGATGCCGTCCAAAGCGTATTCGTACGGAATCTTCGCGACAGAGTTGAGCGACGCCAAGAGGCCGTGCTTTTCGGCACCGTAGCTCGGGCTTGCGCCTGGAGAGAACGGCTCACCAGCCTTACGGCCATCCGGGAGAGCACCTGTTGCCTTACCATAGACGACGTTGCTCGTAATCGTGAGAATCGAGGTCGTCGGTTCGGAATCGCGGTAAGTCGGGGTCTGCTTGATTTTCGCCATGAACGTCTTGAGGAGCCAAACGGCGATATCGTCTGCACGGTCGTCGTCGTTTCCATAACGTGGGAAGTCGCCTTCAATCTGGAAGTCTTGCGCAAGGCCTGTTGCCGGGTCGCGGATAACCTTTACCTTGGCGTACTTGATGGCAGAAAGGCTATCGACAACGTGGCTGAAGCCTGCGATACCCGTCGCGAACGTGCGGCGGACATTGGTGTCGATGAGAGCCATTTCGGCGGCTTCGTAGTAGTACTTGTCGTGCATGTAATGAATCAAGTTCAACGTATTCACGTACAAGTGCGTAATCCAGTCCATATAAAGTTCGAACTTGTGGACAACCTCGTCGTAGTCGAGGTAATCGCTTGTAATCGGCGGGTATTCCGGTCCGACCTGTTCGCCCTTCACAAGGCATTCGTCCTTACCGCCGTTGATGGCGTAAAGGAGCGTCTTGGCGAGGTTTGCGCGTGCACCGAAGAACTGCATTTCCTTGCCGGTCTGGGTGGCAGAAACGCAGCAGCAGATGCTGTAGTCGTCGCCCCAAATCGGACGCATCGTGTCGTCGTTTTCGTACTGGATAGCGCTTGTCTTCACAGAAATTTCGGCAGCGAACTTTTTGAAGTTGTGCGGAAGGCGCGGGCTGTACAGAATCGTGAGGTTTGGTTCCGGAGACGGCCCCATGTTCACGAGCGTGTGCAAGAAACGGTAGTCGGTCTTGGTCACCTGGTGGCGACCGTCTTGGCCGAGGCCTGCAACTTCGAGCGTCGCCCACACCGGGTCGCCGCTGAACAGTTCGTTGTAGCTTGTGATGCGGGCGAACTTCACCATGCGGAGCTTCATCACGAAGTGGTCGATGATTTCCTGGGCTTCGCTTTCGTTGATGACGCCGTTCTGCAAGTCGCGGGTCATGTAAATGTCGATGAAGGTCGAGACGCGGCCCACGCTCATGGCGGCACCGTTTTGCGTCTTGATGGCGGCGAGGTAGCCGAAGTAGAGCCACTGCACGGCTTCGCGGGCGTTCTTTGCCGGCTTCGAAATGTCGTAGCCGTAAATCTTCGCCATCACCTTCATGCCTTCGAGAGCCTTGATTTGTTCGGCGAGTTCTTCGCGTTCACGGATAACGTGTTCGCGCATGTCCGTAAAGTCGGTCAGAGCCTTGTCAGCCTTCTTTTGGGCGATGAGGTAGTCGATGCCGTAAAGGGCTACGCGGCGATAGTCGCCAACGATACGTCCACGTCCGTAAGTGTCCGGAAGTCCCGTGATGATGTGGGCCTTGCGGGCCATACGCATGGCAGGCGTGTAAGCGTCGAAAACGCCTTGATTGTGCGTCTTGTGGAATTCCGTGAAGATGCGGTGGAGTTCTTCGCTAGGCGTGTAGCCGTAGTTCTTGCAAGATTCTTCAGCCATCTTGATGCCGCCGAACGGCATGAATGCGCGCTTGAGCGGTTTGTCGGTCTGGAGGCCGACGATCTTTTCGAGATCCTTAGTTTCTTCGGCAATGTAGCCAGCCGGGTGGCTCGTAAGCGTGGAGACAACGTCTGTATCCATATCGAGGACGCCGCCCTTTGCGATTTCTCTCTTCTGCAAATCTTGCAATTCGGCCCAAAGCTTGTTCGTTGCTTCGGTCGGGCCTTGTAAAAACGACTTGTCGCCGTCGTATTGGGTGTAGTTCTTTTGGATGAAGTCGCGGACGTTTATTTCTTCTTGCCAGCGACCGCCTCTAAAGCCAAGCCATGCTTCCTGCATATAACCTCTTTTGTTTCGAGCCCTGCTGTCGTTACAATTAAAAAGTTACTTAACTTTCCCTGTTGTAAAAAAAGAACGAACTCGATTTTTCCTTTTTTTTCTCTGCCAACTAATTGTAAAGCGCAATATACATATTAAAAAGGGGGTGGGCAAGGTACAAAATGCACCATTTGGAGCGTCCGAAAGGGCGTGTGGCGCTTGTATTTTTCTTACAAGAAACTTCGCGAACCAGGGAGCTTCGGGATGCGTTTTGAATTTTCTGTTAAATGTGGCGAAAATCACATAAAAACGAACTTTCACGGAGATTTTTAGATACAGTTGATACGGATGATTTTGAATATTCTGTCGTCTAACGTGCATGCAGAAGATCCAAAAACTATCTTATAATCAAGAAAAAGAGGTCATTATGAAAAAGATTATTCTTCCGATGGTTGCCGCAGCTTTTTTAGCAGCATGTTCTGACGACACTGGCTCTGTTATTGTCCCTCCTGTTGGAGAAGTGTCTTCTAGCTCTGTAGCTGTAGTTCCTCCGGCTAGTTCTGAAACTGTTACCGCTCCGACAAGCTCCGATGTTGTCGCCCCGGCAAGTTCCGCGGCAGCTCCAGCGAGTTCTGATGCTGTAGTTCCGACAAGTTCCGAAGTTGTTTCCCCAACTAGTTCTGCGGTTGCTCCAATCAGTTCCGCCGCTGCCCCGGCGAGTTCTGCCGCAACTACGACTTCGCAGTTTACTTACAAAGTTCCGAAGTTGACTGAAATTGACCCGAAAAAGGATTACACCTTCTACGGTGCAGAACTCACTGGCGTGGAACAGTACAAGTACGGCCGTTTCGAAGCCCGCATGAAGATGGCTGCAATCTCTGGTTCTGTGAGTTCAATGTTCTTGAACTACGACAATTCCTGGATGAAGGGGGAAGAACCGTGGAACGAAATTGATATCGAAGTGCTCGGCAAGGACCCGAATTCTTGGCAGTCCAACATTCTTACCCGCGAAGCCAATCCTTCCATCAATGCTCTTACAGCCTCCGAAAGCAAGCCGCTGCATGCATTTGGCTTTGATGCTACGCAGGACTTCCATTTGTACGCAATTGTCTGGACTCCGGAATATGTGGCTTGGGAAATCGACAGCGTCGAAGTTCGCCGCGATACGCTTGGCATGAGCCGTGGCAAGCATGCCGATGCAGACCAAGTCGCGTTCCTGACCGAAAAGGAAACACTCCGCTTCAATCTCTGGGTATCTAAGACTCCATCTTGGACGGGCAAGTGGAACAATGGCATTGGCCTTCCGGTTGAACAGCAGATTGATTACGTTCGCGTCTATGCTTACGACCCCACAACTAAAGGCTTTACGCTGTCTTGGCAAGATGATTTCGATGGTGAAGATATCGATCCGAATCGTTGGACCGCAGGCGACTGGGAAATGGAACGCGTGATGTACCGCCAGAGCAACATCGTCGTTGAACAAGGTGTTTGCCGCATTATCCTGGACTACGAAGCGAACTAAAAAGTTTGGTGTATAGAAGCAAGCCTCTCGGAGAAATCTGGGGGGCTTTTTTGTGTTAGGGACTAGGTGATAGGTATTAGGGGTTAGGTTTTAGGGGGGGCGACTTCATTGCAATGTGAGGTGTGGAATGAGGAATGGCGTATGAGAAATTAATCATTACACATCACACATTTTCACAGTGCATATCCTAAAACCTATAACCTTCTAATCACCATTTACTATTGTTTACTTTTTTCCTAAAACGAATTATTGTATATTGGTGCTAGTTAAAAAGTGGTTAGTGGCTAGTGGTTAGGATTGAATAATCGCGGCAAAGCCGCCAAACTATTCCTGTTTACTAATCACTGTTTACTAATCACTTATTATAAAAGGATTCTCATGAAAAAACTTTTCCTTGTGGCTCTCGCTACGATTTCGCTTGCCTTCATGGCTTGCGGTCCTTCCAAAATTCAAATGCAAGAAGCTTCGTCTATGAGCGATGTGTTGATCGAGGTGCGCCAAGTGCTGAACGATTCTATTAGCTTGTATGTTGGCAATGTGCTTTATTTGAATTCTAAGCAGATTGTTGCTGACGATATCTATCCGTTGCATGTCAGCACTCGCGATCCGGCAGAGTTTGAAAAGCTCACGGCGACAGACGAAATCAACAGCGACGAAGAACTGTTAAATTATCTGCGCCGTAAGGCTCCGGATATGATGAATATCGGACTTGTGATTGGCGAGACGGCATACAACGAAATCGGTTTTGAAGAAGCCGCCGCTGTTGCAAAAATCACCAAGATTTTCCAGAAAGTCCAGGGCGGTTCGCTTACGTTGTTCCATGAGAAAAACGGCGAACTCACCGACATGAAGAAGCTGTACTAGTTGTTGGTCAGTAGTCATTGGTCAGTAGTTGCTGGCTGATGACTCGTCATCCTAGAGGCTCGCAGAGCCGATAGGATCCATTAAGTCAGCGTCGTCATTCCCGCGACCTGTGCTGCCTGCACTGAGCTATGTCGAAGTGAGCATGCCGAAGTAAGGCGGGAATCCAGTAACATTTTCTATTACACTGTCACCCCCGACTTGTTCGGGGGTCGCCTTTTTATATTGCAGTGTGCCGGGGCGTTACGGGGTGCCCCCGTTAGAAAGGGTAGCGGAAGCCCGTAAGGGCTGAAGCGAGGGGAAGACTTGCCCCTTTTCTAAACTCAAAATCCTTCCTACTTCCTACTTCCTACTTCCTACTTTTCTATCTTTACGCCCGAAAAAATAAAGGGACACAATATGCCTACAATGACTTCTGCGCAGGTGCGCGAATCTTTCATCAAGTTCTTTGAATCCAAGGGCCACCTCTTTGTGCGTTCTTCGCCGGTGGTTCCGCATGACGACCCGACGCTCATGTTCACGAACGCGGGCATGA
>JAEEGF010441447.1_pt1 | contig 34614 bp, 24 predicted proteins | sample 9134171 | NCBI WGS metagenome assembly JAEEGF01 (sample SAMN16246542, study PRJNA631951) | gut metagenome | biome: gut microbiome; feature: rumen; material: AP-attached | host: Bos | place: Iran: Karaj | collected 2018-10
GAAATAGTCGCGCACACTGCCCGTATATTTCTGATTGTCATAGCCCGTATAGCCCTCCTTGTTCACCATGTCGGTCAACAGCTCCTTATAGTCACTACGCGAGAAAGACTTGTCGTTGAACTCTATCAGTATCAGCAGGCCACGGAAATCATTATAAGACGTTGCACGGCGCGAGCGCAATGTTTCCTGCTGACGGTTTTCCACAGCAGCCTTCATCTCGGCCTTCTCTGCAGTCATCTCAGGAGCCTGCATCTTCTGTACACCAGCCAGAAATGCCTGCTCAGATGCTGTGCGCTCTGCCAGGTCGTGAGCAACCTGTGCCGTAGCCTTCAACTGTCCGTCTTTCAGTTCGGCATAGACATAATAGCCACGGCTGTCCTTCACGACAGAATAGCCGTCGTCAGTTGTCTCAAAACTTCTCCATTCGTCACCATGCAGGCGAATGGTTACATAGGTTCCATCAGGCTGCTGCACCTTGACGGCAGCCGTATGTGCCGGACATGCCACCATGCTGGCTATTGCGAAAGCAATGGCTATCAACAAAAGACTAAACCGTTTCATATTACTTTTTCAGGATTTTTTTACCATCTTTGATAATCAAGCCATTGTAGTCGTTGCCGACACGCTGGCCTTGCAAGTTGTAGAGGGCACCATCAGCCTGTCTGGTCTCGACGCTGAGCACGCTGATGCCTGTAGGAGCATTGACCTCAACAGGACTTTTCACCATGTAAAGCTCGTTGATAACCTCATTATTCAGTACATCAGTTCCATAAATGGCGGGAATATCGAAGTATTTGCCATCATAGCCCGACGCCACCGTAATGGACTTATCTTGGAACTTATTCACTACTTTTGCACGAGCGTCGCCACTGGTAGCCCATACGCCTCCATCTTTCTTTAACTGAGCAGCTTTCACTACCACATAGTCGGAATAGTCGGCCTCTGTCAAATCTTCCAGATTCACTTCACGTGGCTGTACCTCCTCACCAGCCTTGATAGTCAGTCCACTATCGTTCGTCGAACCATCAATGCCAACAACCTGAAGCATATTGTTATTCTGGCCTAACTTGGCAACTAAAGTGCCGCTGACACGGTCGTTCTTCTTCAGATTCAAGCCCGTATTAGAGAACATGATACAACCTTTGGCATCACGGATGTAGGCTGTATTCTCATAGACATAAAGCACCTCGGCATTTTCAAGTTTCAAGAGGGTTTCTTCACCAACTTCCAACTGCTTGAATTCAGCCACATCAACAGGATTCAGGGCTTCTACCGTCACCTCGCAGGAAGCACTCAGGCCATTATCACTCTTAACCGTAATCTTTGCCTTTCCGGCAGCTACACCCTTGACGTTACCTGCCTGGTCCACCGTTGCCACCTTATTGTTACTTGACGACCAAGTCAGCGTATATTCAGCATAGTCAGGATTAGCAGTAGCCTCCAACTGTGCAGAAAGTCCAGCACCAATGGTCATTGTCTGAGGCAGGCTGAGACTCTTGAGGACGAAAGTATTACCTATGTCGAAAGACACAACCTTATTCGACATCTTGATATTGGTCAATCCCCACTTGGTGCTTTTGCCAGCCCACGTTTTCAGGTTCGCGGGTGAAGTAGCATTATGTAATTCCGTTACTTTTCCCGTACCAGGAAACACATCGTAAGTCGCTCTGCGGCCACTGCCACCGGCACGAATCACTTCATAATAGTTGTGCGAGGGGTTGCAGTTAACAGTATTGTTATACCATACCGAGTTATTGGTTTTGTCAACCCTGTGTACCAGCATACCGCTGGCCGGCAGGCTGGCATCCCACTTGAAGCCACTTGTCTGACGGTTCTCAAAAAGGAAGAACTCATTGTTCACCGAAGAGTTTATCCTGTATCCTTGTCCTTCCTTGTACAAGGGTTCCAGCTGATAGCTGCCCTCGTCATCAATCTCAGGAATGTCGTCAATAAAGCCGGTAAACCATCGTTCGTAGAGCGAATAGCCAACAGGGGTACGACCATAGTTTGCATCAGTGCCGTTAGCCATCAGAGACCACTCTCCTGGGTCATTGCTTTGCCCACCACTTTTCTCATAGTCGGTATCGTAGAAGTCAGGAAGTCCTAGCACATGGCTGAACTCATGGCAGATGGTACCGATACCGTCAATGGTAAACATGCCATCTTCCCAGCCATAGAATTCAACAGAACTGGCATAGTCATAAATATAGACTCCGTCTTTCCTAATGTTTACCTGAGAACGATGCGGCCACCAAAGACGTTTGTCGTTGCCCGTATAACAAGAGCCATAACCCGCTAACATAAAGAATGCCAAGTCCACATTGCCGTCACCATCCCGGTCATAGTCGGCAAAGTTGATGTCGGCATCTGCCGCATTCAGGGCTGCTCTAATGATATTTCCAACACCTGATGCAGTCGAACCATCGGGATAGTACTGGCTATAATTTACCTTATAGGGTCCATAGACGTCAAACTCCGGGGTAAACTTGCCAAAGGAGTTGTCACTGAAATAGTCGCGCACGCTTCCCGTATATTTCTGATTGCCATAGCCCGTATAGCCCTCCTTGTTCACCATGTCGTTAAGAATCTCTGGGTAGTCCTCGCGGGAGAACTCCCTGTCGTTGAACTCTATCAGTATCAGCAGGCCACGGAAATTGTTATAGGACGTTGCACGGCGCGAGCGCAGCGTTTCCTGCTGACGTTTTTCAACGGCAGCCTTCATCTCGGCCTTTTCTGCAGTCATCTCAGGCGCCAGCATCTTCTGTACACCGGACAGGAACGCCAGCTCAGATGCCGTACGCTCTGCCAGGTCGTGGGCAACCTGTGCCGTTGCCTCCAACTGGCCGTCTTTCAGTTCAGCATAGACGTAATAGCCACGGCTGTCCTTCACCACAGAATAGCCGTCGTCGGTAGTATTGAAGCTTCTCCATTCGTCGCCATGCAGGCGGATAGTCACATAGGTTCCATCAGGCTGCTGCACCTTGACGGCAGCCTTGTGCGCAGGACGCGCCGTCATACTGCTCACGCAGAGTAGCAGCGTCATGAATACTAATGTCAGTCTTTTCATCATTATTTTTAGTTATTATACGGATAACCCTGCAAAGGTAGTGCAAATTAAGCGAAACACAAAACAATTCAACATTTATTTACTTTTTTCCCGAAATATGGCACAAAAAATCGGGAGAGCCAAACAGCCCTCCCGATGCAATAGGGAAATTGTAATGCTATGATTACTTATTCATGAACTTACGGCCGTTCTTGATGACCAAGCCCTTATAGTCGTTGTTCACGCGCTGGCCAGCGAGGTTGTAAGCAGGAGTATTGCCGTTATTCCTGTCGAGCGTAATGTTCTTTACACCCAGGGCATTAGGACTCTGATATACAGGAATTTCCACCTGCTTGCCAAAGAGCTCAAGAACGACCTTGCCGCTACGCTCGTCAGTTTCTGAGGGCAGAGCCTCTGCCTCCAGAGTAACAAACATGTTTCCTCTCTCAGCAACATACTCGTCATCCAACTCTATCGTAGAAATCCAATCTGGCTTTTCAACAATTACCCACTGGTCTTTACCTGACATGGTATAGATGAGAGAGTAGCCATAGAGGCCATCATTTCCTTCAATACCGGCTCCTACGCCACCTTCCTCAGTAAACAGGACACTAGGCAGGTTGACTTCAGAATAAGTAGCCACCGGAAGAGCAGCACGGAAACCAATAGGCAGGCTAACCTGCGGAGATTCCGGGTCATTGGTATAACCGATAGTGCTTAATGACTGATCTTCCAAGATGGCATAAGCAAATCCGTCAAAACCATCTGCAAGTGTAATTGGTGAAGTGAAATTACCAGTAACATCCTCAAAGCCAGTCAACATCACAATGAAATCCTCATCGGGCAACACGATAGGCGCGTCAACATCCCCCAAAATAGGATCGCTCTCGGAAAATTTGAATTCAATATAGCAGAAAGAGTTTTCTGAGCTAACAATAACAACATCGGCATCTGTTGCAGTAGCAGTTGCATACTCTTTTAACTTGTTATCTTCACCAAACGTACAGATAGTAGCCGTAATCGTCTTGCCTCCCAGAGGTTTGGTTTTGTCCTTTACGCCATCAAACCAATACCATGCCACAACAGACTCTGCATAAACATGACTGACGGGCTTCACATAATACTCTGCAAAGCCTATCGTCTTTTTACCAGTATTGTTCCATTGTTTAGTTGTCTGATAGTTTTCCAAGTTATAAAAAGTCTTGTTGGAAATGTAGCCATAATCATCACCAAAGCCAGAGTAGAAACCAAAGCCGGGGATGTAATTGCCCACGGCGCCTTGATGCACCTCAGATTGGCCGTTACTGTCATAGAATGTGAAATCTGCTATTCCTTCAGTTCCTGCAGTCCAATAGCTCGAAACTTCAGCGCCTTGACTGTTGGAAACAGTATATTCAAAAGATTGATCCCCATATTTAACCGCCGGAAACTTCATATATCCGAAAGCCTGTGCAATCAAAGAGCCATCCTCATCAGTTCTCTGAGCAATAGGGGTGATGGGGTCACCATCATCATAGGTTCCCCAGTCCCATGTCACGTCGGTAAGCCAGTCTTTTGTACCATCAGCTTTTTCAACGCGTGACCAATTGGTAAACTCCGTATCATCAAAAGCACCGGTAAGCATCTGAACTGAAGTATAACTATAGCTTTCATCTGTCAGTCCATAATATAATGCACCCATGGGATAACGATACATCAAAGACACATCTCCGGCTGCTCTGCGAGACGACTTCTGCATTAAAGGAGCGACGGATCTCTTGCTTAAATCCATCTTCTGCATTTTCTGCGGTGCGCTTGCCTTGCTGCGTACGACGGCTTTGCTCATCTGCGCTTGACTCGTAACAACTCCAAGAGTCAGTGCAAAAAGGGAAAGTAAACCTTTTTTCATAATCTTAAGTATTTAAATTAATAATAAGTAAATTAATTCTCGTATTGGAATGTAATCCAACTGTTATTGTTAGTTGATGAGGTCAGTTTCATATTTAGGAGACTATAACTGTTGTCTCTGCCCGTAACTATAAACGTCCCCTCGAAGCATCTCAGGAAGTTCAGAATGGAAGGAAAGGTTTCAACCATACTTTCTGCCCCAGTTGTGCGGGCTCCAAGATAGGAGAGGGTTACGCCTCCTTCAACTTCGACCATGCTGAAAGCAAAGGGCAACTCCACTGTATAGGTCCTGCTGGAACGACGGAATTTCAAGGTAAAACTGATCTGAAGTTCGTCATCGATTTCTCTCATCACGAACACCTTGTCTTTGTCAGACGACCCGTTAATTTCGTATTTCGTAGAACCACTTGCCATTTCCTTGACCATAGCATCGATGGCTGCGTTGAAATCGTCAGACTTCTCCATGGCAACACTGGTCTTCCATTTGTGCGTACCATTCAGGGCATCGAGGAAGAACACGTCAGCAGGTGTACACTTGATGAAGTTCTCCGCATTATTCACGCCACGGAAAGTTTCATCAGCCGCATCAAAGTAATACTCCTGCTCCATTTGTTTGCCTTCCACCATAACAGAATCCTTGAAGCGCAGGCGATACTGATCATTCAATTTCGTCACCAGGAAGGGCATGTGCCATCCGTAGGCAGTAGAGTCCTTGTCAGCAGGATAGACGGTGGCGCAGCCACGACCGGCATGATTGATCTTGTAGTTGATGCCGTTGTCGGTCATGTCAAGTTCCCACAGGGCATTTTCAGGGAAATGCCCTTTAAAGAAAGCCGAGATATCATCAAGGTATGTTTCAAAATCAGTACCCTCAGGAATACGCGTCAAACGCTGATACACGCCACGCTTCTTACCTTTCAGCATGATGTGGTCGCCACCCTGTGGAACATCGACCATAATGAATTCATAGTCACCCTGAAAGCCCTTTCCTGACTCGTCATTGCTATAACTGCCTGGTGTAAGGTCTATATCGTCGGGATCGGTAAAACGACCATAACATTTGTTCCATGTGTTGTAGGACAATACGGGTCCCATATCCGTAATGACTTGCCAGGCTGAAGTATCTTCCCAATACTTATTGTACGAAGCCTTGTTCTTCATTGCGGTAAAGACAGAGCCGTCAGTATTGTAACGATTCATGATAAGATAGCCAACACCTGTAATGAGATCTTCATTATCAGAATAGGGATAATACTCCATGACCCAGCCGCCCTTGCTGTCTGTCAGACGGCCAGTGTACTCCGCACTAATCTTGTTGAGTCGTTCGGCTGCGGAGGAGTCAAAGATATCTGCTTCCTCACTGGAGCATGCCATAAGGGTCAGCCCCAAACCAGTGGCTACAAAGTATGATAATATCTTTTTCATAAATGTATATTGCATCTTGTTGTGTTACTTATTCTGGAGCTTCTTGTATTTCTCAAGTTCATCAAGCAGTGTGTCAAGCACGGTCTTTCCCGTTGCAGGATCCGGATATACAATCGCATTCTCCAGCCGGTAATCGGTGCGCTTGGTAAGAGGATTATAGAACGGGGTCACAATGAACTGCCCGTCACTTCCCTTACGGAATTGTTTGGCTTGAATCTGATAACGCAACTTGTCAAGGTTAATGCCAAATTGGGTTTTCATGTATTCGCGGACATATTCTATCTTCTGCTCGATAATCTGCCGTGCGCCAAGCGTGTTCTTTGCCCATATGGGCTTGCCGTCTTCTCCTTTTATGACATAATCATTGGCATCACGTTCGCAGACACGACGATAAATCTTATTTTCGCCATTACCAGACTTGTCTTCCTTAAAATAGCCGATGGTGTCGATGTCAATAGTACCCTTAGTCATATAAAGGTAATCATTATAGTCCTTGTCACCGTCACCATTCTTATCCTCAAGATCAATGATTTCCCATTCATACTCTGCCGTACCCATCATTTTTTCCATAGTAATGGAATCACGGGTGATATAACGTCCGAGGGTCTCAACCCAGTCTTCTGTGTAAGACGCTGATGCATAGGGACTGACAAAGCCGAGACCTGCGGCAACAGAGTCGGGAGTATCACTCCATCCTGCTGCATTATAGTGTCCATTGCTCAGCAGGTTGAACGTGGTGGGGTGCAACTTGTTGTTGTCAAGAATATGTCCGAACTCATGATGCATCGTCTCGAAGAAGTATTCATTCATGTTGTCGATATCACTTGGGTCGAGCATGTTGACGCGGTAAAGTGTCACCTTGGTACCGCCCTCTGTGACACCCAGTGTCTCTGTGCCCGACGAGGTATTCAGACTGCGTGAACCGATGACATGAATAATACGAGGGCTATAGAGCTTAAGGAAAGTATCATGACTCTCAGCTACGTCGCGATATGAGTCGTACCACAAATACTTACTGAGAACAGCGAGTTTGCAACTGTTTTCATAGCTTGCCGGAGTGAGGTTCTTGTCCTTATCTGACGAGATGTACTGCATGCGATAGATGAAACGCATGTTGTAAGGCTCCAAGAAGTTAACCTTCACAAACGTATCAAGTGGAAATGTGTACAGATTTTTGTCAAGAGGATAATCCGTAGTATCAAAGATGGTAGGTCCCAGGTCGTCATCTTTGGAACATGAAACCAAGTTCAGTGTAGTCATCAGTACGACTACAGCGACGAGTATGTGCAGTTTTTTATTCATATATTGACCTCCTTCTTTATTCTTTAATTCTTAAATCTTTATCAGCGGGACGCGACAACTCTTGCATGGCACGGTTGTCGTTCTGCAGATTGTCTGCCGGGCGTGATGTGCCGGCACCATTGGCCAGGGCTTCCCAAGGTGCTTCCAAAGCGCGACGTTTGTCAACACCTTCCATCACATACGGTGTTTTGTCAAGTCCGAAATAGTGAGTCCACTCCATTCCCCAACGTTTCAAGTCAAAGAAGCGTATCCCTTCGAAACTATTCTCAAAACGGCGGAAATCGTTAAGACAATTCATATATGGCACCGCGTCAGCACTGACAACAATATCTGGCGAGATGTTCTGTGAGATGAAATCCCAGTTATCAAAACAATTTGGCTTCTTCGTCGATTCAGTATTGGTAAAGTTCGTCTTGAACATGTCGTCAGTCATTTGCTTGATATAGCGCGGATAATAGCTTTCTTTATCCTTGTCCGAGAATGTCTCGATAGAATTGTTCCAATATGCTTTCAAGTCATGAGCAGCTTTTTCCAGGTCGTTCTTCATGATATATGCCTCAGCACGTTCAAGCAGAAGGTTCATACCCGTGAAGGCGCGGATAATCTGATGAACATAACCTGTCTGGGCAATCTTGTCCAACATTTGGAACTGCTCTTGGATTTTGCAGGAGAAGAAACCGTAGTCATGGGTGGAAGAGCTGAAAAGCATTCCACTGACGATAGCAATTGGCGTTACGATATATCCGCTCCATAGCTGGCTGTTAGTACGGACCATCATGGTCAGGCTGGCAGACTCACCCGCAACACTATACCGGTATCCGAATATCTTACGGGAGTAGGTACTATAGGTATTTAAGAGCATCAAGTTGTTGTTCAGGACAGGATTCTGCCAAGCATTGGCATAGTCGTCAGCACTTGCACATTTTTCAAAGACGGAATAGTCCATTGACATTCGCAGCAAACTGGCATCATCAGTACCTAACACGGCATTGGCATGTTCTATGCACTTGTCCCAATCGTGATGATACAAATAGACACGTGCGGCGAAGGCGTGAGCTGCCTGCGTATTAAAGTGATACTTGGGAGCATCGTAATAGCTGTCACTTACATAGCGCAAGCCTTCCTCAAGGTCGGCAATGATATGGTCATAGACCTCTTTCACCGAGAGGCGAGTGTAATTCTTTTGCAGCTGGGTTTCAGGCTCAGTAACATACGGTATACTAATCTCTTTAGCACTAATACTTTCGTTCTTATATGCCTGACCAAATATGTTGGCTAATATAAAGTGATTGTATGCACGAAGCAACAAAGCCTCTCCATAAGAAGCACGAAGTTGTGCAGAAAGCATCGAATATTCGCTACGGTTGTTGATTCCCTGCTTAGAAGCTATCTGGTCAATTGCCTCCAAGGCTGCATTTACGCTGGCAATAGAGTTGAACCAGCCTTCCCATATTTCACCAGGAGAATCTGAATCAGAATAAGTAGCAGATGCCGCATTCTCAAAGCAGAACATCTCATCATTCCATCTGGAGTTGGAAGGGTAGTTGTAGTGGTTTTCTATCTGTTTGTCGTTGGGGCTTGACGGCAAATGCGGAGCATTGTTGTCAATGAGGTTGTCACTGCTCAACTCGCAAACAAACTGATAGTTGGAATAAGGATATGAACCTTTCAGCAAATCTACCACCTCAGTCTCTGAAAGCAACTCAGTGCGTTCGTCAGGCATCTTGTCAAGGAAATCACTACATGCCGTCAAGGACATTGACATGACCATGACGGAGAGTCCATATTTATATATATTCTTCATTTTTATAATTCTTATGTTATCAATAACAGACTTTCTCATTAGATACCCAGACGGAGCGTCAATGTAAACTGTTTACAGAGAGGCTGAGCTACGCCGCCGGAATTCACGAACTCAGGGTCTTGGCCATTAAGTTTCTTGTCAGAATAAACAAGCCAGAGGTTAGTGGCATCCAACTTTAATGAGGCAGAGCTTAAGCCCAATTTGTTTATAAGACGAGGCTCAAAATCATAAGTCAGCGAAATGTCCTTCAAACGAATAAATCCACCGTCAGCAACACGCTCTGTTGAGTAATTATATGCATTATAGGCATAGTTCAGGTAACGATTTGAATAATACTGAGCCACAGAGGCTATAGCAGGGATAGTGGTGTACTTTTCATCTCCAGGGATAACCCAACGGTTCTTAAACTCCTTCGGCATAGCCGACTGATCACTGTAGGCATAAGAGAATACCGGATCCAAGCGAATCTTATTACCAAAAGAATAGGTGAAGAATACGTTCAGGCGCCAGTTCTTCCAACTTACGGTATTGTTCAAACCACCCGTATACTTAGGCTCAGTCGGGCCCTCATATTTAAGGAAGTCGAGTTTGTCGTGCTCCTGGAAATTAATGTCTGTAGTCGTTACCTCACCATTCTCATTGATAATCTGTGGAATTCCTTCATCATTGAGGCCGACGAAAGGTATCGAGAACAGAGCTCGATGATCATAACCTACACGTGCGAAACCACCGGTACGTACCAAGTCAATAACCCGGCTGGTAGACAGAAGGTCTGTAATCTCAGTCTTGGTATATGCGAACGTAAAGTCCGTACTCCACTGCCAGTCAGCAGTCACGATGTTACGTGAAGAAAGCGTAAACTCAACACCATGCGATTTCATCTCAGCAACATTGGCAAATTTGCGAAGTTCGCCACCATAGCCGTTAGTATTCATATAACCCATCAGATCGTGGTTACGACGCCAATAGATATCACTTACCAGGTTCAAGCGATTGTTGAAGAAACCAAGGTCAATACCCAAGTTAAACTCATACTTCTTCTCGAATGTCAGGTCAGAGTTTCCAAGCTGTGCCAAGGTTAGGCCCGTTTCCTGCTGGTCGCTCTGAGGGCGCCAGATAATGGTAGGATAATAGATGGGATATGCATTCGATGCGTTCGTCTGTTCACCTGTCAGCGAATAGCTCAAACGAAGCGTTGCATGTGACCACAGATTATTATGTTTCTCCATCCACTTTCTGAAGAAAGACTCTTCATGTGCATTCCAAGAGGAACTGATATTCCATGTCGGCAACCAGCGAGCACTGGTTGCTTTACCCAGCTGGTTTGTTCCGTCATAACGGCCAGTCAGATTTAACTGGTAACGTCCTTTATAGGAATAGTTCAGATTAGCCATCCATGCCAAGCGGCGGTTCCACGCCCTGTCACGGGAGTTCAGTATGGTGCCTTCCTCCTTTGCCTGTTTGAAGAAAGCAGGAGTAATAGTTACCAGACGACTTCTTTCATAATCCATTCCGTAAACTTGATTCTTGGACTCCTCATAGTCTGCGCGGTTAGCCTCAAAACCAGCCAAAGCATTAAAGATATGAGTATCGTTCCACACTTTATTGTAGTTGACTGTTCCACGAAAATCCGACTGCTTAACCTGATTCTGGCTTTCAATCCAAATACCTCCCGTCGGCATCACCGATATAGGCAAGGAGTTCGGCTGATCAGGATCCGTATACAAATAAGTATTGTTCCACATGACATTAGGATCGTCAACGCCTGCACGATAAGCCTCAGCCTGGTTAGACGAATTCAGAATGTTATGGTCTTGTGAGGAGCGGTTAACACGGTACGAACCTAACAAATTAATCTCCAGTCCCATGATAGGCTTATAAGAAAGTTCACCCTGGAACTTCACATCCATCACCTCCGTATCAATATAGTTGTTCTCCAACTCATGGAAGATATTAAAATCAGCATAGTTACGCTTGTAAACCTGATTCGGATCCAGTGTACGGGAAGTATTTAACGCAAAGCTAAATGGATTTATGTCGAAGTCACGGCTGACAGCACCGCTTACCACGTCTGTGCTCTGGTTCAGGGTACCAGGAGACTTCTGAGTACGCTGACTGGCATTTGTCCTCAAAGTCAGTGTAAGTTTCTTTGAGAGATTAAAGCTCGCGTTCATGTTCGCTGTAAAACGCTGAACCTTACTCGTTTTACTCCAACCCGGATCGAGCAAGGCAGACAACGAGCCATAAAGATTAGCTTTTTCTGTACCAGTACTAAGACTAACAGAATGTGTCTGCATGATATTGTTGTTGAACAGTAGGTCAAACCAGTCTGTATTACGGAATTCAGCCTGCTGCAAATATGCATTCATTGCCGCATCAGTATAGGGAAGACCAAACTTGCCATTGGTTTCATCATACTGCTGAATCAGGTTATACATCTTGCCATACAGACCGCTGGAAGAGCCGTCAGCCAAGGCAGAAAACTCAAGCCAGCCCTTGGCTGCCATCTCCTTGTAAATACCCATTTGCTCTTGAGAGTTGGAAATGTTGTATTCACCATAGCTTGGCTTCATTCGGTAGGTAAATTCACCTGTATAGTTTATCGAACTGCGTCCGGCACGGCCCTTTTTCGTGGTAATAACTACGACGCCAGCCATGGCACGGGCTCCATAGATAGAGGTTGCTGAACCGTCTTTCAGAACCTGAAACGACTCAATGTCATCGGCGTTCAATCCTGCTATTGCATTTGCTATCAGAGTCTGGGCATCACCTGACGACAAGTCATCTGAGCTGACTTTGACAGCATCCTCCATGATAACACCGTCAACAACCCACAACGGGCTCGAAGAACCATAGATGGAAGTAGCACCACGGACACGAATCTTGGGAGCTGTACCAAACGTACTGGACACATTCTGTACGGACACACCTGCTACACGGCCTTCAAGAGAACGCGTGGCATCGGCCACACCACTCAATTTTGCCTTCTCAGCATCTACCTTTGTCGTTGCTCCTGTAAACAGACGCTTATCCTGTTTCATCATACCAATCGCAACGACCTCACCAACATTCTGTGCGTCAGGCTGCAATGTGATTGTCATACCATCTTTGGCCTTTACCGTCTGTGTCATCATGCCGACGTAGCTTATCACAAGTTTCTTGCCGGCGGGTACCGTTATCGTGAATTGACCGTCCATGTCGGTCTTCGTACCTTGTTTGGTACCCTGAATCATGACAGTGGCCCCGATACACGGATCGCCATTGTCTTCAAAGACAGTACCGGTAATCTTGTTCTGCGCAAACGCTATTCCTATACTGAGGAACAGTCCGAACAAGATCAGCGTAAACTTCTTACTCATAATATCTGAATTGTTTATTATTTGTTAGTTATTTTATGTTCGCGAACATTATTAAATAAGGCACATGGTTTTCCCAAACGCCAAAACGACGTGCAAAGATACAACTAAAATTTTAAAACAACTAATAAATTTATAGAAAATGCATAAAAATAGACAGGATTTTAACAAAAAAGTCAAAATCCTGCCCAAAATTCAGCTTTTCGTTGGAAAAGCTTCCACATTGCCAATCCCTTTACTTCACGAGTACGACCAGATACTTGCTGGTTGACCAGAACTCCTGCGGATTGGTGATGCGCAGTGTGTATTGCTTGTTGGCATCGCGATCCAATTGATAGCTGGATGCGGGATGGTCGGTGAGCAGCTTGGCGGAACGGGAGTAGAGCTTAATCTCCTTGTCTACGCGGATGTCAATCTTCGTGAAGTAGTCGCGGTTGAAGTTTGAACGGAGCACTTCACCATCCTCGATGATGCGCTGTTCCTTCAGTTCCTTCTTTGTACCGAAGACAAACCAAGCGGTGTGCAGCTGCTTATCCTGGGTCGAAATGGTCTGCGACTTCTGGGTGCTCTCTTCCTTCAGGTTGCTAACGTCGGTGCTCAGGTCTGTCACCTTCTCCGTCAGTTCGCCAATCTGGATGTTCTTGGCCTCCAACTCAGCCTGCAGGGCCTTCAACTGACTGTCCTTCTCTTCCATCTGCTGGGTCAGGTTGTCGAGCATACGACGCAGCTCGTCGCCCTTCACTGTGCTCTGGCGCAACTGGTTACGCAGCTTGCTGATGAGCTCGCGGTTCTGCTGCATGGTCTGCTTGATGAACTGCATGTTCTCGCGGATGCGCTCTTGCGAACTGGCACCCTCACCCTTGCGGGCGACGCTGACTCGGTTCTCGGCAGCACTGATGGCACGGAAGCCCTCTTCGATGTCGTTCATGGTTGACATCATGTCGTTAATCTCATTGTCTTTCTGGGCAATGATGCGGTTCAGAGAGTCACTTTGCTGGGCGAGTCTCAAGTCTTCCGCCTTCGAATTCTTCTGATTGCAGGCGACCAAAGCCGTCATACACAATACCAATACTAATAGTTTTTTCATAATAAAGCTGTTGATTATCAATTCTTTATATTTCAATTTTCAATTATCAATTTTTCAGTCTCCCTTCCCGGCCACGACGACGACAAACTCGCCTCGTGGCTCATGCTCCGTGAAGTGAGCAATGACTTCCGACAAAGTGCCGCGGACACTCTCCTCGTGAACCTTGGAGATTTCCCGGCAGACGCTGACCTGACGGTCGGGGCCAAACACCTCGCTGAACTGCTGCAGCAACTTCAGTACGCGGTAGGGTGACTCATAGAACACCATCGTGCGCTCTTCGTCGCGCAATGACGCTATCTTCGACTGCCGTCCCTTCTTCTGAGGCAGGAAGCCCTCGAAACAGAAACGGTCACAAGGCAAACCGCTCGACACCAGCGCAGGGACAAAAGCCGTAGCACCTGGCAATGTCTGCACCTCGATGCCCGCCCGTATGGCCTCACGAATAAGAAAGAACCCTGGGTCGGAGATTCCTGGTGTACCGGCATCGCTGACCAGCGCCACCGTCTGCCCTGCCAGCAGGCGTTCCACGACGGACGCAGAGGTGCCGTGCTCGTTGAACTTATGGTGCGACACAAGATGCTGCTGTATCTGGTAATGCTTCATCAGGATGCCCGACGTACGGGTGTCCTCTGCCAGCACGAGGTCAGCTTCCTTCAGTATTCTGATGGCGCGCAGCGTCATGTCCTCCATATTGCCCACAGGGGTGGGAACAATGTACAGTATGCCCATTATGGGCGCAAAGTTACAACATTTTAGTGAAAAATAAAGAATGAAGAATGAAGATTTTGCGACAACGCTGATAATTTAGCATTTTTTTCATTTCAAGACATTGATTCTTCATGCTTCATGCTTCATTATGCTTTTTTCTTTGTACCTTTGTGGGCAAAACGACACGACGAATGAACATCTGGACGCTGTTGTACCATATCCTGCGGTATGTGATGCCTTACCGCTGGTTGGTGACGGTGACGTTGATACTGACGCTGATAGGCTCATTGCTGGCACAGGTCAACGCCATAGTCCTTGACCGTGCCGTCGACGCCATCAACGTGCTTGACCAGCAGCCTACATTGTCGTGGCCCTCTGCCTTGCGCATCCTCACCATCATTAGTGCCATCCTGTTGGGTAAGGAGTTGCTGGCCGCGGTGATTAACTTCTTCCGACGCTATTACGGTGAGCGCATGCGCATCCTCGTCAGCCGCGACTTGTCCATGCAGGTGGTGGCCCACATGCTGACGTTCCGCATGGCTTTCTTCACCACGTCGGGCAACGAGGCTGGCCGCCTGCAGTCGCGCATCGACAAGGGGGTGTTGAGCACAAGCCGCGCCGTCAATAGTTTCTTCATCGACATCCTGCCGCTGTTCACGAGTGCCATACTGGCGCTGATCCTTATGTTTGCCGCCAACATCTATGTCGGACTCGTCGCCCTGTGCATCGTACCCGTCTACTTCTACGTCACCTACATCCAGGCTGAGCGCATGCGGGCCGGGCGCGTTGGCATCTTTAACGCCCAGCAGGCCGTCAGCCAGAACATCCTGAACATCGTCGAGAGCATCAGCGTCATCAAGTCGTTCAACCGCGAACACATAGAAAGCCTGCGGCAGGGAGCCATACAGGATGCGGTAACCGACCTGCAGCTGTCGACGCGCAAGCAGAGCTACTTCTTCACAGGACTGAAAGGCTTCCTGGAGCAGATAGGCACCGTGCTCGTCATCATCCTGACTGCCTATCTCGTTCTCATCGACTATCCGGGCATGACTATCGGTAAAATCATGTACCACGTCATGCTCTTTGCCAATGTCAGCGCCCCCATCCGTCAGCTGCACCGCATCTACGATGATTTGAACGATGCCCTGGTCTATTCCGAGGGGCTCTTTGAGTTGATGGAGGGAACCGACGACATTGAGGACAGCGGAGAATTCCGGCCTGACGAAGTGAAGGGATGCTTTGAACTGCAGCATGTCGACTTCACCTACCCCAACGGCGTCAAGGCACTGCACGACGTGTCGTTGCGCATCGAGGCAGGCAAGATAACGGCACTGGTGGGTATGAGTGGAGCAGGTAAGAGTACCATCATCAATCTGCTCGACAAGTTCTACCACTCAGACAGTGGCATCATCACCCTCGACGGCACACCGCTCTGCCAGTGGGACACGCAATGGCTGCGCGACCACGTTGGACTGGTGATGCAGAAGAACCACATCTTCGACGGCACCATCGAGGAGAACATCAAATACGGCAATCCGCAAGCCACGCACGACGAGGTGGTGGCAGCGGCTAAGCAGGCCTTCCTGTACGACCAGGTCATGCAGTTGCCTGACGGCTTTGAGAGCAGTGCCCTGCGCCTCAGCGGCGGTCAGCAGCAGCGCGTCGCCATCGCCCGCATGTTCATCAAGGACCCGTCGGTCATCATTCTCGACGAGCCTACGGCAAGCCTCGACGCCATTGCCACCGAACAAATCAAGGCCAGCATCGACGCCATCAAGCGCGGCCGTACGGTCATCATCATCTCGCACAACATCGGCCAGATTATCGATGCTGACCAGCTGTACGTGCTGGAGCAGGGACACGTGGTGCAGAGCGGTTCTCCTGACGAAGTCTATCGCCAGGGTGGCCGTTATAAGGAAATCTTCGATGCCAGCGCCCGAAGCATGAACGCCGACAAAATAGCAAACGTTCTCAATGAAGAGTGAAGAGCGAAAAGTAAAGAGTAAAGCATTTGCTACCGCTATGATAAAAGGATTATATAACATCATCAGGAAGAGAAGCACAGCCATGGGTAGAGGACTGCTGTGTGCGGTCTGTCTCGTGCTGCATGTTTCATGCTGCATGCTATTGACGGCGTGTGCCGACGAGTCGATACCTCCGACGGCTCAGGCATTTATAGACAAGTATTTCCCCCACACGAACGTCGTGCTCACAGAGACGGACGATGAAGACGACGGGATAGAGTATTGTGTATGGCTCAACGACGGTACCAAGATAGAGTTCGACGCAGAGGGACAATGGCAGCGCGTCAGCCGCAAGAAGTCTGGCGTACCGACTACGCTGATCCCCCAAGACATCATGCAATACGTGAAGAGCCACTACCCGGAAGAGGTCATCTTTAAGCTCAGCAAGAAGCACTACGGCTACAAGACGGAGCTTTCCAACGACATTGACCTGCGCTTCAACGACCAGGGGAAGTTTCTTGAAGCCGTTGACTGACAGGCTTAAAACAGGCGGCTGCGACCCGTCACGAAAAACAAGCGGAGAAAGAAAAACACAAAGAAATCGGGCATACATTTGGCAAGGTCATATTTTATTAGTAATTTTGCACGCAAAATTTGCAGGACAGCAAACAAATAGTAAATAGTAACTTGTCAAATAATAGATTGTAATGATGACAGCCAACGAGATTCGCGAATCGTTCAAGAAGTTTTTTGAGCAGAAGCAGCACGCCATCGTGCCTTCCGCTCCTATGGTAATTAAAGATGACCCCACGCTGATGTTCACCAACGCGGGCATGAACCAGTGGAAGGATATTATATTAGGTACGCGCGACCCGGAGCCGCGCCGCCGTGCCGACACTCAGAAGTGCCTGCGCGTCAGCGGTAAGCACAACGACCTGGAGGAGGTGGGTCACGACACCTACCACCACACCATGTTCGAGATGCTGGGTAACTGGTCGTTCGGCGACTACTTCAAGGAAGGTGCCATCGACATGGCATGGGAATATCTCGTAGACGTACTGAAGCTGAATCCCGCAGACCTCTACGTCACCGTCTTCGAAGGTTCACCCGAAGAAAACATTCCTCGTGACGACGAAGCCGCCAAGTACTGGGCCAAGCACGTACCCGAGGACCACATTATCAACGGCAACAAGCACGACAACTTCTGGGAGATGGGCGACACAGGTCCCTGCGGTCCCTGCTCTGAGATTCACGTCGACTCGCGTACCCCTGAGCAGAAGGCCGCCAGCGGCAAGACCGGCCGTGAACTGGTCAACCAGGACGACCCGCAGGTCATCGAGATATGGAACCTCGTGTTCATGCAGTTCAACCGCAAGGCCGACGGTTCATTAGAGAAGCTCTCCATGAACGTCATCGACACGGGTATGGGCTTCGAGCGCCTGGTCCGCATGATGCAAGGCAAGCACTCCAACTACGATACCGACGTGTTCCAGCCCATCATCAAGGCCGAACAGGACATCACGGGACTGAAATACTTCACCTTCGAGGAAGAAACTGAGACCCCTATCAGTAAGGATCAGGACAATATCAACGTCGCCATGCGCGTCTGCGCCGACCACCTGCGTGCCGTAGCTTTCTCTATTGCCGACGGTCAACTGCCATCGAATGCCAAGGCCGGCTACGTCATCCGCCGCATCCTGCGCCGTGCCGTACGCTATGCCTATACCTTCCTGGGGCAGAAGGACGGTTTCCTCTACAAGCTCGTCCCCACCCTCGTTCATGAGATGGGCGACGCCTTCCCCGAACTGAAGGCCCAGCAGCAGCTGATAACCAAGGTCATCAAGGAAGAGGAAGACAGCTTCCTGCGCACCCTTGACAAGGGTATCGGCATGCTCGACAAAGCCATGGAGGAGATGAAGAGCAAAGGAGATAAGGAACTGAATGGCGAGCAGGCTTTCCGTCTGTTCGACACCTACGGATTCCCTCTTGACCTGACAGAACTCATCTGCCGCGAGAACGGCTTTACCGTTAACGAAGAGCAGTTCAATGTCGAGATGCAGAAGCAGAAGGAGCGCGCCCGCAATGCCGCCGCCGTCGAGAACAGCGACTGGGTAGAGCTTAAAGCTGGCGAGCAGAAGTTTGTCGGTTACGACTACTCGGAATATGAGTGTGAGATTCTGCGCTATCGCAAGGTGACGCAGAAGAAAAACGAGTTCTACGAAATCGTATTGACTGCCACGCCATTCTATGGTGAGATGGGTGGACAGGTCGGCGACCAGGGCGTACTCGTCTCTGAGAATGAGACCATTGAGGTCATCGACTCAAAGCGCGAGAACGGCCAGACCGTACACATTGTGAAGCAGTTGCCCAAAGACCTCACGGCAGCATTTATGGCTTGCGTTGACACCGACAAGCGCGACGCTTCGGCTGCCAACCACACCGCTACCCACCTACTCGACTATGCCTTGAAGCAGGTGCTGGGTGACCACGTGGAGCAGAAGGGGTCATTTGTCTCGCCCGACACGCTGCGCTTTGACTTCTCGCACTTCGAGAAGGTGAGCGACGAGCAGCTGCGCGAGGTGGAGCGCATGGTCAACGACATGATCCGTCAGGACCTGCCGCGTGACGAGCACCGCGACATGCCCATGGAAGAAGCCAAGAAACTCGGTGCTATCGCCCTCTTCGGCGAGAAGTATGGCGACAAGGTCCGTGTCATGCGCTTCGGTCCGTCATGTGAACTTTGCGGTGGTATCCATGCCACGTCAACGGGTCGCATCGGTTTCTTCAAGATTCTCTCTGAGAGCAGTGTGGCTGCCGGCATCCGTCGTATCGAGGCCACCACAGGCAAAGACTGCGAGGAGCGTCTCTATCAGATGGAGGACATTCTCAAGAACATCAAGTCGTTCTTCAACAATGCCAAGGACCTGCAGGGCGTCATCCAGAAGTATATCGACGAGCACGACGCCATGAAGAAGCAGATAGAAGGCTTCCAGGCTCAGGCCGTTGAGCGTGCTGCCCAGCGACTGGTGGAGAAGGCCCGCATCATGAATGGTGTCAAGGTTGTCGCTGGTGTAGTGCCTATGTCTCCTGCCGGTGCCAAGGACCTGGCCTTCAAGATTCGTGCTGCTGTTGAGGGTTCACTGCTCTGCGTCATCGGTTCTCACGACAACAACAAGCCCCAGCTCTCTATCATGATGAGCGACGACATGGTCAGCGACCACGGCCTGAATGCCGGCCAGATGGTTCGCGAGGCTGCCAAGCTCATTCAGGGTGGTGGTGGCGGTCAGCCTCACTTCGCCCAGGCTGGCGGTAAGAATGTTGACGGACTTTCAGCTGCCATCGACAAGGTCGTTGAACTGGCAAACCTGTAATAACAAAAAAATCAACCCTTATCCTCATGGACGGGGTTGATTTTTTTAATCTAAAGGACAGATTGATTCTCTTTCTAAGAATAAGTAGAAATCAATCTGTCCAGTATTTTTCATCAGAAGTTCACACCAATGTTGACAAAGAAGGCACTTCCTCTGGAGTCAAGATCTCCAGGATTATCCTTTGCGATGTTAGTAACACCAATCTGATAGCCTGCTTCTGCATAGAGATTGTTATACTCTACACCGCAGCCAAACTTGAATCCCATGTCACCATGCTTGAAGTAGTCGTAGGAACTCTCGTTGATATTCAAATCCTTGATCTTAGTCTTACCAGCAATACCGTATGAGAAATACGGGCCGACGTAGGGCAACAGAACAACGTCGTTGCTGAGCTGAATACCGTACTTGATCAGGATAGGAATCTCGAGGTAGGTCAGGCTGGCCTTGTCCTTACCATCCTTACCACCACGCTCTGTGTAGTAAAGACCACTTTCCAAGAATACAGGAGAAGACTGGCTGAGGCGCAAACCAATGACACCACCAAGATTCATGCCAACCTTTGTCCCTAAGTCGTCGTAGAGGTCACCGCCAAGACGGGCGAAATTGATACCAATACGGACACCATAGTAGACAGAATTTTCGTCAAGAGAGAAACCTCCACTGGTAAACTGTGCAAATGACGGTGCAGAAAAGAGCACGGCCATAATACCTACAATAATCTTTTTCATGTTTCCTGAGTTTACGTTATTATTTAACATATTCATTTTGAGGCTGCAAAGTAACACACTTTTTTTCATTTATGCAAGTTTTTTTGTAAAAAAAGCTATCTAACGTCAGTATGCTTGAAATTTATTTGTATCTTTGCCATCGGAAAGGATTGCCAGACAATTCTCCTTAAATATAAAGCTTAAAACTCAAACCCTAAACAATATGTACGACAAAGAACGCGGGCTATACATAGCCCACTGCGCCAACGGAGCGCTCTCAATAACAGGTAAGATGGCTAACCGCCACGGACTCATCGCCGGTGCCACGGGTACGGGAAAGACCGTCACCCTGCAGGTCATGGCTGAAACATTCTGTCAGGCAGGCGTCCCCTGCTTCATGGCCGACATGAAAGGCGACCTCAGCGGTATCTCACAGGTAGGCAAGATGAGCGGATTCATTGAGAAGCGCCTGCCAGAGTTCGGCATTGAGAACCCTGTGTTCCAGAGTTGTCCCGTGCGTTTCTTCGACGTCTTCGGCGAGCAGGGTCACCCCATGCGTGCCACCGTATCGCAGATGGGACCGTTATTGCTAAGTCGTCTATTCCAATTGAACGAGACACAAACTGGTGTTCTTTATATAGCTTTTAAACTCGCTGATGAAAAAGGATGGCTGCTTGATGACATTAAAGACCTTCGCCTTTTACTCGATTATATAGCGAAACATTTAAGGGATATAACTTTAAAATATGGAACAGTCACAACTATGAGTATCGGCGCCATCCAGCGTGCCTTGCTACAGTTGGAGAGCCAGGGTGCCGACAAGTTCTTCGGACTGCCCTCGTTCGACATCTTCGACCTCATGCAGACCGAAGGCGGCAAGGGCATCATGAACGTGCTGGCTGCCGACAAACTGATGCTACAGCCGAAGCTCTACTCTACATTCCTGCTGTGGCTGCTCTCCGAGCTCTACTCCAGCTTGCCTGAAGTCGGCGACCTGCCACTGCCGAAACTGGTATTCTTCTTCGACGAGGCACACATGCTGTTCACCGACACCAGCAAGGCGCTGTTGGACAAGATTGAGCAGGTCATCAGACTCATCCGTTCCAAAGGCGTGGGCATCTACTTCATCACACAGAGCCCTACGGACATCCCCGAGAACATCCTCGGACAGTTGGGCAACCGCGTACAGCACGCCCTCCGTGCTTATACGCCAAAAGACCAGAAGGCCGTCAAGACCGCTGCCGACACCTTCCGTGCCAACCCAGACTTCAAGACCGACGAGGCTATCATGAACCTGGAAACCGGCGAGGCACTGGTCAGCTTCCTCGACGAAAAGGGAGCTCCCACTATGGTGGAACGCGCCAAAATCCTGTTCCCGCTATCACAGATAGGGGCCATCACCGAGGGACAGCGCTTAGACATCATCAAGCAGAGCCGCATCTATGGCAAATATGACGAGGCGAAAGACCGCGAGAGTGCCTTTGAGGTGCTGTTGGCAGAGGCCGAACGCCAACTGGCCGAATCAGCTGAAGAACCCACAACCCCCACATCACCCACAACACCCACAAAGGAAGAAAAGAAGAAGCCCGGCATCATGTCGAAAGTACTCAAGGCCGTCATGACAGCTGTCACCTCCACGCTGGCTGCCGTACTGGGTGCCTGGGTCAGCGAAAAGGTCAGCGGCAAGAAGTCGAAGTCGCGCACTTCGGCGAAAGAGAAGGTGGTGAAGAATGCTACCAGTGCCGCCACGCGCACCATCACCAAAGAACTGACGCGTGACATTTTGGGTAACCTGGTGAAATAGTCCCTACCCCATTCAGTATCGTTAGTTCAACAACAAATCTGCTGCCTTGGTCTGACACTCGCTTGGTGCGAGGAAATGCAGACCGAGGCAGCAGATAAGTTTATAAGGGAACCTAAATGTGCTTATTTGAGGTTCTTAATCTCCAATGCGGGATTGTACTCTGGGTCGATAGCCAAGATCTTATCGGCGTAGCCCTTGGCAGCAGAGATGTTCTTGTCCAGATAAGCACCGAACATCAGGTAGTGCAAGCTGTACTTCAGCATCGTGTTCTCGCTCTTTGAACGGTCAGCCTTGTCGCCCAGCAGGTCAACAACTTGCTGGTAGTCAGCCTTAGCCAGACGGCCAGCCATGTCCTTATCGGTCTTGTTGATGATCTCAGCACGCTTGTAGGCAGCGTATGCCTTCTGTACCGGGAACTTGTCACCGATGGTGGCATAGACTTCAGCAGCTTTCTGATAGAGACTCTTCTTGGAAGCATCGTCGGCAGCATCAGCAGCAAACGAAGAGTAGATCTCAGCCAGTGTCTCATAGTCGTCGACCTTCACCTCGGGCTTGCAAGAGAGGAACTCCTGATAGTACTTGATGGCATTCTCCAGATCGCCGTCCTTCTTGTGCGACTGAGCAAGGGTCTTCAGAATGTCCCAGCGCTTGATCATGGATGAGTCGCTCACCAGCTCCAGGGCTTTATGGTAAGACTGCTTGGCATTTACCTTGTCCTCAAGAGCCTCATGGATGAGGGCTGCATAGTAGTGGTCGTACTCAGAGAAGGTGACGCTGTCCTTGTCAATCTCGTTGAAGTATTTATTCAGATACTTCTTAGCAGCATCGTAGTGCTTCATCTCATAGTTGCTGAACATGGCCAGACGGGTGAACGTCGGGTTGTTGGGACGATATTTCAGACCTTCTTCACAGGCAGCCAGAGCGTCCTCAAAATGACCACCGAAATAGCTGGCACGGGCAAACTCGTTCAGATAGCCCTTATCAATCTGGCTGACGGGAACCTTCTTGAACTCATTGTAAGCAGACTTTCTGTCACCAGCAATCATGAAGATGTGACCCTTGATGGCGTCGACGCTGACATCGGGACGGGCTGCCTTCAGGTCATCCAGTTTGCGGGCTGCACCTCTGGGGTCAATCTTACGATAGACGAGTGCATACTTGTAGTAAGCCTCAACGAGTGAGGGGTCTACATAGATAGCCTGGTCATACTGAGCTGCTGCTGCACCGCCATTGTCAGATACTGCCTCGATGTCGCCGAGGAGCACGAAGGCAGGAGCGCACTTGTTCTTGGAAGCCTGCAGAGCGTAGTTGGCATAAGCCTTGGCATTTGCAGTGTCCTTTGCCTCATAGAAGGCGCGACCGATAGCCAGAAGGTTCTCGGCATTCTTGCGGTTGGCCTTGTAATAGGGCTTCAGCTGCTTGTCGAGGTCTGCGGGTTTACTACTAATGATTTTCTTTACGGCATCTACGTCGGCCTTGGAGCCGTCCTGCGCCATTGCTACTGCGCTGTAACCTGCGGTCAGCGCTGCGATGAATAGATATTTGATTGCTTTCATAGTTCAACGTTTTTATTGGTTTGACATCTTGTTAATTATCTCACTTATATTCTGTTTTCTTATTGTTTGATTGTTGCATTCGACTATATGACGTTCGCAAGTTGAAAAGGTTTATTCTTTGTTGACAATAACTTCGCGGACGTTCATGTTGGCAGTCCTGGGGAGCAGTCCCGATCTCAGGATGATGAGCTGTCCCTTGGGAAGCTGGCAGAAATGGGCAAAAGCCGTCGGCATACCATTGGGGCGCGGGTCGTTCAACAGGGCATAAATGGTACGGATGAGCGGATAGTTGCCATTATATATATAGTATTGATAGGGCTGCCAGCTGTTGACTTTGGTAGCAGAGTCCATTCTGGAAACGCCCATCACGGTAATATTCTTCTTGAAGGTGACGTTGGTGGTGTCGCGCTTGTCGTTGAGCCAGTTGGAACCGATAATGCCCAACGAGTTCTTGTGATTCTCGACATAGTCGATAACGGCAGCGCTGGTCTTGACAGCTCCAATGTTGGGGGCTTTCATCTCCTGCCCGTCGAGCAGGGAGTCTACACACCAGCGGACGGTACTTGACAACGGATTGTCAAACACCACGTCGATTTCCCCGAGCTGTGACTTCGGGTACAGTTCGCCCCACCGGGTAATCTCGCCGCGGAGAATGCGCTTGAAGTCCTTCACGGTGATACAAGTGTCCGGGTTGGCATTGTTGACGATGATGGCAAGACCGTCGTAGGCAATGGGGATAGCCCTTGGCATGTACTTGCGGTCCTGCAGGCTTTTCTTTTCATTGTCAGTGAAATTGCGCGTGGTAAAGGCGAGCAGCGTCTCGAGCTTCATCAGGCGCTTGACGGCATCCTGCTCGTTGATATACTCCACGGAAATAGTGTCTAAGCGCTGACTGTTGAAATAGAAAAGTTCCTCGTCAAGGATGGGGAAGAAACTCTCGTCAGAGACGAACGTTGCCGCCGCCTTCTGGTAGGCTTCCTCCAATTTGGGATTAGGCTTGCCCCCACAGGATGGGAGCAAGCCTAAAATGAGTGATAATCCAATAATAGTGGATGCGATTCTATTCATGTGTTGAACCAAATTACTGCAGACGGAAGGTTACGGGCACAGTGTACTTCACACGGACAGCAGAACCGTTCTGCTTACCGGGAATCCACTTAGGCATGCTCTTCACCACGCGCTGGGCCTCCTTGTCGAGTGAGGGGTCTACGGACTTCACGACGCGAACGTCAGTGATAGAACCGTCCTTCTCAACCACGAAGGTCACGATAACACGACCCTGGACACCATTTTCCTCGGCTACTACCGGGTACTTGATGTTGCTGCTCAGGAACTGCAGCAGGGCGCTCTGTCCACCAGGGAATGAGGGCATCTGCTCTACGACGTCGAACACCTTAGTCTCTTCAACCTTCGGGGGTTCGGGCTCAGCAATCTTCTCCTCAACGTGCTTCACCTCAGCGGTCTCGTCATTACCTTCGACGGTAAATGCACCGATGGCAGTGTTCGTTTCCTGGAGTTCATCCTGAGACTTCATCTCCTGGTCTTCCTTCACCTCGTTATCCTTCTTAATTTCAGGAACGGTAAAGGCTACAGAGCTCTTAACGCGCTCAACCTCGATTTTCTCAATCTCGGGTTCATCTGGTTTCTCTTGCTTTACTTCTTTCTTTTCTGCCAGGTTAGCCAGCTCCACGTCGGTCTCGATGGCTGCATTACGCGAGGCGATGTAGTTATCGATAGAAACCTTTGCGATGACGATAGCGGCGATGATGGCAAAACCAATGAACATGGTGATGAGCGCCTTGAGGTTACGCACACCAGTGTTCTTACGAAGTTGATAAGCACCGTATGCCTGGTTTTTGCCTTCAAATACGAGGTCAACCCAGCCGTTGTCAATAAGATCTATTTTTGCCATAGCTTCTTTCGTTTTTGAGGGTTATTTGACACCTGCCTTCTCAATGAGCGCCTTATCGTCGTCACTCATCTTGTCGACATTATCAATGACATACTTATCAATGTTGCTAATCAGCATTTCGTCTAGGGCAGCTACCATGTTAGCATAGGTAGCAGTAGGCAGAGGACGGATAATGACGGTCATAGCAGGAACCTTCTCGCCGTTGGGGAGTTCACCCTTCTTCAGCTTCTTCAGCTCTTCCTGATACTGTTCGTCAGTCATCTTGGAATTGTAAGCATTCTTCTTGGCATCGAGCTCCTTCTTAGCCATCTTGATCTTGGCTACGGGGTTGATACCTTCCTCTGTCGTATGTTCATTGAGAACCTTCTCGATACCATCCTTACCATAGGTAGTCGGCTTGACGCAAGAGGGGTCGTCGTAGTTGGGCAGACCAGCCACATACCACACCTTGTCATTGGAACCCAGGTAAAGGGTAATCGTGTGAGAAGCCTTCGTCACTTGCTTCTGCTCTTCATTCAGCTGTTTTGTATCTTCGTTAGACGGCATGGTCAGCTGCATAGCCTGCGGCTTGGCCAGCGTAGTACACAGCATGAAGAAGGTAATCAACAGCATCATCATGTCTACCATCGGCGTGAAGTTCACGCGGGTATCCATTTTCTTTTGCTTGGATAGATTCTTTTTTGCCATAGTACTACTCGTTTAAACGTTTAACATCGAGATTCGTAATCAGCTGGAAACGGTTCTCGTTCATGTCCTGAAGCTCTGACATCAACTTCTTAATCGAAGAATAAGGAGTCTTGGAGTCGCACTTGATGGCGAGTCTGATGTCAGGGTTCGCATTGCGGGCCTCGGAAACCCACTCCTGGAATTCGCTCTTGCCTCCCTGGATACTGTCGAGGGGAAGACCGAGCTTCTGGATTGCCTCTGCCATCTTTTCCTGGTCGAGGCTGAGGTATGAAGCAAGCTGCGACATGGAGGCTCCAACCATAGCATCCTCACGGAAGTGCTTGATCTGTGTGGCGTTCAACGAGACATTGAACTTGCTCGTCATAGCGTCCAACATAGCCTGCATGTTGTTCTTGTTTTCGGTTCCCAAGAAGACCTTGCCCTCTGGTGTCACCAGAATGTTGAGCACGTCTTGCTCAGGAATCTTGACCTCAGACACCGAGTTTGGCGTGTTGACTTGCACTGGTTCTGGCGTCAGGAATGTTGATGTCAACATAAAGAAGCACAGAAGCAGCGTCATCACGTCTGACATAGGCGTCATGTCAATCCAGATGTCCTTTTTCTGTATCTTAACTTTAGCCATTCTAAAACGGTTTTTAAGGTTTTTGAAATGGAACTAAAAATTAAGCCTCGTTGTGGTTTGAATCGTAAGTTGCAGCGATGGTGAAACCAATCTCATCGAGAGCGTAAGTCAGCTTATCGATCTTGTTTGAGAAGAAGTTGTAAACAACGGTAGCAACCCAAGAGGTCAAAATACCAGAAGCCGTGTTCACAAGGGCCTCAGAAATACCGGCAGACAGAGCCATAGAGTCAGCACCACCACCAGCAGACAGAGCCTGGAACGATCCGATCATACCGAGCACAGTACCGAACAGAGCGGTCAGAGTACCGAGAGATACGATAGTTGCAACCATAGGCATGTTCATCTGCAGAGTAGGCATCTCCAGCTGAGTAGCCTCTTCGTGAGCCTGCTGGATCTTAGCAACCTTAGCAGCCTTCTTCAGCGTGCTGTCACCCTCAACGGTCTGATACATCTTGATAGAAGCCTTAACGACGTTAGCTACAGAACCCTGCATCTTGTCGCAGAGAGCGTCAGCCTCAGCAAACTTCTGCTCCTTGATGAGTTTCTTGATGTCAGCAGTAAACTTGGCCAGGTTAATCTTACCAGAAGCGGTCTTGATAGCGAAGAAACGCTCGATACCCAGACAGATCACAGTGAACAGCAGGGTCAGGATAAGACCTACCACGAAACCTCCCTTATAAACGGTACCCAGCAGGTTTGCGGGATGTCCGCTACGGTCGCCACCAACGAAGTTGTCGGGGTTACCCATTACGAAATACCAAACACTGTAACCTGCGATAGCGCAAATAACGAGGATAATCCATGCAGCTTTAACACCTTGGAAGCCCGATTTCTTGGCTGGGGCTGCAGCCTTTGTTGTTGTTGCCATAAATTAATTTTAATTTTTTAGTTATTAAATAAATTTGAATTGATAGTTTTCACGATAGTTTTCACTAATATTCCGCAAAGATAGTGAATTCAAGTGTACTTCAAGCCGAATTAAGAACTTTTAACTTGATATTTCTCAATTTTTCTACTTGAGAGCGCATAGTGCCTCTTTGATACGGCGCATTGCCTCGATGATATTATCATCACTCGTGGCATAACTCATGCGGAAACATTCGGGGTCGCCGAAGGCATCGCCGCCTACTGTTGCCACATGACCCTTCTCCAACAAATACATGGCAAGGTCGGTGCTGTTGCCGATAACAGAGCCGTCGGGAGTCGTCTTGCCATAGAAACTGGAGCACTTGGGGAAGAGATAAAATGCGCCCTCGGGGACATTGACCTCCAGGCCGGGAATGTCCTTGGCCAGGCTTACGATGAGGTTGCGACGGCGTTCAAAGGCCTGACGCATGTCCTCCACGCATTGCTGGCTGGCGGTATAGGCAAATTCGGCAGCCTTCTGGCTGACGGAGCACGGACCGCTGGTGTACTGTCCCTGCAACTTGTTGCAGCCTTTGACAATCCACTCGGGGGCGGCAATGTAGCCGATGCGCCAGCCTGTCATGGCATAGGCCTTACTGACACCGTTGACGATGATGGCGCGCTCCTTCATACCCTCAAACTGAGCAATAGACTGGTGCTTGCCGACATAGTTGATGTGTTCATAGATTTCGTCAGCCAGCACAAAGAGGTTGTCGTGGCTGAGGATGACTTTGGCCAGTCCTTCCAGCTCTGCCTTTGAATAGACGCTGCCCGTAGGATTGCTGGGCGAACAAAGGATGAGCAGACGCGTCTTGGGGGTGATGGCAGCTTCCAACTGCTCTGGTGTCATCTTGAAGTTCTGCTCGAAGCCGGCTTCCACAATGACGGGCTTACCGCCTGCCAGCAACACCATCTGGGGATAGCTGACCCAATAAGGTGCAGGGATGATGACTTCATCGCCCGGATTGACAAGTGCCATCACAGTATTACAAACGCTCTGTTTGGCGCCATTCGACACTAAGATTTCACCGGGGGTATAGTGCAGCTGGTTCTCACGCTCCAACTTGCGGGCTATGGCCTGACGCAGGTCGGGATAGCCGGGAACGGGAGAATACTTCGAGTAGTTCTCCTCAATAGCCAGTTTTGCAGCCTGCTTGATGTGGTCAGGGGTATTAAAATCGGGCTCGCCGACGCTCATATTGATAACGTCAATGCCCTGGGCTTTCATTTCAGAACTTTTCTGCGACATTGCCAGCGTAGCGGAAGGGGCAAGTCTTTGCAAACGGTCAGATAATTGTGCCATGTTTTGTCTATAGTGTTTATAATTGGATGCAAAAGTAAGCATTTTATTCTTTTTAAACGAATAATTGCTTCACTTTTTATTTTTTTAATCCTCCAACTGCAGCGTATGCCCCATGCGGTCCTTCTTTGTCTTCAGGTACTTCAGGTTGTACTCGTTGGGTGTGACTTCTATGGGGACATTCTCCACGATTTCAAGACCATAGGCCTCCAAACCGACGCGCTTGACGGGATTGTTGGTCAGCAGGCGCATCTTCTGTACGCCCAGCAATCGCAGAATCTGGGCACCGCAACCATAGTCGCGTTCGTCAGCCTTGAAGCCAAGACACAGGTTGGCATCGACGGTATCGTAGCCCTCCTCCTGGAGCTTATAGGCGGCAAGCTTGTTCATGAGACCGATGCCACGACCCTCCTGCTGCATGTAGACGATGACACCCTTGCCCTCCTGCTCTATCATCTGCATGGCGCGGTGCAACTGCTCACCACAGTCACAACGCTTCGAGCCAAGGATGTCGCCTGTAGCACACGATGAGTGAACACGCACAAGGACAGGTTCATCCTCGCGCCATTGTCCCTTGATGAGGGCAAAGTGCTCCAGACCGTTACTTTTCTGCTTGAACGGGATGATATGGAAGTGACCATACTCTGTGGGCATGTCGGCTTCGACGCCCTCTTCGACGATACTTTCCTTCTTCAGACGGTAGGCTATCATGTCCTTGATGGTGATGATCTTCAGGTCGTGCTTGTGGGCAAACTCCACCAACTGGGGCATGCGGGCCATCGTGCCGTCGTCGTTCATGATCTCGATGAGGGCACCGGCAGGATACAGACCGCAGAGCTTACAAAGGTCAATGGCAGCCTCTGTGTGGCCGGAACGGCGCAGCACACCGTTGTCCTGAGCATAGAGCGGACTGATGTGGCCAGGACGTCCGAAGGTCTTGGAAGTCGACGCGGGGTCAGCCAGGGCACGGATAGTGGCAGCACGGTCATGGGCGCTGACACCCGTCGTACAGCCTTCTATCTTGTCGATGGTGACAGTAAACGGCGTACCCAGCAGCGACGTATTGTCCTGCACCTGATGCGGCAGGTCGAGCTCCCTGCTGCGGCTGATGGTGACGGGCGCACAGAGTACGCCACGCGCATTCTTCAGCATGAAGTTCACCATCTCGGGTGTAATCTTTTCAGCGGCACAGATGAGATCGCCTTCATTCTCGCGGTCCTCGTCGTCAACGACAATGACGAACTTGCCTTCACGGAAGTCGGCCAAAGCCTCGTCGATAGTATTCAGTTTCAATTGTTCCATTGTCTATAGTTTGTTTTATACCTTATTTATATATAGGGATTACAACAGGAATTCGTCTTCCGCAGGTATGAACTTCTCGCCTTCGCCCAGCTGGACAACCCTTGGAATGAGTTTCTTGTTGACACGCCGTATATTCTGCAGGTCTCTATAGAGACGAATGCGGAAGCGTATCATGCGGACATAGAAGAAGATGCCCGTGGGCAGGAAGATACCAGTCACGGCATTCAGCCACTTTTTGCGGAACGGGCGTGTATGGGCATGGGTGGCAATGATCGGATACTGGTTCAGTTTCATGAGCACGTAGTTGTTCTTGGTGTATGCCAAGTCTTCGATGGCCATCTCCAAGGTACTGTTGATGGTCTCAATCTCATGGTCGTCGCCAGGACGGAAGAACACCTTGATGGGATTGGGCCAGCGCAGCAGATGATGCTGCTCGCCATAGAGAGCGATTTCCATGTCGACACTCTTAAGCATCTGGGCATCGATGGTGTACTTCGGATCTTCGATGATAACCTCCTTGCGGGTGATGTTTCTCTTGGTGCGCAGACCCAGCATGTGGCGCAGCATGTTCTTATACAGGTCGACGTTGAACACCACGGAGTCGTTGTTGGCCTTATAGGTGAAGAAAATGGCAATGGGCGACAGCACGGCGGTACCCAGCAGCTTGCCGAACCACACAGTCCAGTTGTCGTCACGCGCCATCTTCATGCCCGTATTGTCAAGGATGTAGAAGATGATGAATACCAGCACGCTGATGATGACCGGGACACCGAGGCCGCCCTTACGGATGATGGCTCCCAAAGGTGCACCGATGAAGAAGAAAATCAGGCACGACAGCGACAGCGTCACCTTGTTGATAGCCTCCATCTGGTGGTTGCGGTCCTCGCGGTTCAGGATGTCAGAATACTCCGCCTTGAACTCCATGTCGTTCAGCGCCACCTGCACGTCGTTCATGGCTATGCTGACAGCCTCCTGCTTTTTCTCGCCAGGAAGCTTGATGTAAATCGAATCAATATTGGTCTTGTCGCTGAGACCTTCCGTCACGGCGCGCAGCGAGTCTTCCTTGCTGAGAGCAGGAATCCTGAAGACATTAAATTTAGCGAAGTCGTAGAACTCATGACCCACGGAGTCATTAAACTCGCGGATGGAGTCGAGGTCGTGCAGAATCTTACTCATACTCTTGGCTCGGGCGTCGGTCGAGATGCCGCCCATCTCCACCATATTGAAGTCGCCGTCGAAGTCGAGGACAATACGCTTGGTAGAGAACGTCTCACGACGGTAGGGAACGTTGGCATTGACACCCATGCCCGACTGTCGCATGTTCTCGAACCATTCGCCGCTGTACAGCGTCAGCAGCAAGTGCTTCTTCTCTTCCGTGGCCCTGATATGGCCGGAGTCTGCCAAGATGACGGCGGCATCGTCATAGCTGCCGTTCATGCGGTAGATCATGATGCCGTAGAGAGTACCCGTATCCAGATTCTTCTTCTGAACATAGAGGTTGGAGCCCGGAATGCCGTCGTAGAAGATACCTTCGGGAATCTCCACCTCGGGATTCTTCTGCTTCATCGAGATCAGCAGCTGGCGGAACGACACGAAAGCCTTGGGACCGACAACCTCCTGGAAGAAGAACGACATGAGGGTTATCAGGGAGACGATGACAATCAACGAGCGGAAGGCCTGCATCAGCGAGATGCCTGCCGCCTTGATGGCCGTCAACTCCGAACTCTCGCCCAGATTACCGAAAGCTATCAGCGACGACAACAGGATGGCCAGCGGGAACGCCTGCGGCATCAGCATCAGTCCCATATACCAGAAGAACTGAGCCATAACCTCCAGTGACAAGCCCTTACCTATCAGTTCGTCCACGTAACGCCACAGGAACTGCATCATCAGTACGAACTGGCAGATGAAGAAAGTGGCAACGAAGAGCAGGGCAAACTGCTTGGCTATGAATATGTCTAATTTCTTGATGCGAAACATAAATCGCCCGCAAAGGTACGAATAAGCGAGCACAATACAAAACAATTTTGTTGTTTTTTAATCCCTGCATTATAGCCGTCCCTTATCGAGTTCACTGAAAAAGTCCATAATGTTAACTGCATTAACAGTTGAGCTCCGTTGACTGGGTTAGTGAGAAAAATCAAATTATTATACATTATTAACTCTAAATGTTTGTGTATCTCGCTGATTTTTAGTATCTTAGCGGAAAATTTCAGCTATGCTAGGAGATTATCAGCAAACCCGATTGAGCGAATATGCGCGCATCTATGACATACTCATTCCGCGTGACCACATATTCCGTCGCATGAATGAGGAGATAGACTTCTCCTTCGTTCGCAAGGAACTGCAAGACAAGTATTCTGTAGGCATGGGACGCTCTGCAGAGGATCCTGTCCGCATGTTCAAGTACCTGATGTTAAAGGCCATGCATCCAGCCTCCGATGAGGATTTGGTGAAGCGTGCGTATACAGACATGTCATACAAGTTCTTTCTGGGGCTCAATCCTGAAGATGACGTAATAGATCCTTCATTGCTCTCCAAGTTTCGCAGGCAGCGCCTGCAGGATGTAGACCTGCTGAGCCTGCTGATATCCAAGAGTGTCGCGATGGCCATTGCAAAAGGAATCATCAAACGAAAGAGCGATATAATTGTGGATGCCACTCATGAGTTGGCAAAATCCATAGCCTATAACCCTATTGACTACCTGCGTAAAATGGTTGGGCAGATACTTAAGGCTTGTGAGCCGTTTTGGGGAGAAAACTTCCATAAGGAAGACCTTCCTGCGTGTGGCAAGGATTCAGATATTGAAGTTATGAAAGAGTATTGCCAAGCACTCATTGATTCTCTCGAGGGTAACGGCATTGCCCAGGTTCCGGCGGTGGCAAACAAGGTAAGCCTACTCAAGGAAGGGCTTGAAGACATGGAGCATCTGTCGCATATATCCAAAGACAAAGGAGCCAAGTTCGGAAGCAAAGGCCCGGGAAAGTCATTCTTCGGTTACAAGGCTCATATAGGAATGACTCCTGAAAGCATCGTTGTCGCTGCCTCTGTGACCTCGGGCGAAGCCTCTGATGGCGACTACCTCGTACCGCTTGTGGAACAGGCCATACAGAATGGTCTTGAAGTGGAGAGTGCGATTGCTGACGCTGCCTATGCAGGTAAAGACAACCTCGACGCACTTAGAGATAAGGTAAAAGTGGTTGCTCCCGTGAACCCTATAATTACGCAAGGTCACCGAAATGGGATAGACTCAGGATTCCATTACAACAAAGATGCAGATACATATATGTGCCCAGCAGGCGAACTGGCCTATTATAAGTATTATAGCAAGGAACGTCCAAGAACGTATGATGCCAACGGAAAGACGAAACGCTCGTATAAGAATGCTCAGGTAAGTTACTTTTTTGATGTCAAGAAATGCCAAGAGTGCCCTCTTCGCGAAGGATGCTATAAAGGTGGAAATTACAAGACTTATACAGTTACTATCCTCTCCGATGCTCACAAAGAGCAGATTGAGTTTGAGAAGACACCAGAGTTTAAGCAGAAAATGAAGAAGCGAAAACGGATAGAGCCGCTCAACGCACATTTGAAGAACGACCTAGGTATGAAACAGAACATCTCGTACGGTATTGAAAGTATGACGATGCAGACCGCTGTGGCCATTTACATGTCGAATATCCAGAAAATTATGAAATATAAGGGATAAATGGCCTTAAAAGACCATTTCTACCCCAAAACTAGTCGATAAAGTAAAAACATTAAACATTTTGCAAAAATATTGCCATTTAAATCAATTGGACAACCTTACAATAGGGTTAATTTGTGTAAACCCTCCCGAAAAGGAGCCACTTTATCAGTGAGCTCCTTA
>JAEEGF010851297.1_pt1 | contig 34584 bp, 25 predicted proteins | sample 9134171 | NCBI WGS metagenome assembly JAEEGF01 (sample SAMN16246542, study PRJNA631951) | gut metagenome | biome: gut microbiome; feature: rumen; material: AP-attached | host: Bos | place: Iran: Karaj | collected 2018-10
TCCTGGCAACTCCGGAGATTCAGTAGTGTTATGCTGCATAGTTATGTGTTTCGGGAATCCAGGATAGAAGGTGTACAGTTTCGAGCGACGGTACTGTTCAGTTTACAGCGACGAGGGTGTTCAATTCACAACGGCCGAGGTGTTCAACACCGCCGCCGTATTCATACAGTGCGCATATAGAAAAACAACAAGGAAGGAGGGCAGCCAGTGGCAAAGAAAACCAAAATAGTCAAAGTGGACACAGCCGCAGGCAGTCGTTCCTATAATCGGCTCGATATGCAGGTAAGCCAAACCTTGCACATGGCGATTGAGTTATACGATAGCCTGAATTATCTCTTGATCCTCGATCATTATGATGACATAACTCTTTTCGATCTTGATTCGGAGCCTCTTGCTGTGAGCTATTATCAGATGAAGACCAGCGAGGATATGATCACTATCGATTCCGCAATTTCTGAAGACTGGCTGGCAAAATTATATTCTCAGTTAAACAGACCAGAAGGGTGGCTCGTAAAAGAACTGGGGCTGATTACAAATACTCCTCTGGAAATCAAATACACACTCGTAAGCGAAAAAGGGCGGAAACTCAATAGGACGAGCAAATTGAGTGCTGATCGTACAGCTCTCATAAAGTTGCATCAATCTATTCAAGATAGAATCAGAGCTGACATTGCAAAGAAGCATGGCATAACTATCGATGATGTTGATTTATCCAAATTTGCTCATCTCCACACGACCCTGACGATTGAACGTCATAAAGATATTGTTGAGAAGGAAGTACAGGATTTCCTGTACGGGAAATATCCTCGGATAACTGTAGATACCGTTAAGGGAATCTATAGTTCACTCATTGACCTTCTAACAAAGCGCCAAGAATATGAACATGTACCCGAGGATGCTACACTGGACGAAGTCAGAAAGCACAAAGGATTCACGAAGACAGATCTTACCCGCATTGTCGACAAAGCGATAATGCTTTCGTTGCCCACATTTGAGGAGGTTCAAAAGATCTCTGGAGTTGGGCCGGAAATGTATACAACACTTAGCCTCCCCTATGTACAGATTCTTACGGACAGTAATAAGAAAACCGATGAATCCTTTCCAACTCTCTACAATGCAACTTTGGAGGAAATGAATAGGACCCCATTTGACGGAAACTGTACACCTTGGGAATATGGGCAGGCAATAGGAAATGGTGTTCATGAGAAGGTTCCGCTACTGAGGACGATTTATAATGCGGACTATATTGCGGTCCTGACAATCTGTTTGCTGATAAATGAATCGAGGAGGGCGCAGCCATGAGCAGTTTGTTTTTCAAAAACATCTTAATCGCTGATGTACAGAAGCATACTGCCCGTTTTATTCCCTTTGAGAAAGGTCTTAATGTTATTACCAGCGCAGAGAATCATGTAGGCAAGTCATCGGTCATCAAGTCTCTGTATGATACTCTAGGGGCAGAGGTTCATTTTGATGCACGTTGGGACAAGGATACGAAGATCACAGCTGTGACCATCGATGTTGATGGTACAGAATACCGGGTTGTTCGGTTTATAAAGAAGTTTGCGATTCTGAAGGGAACTGAGCTTATTCTCTTAAGTGATTCTGTAACAAGGCAGTTGGCTCCGAAGTTAGCGGAGATTTTTGACTTTTCAGTCTACTTGGCTGAGAAAGGTGAAAACAAGAAAGTTGTACAGGCTCCACCAGCATTTACTTTTATGCCATATTATATTGATCAAGATAAAGGCTGGAATGAGCTATATGACAGCTTTGAGCGAATGGATCAGTTCGCAAAGCCGGAAAGAGCAAAATCGCTGTATTTCCACCTCGGCCTTTATACAAAATCGCGGATTGAGCTTCAGGCGAAGAAAGACAGGCTCAAGGATGAGATTAAGGAATTGCAGGAGCAGGAGCAACGACTTGTTATTACGGTAAAAGCTCTTACAGAGGAATTAAATAATATAATTCCTGCTGACAATGAAGAAGAACTGGAGCGGCATTTAGCCACACCAAAGAAAGAAATAGAAGCGCTCGTTCAGGAGATAGGTCATGTAAGAAATACAATCCAAGAGCTTAATACAGCCTTACAGCAGCATGAAAATCAACTTGATATCATTAAGCAATTTCAGCAAATTCAAATTCCTGGTGAGGCAGAGAAAAAGGCAAGGCATGTGTGCCCACAATGCGGTTATGAATTTGATGATGAACTCTATGATTTGGTAAGAAGCAATTACAACCAGTCAAACGCCGAATATCTTCGCGCTCAGATAGAGCTGATTGTCAACAATATCAGAGCGGAGCTAAAGACACAAGAAGAACGGTATGTCGAACTGATGGCGAAGCTGAAAGAGCTGGAAAAGGTATACGACGAAACACAGGATGCCTACGATGCTTATCTTCGCCATCGAGGATTAAAGGACACTGTTCGGAAGTATTCTCTTGAGCTTGCGGAGAATAGAATCAAACAAAGCGACTGCGAAGATGAGATCAAGGATATCAATAAAGAATTACAGAAGGTTCCGGACAAGAAAGAAATAGAGCAGACATATATTGGATTTGTAAAACAAAACATAATAGCCCTAAGTGCGTGGACGCAGGAATATGATGGAAAGATTAAGTTGCTCAAGGCTCTAAATGCACAGGGGTCTTTACTTCCCAAGATTATCCTGTCACAGTATAATGCACTCTTTCAGACAATGGCTGTGATGAATAGCTCTGTGATTCGTTTTCCGTTCGTAGTAGATTCACCTCGTGAAAAGGAGTCCAGCGTTAGCAGTAGCAAGGAAATTCTCAATATGATAGCGCGAATCTCATCCTTACCGCAGGTTATTTTAGCAACTGTAGATTATGATACATTCGGTGTTGAAGACGGAGAAAGTGTTAACAAGATATATCTGGATACACAGTTCAGCGTTCTTAATGAGGCGATGTATACAGAACGAGTGGATGAGATTGAGGGGCTTTATCACCTCATGACAAGCGAGGTAAAGTAATGCTGTTTGATATTCATACAGAGCGCGCAGCGCAACAAACACTATTGCGAATCACTGGCATACCAGTCGGAGTATGGGAAGAAAACATACATCGTGAACGTGATTATGAGCTTCAAGATTATTTTGTTGAAGCTATGATAGAAGAGTATGGAACGAGGCAACTACCAAAATCATATTTGGACTGGGAATTTGTCTATTTTCATGTTACGACAAGCGCAGATGGTTGCGCTTCTATAAGGCGCAATGGAATTCTTGATTTAAAAAGAGCGTATGAATGTGGAGATTCAGAGCTTAGGCGTTTTCTTGATAGCCATGGCGTTACAATTGATATAGAAAAAGCTATACTGATATATTGTGGTAATGAGTACGATATTTATTTCAGTAAATGTCCGTGGAATCATGAGTCAATAGAATACAAATGCTGGTCCGTTGGAAGAAAATTCTACTACGACTATACCACATGTGGATTTCTCTCTGTGTGGGATCGCAGTCCTTATGGTGGACAGGTACACAGACGCCCGGAAATATTATGGGATCTTGATGAGCTTTTGAAAACAAGGCTTTCGGATGAATGGGAGCGGACACATTCGGCATACGAGGTTGTCGCTAAAGTCAGTGGAAAGAATATCTGCTATCCGTATGATGATGATGCATCAGAAGCTGAAAAAGTAATGGCATATGTAGTGATGGCTTATAACGAAGCGTTAAATGGATCCAGTGAGAATATCCTTTTATTGAAAAATGGAGTGCAGATTCCGCCAAGTGATATTCTCGAAGTAAATCCACTCAGTATTTGGACATAGAAATAGAAATAGAAAGTTGTTGTGGGGTCAATATGGACGTAGACAAAGATACAATTGTAATTATTGGAAACGGATTTGATTTGGCTCATGGTTTAAAAACTTCGTTCAAAGATTTTATCAAAGCGGGGTGTGGAAAAGAGATAAAAAAGTATTACGATGTCTTCTATTCTATGAGGTTTCCTTTCGTAAAAAACTGGTATAATTTTGAACGCTTCATGGAAGAGTTGACGAACTATGTTTTTTGCTCGAATGACCCTTTTTGGTTTTATAAGAGATTTGAAGGGATTAAATGGAACAGCTGGTCTGATTGTGTTAATGAAATTGAGGGTGCATTCTCTCGCTTTTCAAATGAGCTTATTGGTTATCTGTCATTACAGGAAAAACAAGGTTTAGAGAAAAACATTCCTAGTGTTAGGCAGTTTTTTTCAGATCGAGCATGGGTGGTTAACTTCAATTATACTAATACGGCCGAGTATTATACAGATTCCGTTTACTATATCCATGGATCAATCAAAGAGAATGATATTATTGTGGGATATGATAGTCGTTATGACGACCTAGTGAATGAAGATTGGTTTGAAGAACCCGAGACAATGGATCCGGAATTGACATTCAGGAACAAGCGGTTTTTGAGACAATCGCTTGATTATCGAAGGTTTTTAAGGAAAAAAGGGATCGCGGAACCCATTGTCAGAAGCGAAGGGAAAGAATATTTGGTTTATCTGGCCATGAGAGACGCAGATTTTTCAGATACTGTAAAAGATTATTCCAGCCCGTATTTTAAAGACTACATTACAGACAGACAAATCAACAAAGGTTTTCTGGATGGGTTGATGTTTGATAGAGTTAGGACAGTTGTTATTATGGGTCACAGTTTGCTCTCGGATCAAATGCTGATTCGGAACGAGATTTTGAAAAAATGTCTTAACCTTAATAGAATTGTTTTGTTTTCTTATAAGGGCGAAAAGCCAAAAGAACGAAACCTAAAGAGCCAGTTTCTAAATAATGCTGTTCCTGATGCAACTCTCCAAGTGTGTTGTTATCAGTGACAATCACATTAAAAAAGCAACTGGTTTACGGGACAAAAAAGCCCGGGCGGTAATTGAAAATGGGTGTTAGAGTGGAACTTTTGAAGGAAGAAGAGACAATTCTGCGGGGCCTACACTTTTTCTTTATGCCGGATGTGTCATAAATAAATCAAAAATAATCTTGATTTTATGACAAAACTGATGTATAATCAATGTTGGAAGGAGGTTTCCAAATGACCAACAGAATTATAGGAGAGAACATTCGTGCCTTGAGGGAGAATGCCGGTTTTACACAGAACAATTTAGCCCAATTCATGGGTGTAGACCAAAGCCTGATTGCAAGAATTGAAAAAGGTGAGAGAAGTCTGTCGGCGGATATGCTTGAAAAACTGTCCGCCTTGTTTGGTGTAACAGTGGAGCAGATCGAGAGTCAAACCGTGGTGACTTCAAGCCTTTCCTTTGCTTTCAGAGGAAGCGATTTCACGGTTCGTGACATGGAGGCCATTTCGGCAATCAATAGGATCGCTCTTAACTCTGAGTTTATGCGAGCTAAATTGGAGGAGGCGGGAGAGTGATCAATTACGCCGAACTGATGACTCAGGCGTCATTACTGCGAAAGAAACTGGGAGAAGATGGCGATTCGCCTGTCGATATCTTTGCATTGGCCCAAAGCATAGAAGGGCTGACAATTGTGTACTACCCGCTGGGGGAAAACCTTAGCGGAATGTGCATTAAAGGGCAGAAGGGGAATTGTGTTATTGCAATTAACTCCGCTATGACTCTGGGGCGCCAGAGGTTTTCATTGGCGCATGAGTTTTATCATCTTTATTATGACGACAGTATGGTTTCAGTTTGTGCAAAGAAGATCGATTCAGGCAAAGACGTCGAAAGAGCTGCGGACATGTTTGCATCGTATTTTCTGATGCCGGAACCCGCCTTGCTTATGATGGCTAAAAGACTGGCGGAAAAACACTTAAAAACACATATCACACTGGATGACATAATCCAAATTGAGCAGTACTTTGGTGTCAGCCATCAGGCGGCCGTATATCGGTTGATGCACACAGCTTTTTTGAGCGAAGATGAAGGAAATAGCTATTTGCAGGAGGAGGTACGCCGCAGGGCGGAATCGCTGGGCTACAGGTCGGATCTTTATCTTCCTTCTCAGGAAGCTATGCAGTACATGACCTACGGTAATTACATTAAACAGGCTGAGCAGTTACTTGCCCGTGGCCTTGTTTCCGATGGTAAATATGAGCAGCTTTTATTGGATGCTTTCCGCGCCGATTTAGTCTATGGCAACGGGGATGAAAGCGGTGATCTGATTGACTGAGCCGCTGTTTTTTGATACGGACTGTCTGTCAGCATTCCTTTGGGTCAATAATCAAAGCCTTTTGGCACAGCTATATCCTGGAAGAGTCGTTATACCGGCAGAAGTCTATAGGGAATTATCAGCCCCATACATTCCACATCTCAAGGCCAGGGTTGATTCAATGGTTGAGAATGGACAAGCCAGTGTCGTGAGTATTATTACCGGTACGGAAGAATACAAACTGTACAGAAAGCTGTCAACTGCACCGGATAAGGGACATGTGATAATCGGTCCCGGTGAAGCCGCTGCAATTGCGATGACTAAAGAACGGAACGGTATACTTGCGAGCAACAACCTGAGAGATATTGCTGTATACGTTTCCGAGTTCGGACTTCAACATGTGACGACCGGAGACATTTTGAAGGAAGCTTTGCATAAAGGGTTTATAAACGAATCCGGCGGAGAGCAATTGTGGCAGGACATGCTGAAAAAGCGCAGGAAACTGGGTTACAACACGTTTTCTGATTATCTTAAAGCCAATCCATAACAAATCCGCTCCATAGAAAGTATCCTTATCCACTGGGGGCGGCCACCGTCATCATATACGAGCCGTCGCTCGAGGACGGGAGCACCTTCTTCGGCAGCAGGGTCGTCAACGACCTTGAGGAGTTCAAGCGGCTGAGCAGGAGCATCATAGCCAACAGGTACGACGCGGTGCTGGACGACGTGAAGGAGAAGGTGTACACGAGGGACCTGTTCAGGAGAGACTGACGGGTGACCTGGTCAGAGGGACAGGCCGGTGACCTGGTCAGAGGGACTGGCCGGTGACCTGGTCAGGTGGACTGATCGTGGACAATTTTCGGGGATTTTGGACATTTTCAGGGACATTTCTTTTGACAAATGTCCCTGATCGTGCTATAATGGCATCGGACTGCGGGATACGGAGGGAAAGCGATGATCAATTTCGGGCACGAAACGGAAGAACTGGAATTCAAAAAAACGACGGGCGAACTTCACAACGCGGTTATTGATATAGTTGCCATTCTGAATAAGCATGAAAAGGGAACACTGTATTTTGGGGTCCTTCCCAACGGAGACGTAAAGGGGTTTCAGATCGTGGACTCGACTCTGAGAGACGTCTCCAGAGTGATCTTCGAAAGCATCAGTCCTCAGATCTATCCGCAGATCGAAAAGATAACTATCGACGGAAGAGATATTATTGAAGTCAGGTTCGACGGAACGAATAAACCTTACTCGGCTTACGGAAAGTATTATATCCGTGTAGCGGACGAGAGCCGGGAACTCAGTCCGGAAGAACTCAAAAGCATGATGCTGGAAGGGGTCCTTTCCGAAAAATGGGAGCGTCGGGAAACAGAGTACTCGTTCGAGGATGTCGATAAAGACGCGCTGAAAGCCTTTTATGAGAAAGCGGTCGCGTACGGCAGACTCCCCGCCGATCCGTTTGACGGGGAAAAACTGCTTTCCAGACTGGGCCTTCTTAAAAACGGGAGACTGAACAATGCCGGCAACGTACTTTTCGGAGGCAACGGACCCGTAGTCATTAAAATGGCGGTTTTTGCAACGAACGAAAAACTGACGTTTCTGGATATCAGCCGTCTGGAAAACAATGTTTTCAGACTCACCGACGAGGCGATGAGTTATGTCAACAAAAATATACGCTGGAGGGCGGAGATCGACGGCCTGTACAGAAAAGAGATCCCAGAGATCCCGCAGAACGCTCTCCGTGAGATCATCGTCAACAGCTTTGCACATGCGCAGTACGGATCCGCCTCGCAGCACGAGATCGACATTCATCCGGGGAAGGTCGTGATATACAACCCCGGAGAGTTTCCGCCGAAGCTGACTCCCGAAGATTTTGTCCGGCAGGATCTTCCGTCGGTGCTTCGCAACGAGCTGATCGCGAAAACTCTTTATCTGTGTCACGATATCGAGTCGTTCGGCAGTGGCTTCAGACGGGTGTTCGGTGCGTGCGGAGAAGCGGGAGTGAAGATCGGATACAATAAAACGCCGTTCGGCTTCTCGTTTACGTTCTACAGAAACGATCTCAATAAGACCGGTGGAACGGATACGGCCGGCGGGACAGACAGGGAAAAGACCGGGAGTGCCAGGCCGGACGGTTTCACACCGAGCGAAGCTGCCGTTTACGAACTGCTGAAAGACCGGCCGGATCTGACAAGAGAAGAGCTGTCCGGCAGGATTGGGAAGAGTCTGAAAACGGTCCAGAGAGCGCTGGACAGTCTGAGAGCCAAACAGCTTATCGAGCGCGTCGGCACGGCAAAAAGCGGCTACTGGAACGTCCGCTGAGAAAGGCTTTCAAAATGGCTATAACTTTATTTGTTCCCGGGTTTAAGACCGGCAAAGCGGACGACAGGCGAGGCGACGGGGCCGTCGTGCGCAGCGACCTCGGCACCGCGCTGGTGATCGACGGGTTCGACGGGAGCGCGCCCTCTGCGGCGCTTATAAAGTGGATGAAGGACAACGGGTGCGCGGAGCCGGACCTGCTGCTCACGCACCCGCATTTCGATCATTTCGTCGGGCTGAACATGATCCTGTCCGACAGCTTCTTCAGGGTGAAGAAGTTCTTCTGCTACGATCCGGAGAGCATCGTGCACGGCATCGGGAGCGACGGCAACGGCCGGTCCGTGGCCCGGGACCACGCGGATCTGTGCAAGTGCATCGCGCTTGCGGAGCGGGCCGGGGCAAAGGTGGAGTTTCTTGAGGCCGGCAGCGAGGTCGAACTGGACGATATAAGGTTCAGGGTCTGGCGGAAGCAGCCGGAGGAGTTTGGCGAGTTTGATTTCAACAACGCCTTCGCGTTCATGAACGACGGCTCGCTGTGCTGCTATTTCCCGGAGCTGTGCTTCCTCACCACCGGCGACGGGCCGGATCAGCTGAAGGAGGCCGTGGCATATTTCGGCGGCAGGATCTGCTTTATGAAGGTTCCGCACCACGGCAACAACTGCTCCATGAGCAACGCGCAGGCCGCGCGCGAGGCTGGCTGCACGCTGGCCTACGAGACCAATATAGAGGCCGGCGGGCCCGGCACGACGGACTTCACGAGATACGGCTCCAGGAGGCTCGTCCAGCAGGGGGTCAGGGTCCTTATGCAGGACGCGGACATCCTGGCCCGGGCGGAGGACGGAAAGCTGACCGTCAGCCAGGGCAAGGAGAGCTGGATCTTTGAGGTGCCGTACGGTGGACTGCTCCCGAACGACGGTCATTAGAAACGCTCATTCAAATATCCAGCGCTCTTCGTCTTCCGTCAGACGAACTGCTCGTTGATGATCTCGTCGCAGGCAATAAAGAGGATAGAGAGCTGTTTGAGAGGATGACTTGTAACGAAGTGAAAAGCGACTCAAGAAACACCTGGCTCGGGTTTGTATTATACATTATTGCGGGATTCGTCTGCGGATCCTGGGTGGTCGATTATATCGATGTGTACATCGGGCGGGATTCGTCGGCAAAACGTCTTCTGGTTCTGGTCGCAGCGATGCTGGCCGTGTACGCGGCCATGGTCGTCCAGGCCGTCATTCACGAGTTCGGGCACATGGTGTTCGGCCTTGCCTCCGGGTACCGGTTCGGATCGTTCCGCATCTTCAGTCTTATGTGGATAAAGGAGGGAGACAGGCTGAGGGTCAGACGCCTGAAGCTTGCCGGGACGGCGGGGCAGTGTCTTATGTCGCCACCGGACCTCAAAGACGGGAAGATCCCGGTGGTGCTCTACAACCTGGGCGGCGTTATAATGAACCTGATTGCCGGCGCGGCCTTCGCGGGGCTGTCGTTTTTGTTTCCGCAGGCTCCGGCCCTCGCAGTGTTCTTGAGATTTTTGGCGGCGGCGGGCGCGCTGTCCGCAGCCGTGAACGGCATCCCGATCCGCATGGGACAGGTGGACAACGACGGCCGCAACGTGCTTTCGATGATCATGGATCCGGAGGCGGTCCGGGCGTTCCGGCTCCAGTTGAAGATAACGGAGTCGCTGGCCGGCGGAGCCCGGCTCAGGGATCTGCCCGACGAGTGGTTCGCCGTGCCGGATGACGAGGCCCTGAGCAACAGTATCATTGCCGCTTCGGGCGTTTTTGCCGCCAACCGGCTTATGGACATGAACAGGTTTTCCGAAGCGGACGGACTGATACGGCATCTGCTGTCCGTCGAGAGCGGGATCATCGGGCTTCACAGAAGCATGATGACATGCGATCTTATCGTGACCGAGCTGCTGGGGATGAACCGCCGGAGCGAGCTCGACGGACTGCTCACGGACGGGCAGAAGCGGTTCATGAAGGCAATGAAAAGGTTTCCTTCGGTGCTGAGGACGGAGTACGCCCTGGCCCTTCTGGACGACCGGGACGAGGAGAAGGCTCGCCGGATAGAAGAGGAGTTCGACCGCGTCGCCGCGGATTATCCGTACAAGGGCGATATCGAGGGGGAACGGGAGCTGATGAGCATCGTCTCCGGGTGCGCTGTGAGCAGGAGGGGAGAGATAAAGTGAAATAGAGCGGCTGCCGGATGCGGCAGCCGCTTTCGTTAGTGCGCTATTTTTCTGCTCCTTTTTGCAGACTCCGTCAAGAGGATACGGGTTGCCGGTTGCAGCCGGCGCTCATCGAAAGGCGGGCGCTTTTTCTTTTGGGATTATTCCCTTATCCGCTTGACAATTCCCTTATTCCATGCTATGATTTAAGGGAATTAAAGCCGGAGGCGGGGAAATGAGAGACTTTAATTATTCATTGATCAAAAACAAAAAATGGGATTCGGAGGTACTGAGTCTGATAGGAGCAATCAGCAGAGAAGCGGGGAAACAGGAACTGTATCTTAAGCAGCGTCCCGAAGAACTTGAGAAGCTGGTCGAGATAGCAAAGATACAAAGTACCGAGGCATCGAATGCGATAGAAGGGATCGTTACTGCCAACAGTCGTGTCAGAAGACTCGTAGAAGAGAAGACGACGCCGAAGAATCGCAATGAAAAGGAAATTGCCGGATACAGGGATGTGTTAGGTATTATACATGAGAGCTTTGATGCCATTCCGATCACGCAAAACTATATTCTTCAACTTCATAAGATCCTGTACAGCCACTTAAGCAACCCGATGGCAGGGAGAACAAAGAGCGTTCAGAACTATATCAGCGCAACATATCCGGACGGTCATGCGGAAATACTGTTTACTCCGCTTGATCCGTTTGAAACCCCGACAGCTCTGGACAGGATCTGTGAAGAGTATAATCGTGTCATAGGGAATATGGAACTTGAGCCTCTTATCGCCATACCTGTTTTCATTCACGATTTTCTTTGCATACACCCGTTCAACGACGGAAACGGCAGGATGAGCAGGCTGCTTACCACATTGCTCCTTTACAGAAACGGTTATTATGTAGGGAAATATATATCGCTCGAGGCCAAGATCGCAAAGAACAAGGATCTGTATTATGACGCTCTCGGAGAATCACAGGACGGGTGGCGGGAAGGAAAAGATGACCCGGTTCCGTTTATCAAATATCTGCTTGGGACGATCCTTTCCGCATACAAAGACTTTGAAGACCGTTTTGCACTGATTGAAACCAGACTTCCTGCCGTCGAAATGGTAAGACGCGCTTCCCGTGAAAAGATCGGACGCTTTACCAAGCAGGATATCCGGGAGATGTGCCCGACGCTCAGCGACAGTTCCATAGAAGGCGCCTTGCGCAAACTGGTTGAGTCCGGAGAATTGAAACGGGAAGGCGGAAGCAGGAATACAGGTTATATTCGCATCACCTGAAATGTCCAATGCCGCTTATCAGAGGCCTGACGGTGTGTTTGTCGCGCCGGTAACAGCTCTGAGAAACTGAAAAAAACGGGAAGAAAGAATAAAGGACCGGATCTGAAAATGAACAATCCTGCCTACATCGAACGAATGTTCGTCAAATACGAAAGGGTGATAAAGCCCTATTCAAAGCTCATTCTTAGGACGGTCGGGCGCATCGCGACCGCGGCCGCCCTGGAGACGCGCGAGCACCTGCGCAGGCCGCCGCAGGCCGCGGCCATGGCGGCCGCGGAGCCCGGGACGGAATGGGGCTCCGAATACGGCAGTATGTGGCTGCGGACGGAGTATACCGTGCCGGCGGAGGCGGGAGGGGAGATCCTGTGCGTGATCCCCGAGGTCGACGCCGCGGAGATCCTGTGCTTCCGGGACGGAAAGCCGGCCGGGATCATCAACTCCAAGAACAACTTCATAGGCGGGGAGCATCCCGCGTTTTTCGTGACCTTCTCGGCCGAGGCCGGCAGGACCTACGACCTGGCCTTCGAGTGCTATGCCGGGCACAAGTGCCTGGGGACGCAGCCCTATGACAGGTACGGGGAGGACGAGAGCCTGGAGGACAGCTTCAGGCACGTCTACCGCGGGATACGCGTGTGCGTGATGGACAGGGAGATGAGGGACTTCGTGTTCGACCTGGCCACGGTCGTGCAGCTCGCCCGGCTGCCGGAGGGTAACTACGCGGCAAAGAGGGCGTACGAGTGCCTTAAGGACGCGTTTCCGTTCCTCATCGCCGACCCCGCGTCCGCGGGGGCGGAGGAGATAAGGGAGTCGTGCCTCGAGGTGAGGCGGAGGCTCGCTCCGGCGCTCGAAAAGAGCGCCGGCGAGGCGTCGCGCGGAAAGGTGTATGTCGTGGGGCATTCGCACATGGACACGGCCTGGCTGTGGCCGGTGTCGGAGACGGTGCGCAAGTGCGCCAGGACGTACTCGCAGGCGCTGAGCCTTATGGACGAGTATCCGGACTATACCTTTATTCAATCGTCGGCGCTGCATCTGGACTGGATGAGGAGGTACTATCCGGACATCTTCGAGGGGATCAGGGCCAGGGTCGCCGAGGGCAGGTACGAGCCGAACGGGGGAGTGTGGGTCGAGTGCGACTGCAACATAACCGGCGGCGAGGCCATGGTGAGGCAGTTTCTGTACGGACAGAGGTTCACGCAGGAGCATCTGGGGTACAGATCGGACTCGTTCTGGCTGCCGGATACCTTCGGATACAACGGGGCCATACCGCAGATAATGCTGGGGTCCGGGGTCAGGTATTTCTTCACCACGAAGATGAGCTGGAGCGACTGCAACCGGTTCCCGGCGGACGTGTTCGTCTGGAGAGGGATAGACGGCTCGGAGGTCATTACGCACCTCAACCGCATGGAGGTCATTCCGGATGTCAGGAGCATTACGGAGTGCGCGGCGGAGATCCGCGACAAGCGGACGGCGGACTCTCGCCTCGCGGCGTACGGCTTCGGCGACGGCGGAGGCGGACCGACCTACGGCATGCTGGAGTTCCTCAAGAGGACGAAGGATCTGCCGGGTCTGCCCGAGGTCAGGCCTTCCACTGTATCAGCGTTTATGCAGGATCTGGATAAGGAGCGCGACAGGCTGCCGGTGTGGGACGGGGAGCTTTATCTCGAGTTCCACCGCGGGACGCTGACCCAGATGCACACGGTGAAGAAGACAAACCGCAGGACCGAGGCCGCGCTTTACGCAATGGAGCTGGCCTGGGTGCTGTCGGGACAGCCGGACGACCCGGAGCGGGGCGAGCTGTGGAAGGTGCTGCTGAAGAACCAGTTCCACGACATCCTGCCCGGGACGTGCATCCCCAGGGTGTACGAGGTCTACCGCGAGGAGATGGGAGAGGCGCTGGGGCGCATCCGCGCGCTGACGGACAGATATCTCTCTTCGATGTCCGCGGAGGACGGCGGGACCTCGCTCTTCAACCCTCTGCCGTTCGCGGCGGAGACGGTCGTGACGCTGCCGGGGGAGAGATCGTTCGCCAATGCGGCATCGCAGACCTATGTCGACCGGAGCGGGGAGACCGTTACGGCGGTGAGGGTGGCGGTGCCGGCCATGTCGGCGGCGGGGCTCGATGAGGTCGCGGGCGGGACCGGAGGGACCGGGGACCGTCCTGCCCGCCGAGCGGGCGGCGCCGAAGGCGGCGTCAATGACAGCTGCTTCAAAAGAGACGGCGACACCCTTGTGACGCCGTATTACATCGCCGTATTCGACGAAAACGGATATCTGAAGTCGCTGAGGGACAGGTCGAACGGCAGGCTCATATCGAACCCGAAGGGAGCGCCGCTCGGGACGCTCTGGCTCGGCGAGGACATGCCCAAGGCCTGGGACAACTGGGAGATCGAGGACGACGTAGTCGGCAAGCAGAGGCCCGTTGAGACGGGCGGATTCCGCGTCGTCGGCGACGGGGCCGTGGAGTACAGGATCAGATCGGAATTCGGCCTCGGGAGGCACTCGAAGGCGGTCCTGGACACCGTTTTTTACGCGGCGGACAGGAGGATCGATTACGAGCTGACGGTCGACTGGCACGAGCGCCATCAGCTGCTCAAGGCGGGCTTCGACGTCAACATAAGGTCGGCCTTCATGAAGAACGAGATCCAGTTCGGGCACGTAGACAGGCCGACCACGCGCAACACCGTCTTCGAGACGGCAAAGTTCGAGGTGTGCAACCATCGCTGGACGGATCTGTCCGAGACGAACTACGGCGTGGCCGTGCTCAACGACTGCAAGTACGGGATCTCGTGCGAGGGGAGCGATCTGCGGCTGACGCTGCATAAGGGCGGCTGCAGGCCCGATCCGTTCACCGACAACGGCGTGCACACCATGAGATACGCGCTGCTCCCGCACGCGGGGCCGTTTTGCGCGGAGTCGGTCGTCAGGCCGGCGTACGTGTTCAACTGCCCGCCCATAGCGGTGAAGGGCAGGCCTGAGGTGCCGAAGCTGTTCGAGGTGTCGGCGGGGAACATCATCGCCGAGGCCGTGAAGAACGCCGAGGACGTGCCGGGGGCGTATGTGATCCGCCTGTACGAGGCGGAGCGCTCGACCACCGACTGCACGCTGCGGCTCTTCGGGGCAAAGCGGGCGTGGATAACGAACATGCTCGAGGAGAAGCAGTCCGAGCTGCCTCTGACGGACGGCGCGGCGGAGCTCTCATTCAGGCCCTTCGAGATCAAGACGGTGCTCGTGGAGAGAGAATGAGTTCGGTCTTCCGCCGTTTCAGGGCTTATAACGGCTTTTGAAAGCTTTAGAACGAGCATTACGGGCCGGGAACGGCCGTCGCGGCCGATATTGAATGTTGCAATTTGGCGCGAAGTATGATACTATTATACTGTTATGGTCTATGAGATATCCGACGGGAAGCTTAAGGCGGCCGTGGACAGCCTCGGCGCCGAGCTGACGTCCTTGAGAAAGATCAGCCCCGGGGGCGGTATCCGCGACTCGGCCGGAGCCTGTGCGGCAGACTGTGCAAGCGGGCCGGCCGGAGCCTTCGCGGACGGCTGTGAATATCTCTGGCAGGGCGACCCGGCCGTCTGGGACGGCCGGGCCCCGAACCTGTTTCCTTTCTGCGGCAGGCTGTACGGGGCGAGCTATACGTACCGCGGGCGGGAGTATCCCATGGAGCTGCACGGCTTTCTGCGGAGCAGCCTTACCGAGTGCGTGTGCGCGGAGCCGGACAGGCTCGTCCTGCGTCTGAGAAGCGGGCCGGCGACCAGGGAACTCTATCCCTTCGACTTTTTGCTGGAGACGGAATACAGGGTCGCGGACGGACGGCTCATGTGCGGGCACAGGCTTACGAATACCGGGTCCGAGGGAGATATGATCTTTTCCTTCGGGGCGCACCCCGGCATCGCCGTGCCGGCGCCGGGAGGGCCGGAGCGGTTCTCGGACTACTGCGCTGACTTCGGCGGCGGATGCCGTCCGGAGCTGGCGCTAATAGGGCCGGACGGCCTTGACCTCGGCGGAACTGAGGAGTATCCGCTGAGGGAGGGGAGGTACCTTGACCTGACGCGGGAGCTGTTCGCGGGGAATCTGTTCTTCTCCGGGTGCGGGGATGAGGTATCGCTGGCCGAACGCGGGACCGGCAGGAGGATCGTGACCGTAAGATGCCCGAAGGCCCGGTTCTGGGGGCTGTGGCAGACGTACGGGAACGGAGCACGCTTTTTGTGCATTGAGCCCTGGGGAGGCTTCCCCGGGCGGAGCGGCGTCAGGGAGGACCTGGAGACGCGGCTCCACACCGACCGCTGCGGGCCGGGCGGGGTTTTTGTTTTCAACTGGGAGATCGTTATCGAATGACCGGGACACCGGATGATCCGGACACCGGATGACCGGAATACCGACTGATCCGGATATCGAATAATCGGGACACGGGAGACGCGCAATGAAAAAAGTGTTATGCGGGGCGCTGGCGGCTGTAATGCTGCTGGCGGCGTGCTCCGCGCTGGGCGGACTGATAACGCTGAGGACTTCGGCGGCCGAGTTGGGAAGCTTCTTCGACTTCTACAAGTCGTACTGCGGGATCATAACCGCGGACGGGAAGAACATCTACAATATCAAATATCAGACGTCGGCGGCGACTGCGGTCAAGGCCGGGGACAAGGTGACTATGGCGCCCGTGTACGCGGGCCAGGAGCAGTTCCTGACCGTGTTCGATTCCAAGGGCAAGGTGCTCGAGCAGGTCTCGGACTTCTCAAAGCTGACCGTCCTGGACTCATTCGACGGGGATTACCACATCGTACAGTACACGATGCCGGAGGGCGCGACCAAGGTGCGCGTCGTCTGCGTGGCCGAGGCATACAGGGTCTTCATGGCGTCGAAGAACAACGCCGCGTTCGTCAAGAGCGCCTATCTCAACGCCATTCAGAAGACCGGACTGCAGGAGTATTTCGACTTCCTCTTTGCCGACAAGTCAGCATATGAGGGCAAGACGCTGCTGTGGTGCGGCGACTCCGTAGGAGCCGGATCGTACGAGCATCATTACGAGGGGGCGGACCTGGCCGGGGTGACCAGCAAGACCGGCAAGCCCTCGTGGGCCGGAAGGACGGCGAACCTGCTGGGGCTGTCGTCTTACAAGAATACGTCCAAGGGCGGCTCGTGCTATACGACCAAGCACAGCGCGGCCAACATTCAGACACAGGTCGCGAACGGGAAGGGCAAGTACGACATCCTGGTCATGGAGGGCGGCAACGTCGACACCGGCGGCTACGCCTCTAAGGTGGTGCCTATCGGGTACCTGTCGGACTCCTACGATCCGTCGACCTTCTCGCCGCCCGAGACGCTCATGGGCGGCATGGAGCTGGCGTTCTACAACGCGACCACCATGTACAAGGATTCGGTCATCGTCTGCATCGTGCCCTACAGGGTGCCGCCCAACAAGAACTTCGTGGCGGCCTGGGAGAGGAACTATCAGTATTACTCCGTCGTCTGCGAGAAGTGGGGCATTCCGATCATCGACCTCTACCACAACGACGCCACCAACGAGGCCATAGATTACGATTCCAGATCCGCGGGGCTGTTCTTCTACGACAACCTGCACTGCACGCCCTTCGGCTATACGGTGTCGACGCTCGAGATCTGCATGGCCATGCTGAACATAGGAAAGTACGACGAGGCCGACAGGCACATGCCGGACGAGGTGCCGTACTTCATTACGAAGGAGGGCAGTCAGGAGCCGCAGAAGGGTACGCAGGAGGACATCGTGGTGCCGCTGCCCGGCAACGTTTATTCGTTCGCCACGCAGGACAGCGGCATCATCGCGGAGGACTGCAAGTCGCTGAAGGACGGCGAGTTCGTCACATCGGACTGGATATCGGTGAAGGAGGGCGACAAGGTCTATATCGGACCCTCGAGCCCTTACGAGGTGCCGCACCTGGTCGGCTACGACGATAAAAAAGAGCCGGTGACGGGGCAGGTGAACTCCTTCGGCGTCGAGCCGTACGGCTATTTCAACTCGGGCAGGCTCATCTTCGAATACACGGTGCCGGAGGGCGTCTCTTACGTGAGGGCGTGCTTCTCAAGCACCGTGGTGCCCGCCGTGACGGTAAACGCGCCGTTCACGAGGGATCGGTACAACTTGGTGGTGAGTGCCGCCCTGGAGGGACGGGGGTGGGAGTACTACGTCGATACGGTGATCCTGACCGGAGAGCAGGCGCCGGTCATAACGACGCCGCCCGTGACCCCGGGGACCGAACCTGAGGGTACGGCCGGACAGGAGACGGAAAAGAAAAAGGGCTGCGGAGGCAGCGCCGCGGTTCTGAGCGCGGCAGTGACGGTCTGTGCCGCGTTTGCGGCGTACAGGCGCAGGAAGGGCGAGTGAGCCTATGGAGAAAAAGAAAAAGATCATCGTTCTGAAGAGCATCGCGGCCGCGCTTCTGTGCTGCTGCATGTTCGCGGCTATCGCCGCCCCGGCCGCAGCGGCTCTCGCGGCCCAGGCTGCCTCGCAGACGGCCGACGGGACCGGGAGCGGTCTCGAGACGCTCTTCAACGTCGGCGACGCCTACGTAGGCATCATCAACGGCAGCGGGCAGAAGGTCTACAACATCAAATACCTGACCTCTGCGACGCTGCAGGTCAAGAGCGGGAACACGATCTACGCGGGCCCGTTCTACGACGATCAGGAGATGTATCTTACGCTGTACCGCGACGGCAAGTATTACATGTCCGTGAGCAAGGCCTCGCTGCTGAAGAAGGTAAGGGGCCTGCCGGACGGGGGCTGGATCGCCATCTACACCGTGCCGTCCGCGGTCACCGGAGTGGCGGTGTGCTGCAGGGCCATCGCCTACAAGGTGATGCTGATCACCGTCGACGAGCCGTTCGACGTCGCCGGCTACAACGCGTGGGTCGACGCCAAAGGGCTGCGTGAGTACGCGGATTTCATCGAGGCGCCTAAGGACCGGTTCGCGTCGAAGAGCGTCGTCGTGTGCGGCGACTCCGTCGGCCAGGGCTGGCCCGAGCGCAATTACGAGGGCGCGGAGCGGGGCGGCGTAACGCCGAGATCGACGCCTCCGTCCTTCGCGGGGCGGGTATGCAACCTGCTCGGATTCGCCAAGTACCTCAACGCGGCAAGAAGCGGTGCCACCTTCTCGACGAAGATGGCAAACAACAACATATCCGACCAGATAAAGACCTATGCGGGCAAGTACGATTATGTCCTGATTGAGGGCGGAGTCGTGGACACCGGAGGCTACGCCTCGAAACTGGTGCCGCTGGGGTACATATCCGAGTCGTACGCGCTCGACTCCTTTGCACCGGTGGAGACGCTGCTTGGGGGCCTGGAGAGGGCCCTGTACTACGCCACGACGAACGTGAAGGCCGGGACCGTTCTGGCCGTCATAATGCCGTACAGATGCCCGTGCAGCCGCACGTTCGTGGGCGACTATCTGCGAACGTATCAGTACTACTATTACGTCTGCGAGAAATGGGGCGTGCCGCTGATCGACCTGTGGCACAACGACGCGGTGAACGAGGTCATCGACTACTGCCCCAACGCGAACGGGAACTGGTTCCACGACAACATCCACTGCACGTCTCTCGGCTACTCGGTGTGCTCGCTCGAGGTGGCGCGCGAGGTATACGCTATGAAGCCTTACGACAAGGCGGACAGGCACATGCCCGAGCTGCCCGAGCGCATAACGAAGGACGGCTGGCAGGAGCCCGATCCCGGCAAGCCGCCCGTGCAGATACAGTTCGAGGGCAACCTCTACAACTCCCAGACCGCAAGGACCGGGACGCCTCTGGCAGAGGCCCTCGGAAGATACGTAAAGACCGACGCATACGTCACCAGCGACTACATTCCGGTCAAGCCGGGCGACGCCGTTTACATAGGACCTGTCAGCCCCTACGAGGAGGTTCAGCTGGTCTGGGCAAACGCGAACAAGGTGCTGTCCAAGCAGACTGTGACCTCGCTCGAAAACGATCACATATGCGGGGTGCTGAATACCGACCGCATGATACTGCGGTACACGGTGCCCGAGGGCATGGCGTACGTAAGGGTGACCTTCAGCAACGAGGTCTCGCCGGTCATCACGGTGAACCGTCCCTTCGACCGGGAGTGGTACGTCGACGCCCTGGCCAGAGCCCTTAAGGGAGAACCTGTGACGGCTCCCGAGGAATACCTTCCCGGCACCGAACCCTGGAACCTGCCGGAGGAGACCGAACCCGGGCAGACGGAGCCCGAGGTCCCGGAGACGGAGGAGCCTGAGACCGACGCCGTCACCGAACCCGCCGAAAAGAAGAAGGGCTGCAGGCAGTCGGCGGCGATCCTGCCGGCGGTCGCTGTCCTGGCCGCGGCGCACGTTCTGACTGTTCCGGCGGTCCGGAAGAAAAAGACGGTTCAGAAGAAAAAAGGCGTACGCTGACCAGGGGGAAGCCTTTTCTTATGACAGCATCGCGCCCGCGCGCCGTCGACGCGCGGGCGAAGTATATCCGCCGGCGCTCAGGCAGCGAACAGGTGCAGTACATTCGACGCCGCTCAGGCGGCGAACAGGTGCAGTACAATCGACGCCGCTCAGACGGCGAACGGGCGCAACACGTCCGTCTGCACGCCGGCGGCGCGCGGACGCAGGAAGGGCCTGTAAGGCTATGAAAAAAACGGGAAACGGAATGCCGGGAAACGGAAAGCCGGGAAACGGAATGCCGGGAAACGGAATGCCGGGGAAAAGAATTCCGGGAAAAATGATATCCGGGAAAAGATCATCGGGAAACGGGATAACAGCGTTGAGAATCGCCGCGGCGCTACTGTGCTGCTGCGCGCTTATCGCCCTCGCGGCTCCCGCCGCGGCTGCCGTTGGTGCGGCGTCTCCGGCAGCGGGGAGCGCTGCCGCCTCAGGGTCGGCGTCTGCGCCCTCCGGGAATGCGGCCGCCGGGGCGGGGAATCCGGACGGCTCCCCGGGCGGCTCCCCGGGGAGTCTTGAGACGCTCTTCAACGTCGGCGACGCCTACGTGGGCATAATCGACACCAGCGGACAGAAGGTCTACAACTTCAGGTATTATACGTCGGCGCCGATCTCCGTGCAGAGCGGGAGTACGGTGTACGCGGGTCCGTTCTACGACGACCAGGATATGTATCTGACGCTGTACCGCGACGGCAAATACTACACGTCGGTGAACAAGGCCTCGGTGCTGAGGAAGGTGAAGGGCCTGTCCGACGGAGGCTGGATCGCCATATACACCGTTCCGTCCGCGGTGACCGGCGTGGCCGTGTGCTGCAGAGCCGTCGCCTACAAGGTCATGCTGGTGACCGTCGACGAGCCTTTCTACGTCGCCGGCTACAACGAATGGATCGAAGCCAAAGGGCTGCGCGAGTACGTGGACTTCATCGAGGCCCCTAGGGACCGGTTCGCGTCGAAAAGCGTCGTCGTGTGCGGCGACTCCGTCGGCCAGGGCGGGCCCGAGCGAGTATACGAGGGCGCGGAGCGGGGCGGTCTGACGCCGAGATCGACGCCGCCCTCCTTTGCGGCCCGCGTCGGAGAGTGGCTGGGCTTCGGCAAATATCTGAACGGAGCCATAAGCGGAGCCACCTTCTCTACGAAGATGGCAAACAAAAACATATCCGACCAGATAAGGAGCTATGCCGGAAAGTACGATTACGTCCTCATAGAAGGCGGTGTCGTCGATACCGGCGGCTACGCGTCGAAGCTGGTGCCGCTGGGGTATATATCCGAGTCATATGCGCTGAACACCTTTGCCCCGGCGGAAACGCTGCTGGGGGGTCTGGAGAGGGCCATGTACTACGCCACGACGAACGCAAAGGCCGGTACGGTGCTGGCAGTCATAATGCCGTACAGGTGCCCGTGCAGCCACACGTTCGTGGGAGACTACCTCCGCACCTACCAGTACTATTATTACGTCTGCGAGAAGTGGGGCGTGCATCTTATCGACCTGTGGCACAACGAGGCGGTGAACGAGGTCATAGACTACGTCCCGGAACCGAACGGGAACTGGTTTTACGACAACATCCACTGCACGTCTCTCGGCTACTCGGTGTGCTCGCTCGAGGTGGCGCGCGAGGTGTACGCGATGAAGCCCTACGACAAGGCCGACAGACACATGCCCGAGCTTCCGAAGCGCATCACCAGGGACGGATGGCAGGAGCCCGATCCCGGCAAGCCGCCCGTGCAGATACAGTTCGAGGGGAATCTTTACGACGTACAGACCGCAAGGACCGGCACGCCTCTGGCCGGGGCCCTCAGCAGATTCGTCAAGACCGACGCCTACGTCACGAGCGACTATATCCCGGTCAAGCCGGGCGACGCCGTTTACATAGGACCGGTCAGCCCCTACGAGGAGGTGCAGCTGGTCTGGACGAACGCGAACAAGGCCGTTTCCAAGGAGGTCGTGACCTCGCTCGAAAACGATCACATATGCGGGGTCCTGAACACGGACCGCATGATCCTGCGCTACACGGTGCCCGAGGGCACGGCGTACGTAAGGGTGACGTTCAGCAACGAGGTCTCGCCGGTGGTCACCGTCAACCGGCCCTTCGACCGGGAGTGGTACGTCGACGCCCTGGCCAAAGCGCTCAGAGGCGAGGCGGTGACGGCTCCCGAGGAATACCTCCCCGGCACCGAGCCATGGAACCTGCCGGAGGAGACCGAGCCCGGGCAGACCGAGCCCGAGGTCCCGGAAACGGAGGGACCTGAGACGGAGGCCCCGGAGACGGACGCCGTCACCGAACCCGCCGAAAAGAAAAAGGGGTGCAGACAGTCCGCCGCGATGCTCCCGGCCGCTGTGCTTGCGGCCGCCGCGGCGCTTGCCCGGCGCCCGGGAAGGAAAAGACGGGAGTGATCCATATCTGCGGCGCGTCTGACAAAATGCTTAAAGGCGCCGCAGATGCGGCAGAACAGGCAAAAAAAGCCTGGCATGCACAGGGAATTTGACATATAAACCGCAAAAAAGGCGGAAAAACGGGGAACGGCCCCCGTTTGTCAAGAAAGGCAACTTGACAAACGGGGGCCGAAGCTGTATAATATCGGTATCATTCTTGCCGAGTCACCAGAAGTTCAGCTTTTGAATTCAGCATTTCAATGAATACCCGATGATCTGGATTGGAGAAAGAAATGACCATAAGAGAAGCGGCGGTGTTATGGAACACCAGCGAGAGGCACGTGACGAGGCTGTGCCGCGAAGGAAGGATATCCGGCGCCGAAAAAAGGGGAAAGTACTGGATGGTTCCGGACGGACTCAGCCAGCCGGCCGACGGCCGTACTAAGGAGGCCAAGGCGACCGCCGAGGGTTTCGGCATCAGCGCGGGCGTCCGCTTCAGCCGCGTGGACTGCGCAAGACACGCGGTGGACGCTTTCAGGAGCATATACGGTAAGGATCCGCTGGCCGTGGGCTTCACCCCTTACAGGGTCTGTCCCATCGGGGCCCACAGCGACCACAACCTCGGAAAGATAACGGGCTTTGCCATAGACAAGGGCATTCACTTTGCCTTCGCCCCGAAGCCGAACGGCGTCGTCGAGCTGCGCAGCCTTCAGTTCCCGAAGCGCGCGCAGTGGCATGTGTCCGACATACCGTCCGAAAAGGAGAACGACTGGGCCGATCATCTGCGCGGCGCGACCATCGCCCTCGGGCGCAGGTATCCGCTGAGGACCGGTATATGCGGCGTGCTCGGAGGGGAACTGCCCATAGGGGGGCTGTCGAGCTCCGCGTCGGTGATAATAACTTTCCTGTCCGCTCTCAGCTCGCTGAACGGCATAAAGCTCTCGCCCCACGATCTTATAGTCATCTCCCAGGAGGCGGAGAACCGATATGTGGGCGTCGCCTGCGGGAAGATGGATCAGTCGTGCGAGATCTACGGTCTGAAGGATCACCTGCTCTACATGGATATGCGCGACGACAGTTACGAGCTGATCCCCGCGAATCCGAATATGAAGCCCTTCGAGTTCGCGGTGTTCTTCTCGGGCCTCGAGCGGACGCTGGCCGGCTCGAAGTTCAACATGAGGGTGGACGAGCTGCGATCCGCGGCCTACGCACTGAAGGCCTATTCCGGCATGGAGTACGGAAAATTCGAAGAGACGAGCCTGCGCGACGTGCCGGTCGAGGTCTTCGGCAAGTACAAGGACCGCCTGCCCGACAACTGGAGGAAGCGCGCCGAGCACTGGTACGGCGAGTTCGACCGCGTTCAGCGCGGAGCCGAGGCCTGGAGGCGCGGCGACATCGAGGAGTACGGGCGCCTGTGTACCGAGAGCGGCCGGTCCTCGATATACAACTGGGAGACGGGATCGCCCGAGCTGAAGCGCATGTACGAGATAATCATATCGACGCCCGGAGTGTACGGAGGAAGGTTCTCGGGCGCAGGATTCGAGGGATGCTGCATGGCCCTCATCGACCCCGCCCTGAAGGACGAGATCATGAAGACCGTCGAGACGGAATACCTGAGATCCTTCCCGGGAATGAGGGAAAAGTACTCGGCGCACATCTGCCGCTCCGCTGACGGGATCAACCATTGAATAAAACATGCCCGCGTGCCGTTGCGACACGCGGGCATCACTATGCTTATCTCATTTCTCCAGCCTTACGGAGGGCTCGAAGGCCAGCGTCCGGCCGGCTTCGATCTTATACAGGCCCTCGAAGTCCTCGGTGCCCGAGCCGGACACGCGCAGCCAGACGTCCGTGCAGGACGGGTTGCGCACGACGAGGCCGTTCGCGCTGAACTCGAGCGCCGCAAAGGCGCGCAGGCAGTCGGCGATGTCGATGTTGTTGGCGTACCAGATGTCGCCGTGGCCGCCGGCCTTCTCGGCGAACTGCTCTATCACGTACCAGTTGTTGGAGCCGTCGAACTCGTAGCTGTGGCCCCAGAGGTAGAAGAGGCCGGCGTCGCTCCTGAACTCCTTGTCCAGGAACTGCCCGAGGAGCTCGCCGAGCTTCGGATTGCGGTGGTGGGCGGTCGGGTGCCAGGTGAGAAGCTCTGCCGGGAGCGAGAAGCTCTCGGTGCTCTTTACGGTGCGGGCGTAGACTATGCCGCAGGAGCGCATTACGTCGACGACCTTCTGGCTGTAAGTGCCGAAGGGATAGGCGTGGCCGCGGCAGACGCCGCCGAAGAGCTCCTCGATACGGGCCCTGTCGGCCATGATCTCGTAGACCATGCGGGGCTCGGTCAGCTTTTCAAAGAAGGGGTGGGTGAAGCCGTGGGTGGCGAGCTCCATGCCGCTGCCGGTGTAGGTCGAGATGATCTGCGAGAGCGGCATGCGGCGCTGAGCCTGCCCGGCGGGGTAGACGGTGCCCTCGGGGGCGAAGACGCCGCTGTTGAGGTTGAAGGCGCCCTTGAGGCCGTTTGCCTTCATGATCTCGATGAGACGGATGTCGGTCTCGACGCCGTCGTCGTAGCTGAGCGTTACGGCCTTTGACAGGCCGCCGGGAAAGCGGACGTAATACTTCATATGATGACCTCCGGCGCTTGAGCGCACTGATGATTTGATTATCTCGGCGATTATAATATCGATGAGGATCTCCGATCCGGATCCCGCGAAGCGGATTCCGCTATGCCGGTCTCCCGGCGTGGATCCCGCGGGACGTATCCCGGATGCCGGTCCCTCCATAATTGTACGCCCGGAGGGGCGGATTGTCAAGGGAAAAACAGCCCGAAAAACCCGGCAGAGACCGGGTTTTCTATTGATTTGAAGCCGGGAAAGCCGTATAATATATAATAGAGGAAAAGGTTTTCCGGGCCGCGGAACTGGCCCGGACCCCGCCGGGGACATGGCCCCGGACCGAGCCGCAGGGACTGGCCCGCCGTACGGGCACCGGGAGCGGCACAGAAAGGCGATCAATGGCAACCAGCAGATCAGATAAGACGGCGGCTGACACGGAAAAAAAGGCGGCGGATCCCGGAATGACGGCTTCGGACTCCGGTAAGAAGGCGCCGGGAGCAAAAACGGATAACGGCGATACCGCCGGGTCAAGATACGCCGAGTGGCTCGGGCGGGCCCGCGATCCGCGGATCCGCGAGGAACTGCTCCGCATGGGCGGGGCCGGATCGGAGGCGGAGATAGAGGAGGCGTTCGGCGGCGAGCTGGCCTTCGGCACGGCCGGACTGCGCGGAGTCATGGGAGCGGGCACGGCCCGCATGAACGTGTACACCGTCGCCAGGGCGTCGGGAGGGCTTGCCTCCTATGTCCTGTCGGCCTTCCCGGAGGGGAAGCGGAGCGTGGCGGTGAGCTACGACTCGCGGTTCAACTCGAGGCTGTTTGCCGAGCGGGCGTCAGCCGTTTTCGCGGCGGCCGGGCTTCGCGTATACATCTACCCCGAGCTGATGCCGACGCCGTGCCTCTCGTTCGCCGTAAGGCGGCTCGGCTGCGCGGCCGGCGTCATGGTGACGGCGTCGCACAACCCGGCAAAGTACAACGGCTACAAGGTCTACGGGCCCGACGGCTGCCAGATAACATCGGAGGCCGCGGACGCCATTACGGAGGCCATAGCCCGGACGGGATATTTCGACGACGTTGGCATCGGCTGCAGGGTCGGCTGCACCGATCCTTCGCTGATCGGCGGCTCCGTCGGCATCGGCGGCCGGGACGGAGGCTTCGAGAGGTACCTTGCCGAGGGGCGCATATCATACATAGACGACGGCATATACAGGGAGTTCCTGGAGACCGTCATGGGGCAGAGCATGCTGGGGCAGGACGATCCGGTCGACCGCGACGTGGCCATCGTCTACTCGCCGCTCAACGGCACCGGCCTGCGGCCCGTTACGGACGTGCTGCGCATGAGCGGCTTCACCGGGATCTACACCGTGCCCGAGCAGGCCGGGCCCGACGGGAGCTTCCGCACCTGCCCGTTCCCGAACCCCGAGATCCGCGAGGCCATGGAGCTCGGCCTGCGGGACGCCGGGGAGCGCGGAGCCGACCTGCTGCTGGCCACCGATCCCGACTGCGACAGGGTCGGCATCGCCGTGCGCAACGGCGAGGGCAGCCTCGTCCTGCTGACAGGCAACGAGACCGGCATACTGCTGCTCGATTACATCTGCTCCATGAGGACGAAACACGGCACCATGCCCGGCAGGCCGGTGGCCGTAAAGACCGTCGTGACGAGCGATATGACGGAGGCCGTGGCCGCAAAGTACGGCGTGCAGACGCTGAACGTGCTCACGGGCTTCAAATACATTGGCAACGTCATAAAGCGCCTGGAGGAGGAAGGCAGGCCCGAATCGTTCATCCTCGGCTTCGAGGAGAGCTACGGCTACCTCTCCGGGTCCTACGTCCGCGACAAGGACGGGGTCGGGGCGTCGTTCCTCATCTGCGAGATGTTCGCGTATTACAGGGCCATGGGGATATCGCTCTGGGAGCGCCTGGAGCAGCTGTACGCCGAGTTCGGCTACACGCTGTGCACCTGCACCTCGTACTACTACGAGGGCGGCAGCGGCATGGAGAAGATGCGGCGGATAATGAGCGGCCTGCGGGGCCTGTCCGGCAGGATCGGCGGCAGGGAAGTGACCGGGGTCATCGACTACCTGGAGGGCATCGACGGCCTGCCGAAGTCCGACGTGATAAAGTTCATGCTGGATGGCGGCTGCTCGGCGACCGTAAGGCCGTCCGGCACCGAGCCCAAGATCAAACTTTATCTCTCGGTGTCCGCGGGCGGACGCGCCGAGGCGCAGGCCGCCGAGGTCCGCATCCGGGAGGATCTGGAGACGTGGCTGAAGATCTGACCGCGGAGACCGGAATCGGAAACCGTGACCGTATAAAGTGATCGTAGACCGGGAGCGGAGACCGTGACCGCTGACCCGTTTCGGAATCATAGAAGTAAAACCGAAAGATCTGTTTCAAAGGAGGCATAAAATGGAAGTCAGGGAGATACTTGCGCGCTGCGACCACACGTTCCTCAAGCCCGACGCGACCTGGGCGGACATAAAGGCGGTCTGCGACGACGGCATAAAGTACGGGACGGCTACGGTCTGCATCCCGCCGAGCTTCGTCCGCAAGGCCAAGAATTACGTGGGGGACGAGATCCCCGTCTGCACCGTCGTCGGCTTTCCGAACGGCTACGTAACGACCGACGTTAAGGTGTTCGAGGCCTCGAACGCCGTCTACAACGGCGCGGACGAGATCGACATGGTCGTAAACATAGGGATGGTCAAGGAGCTCAACTTCGAGGCCGTCACGAACGACATAAGGCAGGTGAAGAGGGTCTGCGGGCGCAAGGTCCTGAAGGTCATCATCGAGACCTGCCTGCTCACGGACGACGAGAAGATCCGCATGTGCGGGGCCGTCAGCGACGGCGGAGCGGAGTACATCAAGACCTCGACCGGCTTCTCGACCGGAGGCGCCACGAGGCACGACGTCGAGCTGCTGCGCAGGTTCTCGCCGAAGGATCTCAAGGTCAAGGCGGCCGGCGGCATATCGTCGCTGCAGGATGCCGAGGATTTCATCGCTCTCGGCGCCGACAGGCTGGGCACCAGCCGCATAGTGAAGGCGGTGAAGGAGCTCGAGCAGAAGGAGCTTCGCGACCGCGTCTGACGTCCGGACCCGCGTCCGGACAATCCGGTCATTCCGGACACTCCGGGCATTCCGGACATGAAGGACATGCCCGCGACGGCCGCCCGGCAGGCGGCCGGACACGAAAAACAAATGTATTTGAGCCCGCACAAGGCGGGCGGACAACAAGGAGGTAAAGATGTCCATTCCGACTCCCCACATCACGGCCAAGGCGGGCGACTTCGCCAAGACGGTGCTCATGCCCGGCGACCCGCTCCGCTCCGAATTCATAGCAAAGACCTTCTTCGACGACCCGGTGCTCGTCAACGACGTGCGCGGGGTGCACGGATACACCGGATACTACAAGGGCAAAAGGGTCTCCGTAATGGCCTCCGGCATGGGCCAGCCCTCCATAGGCATCTATTCCTACGAGCTGTACAACTTCTATGACGTGTCCAGCATCATAAGGGTGGGCTCCTGCGGATCCTACGACCCCGATCTGCACGCCCGCGACATTATCCTGGCCATGGGAGCATGCACCAACGGCAACTTCGCCTCGCAGTACGAGCTGCCGGGCACCTTTGCCCCCATTGCCGACTTCGGGCTGCTGCGCAAGGCGGCCGACGAGTGCGAGAAGGCCGGCGTCAACTTCAAGGTCGGCAACATCTTCTCGTCCGACATATTCTACAACGACACCCACACCGGGATGGAGTTCGCCAAGATGGGCGTGCTGGGCATCGAGATGGAGTCCGCCGCGCTCTACTGCAACGCCGCGAGGGCCGGTAAGAAGGCGCTGTGCATATGCACCGTCTCCGACTCGTTCGTCCACCCCGAGGAAAACACCACGGCCGAGGAGCGCCAGACCTCCTTCACTCAGATGATGGAGATCGCGCTGGCCATAGCCGAGGACTGAGCCGGCGATATGGCAAAGAGAGTTTTCATAATCGTCCTGGACAGCATGGGCGTCGGCGCCATGCCGGACGCGTACCGCTGGGGCGACGAGGGCAGCGACACCCTGGGTCACATCCGCACCCATCCGAACTTCGACTGCCCGAACCTTAAGAAGCTCGGGCTGTTCAACATCGCCGGAGTGGGCGGCGGGGCGGACCATCCGGCGGGCGCGTTCTGCCGCATGAGCGAGGCCTCCAACGGCAAGGACACGACCACCGGCCACTGGGAGATCGCCGGGCTCATATCCGAGAGCCCGTTCCCGACCTACCCCGACGGCTTCCCGGACGACGTCGTCAAGGCCATAGAAAAGCTCACCGGCCGCGGAGTGCTGTGCAACAAGCCGTACTCCGGCACCGAGGTCATAAAGGACTACGGCGGGAAGCACATGAAGACCGGCGACCTGATCGTATACACGTCGGCCGATTCCGTGCTGCAGATAGCCGCCCACGAGGACGTCATCCCCGTGCCCGAGCTCTACCGCATCTGCGAGGACGTAAGGGAGCTCATGACCGGCAGGCACGCGGTCGGCAGGATCATAGCCAGGCCCTTCGAGGGCGAGTGGCCTTACCGTCGCACGCCCCGCAGGCACGACTTCTCGCTGAGGCCTCCTAAGACCACGGTCATAGACCGGCTGGAGGAGGCGGGGCTCGACCGCATCTCCGTCGGAAAGATATACGACATATTTGCCGGGAAGGGCTTTTCCGAGAGCGAGTGCAACCGCACCGTGAGCAACGCCGACGGCATGGCAAAGACTATGGAGATCGCCTCCCGCAATTTCCGCGGCCTGTGCTTCGTGAACCTGGTCGATTTCGACTCCTCTTACGGCCACCGCAACGACGTCGCCGGCTATGCCGCCGCCATGACGGAGTTCGACCGCTGGCTCGGGGACTTCCTACCGAAGCTGCGCAGGGACGACCTGCTCATCATAACGGCCGACCACGGCTGCGACCCCTCGACTGCGTCCACCGACCACTCCAGGGAATACACGCCCATGGTCTGCTTCGGGGCCTCCGTAAGGGCCGGAGTCGATCTCGGCACCAGGTCCACCTTCGCGGACATAGGGGCCACTGTGCTCGAGGCCCTCGGCGTCGGGCAGGGCGACACCGCCGGGACGAGCTTCCTCGGACAGATCGTCGCGCCGGTCTCCGACGGCGATCTTATGAAGGCGGCCGCCGCGGCAAGGGGCGGATCGTACTCGCCTTATTCCCGCTTCAGCGTCGGAGCGGCGCTGCTGGGCAGATCGGGCAGGGTCTACACCGGCTGCAACATCGAGAACGCGGCCTTCACGCCGTCCGTCTGCGCCGAGAGAGTCGCCCTCTTCAAGGCCGTCAGCGAGGGCGAGAGAGACTTCGACGCCATAGCGGTGTGCGGCGGCGGAGGCGTCCGCCCGGCCGCGATGTGCCCGCCCTGCGGCGTCTGCAGGCAGGCCCTGGCCGAGTTCTGCGGGCCGGACTTCAGGGTCATCCTCGGCCGGCCGGGCAAGCCCGTCGCGTACAGGCTCGGGGAGCTGCTGCCGGAGGCCTTCACTCCGAAGAACCTGTGAGCCTTTGGGCGATTTTCACAAAATAATCACGGTTTCTTCTGCATTGACACACATATAATCAGGTGTTATAATTATTGTGCATAAAAACGGAGCGGAGCTCCCGTATTAAGGAGAAAAGCATGAAGAAGTTTCTTAGCGCGCTTATCGCGGCCGTAATGATCCTGGGCTGCCTGGCCGTCGCCTCCTGCGGAGGCAAGACCTACGAGATCGCCGTCGTCACCGACGTCGGCCAGCTCATGGACAAGGGCTTCAACCAGGGCACCTACGAAGGCGCCAAAGAGTACGCCGAAGCCAACAAGATCACCTACAAGTACTACCAGCCCGCCAACGGCTCCAACGCAAACGACGAGGACCGCATCGCCGCCATGAACATGGCGGTCAACAACGGCGCCAAGGTCATCGTCACCCCCGGCTACCTCCAGGAAAACGCCATCAAGACGGTCGCCGCCGCCCACCCCGAAGTGAAGTTCATATTCATCGACGGCTGGAACCTCGGCCTCGACAACGTCGTGGGAGTCTCCTATAAGGAGCAGGAGTCCGGCTACCTGGCCGGCTACGCCGCCGTCATGGAAGGCTACACCAAGCTCGGTTACACCGGCGGAGGCGGCGGATCCAATCCCGCCTGCAACCGCTACGGATTCGGCTTCGTTCAGGGCGCCGCGGCAGCCGCCAAGGCCAAGAACGCCAACATCACCGTCAAGTACAGCTACCAGAACGGCACCAACTTCTCCGCGTCCGACGCCCTCCAGAGCCAGATCTCCGGCTGGTACCAGAACGGCACCGAGGTCGTCTTCTCCTGCGGCGGATCCATGTTCGACTCCGTGAAGGCCGCTGCCTCCACCTTTGAGAACGCCAGGATCGTCGGCGTCGACGTCGACCAGTCCTATGAGTCCGACCGCGTCATCACCTCCGCCACCAAGGGCCTGGCCACCTCGGTCAAGCTCATGCTCGCCAAGTTCTACGAGAACAAGTTCGAGGCCGGAGGAGTCGTCCTCGGCGCGTCCGACGACGCGACCGGCCTGCCGGAAGAGACCTTTGCCAAGACCATGAAGACCTGGAAGCTCGACGAGTACAAGGCCCTGTACGCCCAGATCAAGGACGGCACCCTCGTTCCCGCCGACGAGACTCCCACCGACGCCAACAGCGCCGAATGGCTCAACAAGTGGCTCACTGACAACGGCTACACCAACGTGACCATCGACTTCGAATAAGATAAGATCCGCGGCACCGCAAAACAATGATCGACTGGGCTGTTAGAAAACTCGGCTTAGGGTTTTTTAACAGCCCTGTTTCGGGAATCGGGAACAACACGGAAAAAGCGGCGCGCGAGTGCGCCGCGACATGGTTTTGAAAAGCGGCGGCGCACGGGCGCCGCGACATGGTTTTCGGGAGGAGAGCATATGGACCGGACAGCAGTGACGGTCGGGCAGCCGGAAGAGCCGTACGTCATAGAGATGCGCAACATAACGAAGCGCTTTCCGGGCATAGTCGCCAACGACGGCATAACGCTGCAGCTGAGAAGGGGCGAGATCCACGCCCTGCTCGGCGAGAACGGCGCGGGTAAGTCCACCCTTATGTCGGTGCTCTTCGGCCTCTACAAGGCCGAGGAGGGCGAGATATACAAGGACGGCGTGAAGGTCGAGATCCGCGACCCGAACGACGCGACCGCCCTCGGCATCGGCATGGTCCACCAGCACTTCAAGCTGGTCGACGTGTTCACGGTGCTGGACAACATAATACTCGGCGCCGAGACGACCCGCTTCGGGTTCCTCAGCTCCGCCGAGGCCAGAAAAAAGGTCACGGAGCTCTCCGAGCGCTACGGGCTTCTGGTCGATCCGGACGCCAGGATAGAGGACATAACGGTCGGCATGCAGCAGAGGGTCGAGATCCTCAAGATGCTGTACCGCGACAACGAGGTGCTCATCTTCGACGAGCCCACCGCGGTCCTCACCCCGCAGGAGATCACGGAACTCATGGCCATAATGAGGAACCTTGCCGCCGAGGGCAAGTCTATCCTCTTCATATCGCACAAGCTCAACGAGATAATGGAGGTCTCCGACAGATGCACCGTCCTTCGCAAGGGCCGCAAAGTCGGGACCGTGGACACCGCGTCGACGACCAAGGAGGAGCTCTCCGGCATGATGGTCGGGCGCGAGGTCAAATTCGCCGTCGACAAGGACCCGGCAGTGCCCGGCGAGACGGTGCTGGAAATCGAAAACATGTGCGTCCGCAGCAAGCTGCATAAGAGGGACGCCGTTCATAACGTATCGTTCAGTGTCCGCGCCGGCGAGATCGTCTGCATAGCCGGCATCGACGGCAACGGACAGACCGAGCTCGTGTACGGACTCACGGGGCTTGCCCCGGTCGAGAGCGGGCGCATCGCCCTCGGAGGCAGGGACATAACGGACGTCTCCGTAAGGAGGCGGTCGCTTGCCGGCATGAGCCACATTCCCGAGGACCGCCACAAGCACGGCCTGGTCCTCGACTTCACGCTGGAGCAGAACATGGTGCTGCAGCGCTATTTCGAGCCGGAGTTCAGCCGCCGCGGCTTCATCCGCTTCAGGGAGGTCCGCGAGTACTCCGACAGGATAGCGGAGGAGTTCGACGTGAGGTCCGGCCAGGGCGCGGAGACGGTCGCCCGCAACATGTCCGGCGGCAACCAGCAGAAGGCCATAGTGGGCCGCGAGATGGACCGCAGGCACTCGCTGCTCGTCGCCGTGCAGCCGACGCGCGGGCTCGACGTGGGCGCCATAGAGGCCATCCACAAGCGCATAGTGAAGCAGAGGGACGACGGCTGCGCGGTGCTGCTGGTATCGCTCGAGCTCGAGGAGGTCATGAACCTTTCCGACCGCATCCTCGTGATGTACGAGGGTGAGATCGTCGGCGAGTTCGACCCGAAGCGCGTGACGGTCGGCGAGCTCGGGCTTTACATGGCCGGAGCAAAGAGAGACGCCGCCGGCGGGAAGGAGGCAGGCTCCGATGAGTGAGAACCGGAAAAACGCGCAGATCCACGCGGGCGCCGGAGGGTCGCAGATCCCCGCGGCGAGCGGCGGAGACGGTACCGGGAGCGGCGGGACCGGCGGGAAAAACGTATTCCGCAGGCTGACGGAAAGGATACGGGGCGGCACGCTGCTGTCGTCGCTCGTGTGCATCGCCTGCGGCATACTGCTCGGCTTCGCGGTGCTGCTCCTGCTGGCGATCTTCACGCCGTCCATACCGGTCGGCGAGGCCTTCAGGGGCCTCGGCATAATCCTCGGCGGCCCGTTCGCCTCCGGGCGCGGGGGAGACATCGCCTTCACCCTCGGCGAGATGCTGTTCGAGGCGACACCTCTAATGATGACCGGCCTTGCCGTGGCCGTCGCCTTTAAGAACGGCCTGTTCAACATAGGCGCGCCCGGCCAGTATCTCATGGGCATAATGGGCTCCGTTATGGTGGCGCTCAGCTTCCCGACGGACGGATCCAACGCCTTCCTGGGATGGATCCTGGCCCTCCTGACCGGCACTCTGCTCGGAGTGTTGTGGGGCATGATCCCCGGCTTCTTCAAGGCCTTCCTCGGCGTGAACGAGGTCATAGTCTGCATAATGACCAACTGGATAGCCGCCAACATAGTCACCTGGCTCTTCGACATTTCCAAATTCAAGAACGTAACGGAGAGCACCAAGAGCGGCTACATCTACAAGACTTCGTTCAACAACGTGGCCACCACCAAGCTGGGGCTGGATAAGATATTC